>SDBV01003318.1_pt1 | contig 23832 bp, 28 predicted proteins | sample 2277081 | NCBI WGS metagenome assembly SDBV01 (sample SAMN10402039, study PRJNA504765) | marine sediment metagenome | isolation source: marine sediment core GS10_PC15, 223 cmbsf | place: Arctic Ocean: Southern Knipovich Ridge | collected 2010 | reverse complement strand
GGAAATTACTCTCCGATAGCCACTTCCCACTCAAATATGCTTCAATCGAAAGCGCCACGTAAATATCCGGCGGTTCTTTTGGTCACCCAGAAGTCAAAAGAACGCACAGCGCAGATTCCTCCCTGTACCATCTTATTGACAGATAGGTGTGAACCGATATAAGGTTAAACGTTAAATTATCTAACGTCTAATGTATATGAGATTCGTAATGGCGTCGAGATGAAGAACGAGCTGTTTACCCGCGATGTAAAGAGAACCACCGCTGTCGAAATCGTAATCGATACGATCAAGAACCTCCTTCTAAGCAAGAAGCTCAAACCCGGAGATCTCATTCCAAGTGAAAGTGATCTTTCGGAGAGCCTGTCGATCAGCCGTGGTTCGATCAGAGAGGCAATGAAAATCCTATCCGCCTTCGGCGTGGTTGAGGTGAAACAGGGAGACGGTACCTACGTGGCGACCTCTGCCAATAAGAAGCTTTTCGATCCTTTTCTGTTCAACCTGCTGGTCACCGAAACCGACATCGAAGAATTAGTCGAGATCAGGCTGATGGTGGAAGAGGGCATCGTGAAGCTGATCATAAGACATGCGGAGGATAGTGATCTGGATGCGTTGGAAAAGGCCTACTTGGAGATGGAAGAAAACACAAAAAATCAGCCGGATGATCTGGAAATGGCGTTTCGAAGCGACGTGAACTTTCATCTGGTAATGGGCAGGATAACGAAAAACAGGCTTGTGGAGAACCTCTACAGTTTTGTAGTTGAGTTGTACGCCCCGACTATGCATCCGGGCCGAGGACTGGAGACACACAGAAGGCTTGTCGATTCGTTCTACAAAAGGGACCTGGCTTCGGCGCTCAGTGCCATCAACCAGCACGACGCTATATGGCATCAGGCGATCGAAGCAGATAAGGACTGACCGAAGGAGACTCTTGTGAAGGAAATCATAATCTGTGTTGCACCTTATGCGAGTGAGAAACAGGATGAGAAGTTTCCCGGCCCGATGAATCTGGCCCATCTGCATGTTCGAGACAAAGACGGTTTGCAGACAACGAACACGGGCGTTTTCCAAGAGGACATCGAGAAGATTCATTCCGCCTGTCTCATCATTATCGCGGGCTCCACCGGAGGTATGCCGGAGCATACGCTGGATGAGCGGTGCGTCTCATTTATGGTCCCGGGAATCGAGATGGGCTCAATGAACATGGGCTCCATCAATCTGTGGGACGGAGTTTATCAGAACAAGATAGCGGATATCCTCTTTTACGCAGAAGAGTTGAAGAGGCGGAAACTCGTTCCCTTTATAAACTACTTCGACCTTTCCTGCTTCAGCACTCTGAGGACACTCGAAGCAAAACAGCTCTCGTCGCCTCCCTTGACTATTGGCCTGGTTTTTGGCGTACCCAATTCTCTGCCCTATAAGGATCGATATCTGGAATTTTTCCTGGAGGAGATTCTGGAGGAGAGCAATTGGTTTATGGTGTGTCACCACGCCAAGGGAGCGGAGGGTTTTCGTAGAGCCCTCGAGCTTGGGGGAAACCTACGTGTGGGGTATGAGGATGGGCCGTTTCTGTCAGATGGAAGCCGGGCACGCTCGAACGCGGAGCTTGTTGAAGATGTGGTAAAAGCAGCTGAGCGACTGGGAAGGAACGTATTGGGGCCGGAAAGGGCCAGAGAGATATTGGGGCTGACATAATTGAGACACGACATGAGGAAGGTGCATATGGACAAGAGGATTGAGGAGTTGAAAGAGACGGCGCGTCTCCTGCGGCAGGACGTCGTCAGGACCATTCACTTGGCGGGGGATGGGCATCCGGGAGCGTGTCTTTCGGTGGCTGACATCGTTACAGCCCTGTACTTTAGTGAGATGCGTATCGATCCTGCCAATCCCGATTGGCCGGATCGGGATCGGTTTATACTTTCCAAAGGTCACGCCTGCCCCACCCTTTACGCGGCACTGTCCCGGCTGGGGTATTTTTCGCCGGAGGAGCTTCCTGGGCTCCGGTCGCTGGGGTCCATGCTTCAAGGTCATCCGGATGTCAACAAAACGCCAGGGATCGATTCGACATCCGGTCCGCTGGGCAACGGCATAGGCGTTGGCTTAGGAATGGCTCTGGCCGGACGCGTCAAGGGAAAGGACTACTACACCTATGTGATAACCGGCGATGGAGAGCTGGAGGAGGGCGTGATCTGGGAAGCAATGATGGCTGCCAAGCATTACAGGGTGGGGCGGTTGATCGTCTTTATCGACAACAACGAGATGCAGAGCGGCGGCCCTGTCAAAGAGATCAGCGGCCTGTACCCGATCCTGCCCAAGTGCGAAGCCTTTGGATGGCACTGCCAGGAGATCGACGGGCATGACTTCTATCAGATTCTCGGTACGATAGAGAGCGCCAAGGCGGAGGAGGACAAGCCCTCTGTCATCCTGGCTCACACGGTCAAGGGACAGGGGGTTCCCTTCATGGTCGGTGACAACTCCTGGCACAAACGTGTTCCAACGGAAGAGGAGCTGAAAGAAGCGATGATCGCACTGGGAGGAGAGATATGAAGCTGGCAAACACCAGAGTCGCCGTAACCGATACCCTTATTGATCTGGCTGCAGAGGATCCGAACATTGTTCTCTTGGTCTCCGATTCGAAGCTGACCATAAAGTGTCAGCCATATATTGACAAGTACCCGGATAGATACTTCGATGTCGGGATTGCCGAGCAGAACGCTGTGGCCTGCGCGGCCGGCATGGCCGCAGCCGGGCTGATCCCTTTTTTTGCAACCTACGCGGGTTTCATCACGATGAGGGCCTGCGAGCAGGTTAGGTCCTTTGTCGCCTATCCGGGATTGAATGTGAAAATGGTCGGAGCAAACGGCGGAATTGCGGGAGGTGAGAGGGAGGGGGTGACCCATCAGTTCTTCGAAGACCTGGGAATCATGAGGGCGATACCCGGCATCACGGTGGTCGTTCCTGCAGATGCGGGACAGGTAAGCGAGGCTGTGAAGGCGGTGGCCTATACGGAGGGACCTGCCTTTGTGCGGATCGGCAGCGGCCGCGATCCTGTGGTCTTCGAGAAAGCCATGGGATTCGAACTGGGCAAGGCCAGAGTGTTGCAGAGTGAGGGAAGCGATGTGGCCCTCTTTGGCAACGGATCGATCCTGCTGCGTGTCCTGGCGGCTGCCGCGGAGCTGAGCAAAAAAGACATCAAAGCCACTGTTGTGGAGGTGCATACCCTCAAGCCGCTGGATGTGGAGACGATAACGTCCGTGTTGTCCAAGACCGGTGCCGCTGTCACTGTGGAGGATCACAACATTATCGGAGGTCTGGGCAGCGCCATCGCTGAGGCGAGTGCCGAGGAGATGCCGGTTCCCCTCGTGCGTATTGGCCTAAGAGACACCTACCCCAGATCGGGACAGCCGGAAGAATTGCTGGATTACTATCAGATGGGGGTGTCGGACATCGTTGCTGCGGCCCAGAAGGTCATCGACAAGAAGTCCCGGCGATGAGCCCTGTGTGCATTTAGCAGGAGATCTATGAGTAAGAGTTACTTTCAGCGACTCTATGAGTCCACCCCGACAAGGATGTGGATCAACAATCCTTCTGGAGAGGAGTGTGATAAGGCGATTGCTGCTGGAGCCATCAACTGCACCACGAATCCGCAGTACTGTCAGAAACTGTTGTCCAGTGATTCTGAGTATATTCAGGGGCTTATAGACAACGTGCTTCTGAATGAGAGCACGGATCACGAGCAAGCAGCAGCCCGGGTCTACCAGATAGCCTCACAGCGGATCATGGAGATGTTTCGACCCCTCTACAAGGAAAGTAAGGGAAGCCAGGGGTATGTAACCATGCAGGACGATCCTCGCAGAGACGAGGACACCGCAGCGCTCATGAGGGCGGTGCACCGCAACCGGAAGCTGGCCCCGAATTACATGGTCAAAATCCCCGTGATAGACGGCGGTATGCAGGCCATCGAGCAGTGCGTGGAGGAAAACATCCCGATCTGTGCGACAGAGGTTTTTTCCATCGCCCAGACCCTCGACATGTGCGAGATGTATGAGGCGGCAGCCAAGAAATCGGGGAACACACCCCCGTTTTTCATTACCCATATAACCGGCATCTTTGACGATTATCTGCAGAGATACACTAAGCGTGTAGGGATCGATATAGACAGCGAAGTGCTGGCTCAGGCCGGATGCGCCGTTGCCCGTAAGGAATACCGGCTTATCAAAGAGAAGGGCTTTAGGACCATCATGCTTGGGGGAGGTGCCCGTGCCCTTTATCATTTCACCGAGCTCGTGGGAGGCGACATCCACGTTACGATCAACTGGAGAGACGTAGAAGCCCTCAACGAGCAGGATAGATCCGTGGATTCGCGTATTGGCGTGGAAACACCTCAAGAGGTGATCTATGAGCTCTGCGACAAGCTCGAGGTGTTTCGACAGGCCTACCTGGAGGATGGCCTTAAGAGAGAGGAGTATGCCAGCTATGGTCCGGTTCAGTTCTTCAGGAACGCCTTCATGATGGGGTGGTTTACCCTATTGGCAGAGGTTTCGAAGCGCCGCAATGCGTTGGCGCTTTAGGCAAGCTACATATAAGAGGAGTACGTACAATGGCTGAAAATGCAGGACTGACGAGGTTGAAAGAAGGCAAAAAGGTGGAAATCTTTCCGGGTATCGTTCGGACTACGATGTCGTACAACGAGGCGAGTATGCTCTGCTACTTCACGCTGAAAAAAGGGGCGAGCATTCCGCTCCACCAGCACGAGGCGATACAGAACGGTTTTGTGATCAGGGGAAAGGTTCGCTTTCTCCAGGAAGTTGGGAAGAGCCTTGTGGTGGAAGACGGCGATGGCTACATCTTTGAGTCAAACGAGAAACACGGCGCCGAGGTTCTCGAGGACAGTGAATTGATCGAGTGTTTCACGCCCATGCGACCGGAATATGTGGATGATTGACCGTAGTTACTCAGCGTGAAACCCTCATGGTGCCTTTCCAAGGGGTCAGGAGAGGTCCCTGTATCACGAGGGTGAATACACAATGATGTTAGAAGACCGGGATGAGGGAAAGAGATTTCCCGATGTCGTGACGGTATGGCGGGGGCGTCAACCAAAAGGCGGTGGCTGAAACGCATCACAGTGATATTTTTGAACAGGAGGAACAAGTGAGTGGTATCGGGATCAATAAGATATTGACTAATCCGGTGACTGACAAGCTTCGGAGAGGAGAACCTACGGTGGGATCGTGGCTCTCTCTCTCTGCTCTCCGGTCTCGGCCCAGATGATGGCGCGTATTGGGTGGGATTGGCTGGTTGTGGACGTGCAGCACAGCCCGGTCGGATTCGATACGATGGTCAACTGCTTCTGCGCGGTTCAACTTGGGGGCGATGTGCCGATGGCTCGTATTCCGTGGAATGACACCGTCTGGATTCAACGCACACTGGATGCGGGTGCAATGAGGCTTGTCGTACCTATGATCAACACCGCCGAGGAGGCAAATATGGCCGTAGCCAATACAAAGTACGCAAAGAGGGGCCGACGCAGTTGGGGTGGAAGCCGCGTGACCAGCTACATTGAAGGCGACTATTACACTTGGATCGAAGAAAACCTGGCGATTCTCGTCATGATAGAGACCGCGCAAGCTGTCGAGAACGTGGAGGCTATCCTTTCGGTCGACGTTGTGAAGGGATGCTTTATAGGCCCCGCCGATCTGGCTTTGTCGATGGGGATCGGTCTAGGTGAGTCTTCGCCAGATCTCGAAGCGGCCATGCTGGAAGTCTTGAAAGCAGCCAAGAAGGTCGGCGAACCGGCGGGAAAGCACTGCGGCAGTAGCGAGGAAGTCACCCTGCGTATCAAGCAGGGATTCCAATTTCTGGCTCTATCGAGCGATGCCGGTTTGATGACCAAGGCTGCCCGGGAAGAGTTTGGCAAAGTCGATTTTTCGGGTGAATCCGGCAGCGATGTCAAGAAAAAGGAAGGAAACCTGTACTGAGCTGAACGATCCGGGTTGGCAGTATTTGCGACCACCTTTTTAGCGTCGCTCCAGGGCTCTTAGCCGCCGCGCCAGCTCGGGATCGTTATACCGGTCACTCAACTCCGCCTTCATCTCGGCCAGGCGCCCTTTCAGTTCTTCGGCTACATCCTGCATGGTCAGGTCAGGGTAGAGATTTCTCAGCTCGTACGGATCGCTATCCATGTCGTATAGCTCCCAACCCGCCGGTGTGGATTCCGGCAACGCCCCGGACGCATCAAGGGGAAGCCCTGCATCTGCGGAGGGAGAGGAACGCCGGCGACATTCAGACCAGAAGCGTGGGGGCCACGTCGATGTTGGCCATCAGATCGTGCCGGATCATCCCGGTAGCAATTTCCTTGGGATATCGGATGAGAAGCGGTGACTGCAGGCTCTCTTCGAAGCTCCATCGTTTATCCTGATAATCGTGCTCTCCGAGAAACATGCCCTGGTCTGAGGTGTAGATCACGACCGTGTCAGCCAGAATGCCCTGCGACTCGAGCTCGTCGAGCAACGACCCTACCGAGTCGTCAATATCCGCAACAGTCCGCAGGTAATCCATGAGGTACTTCTGATAGGCCGCCAATCTTTTTTGCTCGAAGCTCATGCCCTCTGTGCCCTCCAGGGGTCCTGTGACATAGTCCGGGTGGCAACGGAGCGATGGCTCTTGTCCTCGAAGAGGCTATCCAGCACCGGGATCTCGATCCCGTCAAAGAGGTGCTCGTGGCGTCTAGGGTAGTCCCAGAAGTCATGGGGTGCCTTGTGGTGGCACATCATGAAAAACGGACGATTGGGATCACGCCCGCGGAGCCACTCCAGCGCCATCTCCGTGATGATATCCGTGACGTAGTCGGTATGGACGTTCTTACTGCGTCTCTTTTCTGCGAACTCCGGATCACGATAGGTGCCCTGTTCGTGAGCTCCGCAGAGGTACCGGTACTCGTCGAATCCCTCCGGCTCAACGTGCAGATGCCACTTGCCGAACAAACCGGTCTGGTACCCGGCCTCCCGCAACAGCACCGCCAGGTTGGGGTGATAACCTAGTGCCAGCGCATCGGATAGGGTCCGGATCTGCCAGTTGTGATCCGTACGCACTGATGGCGTTGGCTGCGTGATCGTCGGACATGATGTAGAGGATGTTTGGACGAAGGTTAGATCGTCTCAACATGTCGACCGACTAGTGCATCGATTCCATGTTAGTGCATAGACTCATTATGGGCAATATGTTACCCTTTTTGGCAAATCATTTCTTACTGGGAGGGGAGAGATGGAAAAACGAAGGAAGAGGGGTCCACTCGTACTCAGCGCGCAGGCGCGGGCTGAGTTGCGAAAGAGCAGCCCGTGTTCAGCGGGCAAAGATTTTGAGTGCATATGCTGAAGATCAAGCTATCGCAGCGATCGCAAGGAACTGTGGTGTGAATCGTTCGACAGTTGAACGAGCCATAGATAAGGCCTTTGAGGTAGGGGTTGTAGAGAGCTTGAATGATCGGCCGCGCCCTGGGAAGGTGCCGCTGATAAGCCCGGAAGCAAGGATGTGGGTGATCTCCTTGGCCTGTGAGAAGCCGAAGGAATTGGGATATTCCTATGAAACATGGACAAACAGGCTGTTGGCAGAGCATGTGCGCAAAAATTGTGAGGCGGCGGGGCATCCCTGTTTGAAGAAGCTGGCCCGGGGGACGGTATCGAAGATATTAAAAAAAACGTCCAGCCGTACAAGATAAAATACTATATTCAGCGGCGAGGTCCTGATTTTGAAGAGAAGATGGGAGAGGTTCTTGAGGTGTACAAGAAAGCGAAAGAGCTTCGGGAAAGCGGAGAGGGGGAGCAAGAAATAGCGATTCTTTCTTACGACGAGAAGCCAGGGATACAGGCTCTTGGGAATAAGAGTGATGACCTTCCTCCTATTGCCGGCACATACCCATTTATTGCCCGAGATCCTGAGTACATTCGTTATGGCACAGTCAGTTTGATGGCAGGGATTGATCTGGTGGAAGGGCAGGTGCACGGAAGAGTGGTGGATCGTCACAAGAGCAAGGAGTTTGTCGAGTTTCTCAAAGGGCTGGATGAACGATATCCGAAGGATTGGACAATCTGGCTTATACTGGACAATCATTCGATTCACATTTCGAAGGAGACGAATCGATATCTTACCATGGTGCCTGAGCGGTTTCGTTTCATATTCACACCGAAACATGGCTCGTGGTTAAACTTGATTGAATCGTTTTTCAGCAAGCTGGCCAGAACAGTAGTGCGAGGCATTCGCGTGGCATCCAAGGATGAAATGAAACAGAGGATTCTTATGTACCTTTAGGAGGTCAACGAAATTCCGGTAGTATTTTGCTGGAAGAACTTTGAGTTTGAGACCCAAAAGGCAGCTAAAAGAGATGCTGCATAATCATGGAATCGATGCACTAGTAGGCTTCCTGCACGATCTGCTTCAGGTCTTCGAGACCGGCCGTTCGCGGATTGAGGGCAATAAGCCTCCTCTGTGTCTCCATGCATCTCTCGGGAATAACATCGATCGCTTCCTTTGGTACATCGAGCTCGCTTAGATGCTGGGGGATATTCAAGTCAGTGAGAAGCCTGCGCACCGCCTGAATCGCTCTTGTCGAAGCCTCGTTTGCAGAGAGCCCTGCGACGTTTTCGCCCAGCAGGGAAGCGACTTTGGCGAATTTTTCCCGACAGCTGATCCGGTTGAACTCCATAACATAGGGAAGGAAGAGAGAGTTGGCAATTCCGTGGCCGATTCTGTACGTTCCTCCCAGGGTATGCGCCAAGGAATGAACCACGCTCACACTGGCTATGGCCAAGTTGATTCCCGACACATAGCTGCCCATGAGCATTCCGTACCGGGCCGAAATGTCCTTCCCGTTGGCATAGGCCGCGCGCAAGTTCTTTTCGATTAACTCCATCGCTTTCTCGGCCATCAGCTCACTCATCAGGGTGCTGATAGTGGTGGTGTAGCCTTCGATGGCGTGGGTCAGCGCATCGATCCCTGTCGAAGCGGTGAGACGCTGCGGGAGGGAAACCGTCAGTGAAGGGTCTAAAATAGCCAACCGCGGGAGCAGGGTGTCCGCGCGCACTCCTTTTTTGGCCTGTGCCTTCGTATCCAAAAAGACGGCTGCAGTCGAAACCTCGCTGCCAGTCCCGGCGGTCGTCGGAATGGCGATGACCGGTATGCCCGGATTTGAAACCCGATCCACATCAAAAAAGTCGGTTACCTTGCCCGGGTTCGTTACCATGACCGCCGCCATCTTGGCCGTATCCATGGAGCTGCCACCACCCAGACCGATCAGGAGGTCACACTTGTTTTCCCGAACAAACGCCACACATCGCTCTACGATTTCTATGGGCGGATCCGGCAAGACGTCGTCGAAAGAGACGGCTTGCTGTTCCAGGGACTGGATGACCTCGTCCTTTATTCCCGCTTTGGCTATACCGGCATCCGTGACGATTCCAATCCGTTTCCCTCCGAGTTTCCGGACTTCCGCCGTTAGTCGGCTGAGAGCACCCGGACCGTGATGCACAAACGGTGTCGTCGTGAATTTTTTTATCTCGTACGCCATCTCTCTCCTTGCAATCGTTCACTGCAGTTTCGAAGCCGCCGGCCTCGATACTGCTTAGTAAAAGGCCGCCGCTTCGGCGGCCTTTTACACGGTATTATCCTGATCATGCACAGATATAGAGTTAAAGGTAAAGCTGCGGCAAAAACTCCAGCAGAGCTGCGGATGTTCCTTTGATCGACTCTGCATAAAATGCTATGCTGGCTGCAGATGTTATGAGCCTGACAAACCGACATTTGAGTCGACACAAGAAACCCATTGACTTCAACCCGGCCTCCTTGGCACGGGCTTTGGAGGAGGCCTGCCCCGAAGCGATCTTCGCGTTTCTTCTCAGCTCTTCGAAGGACGGCCATGTATCCGTGGGGAGCGATGTAGACCTTGCCCTGTTCATGAACGGGAAGATGTCGCTGGACCTGTTGGATAGAGTGCAAACCGTTGTTGAACGATTCCTGCCGGGGGTCCACTGCGATATAGGATCGCTCCGACCTGCAGAGCCCGTCTACCGTTTTGAGGCCCTGAAGGGCCGGCTCTTGTTCACGCGGGACAGGGAAGCTTACCTTCGGTTCTTTTCGCTCACGAGTCGGGAGTATGAAACGCAGCTCTATGACTACGATCGACAGCATGCATACCGCATGAAGAACCATGAATCCAGAGTTAAACGGCGTCATACAGAGAAAACTTTCCCTCCTCGACGAACAGATTGGCCGTTTGCAGACCCATTTAAGGGACGTCGCAGAGGAAGAGTTTGCAGAAGATTGAGTCTTGAGATTCATGGCCGAGAGAGCGCTTCAGGTCTGCGCTGAAATCGTGATCGATATCGCAGAACGTATTATCGCGATAAAAGGGGCGGGTCCGGTCGCCACATCGGTCGAAGCTGTGAGGAAGTTGGTCGAGCTTCAGATAATAGAATCGGAAGATCCATACAAGAGAATCATCCGCTTCAGAAATCTTATTGTACATCACAATTTTATTGTACATCACTATGGGGAAATCGATCCGGAAATCCTATACGATATAGTAAAAAATCACCTTGACGATTTTCGCCGATTCCGCGACGAGATAGATCGTTTCGTTGCCGGAGACTGAAATCCAAAGGAAGCGTTTGGTGATCAAAAGGAGACCGATGTGAAGGACATGATAATATGTGTTGCGCCATATCCCAGTGAAAAACAGGAGGAGAAGTACGAAGGTACGATGAACCTGGCTCAGGAGGTAATAGACTGTTACAACGCCGGGGCTTCGATAGCTCATCTTCATGTACGAGACAGGGACGGTCTGCAGACAACGGATACGAGCCTGTTTCAAGCAGATATCGAAAAGATACATGCGTCCTGTCCCATCATTATAGAGGGCTCTACCGGAGGTATGCCTGAGCACACCCTTCAGGAGCGGTGCGTTTCCTTTACGGTTCCTGGAGTCGAGATGGGCTCGTTAAACATGGGTTCCATTAACTTCTGGGACGGTGTCTTTCATAACACAATAGACGACATATTCTTCTACGCAGGGGAATTGAAGAAGCGAAAACTGGTGCCCTTCATCGACTGTTTCGATCTTTCGCATATCTGCAATTTGCAGAAGCTCGAAGAGAAGCAGCTCGTGTCTCCTCCCTATACTTTTGGCCTGGTCTTCGATATCCCCAGCGCTCTGCCCTACGAGGACCGATATTTGGAGTTTTTTTTAGGAGAACTGCCGAAGGAGAGCGTCTGGTTTCTGACGCGCCATCACACCAGAGGAGCAGAAGGTTTTCAGAGAGCGATCGAGCTTGGGGGCAACGTCCGGGTCGGGTACGAGGACGGGCCGTATCTATCCAACGGGAAGCGTGCCCGCTCGAATGCAGAGCTCGTCGAGGATGTGGCAAAGGCGGCTGAGAAAGCTGGAAGGCAGGTCGTGGAACCTAAGTTGGCCAGGGAGAGATTAGGTCTGACGAAGTGAACCAGAGTTCATATTCTGAGTCACTTCATCTTACGAGCTTGACGCCACACTTCGATGTGCTCGTGTTCGTGGACAGCGGCTTCGTCCCTGTTTCTCGCTATGATAGCGTCTAGTATCTTTTTATGCTCATTCAGTCCAAATCGGGCGTTAATGGTGGGCGCGAAAATGTCTATTACGAAATTGTACATGTTCTCAACGAGATGGTTTCGAGTGATCTTTGCCATGATTCGATGGAAGTTGATATCGTACCTGTTTAGGACCTCAATATCCTGTTCGCCGGAGTTAATCGTCTCCTCCATCTTTCGGTAAGCTGCCTTGAGCTGGTCGATATTCTCCTCCGAGGCGTTTTTAATAATCATGTCGATCACTCCAACCTCCATCATCTCGCGTAACTGTATCAGCTCCTCGGAATCGGTGTTTGTGAAGATCAAGCTGAATATCAGCGGATCGAAGATTCTCTTGTTGGCAGATGTCGCAATGTAAGTTCCATCACCGCGTTTTATTTCGACAATGCCAAAGGCGGCCAGTATCTTCATCGCTTCCCGGATCGAGCCCCGGCTAACCTGAATGCTCTCTGCAAGGGAATTCTCACTGGGCAAGAGATCCCCCGGTTTGAGCTTGTTATTGATAAGCAGGTTTTTGATTGTATCTATTACCAGGTCTACGGTCGACTGTCTCTTGGCGTCGACTGCGAACAGATCTTCGGTAGAATTTCGTTCTCTTTCCACTTATACCCCTCTGACTCTAACATCGGACATCATACATTATATTATTAATTTCGTCTGTCTTTGTCAATATATCATACAAGATACCCTTTTACCACTTGACATCACTTGAAATCCGGTGTAAAACATAAGACATAAGAGATAAAACATTAAATGTTTGATTATTAAGCTTTCCTTGAAAGAGTCACCATAAGCCCCGTTGGGGCTTTCATAGAATACGAGGAGGTGTGAAAGTGAAGTTAATCAGAACGTTACTCACATTGCTGCTTTTCACTCTACTTCTGTCGTCCATGGCATTTGCCGGCGGAAAGGGTGATAAGCAGGAGGCAGTTACGGGCGAAGGCAAGGTGCTGGACGTGCTCTGGCATTCCTGTCCTGCGGGTCGTGAAACGAGCAAGCTGCATCCCGAATTCGAGGAAAAGTATGGCGTCAAAGTGAACTACCATGAGATCAGCCATACGATCATCAACCAGAAGATCATGCTCGAATGGGCGGCAAAAACCGGCGCTTACGACGTGGTAAACACATGGAACATCGACGGGATGTACGGAAGCGGTGCAGGCATGAACCTGAATCCCTTCATAGAAAAGGATGATGCCAAGTATGTGGCTATTGATGACATCCTTCCTACCATGAAGGAGCTCATGACTCGCGATGGCAAATGGATCGCCTTCCCTGTTCGGAACGACACCCGCCTCATGTACCTGAACAGAAGGATGTTCAAGAACGCCGGTATGGATGCGGACAACGCTCCTCCGGTGACCTTTGAGGAGACCCTGGCAGCTGCCAAGAAGCTGCACAATCAGGACAAGGACGAAGCCGGCTGGATCATCGGGTACAAGGGCAACTACCCCTACGGTTGGGTCGTGCCCTACTGGACCAGGACTTTCGGCGGTGAGGTTTACGACAGCAAGTGGAAGCCCATCTTCAACTCTGCCGAAGGTAAGAGGGCTATGCAGTTCTATATCAATCTCTTCAGGAAACACAAGGTCACCCTGCCTGATGCGCTCAACGTGAACCACACAGAACAGACCACGGCCCTGTTGACTGCTCGCGGAGCTATCAACATCAACGTTCCGGGCCGCTGGGCCGACCAGTTCAAACCTGCTTTCCCAAAGGTCAAGGATGACCTGACTGTTGCGGCTCCACCCAGAGAAAAGGCGTACCGACCGCCATCCGGAGGTTGGGGACTGGTTGTATTGGCCGACACCGATATGCCTGAGATCGCCTATAAATATGCAGTATGGGCGAGTACATCAGAGCTTCAGAAGCGCATCATCAAGAAGGGTGGGGATTGCAACCCGACTCGAACATCCGTCATAGCCGATACATCAATGCAGAAGGACTATCCTATCTTCAAGGCCCTCTACGATATTGGCTCAGCAGCGGAGCCGTCTCCGAAGTTTGCAGAGAGCAATCAGGCTGGAGATATCATCAACAAGTATCTGAGGAAGGCAGCTAGCGGCGAAATAACCGTCGACCAAGCCCTGGACACAGCAGCCGAAAAGGTGGAACTGCTTCTCATGGCTGTGGGCAAGTACGACTGACCTGAACAAAGACGCATGACTGTAACAGGCGTTAGTCTGTAAAAACATGAGCGGGCAAAGGTCGCAAGACTTTTGTCCCTGCTCATTGATCCTCCGGATCAATGAGCAGCACTCATATTCGGAGCGGATTATGATTTCACTCTCGAGAAGGCAAAGACAATACATTACTAACTATCTGATGGTGTTGCCGGCGTTTCTGATCTTGCTCGCTGTGGCGTTCTACCCGCTGGTCATGTCCTTTCGCCTTTCTTTTAGCCAGTACAGCCTCAACAGGCCCCAGCTGGGTATCCGGTATGTGGGATTTCAGAACTTCATCAACATTCTCAAAGAGCCGGACATGAGAAGCTCGTTTGGAGTCACCTTTAGGTATTCCCTTGCGGTAGTGGGAATCGGCATCTTCCTTGCCAGTTTTCTCGCCGGCGCATTGAACAAGGCGTTCTTTTGGCACAGGGTTGCGCGGACTCTTGTGCTGCTTCCGATGCTTCTGTCCCCCCTCGCTTCGGGCCTGATGTGGCGGTTGATGTACGACTACAAGTACGGCATATTCAACTACTTTGTTGTTTCCCTGGGCCTGGACAAGGTGATGTGGCTGGGACAGGAAAGCATTGCCATATGGAGTGTCATAGTTGCCGGAATATGGCGAAACATGCCCTTTTCCGTTCTGCTTCTATTAGCCGGATTGCAATCTCTTCCCATGGACCTCTACGAAGCTGCCAGGATCGATGGTGCGAGCAGATGGCAACTTTTCAGTCGGATAACCGTTCCTCTCATAGCACCGATCTTCATGATCGTCATCATGATTCGCACGATGGACTCCATTAGAACATTCGATCTTATATGGGCTCTTACAGAAGGCGGACCGGGAATCAGCACCGAAGTGGTCAGCATCTTCGCCTATAAGAACGCCTTTCAGTTTTTCGACATGGGAACGGCAGCCGGTGCCGCAGTCATGCTGTTTATCATATCCGGTATCATATGCGTCATCTATTTACGAGTTCTTTGGCGAAAAGAGCTGGCTTGATGTTTGAAGGAACTAGATATGTACATGCATAAAATGAACACGTCATCTGTGATTAACAGAGTTACCTTCAACCTGATACTCGCTGTTGTATGTGTCATCATCCTGTTTCCTGTTTTCTGGACCATAACAGGAGCTTTCAAATCGACGGATCAATTCTACCGGGAAGAGCCGGTGTGGTTCACCACACCCACTCTCGAGCATTTCGCCAGCGCCATAGAGATGGCTCAGATGGGACCGGCCTTTGTCAACAGCCTGTTCGTTTCGGTGGGAACGGTCTGTGCGTCCCTCTTTTTCGGCTCCATGGCTGCTTACAGTCTTTCGAGATTTCGTTTCCCGGGCAGCAGTATTATTCCTTTTATCTTTCTTTTCTTCCGGATGATTCCGCATATCGTTCTCCTCTTTCCGGTTTTCTTGATCCTCAACACCTACAGGTTGCTCGATACTCATTTCGGGCTGATGTTGGTCTACTGCTCGTTCACACTGCCGTTTACGACGTGGGTCATGATCGGATTTTTCCGTGACCTACCGAAAGATCTGGAGGATGCCGCGACTATGGATGGCTGCGGAATATTCAAGACCTATCTTGTTATCTTCGTACCTCTCATCACACCGGCTTTCGCGGCGGTGGGTATTCTGGTCTACACATTCTCCTGGAACGAGTTTCTCTACTCCAGCATTCTCACCAGGAAGAACGCCCTGACGTTGCCGTCTGCAATGTCGCGGTTGATCGTGGAGCACCGGGTTCACTGGCCTGAGCTCTGTTCCATGGCATCGGTCATAATCGTACCGGTCATCCTGCTCGCAATCTTCATGCAGAGATATCTGGTGCAGGGACTCACGCGAGGCGCAGTGAGATAGGGGATAAGGGGAAAGGCTTTTCGGAACGTACGAAATTCACACGGAGGACAACACGGATGAAAACGGTTGCAGCGGTGTACACCGCTCCTGCAATAGTGGAGCCCATCAAGGAGATCTTTGCGGAGATCCTTCCGGATTGCCGGTTGGTAAACCTCGTTGATGACAGCTTGATCCAGGACGTTATTCGCGATGGCGAGGTGAAGCTACCTGTAACAAGAAGACTCATGCGTTACTACCTGGCCTGTGAGGATATGGAGGCGGATGCGATCTTCAACACCTGCTCGTCCATCGGAGATGTGGCCAGCATGGCGCGTTCCATGATCAGAATACCCCTCATAAAGATCGACGAACCGATGGCAAGAAAGGCCGTTGTGCTCTCAGATTCCATTGCCGTGCTGGCCACCCTGCCTACAACCTTGGAGCCAACCGTCCGGCTTGTTCAGAGCATGGCAGACGAAGCTGGAAGGAAGGTGCGCATTATCGAGGGACTGGCCGAGGGAGCCTTTCAGACGCTGGTGAGTGGAAATCCCGACGAGCACGATGCCCTTCTGCGAAATGCCGCGGAACGGGTAGCCGAGAAGGCGGAGGTGATCGTCTTGGCCCAGGGGTCGATGGCCCGCATGGAGAAATCCTTGGCAGCGCTAACGGGCAAGACGGTTCTGTCGAGTCCTCGCTCGGGTGTGGAAGCCGTGAAGGCGTGCCTGGAGGGACAATCTTAGATGGAGGAAAGAGAGCAGAAAATGAGCAAAGAAGAACAGAAGAGCCGAGTCATCATCTTAACGGATATGGAAAACGAGCCCGATGACTCGCAGACCATGGTGCGGTTACTGATGTACTCGAACGAGTTGGATGTCGAAGGGCTTATTGTTGTGACCTCCCGCTGGCTGCAGAATGCCGTGTTCCCCGAATCCATCGTGGACCGGTTGATGGCCTACGGTGAGGTCCGAGCCAACCTTCAGAAACACGCAGAGGGCTGGCCGGAGATGGACCATCTCATGTCCAAGATCGCCTCGGGTCCTGTCAGCTCATCGGGGTATGGTATGGACGCCGTCGGAGACGGGAAGAGCACAGATGGATCGGAGCTGATCATAAAGGCTGTTGACAGTGATGATGCACGCCCGGTGCACGTGTGCATCAACGCAGGAGCCAATACTCTGGCCCAGGCGTTGTGGGACGTGAGGAAAAGCCGATCCGAAGCGGAGGTACGGGCCTTTGTAAGCAGGATCCGTGTCTACGATGATGCTGGACAGGACAACGCCGGTGCGTGGATCTGCCACAATTTTCCCGACATCTTCTACATTCGTAGTCAGAGCCAGGTCTTCGGGCTCATGGGCGGCGGGGATGGCTACGGAGGCGGTCCCCAGGTCTGCCATCCGACGCAGCAGGAGTGGGCCAACGAGCACATCAGACGAGGGCACGGTATCCTGGGTGCCCTCTATCCTCACCGGCTTATGAAGAGAGAGAGAAGCATTGTGAAATACTTCCCGCTGGAGGGAGGCGGCACCACGACCTGGATCGGGCACGTCAACAGGGGACTCTACGACCCAACACAAATTACATGGGGCGGCTGGGGAGGACGTTTTGCCCCCGAGAAAGTGGAGAATATAGTAGCCGCAGTCCAGGACGTGCCGCCCACGGAGGAGCCCTACAAACCCTTCCGCATGTTCGTTCAAGCCGCCGACACCTGGTCAGATGGATCAACGACCTGGGAAAACGATGTCTTCGCCCCGATCTTGCGCTGGCGCAAGGATATCATGAACGACTTCCAGGCCCGAATGGACTGGTACGTCGAGGAATAGAGTGCCGCAAATCACAATCCGGTGGCCGCCTTCAAGGGGGACAAGACGAGAACGATCGTCAGGCTCAACGCCGCACCCGGCGAAGCTGTAGATCTGGACGCCTCGGCTTCTACCGATCCCGATGGAGATAGTTTGAGTTTCAAGTGGTACATGTACCCGGAGGCGGGAACCTATAAAGGAAATATCACGATCGATGATTCCAACCGGAGCAGGACCGGATTTCGTATTCCGGAGGATGCGGCTGCCAAGCAGATCCACATCATTCTCGAAGTGAGCGATCAAAACAGCATTGTCGACCTGACCTCATACAGGAGGATCGTGTTCGATGTCGAGTGAAGAGGAGGGGGCGTGATCTCTGAGAGAACAACCGCTGTCGGAATCGAGGACAGCAACTTCACCATCAATGGTAAGAAAACCTATACCCCGGAGGCGGGATTTCCAGAAGCGTCTGCGGCGTTGAAGGGTAAACTGCTCATGCTCAAGAGCGCCAACTGTATCTTCGATGACATGCGCTACCCTGAGTGGGGGACCGATAAGAATCCTTATTTTGGCTATGTATCCTGGGAATACCCCTATGCAAAGTGGGATCCTGAGAGACACACCGATGAGTTTATAACGCAGCTGGCCACCTACCGCAAACACGGTCTTTTGATGGTCAACGCCAACCTGATGGGCAATCAGCCCACAGGAAGGGCTGGATTTCATCCCTGGATCAACAGCGCCTACACCGAGACCGGAGATCTCAAACCAGCCTACATGCGCCGTTTGGCGCGTATTCTGGATGAAACCGACCGGCTGGGCATGGTTATGATGATCGGGCTATTCTATCCGCAACAGGACGAGAACGTCATGGTTCAGGATACAATGGCCAAGGACGATGCTTTGATCCGTAAGTGCATCACCAACGTGATGCAGTTCCTCCTCTCCGCCGGCCACCGAAACATTCTCATCGAGATCGGCAACGAGAGCAACCATCCCCTGTACGACCACTGGATGCTCCGGGGAGAGAGGGTTTATGAAGCCATCGAGATCGCACGCGAGGCGTGCGGCGGTCTCTATCCCGTATCAACCAGCAGCTTCCGGATCGAAGAGCTTTCCGATCAGGCCTTTGATGCGATGGACTATATACTTCTTCACACCCCGATGGGGCAGCCAGACCGTATGGGACGGCAGGTGAAGGCAGCGCAGGATAGGATCAAGGGATCCAAACCGGTAATCAACAAAGAGGATACCAGCGTGTTCTGCATGATGGTCGCTCTGGAAAACGGAGCCGGCTTCGGGCTTTACCACCAGGGAGTCAACAACTACCGCGAAGGATTTCAGTCCATACCGGTCAATTGGGAGATCAACACGGTCGGCAAGTGGAATTACTTCTACCAAGTAGCCCGGCTTACCGGCAGTCCTCTTCCTGCGCGCCCCCCCGATCTTCCCGATGTCCCAAGGATGACCATAAGCGGTATCAGCGCCGGCGATACGATCGAGGATCCCGAAAAGCTCAGGATCGAAGTGGAGCTTCCGGAGTACTTTTCAGAAGCATTGCCCCTCTATCTCCAAAGAGTCGAGTACTTCATAGACGGACATCCCGTAAAGTTTTCTGGTCTGTCGTTACGGTCGGGTCACGGATTTGTTGACGGTGAGATGAAGGATAAAAAGTTCGAGCTGTCCACCTACGGGTTGAGCGGGGCGCATCTCTTAAAGGGCCCGTTGGGCTTTAATGTCAGTAAGCTTCCCGCTGGCGAGCACAAACTTCTGGCCATTCCCTACTACGTGGATGAGTGGATCCCCGCTAGCGTTCACGCGGGATGCTTCAGGGACAGGACCGGGCAGACTGTGGAGATTACGTTTAATACGTAGCCCGGAGAAAGATATTAGCTAATAGATGACGGGAGGATCACACTATGCAGTTCTTATCCAGAGGTAAGCTTGAGGAGACACACAGGCTTGTCATTCTCACAGACATGGAGAACGAGCCCGACGATTCCCAGACCATGGTCAAGCTTCTCCTGTACTCCAACGAGATCGATATCGAGGGTCTGATAGCCGTCTCATCGAGATGGTTGCAGCACACCGTGTACCCCGAATCCATCATCGACCGCATCGAAGCGTTTGGTGCTGTACGCCGAAACCTGCTCGAGCATGCGACGGGCTGGCCGACCAGAGAATACCTGTTGGAACGGACAGGCGGAGGCCAGAGGGACTTTGGGATGAAGGGCGTGGGAGATGGTAAGAGCACGCCGGGTTCCGAAATCATCATCAGAGCCGCGGACGCTGAAGACCCGCGACCGATTTACGTAGCCATTAACGCCGGAGCGAATACTCTCGCTCAAGCTCTGTGGGACGTAAAACAAAGCCGTCCCGACAGGGAGGTGACAGAATTCGTATCCAAGATCCGAGTCTACGATGACTCCGGCCAGGACGATGCCGGAGCGTGGATCTGCCATACTTTTCCTGACATTTTCTATGTCCGGAGCCGATCCCAGGTCTTCGGCCTTTTCGGCCCGACCCTCGACTCGGGGCCACAGCCGTGGGCACCTCTGGATCAGTGGGATTGGGCGGAGCGAAACGTCCGTCGTCGCCACGGTGTTCTGGGCGCCCTCTATCCACAGCGTGTCTGGAAGGACCGCAGCTACACTTTCATGGACGGAGGTGGGACGACGACGTGGATCGGACTGGTCAACAAAGGGCTGTACGATCCAGCCGAGATCAGCTGGGGTGGTTGGGGAGGGCGCTTTTCCTGGACAAAGGAGCAGGTTCCGGCGGGACAATTTGAGGTTGACCAGCTGGAAGCCCCTTATGAGCCCTTTGCCATGTATCCTCAGGCCGATGACATCTCCTGGGTCTGGAAGGGAGCCGATGAGGGATTCAAGGCCTTCTCAGGAGTTCGGGGTGAGGTCCAGTACCACAATAAAACCTTTGCCGCCCTGTGGCGTTGGCGAGACGCCTACACCCGGGACTTTCGGGCACGCATGGACTGGTGTGTGGCCGACTACGAGCACGCCAACCATCATCCAGTGGCAGTTTTCCATGGAGACGAAAACTGCGCGACAGTCCGTCTCAAGGTGGAACCGGGCGAAACGGTCAAACTCGATGCCTCGGGTTCGTGGGACCCTGACACTAAACTGAGGAATCTGCCTGAAAGGCTCTCCTACAGGTGGTTCCCGTACCCCGAAGCTGGCACCTATGAGGGCAAGGTGGACATCAAGGATCCCGAAAAGGAAGTATCGGAAACCACGATTTCCAAGGACGCTAATGGCAAGCAGATCCACATAATCCTCGAAGTAACCGATGATCATCCGGAGGTGCCGTTAACCGCGTACCGGCGGATCGTTATGGATGTTGAGTAGCAGATGGGGGCGTAGGAACGAGCGAATATCGCCCCAAGAGCTATTTCCTGCGAAAAACCACCACGTCGTAGTCTTTGAGCATCTTCACCGTGACACGTAGACCATCCCCTGTTTCCTTGACCGGAAGTTTCTCGCCGCTGGAGAGCAGAAAGGCTTCTTCAATTCCTTCCTGTTTGAGGGTGACTTCAATGTCACGGAGGGGGATAAGCTGGCGAAAGACGTGCCTGCCCCCTGTGAGATTGATAAGATGAACCATGGTGTGATTCTCTTTCTCTGTCAATGAGACATGCAGTGTCGTCGGTCCCGCAACCTCGGGATCCGAATCATAGCCGGCCCACTTCACAGCGTTGACTATGAGGTTGCTCAGATCTTCCAGTTCGATGTTCCAGAACATCTTTCCGATTTGAAAGGGGAAGTACACAGCTCGCTGCTTATGAGTCGCTTTCGAGACCACGGCCAAAGCATGCTCCGTCTGGTTTGCAGCTGGGTATGCGAATCCCTCGGGGAATACGCGAAAGGAGTCGCCTGATGAAGTCAAAGGTGAGGCCCGATTCGAGGACTCGATTGGGATCGTTCCCGAGTTCCTGGACGCCTACGGCGTGGTCATCGCGCCCACCACGGGACGTTATTTCCAGTTTCCCTACGGGGGGATTCTTCCTCAAAAGGTGGAGAACCTGCTCGTGGCGGGTCGCTCTGTTGGCGGGGACCGGATCTCCCATGCCGCAACCAGACAGGTGGTGTGCTGCTGTGTGACCGGCCAGGGTGAGGGCATCGCAGCTGCCCAGTCGATCAAGGGCAACGTCACATGCCGGGAGGTCGGCATCTCCAAGGTGCAAAAGAACCTCGAGGGGCAAGGGGTGCGAATCAAGTAAGCTCGATGTCAACACGACTACGCTTCTTCGGGGTCGCCGCCTACGAGATTGTAAACACCGACAGCCTCCATATTCTGATAGATCCCTATCTCGAAGACGCCCCTGTTGAAGCGTTGGATTTGAAGCGGGTTGATGTGATCCTTGTCACCCATTCGACTCTGGACCATCTTGGAGACACCGAAGTCATAACAAAACAGACCGGGGCAGTTGTGGTTTGCGGCCAGGAAGTCAAACTGTACCTCACATCCAGAGGGGTCCCTGAAACGCAGATCGTCACGACAACCTGGGGTATCGCGCTGGAGGTGGCGGGGATACGGGTCCAGCCGGTGGAATGCCACCACTGGTCGCACTTGATGATGACCGACGGCACGATGTTGACAGGAGTGCCCATGGGTTTTGTGGTCTATCCTGATCCAGGAGTGCGGTTCTATCATTACGGCGATACCGCCCTGTTCAGTGACTTAAAGCTCATCGGGCAGCTCTACCAGCCCACGGTCGGCGCCATAGGTATTGCTAATCCCGATGTCAGTAAGCTTGATATGGAGGGGCCCGCCAAAGGACCCGCCCGGATGCTGTCTGCGGAAATGAGCCCTCGGGAGGAGGGCGTGTTGGCCTCCCAGTGGCTCGGTATTAAAACAGTGCTTCCCTGCCACTACTCTGACCCAGCTGACCCGCTTCTTCAGGAGTTTGTCGAGCTGATGAGACAGGCAAGAGATCGGGGAGAAGAGGTTCCCGATGTAACCGTGCTGAGAGCGGGAGACGAGATCGAGCTGGAACCGACAGAAGAATCATAATTCTTCCGGTCCTATACTACTTGAACAGAGGGTACCCGTCGGTGTCTACCTCGTAGATGCACAGGTGACCCACCCGCTCTTCAGTGGCAGTGGTGGCATAGATTCTCTTATCCCCGTCAGGGCCAAAGGCCAGATTGGTCATGCGAGGCCACTGAGTTACGATACGCTTCACGACGGCGCCAACTGTGTCAAACACGACCACCTCGCCCCTGCTGTGCACCGCCACGTAGAGGCACCCGTTGGCGCCGAAGGCCATGCCGTCCGGCTGGCCGAGGTTGCCCTCGGGCTCCGTGTCCTGCACGTTTCCGAAGAGCTGCCGATTTCCCACAATCCGGCCGTCCTTCCAGTCGTAGAAATAGATGTTTCCGGTGAGCATCTCATTGACGTACAGCTTATTGCCGGGTCCAAAGGCGATCCCGTTTGTAAAGCGAAATCCCCGATCGATGAGTTCGACGGATCCTCCTTCGGGATCGATGCGAAACAGACGGCCATCCAGGTCTGCCTCGAGCCTCTCGCCGGGATCAACCTTCTGCCACTCACTATGATTGACTCCCGAGTCTGTCATGTATATCGCACCATCGGGGCCAAAACAGAGGTCGTTGGGCCACAGGAAAGGCATGGATTCAGATCCGCTTGTTATCACCTCACTGTTGCCCGAGAAGTCCAGGCGCATCAGTGAGGGGGGCACCGAATTGGCAATCCAAAGCGTTCCCTTGGCATCCACGGTGAGCCCGTTGGGACGGCCCGTCTTGGCCAATATCTGTTTGGATCGCCCATCAGAGCTGATGAGGGTCACAGACCCTGTTTCAGGACTCATCTCTACGACCGCCCAGCGGCCGTCGGGCAGCAGGACCGGGCCCTCAGGATCTCCGAGCCCGCCCGTGAAGATGCGGGAATTGTCGTCATTCATAGGGACACTCCTTCGGATTCGAAACTCCAGGGTTCATTTTACCATTTCCACAACAACTTTAATGGCATTTTTTACCTTCCCCCTGCTGAGGTTGCCCAACATCCCGGGCAGCTGCTCCATAGAGATGTAGTGGGTTATCAGGTCGGATAGAGAGTCCTTCAGGCTGGGAAAGAGCTCGATAGCCTTGAGATAGTCCCTGCGGGTGTATTGGGAGGTTCCGGTGAGCTCCCTCTCTCGCGTCTGGATCTCTCTGAGGTTTATGCGAGGGTTTTCCTCGAAAAGGGCGATAACAACGATTCGACCTCTGGGCCGGGTTATTTCGAAGGCCTGGCAATGACATCACTTGACGGGGCCGCCAACAGGCACGTATCGATCCCCCTCCCGTTGGTCGCTTTAGCCGCCTCTTCGGTGATATTGGTCTCATTCGGATTTACAGCGTGGGTTGCACCGAGAGAAAGGGCCATGTCCAGGTTG
>SDBV01003317.1_pt1 | contig 23836 bp, 24 predicted proteins | sample 2277081 | NCBI WGS metagenome assembly SDBV01 (sample SAMN10402039, study PRJNA504765) | marine sediment metagenome | isolation source: marine sediment core GS10_PC15, 223 cmbsf | place: Arctic Ocean: Southern Knipovich Ridge | collected 2010 | reverse complement strand
GTTGAACTTAACTGGTATAAAAAAATGGTTCATAATATGCGACGTAAAGAAGTAACAATGAGAAATCTTATAAAAACAATACATTTGAAAAATTCATTGTCACAAGATACATCGAATAAAAGACGGTCTAAGCGGCAGATGGTTAGTCTAATAACCAGGTTTGCTTCAAATAATTCAAGTTATACAGCGCTTATAGAGAATATTTCTGAAGATGGAATATTTATGAGAGTCTCCCCAAGTAGCAACGGACTAAACCTTACTCCCGGCTCAAAACTTAAACTTCTGATTAAACTGCCTTCAGGGGAATTTCTGAGTTCACAGTGCAATGTAATTTGGTCGTACAAAACTCCACCTTATGGTGTGATAAATAGTGCAGGCATGGAAATTATGAACCCCTCTCCACAATACGCAGACTTCTTAAGAATTTTGTAGGTTTTTTTCAACTCTTTTTACTTTCGGGAAAACTTCTTATTCGAACATAATAAAAAGAAATTAGCTTTAAATGGGCTAAGTCCTTTTTGTTTTGGGGGGCCGCGGGGGATTCGAACCCCCGACCCGCTGATTAAGAGTCAGCTGCTCTACCAACTGAGCTAGCGGCCCAATTTAGCTAATGGCATATGGCAATAGCTAATAGAAAAAACTAACAGCCAAGCGCTACATGCTACCCGCTATACATTTTGCTTATGCAAAATGTATCTGGCGCGCCTGAGAGGATTTGAACCTCCGACCCTCGGCTCCGGAGGCCGATGCTCTATCCAGCTGAGCTACAGGCGCAAATCAATTAACAATGTTTAATGAACAATTATCAATTAATCATTAAAATTGGGGTGAGTGACGGGGATTGAACCCGCGACCCTCTGAGCCACAGTCAGATGCTCTACCAACTGAGCTACACTCACCGTAATTTTTAACTTTCAACTCTAAACTCTTAACTCTAATTTTGCTTCCGCAAAATTTGATGGCGCGCCTGAAGGGATTCGAACCCCTGGCCCACTGCTTAGAAGGCAGTTGCTCTATCCAGGCTGAGCTACAGGCGCAATTTACGACCGTTATTTAGTAGTTCGTTATAAGTTAATCGTAAAAGAAACTAATGACTAATAACTCTACGAGTCATAGACCAATAACTATTAACTCTCATAACTCTCATTTTGCATGGCAAAATGAGTCTGGTCGGGGCGAGAGGATTCGAACCTCCGGCATCCTGCTCCCAAAGCAGGCGCGCTACCAGGCTGCGCTACGCCCCGTTTAAAAATACACAGCGCTCGCATTCTTCTCAGCTTACTGCGGGAAATGCGAGCGAATATAATTGATAATAATTCCATACATTTGAAAGATTCTCTGTAGCTTGCTGCAGTGAGCTTTCAAAATAAAATAATACCATGTTTAAAGACTATAAGTCCAAATGTCAAAAGAATATCATTTTAAAATGTATATGCTAATTTTACAATTTACAATAAATCATATCGTTACATTGACTTCACCCTGTTAATGCTTTATATTTTTATAGTTATGCAGGAGTCCTCCATTAAAACAGCAGATTTCCTTGTAATCGGCGGAGGTGTAGCGGGCTTAAGGGCTGCAATAGAGCTTGCCCCAAAAGGCAGTGTGATTGTTCTTACTAAAGATAAGCCTTCAGAAAGCAGTACAGGCTATGCTCAGGGAGGGATAGCAGTTGCCATGAGCGATGAGGACAGGGTAAGCATCCATTATGAAGACACCATTAATGCAGGCAACGGGCTTTGTAATGAAGAAGCAGTACGAATTCTGGTTGAAGAGGGCCCTGGATTTATAGTTGAAATTATATCATGGGGTGCTGAGTTTGATAAGGAAGGAAGCAAACTAGACTTTACAAGGGAGGCAGCGCACACAAGAAAAAGGATTTTGCATTCCCATGGTGATTCCACAGGAAGAGAACTTGAACGTGTACTTATTAACAAGGTGCGGACATTTCCTTCAGTTTCACGGTACGACTTTGCGTTTACCCTGGATCTGATTATAGAGGATGGCAGATGTGTAGGAGCCTCGGTGTTACGGCGTAATGAGGTAATAAATGTTTATGCAAAGGCAGTAATTCTTGCAACAGGAGGAGCTGGCCAGCTTTATTCGAGAACGACAAACCCGCTGATTTCAACAGGTGACGGCATGGCAATTGCCTACAGGGCAGGTGCAGAGCTTCAAGACATGGAATTTATCCAGTTTCATCCGACAAGTTTTCACGCTCCAGGTGAAGCACCTCAATTTCTTCTGAGTGAAACACTCAGAGGCGAAGGAGCAGTCCTTAAAAATATACGTGGAGAGAGGTTTTCGCATCAATACCATACTATGGCAGAGCTTGCACCAAGAGACGCGGTCTCAAGGTCAATTGTCTCTGAGATGGTCAAGACAAAGACAAAACACGTCTACTTAGACCTTACCCACCTTGAGAAGGATTTTGTCAGAAAACGTTTCCCTCTGATTTATTCTACATGCCTTCAGTTTAACATTGACATAACCAAAGACCTGATTCCGGTGTCGCCTGCTGCACATTATATTATGGGTGGAGTTAAGACTAATCTCAGGGGAGAAACCGCCATCAAAGGGCTTTTTGCAGCAGGTGAGGTTGCATGTACGGGAGTCCATGGAGCAAACCGCCTTGCATCAAACAGTCTGCTTGAGGGATTTGTGTATGGAGCCAGGGCAGGAAAGAGCGCTGTTGAATATATAAAAAATATTAAAACAAAGAAGATTATCCAGTCCGGAAAACGAAAAAGCCCGGCACCCGGAACCTTTGATTCAGAAAAAATAAAAAACTCCCTGAAGAAGTTGATGTGGGAAAAAGTTGGAATCATAAGATGCGGGGAATCGTTAAATTCCGCAAAAGAACAGCTCAGGGAATGGGACTTTATAATTAAGGCTGATTTTCCCGGCAGACAGGAACTTGAACTAAAAAATATGCTGACAGTGGCTGATTTGATTGTTGCTGCTGCCATTTTAAGGGAAGGCAGCATTGGATCCCACTACCGCTCTGATTTTACGGGTAGAGGGGAAAGCTGGCAAAAACACACTTTATGTAAAAAAGACAAAGGCATAGGGTGGAGTAATTGAGGAGCGGGAAGATGCGTAGCGTAAAAATAGTCTGTACCATAGGACCGGCATGCAGTTCGAAAAATGTAATTACCCGGATGATAAAGGCAGGAATGAACGTTGCCAGACTAAATTTTTCTCACGGGACGCATAAAGGCCATCGTAACGCTGTAGAATGCATAAGAAATATCGCACTAAAAAACGGGTCACCGGTTGCTATACTCCAGGATCTAAAAGGGCTGAAGATAAGGGTGGGAGCTGTTAAGAATGGCGCTGTTATTCTCAAGAAAAATTCAACCCTATCTCTTACGGCAAGAGATATTGAAGGGGACGAACGACAGTTGTCCGTATTATATCCCCGCCTGATTAAGGATGTTATGGTTGGGGATAAAATCCTCATGGACGACGGACTGATTCAGTTAAAAGTTACAGGCAAAAAGAAAGACAGATTGATTGCAAAAGTCACAGAAGGCGGCATATTGAGAGAGAAAAAGGGAGTCAATCTCCCGGGGACACAGTTGTCCGGTGCAGCGTTTACAAAAAAAGACCGGGAAGACCTCAAGTTTGGTATAAATATAGGTGTCGACTATATAGCCATGTCTTTTGTGAGTTCAAAACATGACATCCTCAAGGTTAAGAAATGGCTTAAGAAACGCAATGCAGATATACCTGTGATTGCAAAAATAGAAAGACCCCAGGCCCTTGAAAATATAGATGAGATTATTGAGGTCTCTGACGGTCTTATGATTGCAAGAGGCGACCTCGGAGTTGAAGTCCCTCCGGAAAAAGTTCCTTTAATCCAGAAAAGCCTGATAGAAAAGTGTAATATGGCAATGAAACCGGTGATAACCGCTACACAGATGCTTGAGTCCATGACAGAACACATGCGCCCGACAAGGGCAGAAGCAGCAGACGTTGCCAATGCTGTGCTTGATGGAACAGATGCCCTTATGCTCTCGGCAGAGACATCTGTCGGGAAATACCCGGTTAGGACACTGAAAATGATGGACAGGATTATTCGCTTCACTGAGACACGAAAGCCTAAAATTCCACATAATTTCAATACTGCTTCCAAGACTTTTGCGCAGGCTATTGCTGAGGCAGCATGCATATCTTCAATGGATATAAAAGCAAAGGCAATTATTGCTTTTAGCCGGACCGGTTTTACTGCTCTTCTTGTATCAAAATTCAGACCTCAGATTCCGATTGTCGGTTTTACTGTTAAAGAAGACATCCGCAGAAGGATGAATCTCTACTGGGGGATAACTCCACAGATAATGAAATTCCCGCGCAGCACTGACGAGATGATATCCGAGACAGAAAAGGCCATTCTTAAGAAACGTATTGCTAAAAAAGGAGATTCAATAGTAATAATAGCTACTTCTCCGTTTACTCTGGGTGGAAAGACAAATATCCTTAAACTGCATAAGGTGGGTTTTTAGCTGTTTATATTTTGGTTTTTACTTTCGACGTTTTTTAAGATATCCTGTAACGGCGTTCCCTAATCCGGAGTTTTAATTTCTTTAAGTACAGGAATAGGGCTGAAGTCAGGGTCGATAAGATATGCCTCGTTAAAATATCTTGCAGCTATATCCATCTTTTTTGTTTTGTAATATGCATACCCTAAGAAGTAAAGTGCCTTTGCATCAGGATGTTCTTTGACATAATCCTTTATTAATTCTATAGCTGTCTCCATCTTGCCATGATTATAAAGAGAATATGCCTTCTCCATGGATGAATTATCTGCCGCACAAATAGAAAAAGACATCAGCACTAATATAAAAGCTTTAATAACTCTCATTGGACACCCCCTATGGTATGATATTAATTATACCAGGTTACAATGTTTTTAATAACATGTCGTTTCCACTTAACTATAAAACATAAAAATATTGTAGTAATTACAAGAGAGAAGGTCAACAATTCTTTTAGACCGCTTAAAAGTCATTAACGGTCTTAATTAGAGATTTTTAGAGTCTTTCAACAATCTCATAATATATTGATTGAAAAATATTCATGCAATATGGTAAAACTGTATAAGTTAAAAGTTAAAATTTAAAACTTAAAAATTAGAAAGTCTCTAACTCTTGGTCAACTCTTAACTCTTAATTTTTAACTCTATTCTTAACCCCTTAGTATTGATTATGGAAGAGAAAATTTCCCTTGTTAATAATGACAATACCCAGGTAGGAACCCTGCCCTTAAAGGCGTTGCGTAAAGATGTTCTTTCTCTTGTAAGGGATTTCATTAAAGTTGCTGAAGAACAGATTAAAACCGGGCCCAGGGAACTTTCCCAGGAAACAGAGGAATATCTTTTAAATTACGACTGGCACGGCAGGGAAGAAGAGCTTGAGAATGCTGTAAAGAGGGCATGTATTTTATCAGACGGGAAAGTTCTGCAGATAGGGGATTTTGACCTGCGGCACAGGCAGATAAAATCTATAGGGCGATTCATTGAAGAAAAGCTTAAAGGATTTATGAAAAACATAAAGAACTTTGAGAAATTTAATCTTTATGGTACTGTTATGCCGGAAGTTGAAAAGACATTGATATTAATGGTAATGAAAGAGACAAAAGGAAATCAGTTAAAGGCAGCAAAACTTCTGGGAATAAACCGCAATACATTACGGGATAGGATAAAAAAGCTCAAGATAAAAGTGAAAAAGATTTAAGTTCAGAGAGCATCATACTTCAGTGATTGCATATCCTTTTGAGACTCTTGCGGGTGCTGAGGGAATGGACGAAGGATAACCTACCGGAACTATAGCGATAGGCCGTAAGTTGCCGGGTAAATTAAGAATTTTTGATACTTCTATTTCATCAAAGGCGCCTATCCATACACTTCCAAGTCCGGTTTCATGGGCAACTAACATCATCCCCATAATGCTTGCTGCTACATCCTGAATGGTGTACAGGTTTACGCCCCTTTCCTTGTAATGCAGTTTTATCTGGCTGTCAGTACAGGCCACAATTGTAAGCGGGGCTTTTGCTATAAAACTCTGGTTTAAGGCAGCCGATGCGAGTTTTTCTTTAATCCTCTTATCAAAGACAAAATAGAATTTTCTTGCCTGGAGGTTTCCTGCGCTTGGAGCCCAGATAAGGGCTTCTTTAAGATTCTCAATGGTTGTATTGGGAATCTGTTTTGAAAGAAATTTCCTTATACTTCTTCTTTCCTTTACAGCATCAAGCATTATCATTTTTCCCTCCTAAAAAAGAACACAGATAATCGCAGATTATTTGCAGATGATCACAGATGCCTTTATTTACATTTTTCTGTCTGCGTTAATCTGTATCGTTTTTGTCTGTGCTAATCTGCGAGCTTCAGTAGCGTTAGTCCTGAGGCAGCATCAAACTCTCTTATTGCATTTATGCCCTCTATTTCAACAATAACTGCCTCAAGCACAAGAAATGTTTCAGATTTTTCCCTTAGACACCCGACCTTAACCATATCTTTTTTCCCGAAGGCTCCGTGAAAGTGGATTTTGGGCTCGTCCTTATGCCAGAAAATCGTTCCAAGACCAACTACCTCATGACTTTCTCCGAGTTCTTTCCAAACTGGTTTTGGTGGTATTTCGTCCTTTTCAGGACCCGCTACAATTCGTCCTTCACGCATTCCGCCTACGATATAAAACACAGCAGACCTTATGTTTTCTTTTTTTGCAATACTTACAAGATTTCCAAGCACATCTTCTTTATCTTCAAACCTTGCAACAACAATTCTTCCTGCCTTACCAATCTGGTATTTCATATCTACTCTTTTTCCAGATATTCCAGTATACTTACTTCTATCCAGTGCTTGTCCCACCAGTAAAGCGGCGAGACCTCATAGCCATGTATAAGTATTCCAAAATGCAGATGGTCGCCGCCTGCAAGACCTGTGGAGCCTGTTGCGCCAATTATTTCGCCTTTTTCTATTTTCTGGTCCTCGCTGACCACTATCATTGACAGGTGTCCGTAGAGGCTCATAAGCCCAAGGCCATGGTCTATTATCACAGTGCTTCCATATATGCCGAGGTCTCCGGCAAACCTTACAATGCCTGAATTGGCAGCTTCAACAGGAGCATTTGTAAAAGAGGCGAGGTCGTATCCAAGGTGTACACTTTTACTGATGGGTTTTTCTTTGTAGAAATAGGTTCTGCTGTCGCCGTACGTAGCCATTACCTTGCTGTTTTTTAATTGCAAAAAGCGTCCTCTCCATAAGATCCTTGGCTCGGATTCCCTGGCAATTTCGATAAGTCCATTTGCGATGTTTTCCCTCCATACTTCGTTAACTTCTTTAAAGGCACTTACAGGGTCAGATATATCTGTCTTGTTCAGCAGGGAGGAAACTACTGTATTTATAAAAGAATCATCAATATTAATTGACGATTTTTTGTATTTTTTATCTTTCAGCTTTGTCCGCAGTGCTCTTACATTTTGGTTGCCAGCTGCATCTTCAGCTACTGCATAAAAAATTCCGTCGTCTTTAAAATTAAATGGCGCCGGAAAAAAAACGAAATAGGTCGGGACAGATTTTGGATCTCTACCTGAAGAGGTTTTGAATGCACTGAATGTATAGTCTCCTCGGGATCGATCCCGAAGCGTCGGGACGGCAAGCTTAATAAAAACAGAGTCAGCATCTTTAGCCCTAAGTAAAGCAGCGCCTCCACTACCGCGATAAATTACAGGAGAGGCTTTTATTATTTCAAGTTTTGGGGGTATGGTATCAATGGTTGAGTTAATTTCATATTTAACCTTTTTTAAAATGCCGGAAGTTGCATTTACAAATACCTTTGCCGAGCCGTCCATTAATCCGAGGTCTTTTGGTTTTATCGGTAATATATATGTCTTCTCGGGGTTTTCAGGCATGTCTCTCAACAACTCAATCTGTCTGTTGTTTTGAATGATAAATATATCAATGGATTTTAGATTTTTACCCTTCAGCGTAATGGTCTTTTCAACAGGCAGGAGATTAAAAGACTCTATGCCCTCAATTACAGGAGGCGGAATAAAAAACAATTTATACATAACAAAAATTATGCCAACAATAACAAGAATAAAAGTCAGAAATAGAGCAAAGCTCTTAACCCGTTTTTTACTGCTCCCTTTATAAGCAGACTTATTCATTAGTCCCCCTGGTTTTTTTAACATCTAATATAATATTTTTAAACAGCTAAATCAAAGATAAGCAAAATCATTTTTTCTCACGCTTGATAATATCAAGGGCTTTGTTGAGTTTAAGCGTAACTTCTTTGGCCTTTTCCTGCAGTTCTTCACTAAGATGATTAACTTTGTCAGGATGAGACAGGACAATTTTTTCTTTATATGCCTTTTTTACCTCATCCCATGAAGCAGTGGGGTTAATACCAAACAACTTGTGTGCCTCTTCCAAATCAAGAGGTCGCCTGGATTCATTCTTTTTGTCTTCCTGTGACTGACCGTGGGAATAGGTATAGTTTCTTTGCCTTTTCTGCTTTGCATTCCTGTACAACAAGTAAAATAATACCCCTGCTGCAATAATATCGTCAAAAATATGCGGGTGGGCATCAAAAGGACTTATAATGTAGAGAGTCAGTAGAATTAACCAGATATAATAAACAAGCTTAGTCATTTTTTCATCAAGGGATAGTATAGAGTATTTATATTCCTCACTCATTGAACATATGCATCCAAGTATAGCAAAACCGACTCTATCTTTTCTTAAGCCCCCCCCCTTTTAACAGGAAAATTTATCTTGCTTATAGTTGATAGGGCATTATAGGGGTATGACGGCAGGCGATGGTCGATGCGGACGACCTCTGTCCATTATTTAGAATAATGGTAGGCGATGGTCGATGCGACCGACCTCTGTCCATTATTTGGAATAATGGTAGGCGATGGTCGATGCGACCGACCTCTGTCCATTATTTGGAATAATGGTAGGCGATGCTGGTTTCGAACCAGCGACCTCTGCCGTGTGAATTTGAAAAGAGCATTTTTCGCAAGTGGGCCTCATACCAGCATTTTTAAGATTTTAGCTTTATTTTTAAGGTGTTATAGCGTTCCATCCTTTACGGTATTTTCCATCCATTCCGGTCGTTTTGGATATATTCTTTGACAAAATCTTGACATTTTGGTTGTATTGATAAGTGGACTTTGATATCTTTTGAGGGGAGTAGTTAGTAAATATGGCAACATTTTTATTCTGGAATATTAATAACAAATTATTAGTTGATGAGATAGTGGCCTTATGTCATGCACATGAGGTAGATGTTTTAATACTTGCTGAATCCCAAATTTCAGAGGTAAAACTTTTGCAGGCGTTAAACCGGGGACAAGAATCTGTTTATTTAGCACCTTTTAATCCGTCACGTAGATTATCTTTTTTTATAAAATATCCTGAGAAATCTCTTGAGCCCGTATATGACGAGGGTGGTATTTCAATACGTCGGATATCTCCCCCAATAGGGCTGGGTATTCTCCTTGTAGCTCTGCATCTACCAAGCAAGCTTTATATGAACGAAAACGAGCAGATGCTTTTTTCAACGAGAGCAATTGAAGCAATTAATCTTGCTGAATCGAATGAGGGCCATTCAAATTCGTTAGTAATAGGTGATTTTAACATGAATCCTTTTGAGGCTTCGGTTGTTGCTTCTGAGGGGTTTCATGCTGTAATGGATAGAAAAATCGCGGCTAGAATGGCTAGGAATGTTCAAGGAAGAGAAAAAAAGTTTTTTTATAATCCCATGTGGAGTAAGATGGGGGATGCTTCAATTGGTCCACCCGGTACATATTACCGTGGTGCTGGCGTTATAAGCTATTTTTGGAATACTTTCGATCAAGTGCTCATAAGGCCAAGTTTATTAAAATTTTTTTCTGATGAGCAGTTAAGCGTCCTAACCGAGATAAAGGGTAAAAATTTGCTTTCAGATGTTGGTATATCTTCTTCTTTTTCGGACCATCTGCCTATATTATTAACCCTTAAAATTGAGCGGGGAGATTGAAAATGGGAAACAAGAATTTATGGGGAGACATTCCAGACTCCACTGGGGTTAAGACTCCGGGTACTATTTTAAAAGAGCAGGCGTTCTTGCTGGACAAAATGACGGAAGGGTTACTCCTTGGAAAGGTGAGTCGACAACAAGATGGTGATAGTTCCATTTTATCTTTGTTTGTGGTTGCGCCGTTATTGAATAATTATAGATATTTAATTGCGCGCGTGACTCATGGGATAGAGTTATATCCGGTTTATATAGACAGTGCTCTAGGAGGGCCCACGATAACATGTCCAACGGAAGAGACTTTTGAGACGGAGCTAGGAAAACTATTATCTTCTCCGGATATCCATAGAGTTATCGTCGGCTTATTAGCGGAAGTCAAGTCAGAATAAAAGTAGGTTTTGATATCTCTTGAAGGTGATAGCTAATGGATAAGCCCGTCGGCCAATAATTGCTTGACGTATCAATTCAGCACGAAGGTTTAGATATGGGAACCTTTTGTTGACAGTTGGACAAGGATTTTTAGCAGATAAAATTCTCAATAACTTCCTGTTATCTACACTACTTGCGATACACTGAAAAAAGTTGTAGATTATTATCAGAAATCAACAAAGCCATTTTACCAAAAAGCCCATGTTATACGAAGTTCGTATATTAATTGTTAGCCAATAACAAATAAAGGAGGAAAACAATGGGTGATGATATGGAACATGTCCAGTTTTCAGACAAAGACTTTCGGAAGTCGAGCTTTAGCCAGGGATACTACCCCTACTGTGTAGAGGTTGCCGCAAAAGAAAGCGTCGTAGCGGTGCGGGATTCCAAGAACCCAAGGAAAAGCACGGTGCGATTTACCAAGAAGGAATGGGAAATGTTCATCAAGGGCGTCAAGGCTGGTGAATTCGATATGTAGCTAGCGTTGCGCAGTAGCTACGACAATAAGGTGCGGGGGGTGCCGTCGTTGTGGGACAGCCAGGGACAGACCTTGAAAGCTGAATAGTTGACAGATAAATATATTAGGAAAGGCAAGTAACTCAAAAGGAAGTGTGCTCAATGAAAAAGCTATTAATCCTGTGCCCAATTGCTTTGTTTTTTATTGCTGGTTGTGCAAGTAATATTCAAAGTTTGCAAAGAGAATCAGCACGGAGTATAGGCAACAACCTTAGGTCCAGCGACATAACAATTACAGATGTAAACAGAGGTACATTGAACGTAGATTGGAAAGCAACAACACCAGACGGAACCACATATGATTGCAATGCAGATGACATGGTTCGTCGAGTCAACTGCGTCAAATAGATATAACGAAAAAAATGGCTAACAAGTCAGAGGAGAAAAAACAAGAAATTAAAGAAGCTATGAAAAAAACAGATGCTTGGATAAAGAAAGCATTAATTGTCCTTTTACTGTTCATAGTTGCTTTAGTCATATTTAATAATTTGGATTAAGTTAGGGAAACAACATTTAAAAAATGATTGTATAACAAGTCACTTGAGAGGGATGCGAAATTCGCTGACGCTGATTTTAACGTTATACTTTATTTCTTCTGTTAATCTTTAATACTCCAATCCCTCTGAATTATTGACTTGTAGGTGATATTGATAATCTGCCGTGTGAAATTGAAAAGAGCATTTTTCACAAGTGGGCCTCATGCCAGCATTTTTTAGATTTTAGCTTTATTTATAAGCTGATGCATGGATAAATTTTAGTGTTTTTTTTCGATTACGTGATAATAATAACTGAAAGGCTTACCATAATATATGATTTGATTGGCCTTTCGCCCTTTCTTTTGCTTTATGTTACCATCATCACCATCTTTTTTTAAATTCTCGTTAAAATTATGAATAAGCCTATTTCGATTCTTATCTAGTCGCCTTAATTGAATTCTTGAGTGTTTGTTGTCGGTTAATTCTATGAAACCCTTTATCCAACACATATCAGCTTTAATTGTTTTGAAGTTCCAAAGTCTTACCCTGCCAATTGACATACCAGTCAGACGATTTATTGCGGATTCTAATATAGTTTTATTTGAGGCGCGTTTATCCCCCTTGGGTACAGCTAGTTTTATTTCATCTATGACTTTGTACTGTTTGTTTATTTCTTTTTCAAATGAGCTTTTTCGCACACGAATGTGACCCTCGTGATGTATTTCATATCCTAAAAAACCTATCCACGGGAACCCGCCCCTTTCTGCCGCCCCCCATTTATAGGCTGCCTTTGATTTTGTGGACCAAAAAGACTCTTTAGTATTTTTTAAGTTGTCCTGAAACTCATGTGGAATTAATTTTAGAGATACTAAGCTTTTTTTGTAGGCTCTGCTTGACCTCATGCATTTTTTTCTATTCGGATGGATAACTATCATGTCATCGCAATACCTCAAATAAAGCAAATTACGATCCGAAATGCTAGAAATTTGTCTATCGGCAGCATTAAGTACAATATTAGCAATAAGGCCGGAAAGAGCCCCTCCTTGAGGGACTCCAATTCTCGCGTTGCTAAACGATTTATAATAGTCTAGTTCTTTAAATTCTCTTTTAATCCATTCAAATTTGCCCCCTTGGATCTTGAATGCTTTAAAGTAATTAGGATCGTCATTGAGGGGAAGTACATTTTTATTAAATTTGTAACATTCTAAATACTGATAAAAAAGTCTTTCAGCATCTTTGCTATATAAAGCTGACTTTTCCTTTTTTACTCTTTTTATGAGTTGGTTAAATGCCTTTTTTATTATGGAGTGATTAACGGAGTCATAGAATTTTTTCATATCACATTCTGAGACCCATAGTTTCCGGGTCCCCATTCTTTGTCGATAACGCGCTAGAGTGCGTATAGCGTCATGGTGAGTAATGGCTCTCCTGCTTCCGTCACTTGCTAGAGTTGACCTGAAGGCATAGGAATGCTCTAAGAAAAAGTTATCAAATAAATCTGTAAAATATTTGTTGGTTAAGCATATAACGATTTTCTCTTTGAGCGGAAAGATCGCAATGGGGCGACATGTTTTATTATCTTCTTTGACTATTGGATCAATATCTGGAGGATTTATTTTATAGCTCTTATTCTTTATAGCTGTTTTTATTTCATCAATAAAACTGTTGATTTTCTTGACAAATGGTTCGTGAGGTTTAGCTTTGCGGTAATGTGCAATTGTCTTTTGTAGGGATCTTATGTTTTTATCTACTGAATTAATGCTCTGAGCGCCGTTGCGTCTTGAATTTTCCCCCAGCTTAACCCACTGCCTTCGACTTGGAAGTAATTCTTTCAATTGAATTTCTGTCTGCCTCAGTGCTTTCAGGTAAACATTACTTTCTGAGTTGCTAGTGGCGCGGTGGTAGTTATGCTGTGGGTTGTTGGTTAGACAATGGATTAAATGTTTCTTGTTTCGTTGCTTTGCAATTTTTGCCCGCATCCTACATAAGTAGAAAATGATTTGCTCAGCGGTAATATAGTCTTCAAATTTGTTCATTTTTTAAAGGGGGGAGCAGTCGCCTGTAAAACATCATGAACCTAATACTGAAACTATAGTGCCATTAACTGAGCTTTTGGTTGGCATCAAGTCTAAACAAGCTAATACTCAGAATAAGGCTAAACCTCACTAGAAGGTTAAACCTTCCTCTCTTCGGTACTGCTCCCCCCTTTTTTGTTTAAATCCTAATTTGGATGCTAAAAAATAAATTGTACTAAAACCTATATCTCCTCTTGTATTTCTATAGCAATAGTCAAGCATATTTCGACTTGCAATTTCGTCGTGGAGTGAACCGTCCAAACGACAAAGGGTTAAGAAGTACTTTTCCCCGATATTATGTGTGAAGGTATTAGCAAGAGCGAATCCGACTCGATACCAACTCTCGTAATCCCCTGTTATCGATAGGTTTCTGTTGGATAGATACTTAATAATGGATTGCATTGTTGCTCTATCTTGGGGTAAGTTCCTTCCCTCAGGATTATTTTTCTGACCACCTTTTTGAATTGTATGAATTATTGGTGTCTTTTCTGCATTTTTCCTTATGGTGGATGTATCATCTGCAATCTCGTTTATTTCGAAATTATCATAAGAATCCTTTAAGACTAAATTTTCATCTGAAGAGAGAAAGCACAATCTTGTAGTATCACTACCGCTTTCGTCTAATTCAATATCGTAATTATTGGAGAAATAATCGACTAGTTTTTTAAAAGCATATTTATGTGTTATTTCAATCCCTCGTTCTTGATAATTAAAGTTGTATTTAATTTTTACTAGTCCCTTCACGCCGCCTTTTGAGGGTGAGTCCCAAAAGGCAAAAACATGGTTGTCGTTTCCGAGCATTTTTTTGACTTTCATTAATTGTTCAGGAGCCAGTTTGTCAATGTCAATAACGATAAGCTCGTTGTAACTTTCTAAATATTCCCGTCTCCTTTTTCCCTTAAATGTGCCACAAAATGTTACTCCAGGCAACTTTTTCTTATGCATGTCATATGTTTCTTTTTTGCCGGTCTTAAGGAAATGTCTAAGAGTATTTATCTGTGATTTGTATATTCCCTTCTTGATATCTAAAAACACCTTTTCAATAGTTAGTTCTGCCCCTAGTGTCGCCCGGGCACTTTTTTGAAATGAGACCTTTTTTTGTAATATCTTTTTTACTGTTTCCATGAAAATTGATTGGTACTAACAATTAACAAGTTATATTTACTCAATCTTTTTACCCCAAAAAGGCCCCAATAGATTTGCTGGTATTCTGCTAAGCGTTATCCTGCAAAGTGTTTCATATCCGTTAGCCATAATTGAATTCCGGAGTGATTTATGGCGAGATTTCCATTCGGAATATTGCTTTGCTTTATCCGAGGAAGGCTCAGGATCATTTACTCTCATTCCATCATCCCGCAACCAAAAGTCATATTCTTCTAAAAGTTTTTTTAGCAGATTTGATATTTTTGTCTTTGGTGCTTTTTTTTGCACTCGATAAAACTCACTATCTTCAGTAGCTTCACGTCCAAGGAGTATAGAGGCTAGACTCACTGCTTGCTTATGGGCGACATCATGCTCAATGTGTTGTTGATAGAGATATTCTTTAATAATAATAGCAACTGCCCATGCACCCCGTGTCTTAGGAGGTCTGCCTTTCTGTCGTACGTTTGGTCCTTTGGGATACCCAAGCTGATAACCACGTTTTTCAAGTTCTTTCCTAATTCCTGGCGCTAATGTGTCAATTAAAAGCTTTGCAAGATCAGGCGCCATAGGATTATTTATTCTTTGTGTGAACCATTTATAAAGATCGCTAAGAGTTTTTTTAACGTCAGGATGGTGAATTCGGAAATATGCCCCACAAACCATTATCATAAAAAGAATTGGTTCAGGCTCTATAACTTTGTCCTTATAAGTCATTTCCTGCCAAGCTTTTACCTCTGCTGAGTCACCTGAAGGGAATATTTCCAGCGCACAGTCAAGAAGGGGTTTGTTGCAGGGGATAGATGCCTCGCCGAAAAAGGAAAATTCCTTGTTATATTTAGGGATTGGACGTCTCTTCTTCGTCATAAGATGTAATTAAAAACAAAAATAGACGGTTTTTCGGATTTTTGTATTGGTTTCGGTTCTTCCCATCATGATAAAACTAAAAGCATGCGAAAGCAATATCTAGAAAACAGGAAGGAGGTGAGAAAGTGGCAACTAAATTAGAAATTCTTGAATTCTTCTCTAACCGAGCATGTGAAAACATAGCGGTCAACAATAAAATTTTAATGAAAAAGTTTGACTTGAGCGCTAGTGCGGTTTCACATTGGCTATCAAGGTTAAAGAAACAGGGAATAATTGAATTTAAATCTTCCCCTCAGCTTGGGGAGTATTATTTGCTTACTGAGAAAGGAAAGAAAAGATTACAAATTTTAAGGAAACGGGATAGAAAAACTGAGAAAAACGATAAATCTGCAAAATCCTTTTGGGAAAGGGTTTTCGATACCGATAATGATGACGACGATGACGATATGTTTTGACAGCGAGCTTTCCATGGTCCTTTTAAGGGGTATTCTGACTATGGGAAGGCCTAGGGGCAGACGCGGGAGGGGGTCAGCCCCTTCCTGCCCTTGGCTGAAAAAAGAAACCCCTCAAGATAAGACGCGGGCTTTGTCCGTGTTAACTAGAACCTAATGGAGGTAAGAAATGGAAGCTATAGAAGTTTTTGTATCAGACTTTAAACTTTTAAATGCAGGTGCTTTAAAGGCGTTTGCTGACGTAACTTATGGTGATATGACGATTAAAGGTTGCAGGGTTGTGCAAAAGGACGGGCAAGATCCCTGGGTGGGGTTCCCTCAGCTTACTTATCAGAAGAACGGTAAGACTGTGTATAAGGATGTTATTGAGGTTCCCAGGGCGTTAAAGAAGAAGATCGTGGACTTAGTACTGGACAAACATAAAAAGAGCTTAGGAGAGGACCCGTTTTAGTACTTATATAAGATAAGTATTTTATTTTACTTAACTTGTCTAATAGAACGAATAAGTGTAACAGCAGTTATGGACGAAAAAACAATTGATAATAGCAACTGTGGCAAGACTTCCATTCATGGCAAGCTTAAGGATGGAGACTGTTGGGGCGTTTTGCGTGTTAATTGTAAAAAATGGACATGCCCTGTATGCGGTCCTAAGAATGTGAGAAAGCTAAGGAAAGCAATTATAAGCGCAGCTGAGGGAAAGGGTTTAAACAGATTTCTTACTTTAACCCTGGACCCTTCGAAATATGAAGGGGATTCCTTGGAGTATATTAATAATTGTTGGGTCAAACTTAGGGTTTATCTATCGAGGAAATACGGGCAGAAGATCTCTTTTATTAAGATCTTAGAGTTTCAAAAAAACGGTCAGGCTCATTTCCATATTCTTATAGATCGTTACATTCCCATTGGTTGGATCAAAAAATCATGGGAAGCTGTGGGCGGGGGGGAAATAATAAAACTCCTATATGTTGATATTCATAGAGTAGCTCACTACTTGTCTAAATATCTAACTAAAGAACTTCTTTTTAGCGTTCCTTTTGGTAAACGGCGTTACACAACAAGTAAAGATATAAAGCTTTTCCATAAAGATAAAAAGAAGAAACCTTCTGATTGGTATGTCTTGATGTACTCCATAGAAGCTCTCTATGCGTATTCTCTTGAAAGAAAGGCTGTCTTTGAGGAAAGAAGGGATAGAGCCGGTAGATTGGTTTTTTTTACAACTAGAGGGGCTATTACGTGAGGGCCAGCAATTATGAAATTACTGACAGTTAAAGAGGTTTCAGAGATTATCAAGGTAAAGCCAGGCACTATTTACGAGTGGGCGGTTCAGGGCCGGATACCAAGCTTCAAGCTGAACCGTCTGCTCAGGTTTTCTGAGGATACTATTTTGACCTGGATAAATGATTGTAAAAAAGAACTGCCAGCGCAGTATAATACTTCTGCTGGTAGGAGGCCCAGGAAAGGAGGACAGGTATAATGGGCCCATATAAAAGAAAGGGTAGCCGGTTTTACTGGGTATCCTACAGAGTAAACGGTAAAACAATCTTTGAAACCACCAAGACCACAAACAAGAAACTGGCAGAAAGAATCTACTTACAAAGAATCCATGAAGCTGCTGAGGGTAGATGGTTTCCGAGAAAAGCAAAGCAAAAGACTTTTGAGGAGTTAAAGGAAAAATATATGAGGGAGCACTCAGCTGTCCACAAAGCACAAAGCTCTCATGAGAGAGACTTTTCCACGTTCAAACAGCTTGACAGGGGTTTTAAGGGGTTGACCTTATCACAGATCACACCCTCAAAGATCTCAGACTACAAGGCCCTGAGACAGCGTGAAGGGAAAAAGACAGCCACAATCTCAAAGGAACTTGAGTTGCTCAGAAATGCCCTGAACTATGCAGCTGGGGAGTGGCAGTGGCTTGAGCGGAATCCTTTTGAAAGGGTAAAGATCGAAAAACCTAACAACAAAGTTGACCGACCTCTGACCTTTGAGGAAGAGAAGAGACTGCTTGATGCATCGCTGCCCTGGCTAAAGGATATCATTGTGTTTGCCCTGCATACAGGAATGAGGCGCGGGGAAATCCTTTCTCTTCAGTGGGAGCATATAGACTTCGAAAGGAAAACAGCGATACTCCTTAAGACCAAGAACAAGGAAAAAAGGACCGTTCCACTTAATGAGACTGTTTTAAGGCTCCTCAGATCTAAGCGCAAGCGTGGTAATGTCTCGGAGCATATCTTTACCTCTCAGTTAGGTACAAAGAGAGACACTGCCAATCTTCTAAGAGCGTTCAGAGCTGCCAGGACAAGAACAGGTCTTGAGACTCTACGCTTCCATGATCTCAGGCATTCGTTTGCAACAAGGCTTGTACAGTCAGGAATTGACCTCTATGTGGTTAAAGAACTCCTGGGACATAAGAGCATTAATGTAACAGCCCGTTATGCTCATCACAATCCTGAATCTTTAAGGCATGGGGTTGATGCGCTGGACAAAAAGTTTGACATTTTGTTGACAGTTGAGGAAAAACAGGGAAACGGGAAAATCATCCCATTTCCCAATGTATTGAAAAGAAAAACAAAAGAATGGTAGGCGATGTAGGTTTCGAACCTACGACCTCTGCCGTGTGAAGGCAGCGCTCTCCCACTGAGCTAATCGCCCGACCTAACAACAAAATCCGAAATACGAATATCGAAGCACTAAACAAATATGAATGACAAAAATTCAAAATCCGAAACTCTGTGTTTTGGTCATTTGGATTTACATCATTTAGTATTGTTTCGGATTTCGATATTCGAATTTCTAGGTTAGTAAGCTATATATTAAGAGAATTTTTCAGATAAATCAAACACTTCTCTTCCTATTTTCCACTTGTAATTTGCTATTTTTCAATTACCATGTGATATAATTGTGCCTATGCGGGTGATTATAGTTGGAGCAGGAGAAGTAGGTTTTCAGTTAGCCAAATTTCTGTCTGCTGAAAACATCGAGGTTGTCGTAGTAGATAAGTCTAAGGAAAAGCTCAAGCGGGTAGCCGGAGAACTTGATGTTGCTGTAATTGAAGGTGAAGGCGGTGCTCCATCAGTACTTAAGGAAGCAGGCGCAGACATGGCGGAGTTACTTCTTGCGGTTACAGATATAGATGAGACTAACATGATTGCCTGTCTTGTTGCCAAGGTAATGTTCCAAATTCCGAGGAATATTGCAAGAATCAGAAACCTCGAGTATATTGGCAATGAAATGCTTCTTAAAAGCCTGGGGATAAACCCTGCTATAAGCCCTGAAGTTGAGGCAGCAAATGCTGTTATAAGACTGCTTGAAGTCCCTTTTGCCGCAGATGTTGAAGACTTTGAAAACGGTAAAATCAAAATCATTGGTTTTAGAATCCCTTCTGACTCAAAACTTATCGGTAAAGAACTTGAAAATCTTGACCCCACTGACCCGAAAATCCTCATCGGAGTAATTCAACGAGGGGACCAGGTTATTATCCCTTCTGGCAAGGATACAATAAAAAAAGGCGATATAATCTTTTTATCTGTTAAAGCAGAAGATATTGAGCCGGTTTACAATGTCATGGGAGGTATTGCGCAGCCAATAAAAAGCGTTATGATTGTTGGTGGAGGACGGATAGGGTATTATGTGGCAAGGACTATGGAGCAGAGAAATTTAACCGTAAAAGTGATTGAAAAGAATGCGGAAAGGTGTAAGTTTTTGCTTAAATCTCTGAAGAATAGTGTGGTACTTCACGGAGACGGTTCTGACCGGAAATTGCTTGAAGAAGAAAATATTGAGGATATGGATGTATTTGCTGCTATATCAAATAATGAAGAGCTTAATATAATGGCGTCCTTACTTGCCAAAAGTCTAGGTGTGAAAAAGGTTGTGACCATTGTAAACAGAACAGATTATCTGCCTCTTGCTAATAACCTTGGTATTGAGGCGGTCCAGAGCCCCCGTCTGATTACTGCTGATACTATTTTAAAATACGTAAGAAGAGGCAAAATCCTTTCCCTCACAACAGTATCCGAAGGAAAGGCTGAGATAATGGAAGCAGAGGTAAAAGACGGCTCAATTCTTATCGGGAAAACTCTTCATGAATGCGAACTTCCAAAGAAATCCCTGATAGGTGCAATTATAAGAGATGATGATGTTATTATCCCTTCAGGAAACGATAAAATTTCCAAAGGGGATAAGTTAATTATCTTTACCCTCAAAGAGTCCATTAGACAGGTAGAAAAACTTCTTCAATGAACATTAGCGTTGTTTTAAATTTTGTCGGCGTTGTTCTGATATTTTCCTCGGCCTTTATGCTCTTGCCTATCTTAACCTCTATTATCTATAAAGGTGAGGATTTTAATGCTTTTGGGATATCTTTTTTAACGACACTACTCTCAGGTGTTTTGCTGTATTTTTTAAATAAGAAACAGAAGAAAATCGAGCTTAAACATAGAGACGGTTTTGCTATTGTAACTATAAGCTGGCTTGTCATGTCTCTCTTTGGGGCTATACCCTATATTTTATCAGGTGTTTCTCCATCCTTTACCGCCGCTTATTTTGAGTCTATGGCGGGTTTTACAACTACCGGCGCGACGGTTCTCAGCGACCTGGAAAGTCTGCCAAAAGGTATTCTGATGTGGCGGAGTGTAACACAGTGGATGGGCGGGATGGGGATAATTGTTCTTTCCATTGCAATCCTTCCAATGTTAGGTGTAGGTGGGATGCAGTTGTTTAAGGCTGAGGTCCCTGATATAGGGGTTGAAAAACTGAGACCCAGAATTCTGGATACAGCAAAATCCCTGTGGTACATATATGCTGGACTTACACTTGTTTTAGCACTGCTTTTGTTGGCAGGCGGTATGAGTTTATTCGATGCCATCAATCATTCATTTACAACCATAGCTACGGGTGGTTTTTCAACAAAAAGTAGCAGTATTGCATATTTTCAGAGTGGTTATATAGAGGTAGTTATAACAATCTTTATGTTTTTATCATGCATCAGTTTCTTGCTCCTTTTTTATGCCTTGCAAGGCAAATTATCACGATTTGCAAAAAGCAGCGAGTTCAAATTTTACTGTTCGGTTGTTATTGGAGCTATAATTATTGTTGCTTTAAACATTAGGGCTGAATACCCTTTAATCTTAGATGCCTTACGATATGCCTCTTTTCAGGTTGTCTCAATTATGACAACAGGGTTTACAACTGCTGATTATGAAGCATGGCCTCTGCTGTCTCAGGTGCTTCTGCTCTGTCTGATGTTTTTTGGCGGTATGGTAGGGTCAACCGGCGGTGGCATGAAACAGGTAAGGGTGCTTCTTATGTTTAAACAGGCATATAGGGAACTCTATCAATTAATCCACCCCCACGCGTTTACTGCCCTGAAGCTTGACGGAAAGAACGTTACCAAGGAAACACTCGGGGGCATATGGGGTTTTTTATTCCTTTTTATTTTAATTGCCGTAGTAGCGACGCTCGGTATGACCGCACTGGGGATAGATATTATTACTTCAGCGAGCTCGGTAATCTCTGCTATGGCAAATGTCGGCCCCGCACTTGGAGAAGTAGGACCGACAGATAATTACGCTTCAATCCCGGACGCAGGCAAATGGATACTTATTTTTTGCATGTTAGTGGGAAGACTTGAGATTTATACGGTGGTTATCCTGTTTGTACCGCACTTCTGGAGGAAATAAAACTCATTCTCAAAAAGAGAATGAGAAATTTTAAATCCGAAATTCAAATATCGAAATACGAAACAAATCCGAATGCTCAAATGTTCAAAATTCAAAACATGCAACGTTGTCGACAGTATTTGTTGTTTTGGTTCATTAGAATTTTGGTCATTTGATATTTTTGATTTAGTGCTTAAGATTTAGAATTTTCTATTTTTTTAATCTTAGTCTCCAAACGGCAGTTTTAATTTGTCTTTTATATCTTGTGTAGTTTCTTTAAGGATATCTGTGACTTTTTCATCTATCTCCTGCAATGCTTTGCCTGCTTCCGTTGCTTTCTTTAATGTGTCTGATACTTCCGATTGAAGGCTATTAAGGGCGAAGTTTGTTAAATTCGCTATATTGGTATTCATAAGAGCCTTTACCAGTATTAGTTTGCCCAGCTCATTGAGGTCTGTTATGTTTTCATATTTTTCGTGCAGGTTTAAATTGTACTCTAATACCTTTGGTTCCCCGCCGTCTGAATAGTCCTTATATACGACTTTCCCAATCTTCAGGTCAAGTAAATCTATTTTTATTTCTGTCTCTTTCTTTTCCTCCGGTTTTTCCGGTTCTTTTTCTTTCCCGGTTTTAGCTACTTTTAAGGAATTGATATTCAGTTTTCCATCCTTGTCTTTTACGACTGTTAATTCTTTCAGGTTTATTCTTAGTTCTTCAAGATGAACCTTTCCCTCAATGAACGCACTTAAATCATAATCAATATATATCTCTGGCATATCAACCATGACCCTGTCTGAAAACTCGGGAGGATTATAAATCTTCATTTCATTAATACCTACCAGAGTATTTAATATGCCCACATCCATACTGTCAATATCCATCTCAAGCCCGGCGACAGCCTTTACTCCGCCTGTTACCGCTGTTTTTGCAATAAAGTTTCTACCGATTAGAAGAACGATAAGAAGAATAACCACCAGCAAGCCTAATAATTTAAGAATTTTTTTCATGACAACCTCCTATTCTGTTAAACCGGTTAAAAACTGGTAAATGCATTCGGGTATATCTTTACTGTAGCCGCCTTCAAGTACTGCAAACAAAGGTTTCTTTAGCCTGGAAAGCATTTTGCCGATGTCCCTGTAAGTGTCTTTTTCCAGGGAAAAACTGGTTATAGGGTCAAGTTTGTAGGAGTCAAATCCTGCTGAGATAGCAAGCAAGTCAGGATTAAATTGCTCTACATATTTAAGCCCTTCATCCAAAACAGAGAGATATTTTTCAGGAGTGGTATTGGCAGCCAGGGGGTAGTTAATGCAGTTTTCCCTGCTTCTAAGCCCTGTACCTGGATACTGGGGGCTTTGATGTAATGACAGATACAAGAAGTCTTTCTTTCCGAGGAATATATCTTCAGTGCCATTGCCGTGGTGGCAGTCAAAATCAATTATTGCTATTTTCCCCGCCCCGGGTGGGTCTCCGACCTGCTCTTTAATTTTCAATACGGCAATTGCAGCATTATTGAAATAACAGAAACCACCAAGGCTATTTCTGGTTGCATGATGTCCGGGGGGACGCATCAGGGAAAAAGTTTTCTTACCCTTAGAGCACTGTTGGGCTGCATTGATTGCGCTTCCTGCTGCTAACCTTGCGTGCTCAAATATGCCGGGCAGGGCAGGGGTATCAGCGTCAAAAAAACTTTCTCCCTTTACCTCATCAAGCAGTTTTTGTGTATGTGCCAGGAGTATGTCTTTGTCTTCGCACAGAACAGGCTCAATGAACTCAAAACCTTTTTCCTTAAGATAATAATAAGTGGAGTTTACCCTTTCAGGGGACTCAGGATGCCCCGGCTGTGAATACTTCAGACATTTTTCTGAAAAGAATATTTTCACTTTTAATCTCTCTTTAATCTTATTACTTCTACTGTTTTATTTTGGAAGATTGACATTTCATTAACCTAGTAACTGATACCTGACACCTAATAACTGACTTATAGTGTTCTCTTATCAATGTTTCTCTGTGGTGCTTTATTAGAAACAACCTCGATAATCTTTATCTCCGAAGGAGAAAAGACGCGTATAGGCGGCCCGGCAGTGCCAGCTACTCCGCTTACATGAATGGCTTAGTCCGCTGGATGTTTAGAATGACCTGCAAATAAATGGAATTAAAATGTTAGAATAATCCATAAGGGCAAAAGCTAGACAGTACGTGCAT
>SDBV01003316.1_pt1 | contig 23838 bp, 26 predicted proteins | sample 2277081 | NCBI WGS metagenome assembly SDBV01 (sample SAMN10402039, study PRJNA504765) | marine sediment metagenome | isolation source: marine sediment core GS10_PC15, 223 cmbsf | place: Arctic Ocean: Southern Knipovich Ridge | collected 2010 | reverse complement strand
CAGCACAGCCGACCGCCAGCAGGATCACTGGGACCAGCAAGGCTGCACGAGTTCGGTTCAGCATACGTCCTCCCTTTGGGTGCGAAGGTTGAGGGCCTTACTGTTAACTACGCTACTACAACTCCACTATTGTTCATCTGCCGCTCGGCCCCCTGCCGCCGGAGCCAGACATCTCTTCGTCTGTCACTCATTCCAGAACCGTGGAGGTTCCACGCTGGTTCCAGCTTTCTCAGTCCTCGCCAAAGTAGCTGCAGGCGGTTCCAGGGGTCTCCGCAACGGTGACACGGTACAGGCCGCTGAGCTCCGACGCCAGACGCCCCCACAACCAGCGGCAGAGGATCTCCGCTGTGGCGTTTTCCAGACCCTGCACGTCGTTGAGAGTGCGATGGTCCAGCTGGGCCAGTACGGGCTCTACGGCTTGGTCGATATCTGTATAATCTAAGAGCCAACCCCGCCCCTCGTCCACCACCCCGTGAATGGCCACCTCGATGCGGTAGGAGTGACCATGGAGGCGCAAGCATTTGTGGCCCGCTGGGGCGTTGGGCAGGAAATGGGCGGCGGCCAGGTCGTAGGATCGGGTGAGCTCGACACGCATCTCAGACTCCGGCGGTCTCCGGGCCCCAGATGAGCTGGTGCAGCTGCGTCTGGAGGCGCGCCGGAGTGGCATCCTCGAGCATCCAGGCGGCAAGCTGCCGCAGATCGAGCTCGCCCCAGACGGGAGAGAAGAGGATTGGGCGCCCGGCGAGCCCATGCCGGGCGATCACGGAGCGCGCCCAATCGTAGTCCGCCCGATCACTGATGACAAACTTGATTTCATCTTCCGCCTTTAGCTTCGTGAGGTTTTCCCAAAGGTTGCTGGCGACCTCACCGGAGCCGGGGGGCTTGAGATCCATGATCACGAACACTTCGGGTGGCAGGAGGCCGATGTCAACGCTGCCGCTCGTTTCACAGAGGACGGTGTAGCCACGGTTGATGAGAGCAGAAGCGAGTTGGTCGATATCTTTTTGAAGCAGCGGTTCACCGCCGGTGAGCTGGACCAGCCGACATCCGCGGCCGATGCGCTCCAGCTCTGCGACGATCTCCTCGACATTCATCTGCCGGCCGCCGTAGAACGCATAATCAGTATCGCACCAAACGCAGCGGAGGTGGCAACCGGTCGTGCGCACGAAGACACACGGGAGCCCGGCCCAACTCGATTCACCCTGAATCGACAAGAAGATTTCAGTGATCTTCATGGTTCGATAGAAGGTCGCTAGTCACCACTGTGCGTTGCCGCCTTTTTTCTCTCCGGGGTACTGGAGTGCTGCTCGAGTATCTTGTGCATTTCATCCGCTTCGACCACCTCTGTCTCGAGCAACCTCTCCGCCAGTGCGTTCAGAGCTGCGCGTTCCTGAACCAGGACGGCGCGCGCACGCTCGCGAGACTCATCCACGATCCGGCGAACCTCGCAATCGATATCGGCGAGTGTATTTTCGCTGTGCCGGGGGTGGTCATAATCGAGATTCTCACGCAGTCCAAGCATCGTCCGGGTGCGGCTCTCGTACGACATCGGTCCAAGCGAATCGCTCATGCCATACTCCATAACCATGCTACGGGCGATTTCGGTCACTCGGGCCAGATCGTTTTGCGCGCCGGTGGATATCTCATCGAAGACGATCTCTTCGGCGACGCGACCGCCGAGAAGCACCGCGATGCGATCGAGTAGTTCGAGACGGGTCAGCAGATAGCGATCTTCGGTTGGAAGTTGCTGAGTGTAACCGAGCGCGCCGATTCCTCTGGGGATGATCGAGATTTTGTGAACGGGATCGGCATGTTCGAGACGCTCAGCAACGATCGCGTGACCGGACTCGTGATAGGCCACGATGGTCTTCTCTTGATCATTGATCAGGCGGTTCTTCTTTTCCAGTCCGGCGACCAAGCGATCGATGGCCGAATCGATATCTTCCATCGTCACCGAGTCTTTGCCGAGACGCGCGGCGAGCAGAGCCGCTTCGTTCAAGAGGTTGGCGAGGTCGGCACCGACGAATCCGGGAGTTCGCCTGGCGATGACCGAGAGTTCGACATCGGGAGCGAGGCGGATCCTCTTCGCGTGAACTTCCAGGATGGCTTCACGGCCAACCATGTCGGGACGGTCAACGAGAACCTGGCGATCGAATCGGCCGGCTCGTAGAAGCGCCGGATCGAGGAGCTCCGGCCGATTCGTAGCCGCCATGATGATGACGCCCGTTCGGGGATCGAAGCCATCCATCTCGACGAGCAGTTGGTTGAGCGTTTGCTCTCGCTCGTCGTTCCCACCGATGGGGCCGCCCACACCACGCGCTTTGGCCAGCGCATCAAGCTCGTCGATGAAGATGATGCAGGGTGCCTTCTCTTTGGCCTGGGCAAAAAGATCCCGCACACGTGCAGCCCCAACGCCCACGAACATCTCCACGAACTCGGAGCCGGAGATGTTGAAGAAAACCACGCCGGCTTCACCTGCCACCGCCCGAGCTAATAGTGTCTTTCCCGTTCCCGGCGGCCCGACCAGCAAGATCCCCTTCGGGATCGTCGCACCCAGGCGGGCGAACTTCTCCGGTGTCTCCAAGAACTCGACGACTTCTTCCAGTTCCTGCTTAGCTTCGTCGACGCCAGCTACATCTCCGAAGGTGACACCGGTTCCCTCTTCCGCGTAAAGCTTCGCCTGCGATTTCCCGAACGTCATCACCGACTGTGTCGGGTTCATCCTGCGGAGCAACCATATCCAGAGGATGAGCAAAAGGCCGAAAGGTATGAGCAGATTCAGCAGCCACCCGAGCTCATTAGGGATGGCGCCCTCATAGTCGACACCCTTTTCCTCGACGAGCTCGATCAAGCCTGGATCGTCGACGCGTACCGCGGTCCAGGTCTCGGGAGCGCCCGCTGCCACAGCGGACTCGGTGGGCGTGGCCACGATGCGGCTTACACCGATCGTCAGCTTCGCTACCTCGCCGGCCACGATCTTGGCCTTCAGCTCGCTATAGGCCAGCTCGGTTCCCGGCTGCTGGGAGAAGAGGTAGTTCAGGCCAACCGCTATCAGCACCGCCACTATTATATAGACGGCGGAAATGCGGGTCCGGCGCCGCTTCGACTCAGGATCGGAAGGGCGAGGCTTCTGAGGTCTTTCCCCCTTGGAGCTTTCTGTCATAGCCTGAATCTCGCCTCACGGGTGCCCCGCTTACAAGAGGCGGCCTCATTCGGTGTTACGGAGCGCGAATTCGCCGCGGAACTGGCTGGCATAGAGACGAGCGTAAAGGCCATTCAGTGCTAGCAGCTCTGCGTGAGTGCCAACCTCGACGATGTGTCCGCGATCGAGCACCAAAACGCGATCGGCGCGCTGAACCGTGCTGAGTCGGTGCGCGATGATCAGCGTAGTTCGCCCCTTCATCAGCTGCTCGAACGCCTCCTCCACAAAACGTTCACTCTCCGTATCGAGGCTGCTGGTGGCTTCATCGAGGATGAGGATATGCGGATCCTTGAGCAACACGCGGGCGATCGCAATCCGCTGGCGCTGACCAAGCGACAGCCTCACTCCGCGCTCACCTACTCTCGATTCGTAGCCGGCGGGCATGCGTTCGATGAATTCGGCGGCGTTGGCTGCCCCGGCCACGATTTCGATCTCTTCCGCCGTCGCCCCGTCGCGGCCGTAGGCGATGTTTTCTCTGATGGTCGTGCCGAAGAGCATCGGCTCCTGTGGCACTATTCCGACCCGGCTACGCAGCTCTGATAACTTCAATTCCCGGAGGTCGAACCCACCCAGTGTGATCTTTCCTTGGGTTGGGTCCCAGAAGCGTGAGACCAGGGCCGCAAGCGTGGACTTTCCGGCCCCGCTGGGTCCAACCAGCGCGACCACCTCGCCGGACTCGATCTCGAGATCGATATTGCGCAACGCGTAGGGGTACGCTTCGTCATACCTGAACGATACATCGTCGAAGCGAAGCGCCCAGCGCCCGCCACGCCCCAGGGAGCGCGGGTGCGCGGGATCATCGATGTCCGGCTCATCATCCAGCAGTTCGAACACGCGGGCCACCGCCCCTCGAGCCTCTTGATAACCTCCCCAGAGCGAAGTCAGGGAGGTCACAGCCCCCGCCACCATCACCGCATACAACAAAAACGAGACCAGCTGACCCGCCGTGATGAGCCCGGCAAGGACCATGCGTCCACCCTGCCAAAGGACAACGACGATCGCCCCGAAGACAATAAAGGTGATGACGCCGAAGAAGATTGCCCGGGTCATGGCTCGCCCCAGCGCCGCCTCGAGCGCGGCGTTGATGCGATGGGCATAACGCGCGATCTCCATTCTCTCCCGTACAAAGCTCTGAACCGTGCGCACCTGGACGATCGCCTCTTCCGCGACCGTGTTGGCCTCCGCCAAGCGATCCTGGAATTCGGTGCTGGACCGCCGAAGCCGGCGGCCGAACACCGTACCGAGAATGACGACCGCGGGTACGACCGCTAGCGTCGTCAGGGTCAGCTGCCGGTGCATCAAGGTGAGGATTACAAGAGAGCCGATCAGGTAGAGGAGCTGCCGAAGGAGCTCGGAAATCTGATGCCCCATGACCGCTTGTAACTTCACCACATCAGACGTCAGCCTGCTGGTCAACTCGCCCGTAGTCCTCTCGACGAAAAACGCAGCGGAAAAAGTGATCAGGCGGCCGAAAAGATCAGCGCGCAACCGGGCGATGACTTTCTCGCCGGTGGAGCCCAACAGATAGACCTGGCAGAAATTCAGCGCGGCCTGGATTGAAAACAGGACGAGCAGGAAGAGGGCGATGCGGTTGAGCAGCTGGCTGTCCGCTTCGACAAAAGCCGCATCCATCAGGTAGCGGACGATGACCGGGAAAGCCAGCCCAATACCGCTGCTGATCAGCAGACAGAGCATGGCGGCCAGGAGGGCCCAACGGTGCGGACGCAGACGCGGCCACAGTCGCCGGAACACGAACACGGGGACCTCTACTGGAGGGACGTTTATCTTCAATCCCGAGTCACCTTCATCGCTGGGGTTCTTGCGACGTCCTGACACAGGCTGGTTCCATCGCCAGACGCCGCCGCTTCACCAGGCATACGGCTGCGTAATCTAGCCGCGGCCAGCGCTCGCGGCAGTAGGCAGCGCCATGGCGGCGCTTTGCCGCCCTTACCATATTCTCCTCCCAATTCTCAATCGCCCCAGTCAGGATTCGGATACCAATGGCGCAGAGTTGGAAGAATGGCTGACAAGGTACGCACTCGTTACGCTACGCTCGCCCTGATCACTTCGGCGTTGACTTATGCTCTCATCGTCTTCGGCGGCATCGTCCGCATCAGTGGATCCGGCATGGGCTGCGGCAAGGATTGGCCGCGATGTAACGGTCGGCTGATACCGCCGTTGAACGATATCAACACCTTGATCGAGTGGAGTCATCGAATGGCGGCCGTCCTCATCGGCTTTGCCATCCTGGGCGTGGGCGTCTACGCCTGGCGGCACCGCAGGACGTCCGGCTTCGAGGATCGAAAGATCTTTCCGCTGGCCATGCTCGCGGTCGGCCTCCTGCTCGTGGTCGTCCTCTTCGGGCGGGCTACCGTGCAACTGGAGCTGCCGCCGGGAACCGTGGTCGCGCACCTCGCCCTTGCCTCCATCCTGCTGGCAACGCTCCTGGTGAGCGCACTGCGGGCCCTCGTCCCGCTGGAGGCGCTCGCCCCGCTGGAGGCACTCGCCGCGGTCCCCAGCGGCGTCAGCTGCGCACGCTGGGCGCTGGCCGCGGCAGGATTGGGGTACGCCGTAGTGGTACTGGGCGGCCTAGTGGCCACTACGGGGGCCGCCCCCCTTTGCCAGGGTTTTCCTCTCTGCAACGGCCAGGTCATTCCCAGCGGCGGTCTTCTGGTCCAGCTTCACTGGATACACCGGCTCTTCGCTTACGGGCTGGTCGCGCTAGTCATTGCAGCCGCGATCGTTACTCTGCGTCAGTCGGCGGCTTCTGGCGTGCGGCGATCCGCACTGGTTGCGGTGGGTATGGTCACCGTTCAAGTGGTCGTGGCCGTGATGATGGTGTTGGGTTCGCTGCCGAGCGGGCTGAGAGCACTGCACCTGGCGGTAGGTGTGGCCTTGTGGGGGATTCTGGTCGTCTGGAGCTTCCTGGCAGGGCGACTCATCACTCCTATCGATCTTCTATCTTCCGAAATCAGCACTCCCAAGTTATAGGTGATAGAGCATCGTGTAGACGATGATGCCCGTCACCGACACGTAGAGCCAGATCGGGAAGGTCCAGCGGGCGATGCTCTTGTGGCGTGCGAAGTCTTCGCGTAAGGCCCGATAGACGGTTACCAGAACCAGCGGTAATATCGCGACGGCCAGGGACGTGTGCGTGATGAGGATCGTAAAGTATGCAGGTCGAATGGGTCCCTGACCCTGAAACTTCACCGAGCCAACCTGGGAGTGATAATAAAGATACGAGATTCAGAAACAACGTCGATGCAGTAAGCGCTGTCACCATCAAGGCTCTGTGCAGTTTGATAGCTTGCTGCGCACAGCTACAAACCCGAGCAGGATGAAGAGCGCGCTCGTCGTGTTCAGCGCGGCGTTCACGGCGGGAAGGTCGGAGATGCCCAGGGGCCTGCCTAGCGTTGTTTCAGCGGTGGAGGAACCGCTCGAGGTTCTTCAGATAATACCCAAAGGCGAGCGTCAACAACCCAAAGCTCACTGCCGAAGAGCCAGCCCAGAACTGGCGCGTATCCACAAACATCCAGCCAGCCCATACGGTATACGTCACACAAAAGATGATGAACGCTGAGATCAAGATGCGGTGGAACCCGATCATCCGTCCTCTCTTACGCTCTGCCGGTATGCGCGCCACAGCACAACGCCCAGCGCCCCGAACACGGTCAGTGGGACGGCGGCGATTAGGGCGCCACTAAGGAAATAGGCGACCCTTTCCCCGAGAGCCACGGCGGCGAGGAGCATGGAGTACACGAGCAACCTATAGCTTGTCGATGACCATGAGAATCAGCAGAGCCGGCAAGTAGACGATCGAAGCGAAGAAGAGGCGTTTCGCATAGAGACCCGTGCGCGCAACCGCGACGCCGACCCCCAGCGCGATCAGGCCGACTCCCAGAGTCAAGGCACCGAAAAAATAGATAGCACCGGTTACATCGAGAATCGTAGTCAAGAGGCTCACGGGCAACAAGGCGAGGGAATAGAGGATGATCTGGTGGCCCGTGCGGATACCCTCAGGATCGACGACAGGAAGCATGGGTAGGCCTGCTTTTGCGTAATCCGCTCGGTAGAGCCAGGCGATCGCCAGAAAGTGCGGAAGCTGCCAGAGGAAGACGATTGCGAACAGCACCCAGGCCACAACGTCGACGCGCCCGCTGACTGCAGTCCAGCCCATCATCGGTGGAATAGCACCGGGTATCGCGCCGACGATGGTGCACAGCGACGTGCGCTGCTTGAGCGGCGTATAGGCGAAGATGTAGACGACGAGGGCAACAACACCCAGAAGCGCCGTCAGCGGGTTCACCAGTAGAGCCAGAACCAGCACCCCAGCTACCGAAATCGAGACCGCGAAAGTCAGGGCGAGCCCTGGCTGAAGACGCCCGGCTGGGAGCGGCCGGTCGCGCGTCCGTTTCATCCGAGTATCGGCAACACGCTCGGCGTACTGGTTGAGGGCATTCGTCCCTCCCGAAAGCAGCGCCGTTCCGCCCAGAGTCCAGATCAAAAGCTGGATGTCCAGGCGACCCTCCGAAGCCAAGTAAGACCCCACCGCCGCCGTCACCAGCACCAGTGCGTTGATACCGGGTTTGGTCAGCTCCCAGAGATCGGCGGGCAACGAAGGCGCCGCGCGTTCTTTCATCTTCAGTGATCTATCTCGCATACTCTTGGAGAACGACGAGCACGAGGATAAACGCCAGCGGTATCGGAACCGCCGCCAGCAGCACCAGACGTAGTCGCTCGAATTTGAGGTGCATGTAGTAGGCGGCTATCATTAACGCTTTCCAGACGGCCATGATGACCAACGCCCAGACGATCACAACTTTGGGCAAGCTCGTGAAGGCCACGGCGATCTCGATGCCGGTGAGGCCGGCCAGCGCGCCCCAGACCAGCATATAGGGAGGCTTGCTGCTCTTTGCCCCAGCTTGATCCGCTGTCATATCGACTCTCCCGCTTTCCGAGGCCCTGTCAGATCAGGTATACGATAGTGAACAGGATAATCCATACCAGATCGACGAAATGCCAGTAGAGCCCAATCACCTCGACACCTTCGTGATCCGTCTGTGTGTAGTGACCCCGAAACGCTTTCACCGTCACCCAGATCATGCAAAGCACGCCCAAACTGACGTGCGCCCCATGGAACCCAGTCATCGTATAGAAGGTCGAGCCATAGAGATGGCAGCTTGGAACCTCCGCCGCCAGAGCGGCGGAGCAGTGAGGGAGAAAGCCCTCGGCGCCAAGCTTCATGTACTCGAACACCTGCACGCCCACGAAGAAGGCCCCCAACAACACAGTCGCCAGCAGCCAGTTCTTCAGCATTTTCTGATCGCCGTCCTCGATCGCGGCGAAGGCCTTCACCATGGTGACCGAGCTGCAGATGAGGACGAACGTATTGAAGGCGGTCAGCGCTACGTTCAGCACTTCGCCCGGCTGGGCCCAGCTGATGCCCGGATTGGAGCGCAGGATGAGGTAAGACCCGATCAAACCGGTGAAGAACATTACCTCGGAAGTCAGGAACACCCACATCCCGAGTTTCTTATTATAGACCTGCATTCCCGGCTCGGCGCGAACGCCACCGGACATCGTCACGGCATCACTCATCGATTCGCTCTCCCTGGAGTCGCTATCGTCAGCGTCACGTTCGTCCCTCAGTCACCCGGGATCTCTTCCGTCGCATGCCGCGTAGCGCCCTCGCGCGGCGGAGCGTTCTGCGGCAGGAAGTCCTCATCGCTTTCCGGCGAGCTGAACTCGTATGCGCCGCGGTACACGGTCGGAGTCACCTCGTAGTTTCCGTGCGGGGGCGGCGAGGGTATCGTCCACTCGAGCCCATTATCGCGCCACGGATTAAGCGGTGCCTTCTGGCCTTTGAACATGCTCCAGAAGAAGTTGATGATGAATGGGATCTGCGACAGGAACAACAAGAACGCGCTAATCGTGATGAATCGGTTGAGTGGCTGGAAAGGTTGAAGGAATTCGTATTGCGTCGGATCATAGATCCGTCGCATGTGGCCGCCCATTCCGAGGATATGCATCGGGAAGAAAACAAGGTTATAGAAAGTGAATGTGAGAGCGAAATGGATCTTCCCCAGTTTCTCGCTCATCATGCGCCCGAACATGCTCGGGTACCAGAAATAGATCGCTGCGAAGATTCCGAATAAGCTTCCGCCAAACAGCACGTAATGGATGTGGGCGACGATGTAGTACGTATCATGAATGAAGATATCGAGCGAATTGGAGGCCATGAAGATGCCGCTCAGTCCGCCGATCGTGAACATCGCAACAAACGCGATGGCGTTCAGCATAGCGGTATGGAACCAGATGTTGCCCCGCCACATCGTAGCGAGCCAGTTGCATACCTTGATCGCCGTCGGTACCGCGATGAGCATCGTCGACACCATGAACGAGGTGCCGAGCAGCGGATTCATGCCGCTCTGGTACATATGGTGGCCCCAGACGATCCACCCCAGGAAAGCGATCGCTGCAATCGCGAACACCATTGTATGATAGCCGAAGATCGGTTTCCGCGACCCATTCGCGATCACGTCCGACACCAGTCCCATCGCGGGGAGGATCAGGATATAGACCTCGGGGTGCCCGAAGAACCAGAAGAGATGTTGCCAGAGAAGCGGCTGCCCACCGCCTTCCGGCAAAAAGAACGTGGTGCCAATCGTCTGGTCGAATAGCAGCATGATGACGGCGCCGGCAAGAATAGGCACAGCCAGGAGCGCCAGGATCGCTGTGATGAACAGCGCCCAGATCGAAAGCGGCATGCGAAACAGCGTCATGCCGGGGGCGCGCATGTTGATGACCGTCGTGATGTAGTTCACCGAGCCCAGCAACGAGGACGCAGCAAAGAGTATGATGCTCACGATCCAGAGCTGCTGACCCAGCGAAACGCCGCTGTACTCGGGCACGGCGCTCAGCGGGGCGTAGACGGTCCAGCCCGCCGACGATGCTCCACCCTCCACGCCCAGGCTGACCAGCATCACGATGCCGGAAGAGAAGAAGAGCCAGAACGACATCATGTTGAGCCGCGGGAACGCCATGTCCGGCGCACCGATCTTCAACGGTATCAAGTAGTTGGCGTAGACGCCCACGAGCAGCGGCATGATCGCGAAGAAAATCATGAACGTGCCATGCATCGTGACCAGGGCGTTATAGAATTCTGGCAACAAAATGCCGCCCGGCGCCATCGTTTCCGGCAACACTCCCCCCCCAGGCATCGGCTTGCTCGGGAAGCCCAGTTGCCAGCGAATCATCATCGCCAGCAACCCTCCGACCAGCAAGAAAAACAGGCAGGTGAAGAGGAACTGGATCCCGATGATCTTGTGATCAGTCGAGAAGATGTACTTGCTGATGAAGTTCTGCTCGTCGTGATGAGCGTGAGCCATCTGCCCCGCCGCAGTTTCTACAGTTGCCATAGCGCCCCTCAGTATTCCGCTAGCAGCCTACCGCGACATGTTGTCCCGTTTTCGTCATCGACTAATCAGCCGCCCGATCCCGCATCCAACTTGCGTATTCTTCCTGCGGGTGAATGATCAAGCGGGCACGCATCCGATAGTGACCCAACCCGCACAGCTCTGCGCAGGCGATCTCGAACTCACCCGTCTCCATCGCCTCGAACCAGACCGCTATCGTTCTTCCAGGAACCACATCTTGTTTGATCCGGAAGACGGGAATGAAGAATGAATGGATCACATCGATCGCCGAAAGGTGAACAATCACCGGCCGGTTCACGGGTATATGGAGCTGGTTGCGCAAACTGAAATCGTCATCGGTATCCAACACACCATCGGGGCCTGGATAGGTGATGTTCCATTCGAATTGTTTGGCCTCGATGCTTAGCTCCAGCGCGTCGGCGGGAAATCGATCGGGGTTCTTGATGCGAGACCAAGTGCCCTGACTCATGATGGCAAGGATGATGACGATAACGGCCGGGATGGTCGTCCATATGATCTCAGCCTTAGCATTCCCCTCGATGTAGTAAGCTTTCCGCCCCTCGCGGCCCCGATACTTGATCAAGAACACAACGAGCGTGACTTCTACCGCGATGAAGACTATCCCAGTGACTGCCAGGATAATCCAAAACATTCGATCGATATCGGCCGCATAGGTTGATACCGCTGGCGGCAGCAAGTCCATTACCTTTCACTCCTGTCCAACTCAGCCGCTATGCCGCGGCATCACCGAACGTGAAGGTGATCTCTTTTGTCTCGCTTGCGCCGACTGTCACTTCCATCGTCTGGGCACCGTACTCCTCGTGCCAGATCTCGATCACATACGTCCCGGGCGGCAGTGGAGCCAGCGAGAAGCTGCCATCCTCGCCGGTCACCGCGTAGTACGGGTTGTCGACAACGTTTACGAAGGCGTTCATCCAGCCGTGGACATCACACTCCAACGGGACACCGATCTCGGCCGCGCGGAACTGGCGCGTCGTCTTCATCTCGACGGGCTGGCTGATGTTGAACCCACGATTGACCGATGGCTTCGCGTTGATGTTGTGAAGTAATCCGTCGCTGTTCTTGATTACGAGATCTTGTCCGACCTGAATGCCGAACACGTGTGGATGATAGCGACAACCGTCCTGGTCGAGCTCAACTGGTTCGGCCGGTGGTGGGAAGGTCATATCGCCCAACCCTTCCTTCACGTAGACGAAGACGTTGCGCAACGTGCCGTTGTTGTTGGCCACGACATTCTGTGAGTAGACGGGTCCGTCGTGCTTATCCGCACACACCGTCTCTTCGCTCATGTCGATCTCCACCGGCTCCGACGCTGTTCCGTTGAAGGCGATGGTTCCGGCGATAGTGGCGGCGCTGGCCGGGTCAATCGTCGGACCGGCCGCCGCGGCGCCCGATCCGCTCGAAACGGCGGCCCCCGAAGAACCCTCTTCGCCGCCACCACAGCCGGCAGCGAGGAAAGCGATCAGAGCCAGAGCGCAGAACTCTAAACGGAGATGCTCGAGTTTCAACATGGTTCCTCCATCACGCGTTGTGGGAATTATTACTTTCTTCGCGTACCTGGGCACGAGCGATCACCAGCAGTCCAAGTCCAGCCGTGAGCACCATGGCAATCAGAGGAGTGATGTAGACCGTGGAAGGGGTCGGCCGCTCGAGGTAGATGCCGTACCACGAACTGACCGCCCGTTGGGTTCCCACTTCACCGTTGGAGCCGTCCCAGGCATGAAATGCGATCGGTATCACTTCTCCCGTCAGTAACTGAAGTTCGGTCGCCGAATCCGGCGTCGCAAGGCTGCGCTGTAGGATCAGGCGCCACTCGCCGTGTTCCCAGCCAGCAGACGCCGTCACCGTCTGGCTCGACCGGGGCTGCGGCTGTTCTGAGCCGAGCCCCGTTGCGGTCGCCTCGACCGCGCGGCGGCTCTCGCTGTTCCAGTCCCAGAGATAGACCGGGCGGCGCGCGTCGCCCATCAGGAAGTAGGGGCGCTCGCGTCCGCTGGGGATCGAGGCGGGGAACTGCACCAGCATACGGTCGGGGGTGGGCTCCACCGAGGTCGAGTCGGACAGTGGTGCCATCGAACTTGCCACCCAGCCCTGAAACTCGGCCCAGTTCTGATCGGGACTTTCAGACGGATCGTGCCAGGTGATGCGCAGAACGAGATCCACATCGTCATGTGCGGCGTTGACCCAGAGTCCATCAACTCTTGGAGCGAACCAGCGCCGCTGGGCGATGATCTGCCCCACCATCGGGATGAAGAATGTCTCGGTCTGAGCCCAAAGCGAATCATCCGGTGTAGCTGGCAGCGGCCCTTCAAAGCGCCTGGCAACGATGACCTCTCGGACTTCGGGCGTCTTTTCAGGCGCGAGGCTTCGAACGTATTGAGCGACGTTCCAGAGATCCTCCTCCGTCATGAACTCGGCTTCGATAAGATCGGAGAAGGAAGGCATAGGCGATCCGTCGAGGCCGGTGCGCAAACGGCGATAGATATCCTCTACGGTACCGCCGCCATTGAAACGCCAGTTTTCAGTTAGGTCCGCCGCGCGGATGGGAAAGTCCAGGTCGTCCTGCAGCGTCGGCGCCGATGATCCGTCACCACGCCCCCGTTCGCCATGACACTTCCAGCATTCGATCTGCTCGTAAAAGCGCCTGCCGTTCACTACCCCCTCTTCTGTCAGACGTGGAGGGCTACCGAAATCGAGCGGGTCCGGCGCGCCCAAGGACTCGAAGAAGCGCGAGAAGGTCTTGATATAAGATACAAGATCCCGGATTTCGGATGAACTGAACTTCGTTTCCCAACCGGGCATCGCCGTACCCGGCATCCCTCGTTCGATCACGCGGTACAGGTCTTCATCTGTGGGCAGCTCGCCGTTGGGCGTGGTACGAATCTGATAGATTCCCGGAGTGAAATCGCGTGGCCGGGGCGTCATGTAGGCTGCGGCGTGCCCCCTGCCATCGCCGTTTTCGCCGTGACAACCTGCGCACCATCGATCATAGTTCGCCGCCCCCGCCGCCCCCAGCTGATCCTGCGCCAGCAGCGGCATCGCCAGGGGCAACAGCGTGATCAGAACCGAAAGCGGCCGCCTCTTATTCATGACCGCCCTCCTCTTCCGCCTGCTCCCACGTCCTCGGCGCCCAACCCGTCTGCTCATAAAGGAAGACGATCACCGCCCAAATCTCGTCCTCTGTCAGCATGGGCTCCCAAGCGGGCATGGCCGAGCTCCACGGCGCCCCTTCCACCGGGAGGCCGGGGCCGCCTTTAGCGATGCGCCAGAAGACGAAACTTTCGGTCAGCTGGGGGATCGTCCCGTTGTCGGTGAAAGCCAGCGGGGCCGGATTGAATCCATGTGCGAAACGCCCGTCACCGTCGAGGAGATCGCCGTGGCAAGGGAGGCAGTTCTGATAGTAGACCCGCATCCCCTCCGCGTAATCTTCTTCGATGGAACCATCGGCGCGCAGCGGATTCTCGAGAGCGGTGAGCTGGATCGTGCGGCCACGAAAGGCGATCGAGGCTGGCGGCGCCGGGTGGATCGAGCGCAGCTGGATCGGCGCGGCCATGGTTGGACGGACGCGGCTGTAGGTCAGCCAGCCGATGAACAATGGCAAGAGCACCATCATCGCCATGCGCATCCACCGCTTGTCAGCATCGACAAGCACTGCCTGCATCGGCTGTTTGAACTTCTTCCAGCGCTCCTCGTTGGCGCTCACATAGAGCAGGATGCCGACCACGGCGGTGACCATATACTGGAACAGAACGCTGCTGGGCACCGGCGCACTGCGGACGCCGAACAGCGGCGGAATGAAGACGATACCGTACTTGAAGAGCAGGTACGCCAGAAAGAACAGATAGACCGCCTGCCAGAATGGATGCTTGAGCGACTCTCTAATCTTCCGGACCATCGAACCTATCATTCCTGGGCTGCGAGGAACGTGACGAGCGTTTCGAGCTGGGCCGCGCTCAACTGATCACCGAACGTCGCCGGCATCATTGTGGCGAACGCCTCATAGCCACTCGTGATGTCAGCCGCGGGATCGAGGATCGAGCGGCGAATGAACTCGGTACCATTACGCGACCCGATTCCATCCAGCGCCGGGCCGATCGCGTTCCCTTCCCCGCCCAACTGGTGGCAGGCGAAGCAGCCAAGGCTTGTCATCATCTGCTTGGGATCTTCAGCAAGCACGGCCACCGTGCCGCCGCTCCCGTTCGACTCTGCCTCCGATCCATCCGAGCCCCGGGCGAGATCTTCCCCAGTCACCGTGACTTCCCCACCCTGCGACTCGAGAAAGGCGATCAAAGCCCAGATCTGATCCTGGGAGAGAAGGCGCCGCATGTCGGGCATGATCGGGTTGTACCCTTCCAGCAGATAGGCGGCAGGCTCCGTCAACGACTCGTATAAGTACTCTTTGCAGCTCATGCCTTCGACGCGGCTGCCGCAACGTGCACCGATCGCACCTCGTTCGCCCCCGCCGGTCAAGAGGTTGGGGGCGCGAGTGCCGAGTCCATGACAGGCGACGCAACCGCCGGCGCCGTTGTACAGCCGCTCGCCGGCGGCTACTAGCGCCTCGGTCGTGACGCCGGTGGACAGATCGAGCTCCTCTGGCACCTCCGATTCCACCTGTGGAATCGAGTTGGCGATCAGTGTGTAAACGAGGAGGGTGAAGACCACGACGGCGGCGATCTTTAGGTTCGTCGCCATCAGTATTCGGTTATCGCTAGTCGGTAATCAGTCATCGCTCTCAATCGACGTTGGACAGGATCGGCTTCTCCACCAGGCCGCCGACCCAGAAGACGAACGAGACCATGATAAAGAAAACCAGCACGCAGGCGCTGATCACAACGCTCGCATAGCCCAGCGCCGGCGTCGCCGCCGACAGGCTGGTATCGCGCATCACTTCCCAAATGTGCCAGTGCTGACGTATGCCGCTGCGAGCGAAACCCATCAGCCCCATCAGCCAGGTGAAAGTCACGGCGAGCACGATGAGCACGTACTGCGAGCGCTCAGGCATCTGGCCCCAGCGGATGGCACCTCGTGACTCGGCCCCACGCAGCATCACGATGTCCAGAACGACGACGAGGATCATCGCCGCGAGAACCGCGACTACCTGGTAGACGCTGAAGCCGATCCGGACGATGGCGCTGACGAAGTAACCATAGATCCCGTAGAAGATGACGGCTGTGGCCGCCGTTCCCAGTGCTAGCCCCTGCACGATCGTCGCCGTCTTCGCCCAAGACACGACCGGCCGCTTATTGGCCCGCCGGTAGAGCATGAACGAAAGGAAGGTAGTGAGAATCATCAGGTTCACGGCGGTATTCTTTGCGCTCATCACGCCGAGGACACCCAGGAAGGGGTGGTGCGTACCTCCCATCGCCGCAAGCTCCTCGCGGTTGGCGATCATGGTGTGGGGCGTCGCCCAGACGATCACGCCGCCGATCAGCACGAGCAGCATCCACTTCGTGTAGCCGGCGAAGCGCTCGCCGCCCGGTATGCGCCCCATGCCGATCCAGAGGTAGTAGTTGCCCGCCAGGAACAAGACTCCGATGAGGAACGCCTGGATGATCCAGAGCCAGCTCATGAAGCCGCCCATCATCGTGATGCCCAGGGCCTGGTTGTACTCGTAGATCTCGCGACCCAGCCAGTAGCCGGCGAACGGGAGGACGATCAGCGCGCCGATGGCGATGAAGTTCCCTACGTATCCCATCCAATCGTAATGCGCGCGCTCCTCGGGCGTTCGAGCGGAAAGGAACCTGAAAGCGGCGTAGGCTCCTACGATAGCCCCGCCGAAGACGACATTTGCGATGAGGCGATGGATATTGATGGGCATCCAGGTCGCATTGGCGAAGGCACTCCAAAACCGAACCTGTGCCGGCGCCGTGTCGGGGGTGACCTCCAGGGGCGGGCTCATCATGTAACTCAGCCAGCTATTGGCGATGAACAGAACTGCCGTGCCCCATACATTGAGGAGTATCCCTAGCGACCAGTGGAACCATTTTGCGCCGCCCCGCTTCCAGCGATCCCAGCCGTAGTAGTAGACGTAGAGCGTTCCCGACTCGACGAAAAAAAGCGCCATGTATACCCACATCGAGACCTGGAAGATCTCGGAAAGATGCGCCCAGAAACTTGGGTAGAGGGTGAGCAGCAAGAAGGTGAGGGTCACGCCCCAGAGAGCCGTCGCGCTGTAGGCGACCAACAACAGGCGCGTGAATTCCTTCGATAGCTTGTCGAAGCGTTCATCGCGGCTGAAGATGCCGATCGCTTCGGTGACCACCGCAAACATCGGCACGCCGAGGACGAAGGCGGCAAACATGAGGTGAACTTGGGCAGCCACCCAGACCGCCACACGGCTACCGATGAGCGGGAAGTGACCGTAGTTCCGCCCCGCTTCGGCCGCAGCCTGCGCCAGCGCCGGGTGGGCATCCAGCGCCAGCAACGCCAGCGCTGCCAGGCCGGTCGTGGTGATCCTAATCGCTCGGACCATCAATCTATTCGGCTGCGGCGTCGCCGTCACCCTTCTCAGCTCCGCCGGCACCGCCGTTCGTCTCAGCGGCCCGCTGATCCAGCATGTCCTGTACTTCTCGAATCGGGCACTTCGCGCCACCCGCCTGGCTGAACTCGCCGGCCGTGCCTTCGGCCCCGGCACGGATCTCACGGGCGCGCAGCTCGCTGAACATCACCATCATCGTGTCGATGTCGAACGTGTCGGCCTCGATCATCGCCTGCTTGTTCTCGTCCATCACCGGGACGGTGACGTGATCCGTGCTCTGCTCTGCAGCGAAACGCTCGACGGTGGAGCGAGCGAGCGGGCGGGCGATGAGGGGGACGAGCTCGAGACGTTGCCAGGCGGACAGATCCCAGGTGATCCCGTTGCGGGCCCGCCTCCTGACTTCCTCCCGGTCGCTCCCCATCGGACACATCGGTACCGGATGATCGGCTAACGCTTCCTCGGCCTTCACCTCGGCACGGGCGATCTCCTCTGCTTTGCCAATCCCCATGATTAGCTGCATGTGCGTCGGCAGCAACGCCTGGATCGCTTTGTCGAGCATCTCATTGGTCACCGCTTCGCCGCCGTGCTCCTGTACCCACTCCTCGACGGCATTTCGGGCGATCCCCTGGGCGAACGGCGGCACGCGCTGGATGCGCACTTCGGCCAGCGGATCCCACTCGAGCCCGGGCACACCGTCCTCCTCCATCCACGGCACATCCTCGGGTTTCACACCGACGGTGCCAGTGAGCAAGATGTTACAGGGGGCGAGGCGCGTCAGGTTGTCCGCCTGCGAGCCCATATCGGTGCCGTCGATGCGGTGCGCGCCATGACGTGCCAACACCAGAAGCGTAGGCTGGATCTCTTCTATGTATTTGAGGATGCAGTCGAAGGGCTTCCCCAACAGGACCTGGCTCTCAACCTCCACGTCGGGATAATCCTCCGCCATCTTCTCGGCGCGCCTGACGTTCGCCTCGCAGAGCTTGAGCAGTCCCTTATCGATGATGTTGTTGTGCAGCTCTTCTTGCTCTTCGAACTTGAATACGCGGCCGGCTTGATAGCTGAGGACGTCTTTGATGTTGTTGAAGGCTATGTGATGGAACTCGATATCCACAGCGCTGCAGAAGAAGACCCTGGCGTTGAAGTTCCGGGCCAGCTCGAGTACGATCTTCACGGCTCGGTACGCGTACGAACTGCCATCGACGCACACCAGGTAGCCCCCTTCTTCGAGTGGAGCGTCGGTGCGCGTGATCAGCAGGTCCTTCTCGATCATCCGCATCACCCGTGCCGTCACGCCGCCTAGCTGCGAATTGGCCTGTCGGCCCAGGCCGTGAGCGCCCATCGCGCAAAGGTCGTAGCCGTTGGAATTGACCTCGCGCGTGATCTCCTCGAAGTTGATCCCCTCCAGCAGTTGCCGCTCTATCTCGACACCGGCCGCCGTGCACTGTTTCTCCATCCGGTCGAGGAACGAATCGCTGATCAGCTGCAAACCCTTCTCGATCAGCTTATCATGGATCTTCCTCTGGCGCTGGATCTCCTGCTTGCTCTGGAAGCGAGCCGGAAGGCCGGTCTCTAACTGGCGGAAGCGTACATCGTGGAGCCTGGCGGCGTAGACATGGTTGCCCACCAGACGGGATTCAAACTTTCGAGCGAGCTCGATGGCGCGATGGATGGCGTAGTCACACTCTGCCGAGTTATCGCAGGGCAGGAAGATCTCCTCGTACATAACTACCTCGTTCCAAGGTGCGTGCGTCTCGAACGCCCAGGGGCTTACAACCTGCGAGGTCTATGATCAACAGCCAGGTTCTGAAGCGCCTGGCGACACAAGGATCGCCGATAGGGCGCTGAGAGCACTGTCTGGGATCTCCCGGTGATATCGCTGACTGACAGGGTAAAAATCTCCGCGAGTATAGCGCCCGCGGCCTGAAGCTGTCAACGGCGGAGGACGCCAGACAAACGAATATTTTGGGAACCTGCACCCGCCTCCGCTGCGTCGACGCCGCGGAGGCGTGCTCCGGCCCGCAGGGCTCCCCGGCTCCAAATCAGCAGCGCGCGCTGCCTTGGAACGCACGCGGACCGCTTCAAACCTGCGGCGCAACCTGCTTCCCCTGTCTGTCGAAGAGCAGAATAGCGCTGACCGGACAGACCTCGGCGGCTTCGTGGAGGACCTCGGCGGTGGAAGCGTCGGGGTCGAGGATTATCGCCAGGTTCTCGTCATTGAGGGCAAAGACCTGCGGTGCCGCCTCGACACAATCGCCGAAACCGACGCAGAGATCGTAGTCGACCTGAATTTTGAGCTTGTGGGTCTCGGAAAATGCTGTGATTTCGTTCATAAATGTCGCTCGATCGATCATGCGAACGAGATCACATCCCGTCGATTCCTAGTTCCGTCTTTGCGGTATCCATCACTTCGAGCGTGATCTCGGGAATACCGCGATCACGTGCCCAGTCGGTATACAGGCGCCCGACCATCCCGCGCACAAAGCCAGGGACGCGAGCCAACCGGGCTTGCGCGTCCTCACTCCAGGCCGGATCGTCGGCTCTACGCGCCTCTTGAAACACAGCGTCGCCGCCAGTCGCCAGGTGGCTGCGCACGGCCTCAAACGGTTGCGGCTCTGTGGCCCGTCCGCCGATGTGGACGCAGAGGCTGCTGACCATCTGAGTTTCCTCGTGGTTCGCAAGCATGGCGATTTCGCGCCGGCACTTGGGGCAGCGGAACATGATTGCCAGCGTTCCATCGCCGGGTACGCCCTTGTCGAACGACTCCATCTGTGAATCGCACTCAACACACAAGAACTTCATCTTTTCTAGTCCTCGAAGAAAGTTTGAATGCCATCAGCCAGACTCGCAAACGCACGAGCGGCCGGGGAGTCAACGCGCTCGAGGGCGCCGGGTCGCCCTTCATCTGTATCGCGGCCCAAGAACGGGTCGAACGGGATCCGGACGAGACGGTCCACACCGTCGAGCCCGTCCTGACCCTCGGCCTCGAACAGAGGCCCCACAGCCCCGCAGTCGGGACAGACGTAGCCGGCCATGTTCTCGACGTACCCGATAATCGGTATACCAAGCTCCTGGGACAGGGCAAGCGATTTCTTGACTATGAAGCGAGACAGCTCCGATGGCAATGTCACGAGCACCACACCGCCCAACTCCGGCAGTATACTGTGAACCGAAACAATCCGATCGGCCCCCGGCGCTGTGTCCAGGAGAAGATAGTCCAGCTCACCCCAATCGGTATCGCTCAAGAACTCACGAAAGGTGTTGGCTTCGAGGGTCCCGCGCCAGACGAAGCTTCCTTCCAAGGGACCCACCCAGTTGACCGGTGTATCGCCCGGCTCGAGCAACAGGTCCATCGACATCAACTTCACGCCGGCAGCGCCAGTCGCCGGCTCCACGGCGTCATCGCCCACAGCAAGTGGGCCAGCGGCGGCGCCCAACAGCCTGGCCATGGAAGGGCCGTTCAGATCGGCGTCCGCCACCCCAACGCGTAATCCACGCGCGGCGAGGATCGCGGCGAGGTTGGCCGTGATGAGACTCTTGCCCACCCCACCCTTGCCACTGATCACCGCCAGCGTGTGCCGTACGTGAGTCAGCCGCCGGCGGAGCCTTTCAGCCTTTGCGGCGAGCTGCCCTGCGATATCCGACTGCGTCGCGTCAGGTAGATCGTGGTAGGTGCGTATTTCTTTCATTAGCTCGATATTCTGTCCTGCCATCCGGCCCGGGTCAGCATCCATGCCGCGACGGCCGCCACGATAAAAGGACTGCTGAAAGATGGGATGGTCATTAGAGTGAACAGGTATACGGAGCGAGCGAAGACCACGATGGCGAGGGCGCGGGTGAACCAGCGGACGCCCCGCCAGATGACGATCGGAAAACCGACTGTGATCAGCGCACCGATTGGAACCAATACCCAGGCGAAGATCGGGCTATACCCGTGCATGACCCAGCCGCTGCGCCATCCCAGCCCGATGATTCCGGCCAGGTAGTAAACGCCGTAAGCGAAATATACGAGCGCTGCCTGTCGGTACCTGATCGTTGAATTCATACGCCGTCAGCCTAGCCCCTTGTCGCGCTCGCTGTCAACATACGAGCTAGCTAACGAGCGCGATCGCGCGCAGGAGGGCCTGAGCTTTCTTCAGCGTTTCTTCGTACTCCCGTTCCGGGACGGAGTCCGCCACGATCCCCGCCCCGGCCTGAACGTGGGCCTGCCCGTTCGCGGCGACGATCGTCCGGATGGCGATTGCCGTATCCATGCTCCTCCTATCATACGACAGGTAGCCCACGGCGCCAGCATACGACCCGCGCCGCGTCGGCTCCAGTTCATCGATGATCTCCATCGCCCGCACCTTCGGAGCACCGCTCACCGTTCCCGCCGGGAAAGCGGCGCGCAGAGCGTCCAGCGGAGTCAGCCCCTGACGCAGATCGCCTTCAACCTGGCTGACCAGATGCATCACGTGGCTGTAGCGCTCCACCGTCATGAATTCGGGTACGACGACGCTGCCGTATTCAGCGACTCTTCCCACATCATTACGACCCAGATCGACGAGCATCAGGTGTTCGGCCCGCTCCTTCTCGTCCGCGCGCAATTCGCGCTCCAGCTCGAGGTCCTCCTCTTCGCTGTCGCCGCGCCGGCGCGTTCCTGCAATGGGTCTGACGAAGACGCGATCGTTCTCGACTCGCACCAACACTTCCGGTGAGGATCCGATGATCTGAACCCCATCCAGGTCCAGGTAGTAGAGATAGGGGGAGGGGTTGAGTGTGCGCAGCGCACGATACAAGCGAAATGGGTCCGCCGTCAGTTCCGTGGTGAGGCGCTGCGAGAGTACGACCTGCAACGCGTCGCCGGCATGGATGTACTCGCGAATGTGTTCGACATCCCGCATGAAGTCACGTTTCGTGTAGCTCGAGCTCCATTCCGGCGTGGCCGCTCCGGCATTCAGCGACAGCGGCTCGGGCCCCGGCTCTTCTCGTAAACGCGCCTCCGCCTGATCGATCCGGGCGAGCGCCGCTTCGTAGGCTTCTGCAGGCTCGACCCCGTCCAGCCGCGCCGCCGTGATGATCAGCGCCCTGTCGAAGAGATTATCCACTGCGATGACGATGTCGGTGAAGAGGGCGAAGGCATCGGGAGTACCCAGATCATCGGGTGGCGGGGTATCGAGGCGCTCCAGGAAGCGAACGGTATCGTACCCAAAGTATCCGACACCTCCACCCCAGAAGCGCGGCAGGCCCGGAACCGGGGCGACCTTGTGCCCGGGCATAGCGGCCTCGAAGGAGTCGAACGGGTCGTCCGTGTCGCCTGCAGCCTGCCATCCCTCAGCCGGTGTCCATACTTGTTGCGCAGCTCCCTTCAATCGCCAGGCACCCAACGGCTCCGTCCCCAGGAAAGAGTAGCGAGCCCACTTCTCTCCACCAACCACCGATTCCAGCAGAAAGCCGAAGGGCCGCCGGGCAAGCTTGGAGTAAGCGGTGACCGCCGTCTCGTCATCGAAGGGGATCTCACGGTAGACCGGGATGAGATCCGCCTCGCGGGCGAGCCGCATGAACTCGGCACGATCGGGGACCGGGCCGCTGAGTATTCTGGCGAGCGACATAGGGCAGAAGCCTAAGCGTTCCTGGCACTATAATCCAGCTTTTCGTCACCTCGGTCGCGCGGTAGCTTATTCGTGCCATGAGCGAGCCTTCGATCACCGTCGTCGCCGTCGACACCGGCGGAACGTTCACAGATTTCGTCATTCTGCGCGGCGACGACATCAGCGTCCATAAACGGCCCTCGACGCCGGAGGACCCGGCGCGGGCGGTGCTCGACGGGCTGAAAGAGCTACTCGACCCAGGCGAAGAGTTCGACCTTGCCCACGGGTCGACGGTCGCTACCAATGCTTTGCTGGAAAGGCGGGGGGCACGCACCTTCTGGATCACAAATCGCGGCTTCGAGGACCTCATCGAAATCGGGAGGCAGAACCGGCCGCAGCTGTATGCATTGGTCGGCTGGCGGCCGCCTCCATTGACGGCGTCAGATGACCGCATCGGGATCAGCGGTCGTATGCTCAAAGATGGCAGCGAGGAGACGCCGCTGGACGAAGACGAGCTCGCCGGCCTGTCCTCCCGTTTACACGATGCCGAATCGATCGGCATCGGATCCAGAGCCGCGTTCTACGAGGAAACCGGCGCGACGCTTCCGGCCGTCAGTTCCGCGGGGATGCTTACCGTCGGTTCCGCGGCAGCCGCGCCGTCTGCCTGGGCGAGCAAGATGGCGGCCAGCGCCACGATGGGCAAAAACGCGAGCAGCCCGGATGCCAGCCCAAATGATTGACGCGCGGCAAGACTCAAAGGTTTCATGGGATCGTGCTCCGGTCGGTAAGGTCGTCGGTCCGCCCAACAGACTCAGCGGACGCTGACGGATCGTTGTCTGGCGACTCGCGTGCGGCGCTCTGCCTCTTCGGTCGAGGTCGTTTCGGGGTATTTTTCCGCAAGCTGAATGTATAGCTCGATGGCTTCCTTCCACTGTCCTTCGAGTTCGTGGCACTTGCCGGTCTGAAGCAGCGAACGGGCCTGCCATTGGGGATAGGCATAAAGGATTTCGCCGCGGAGGTATTCGCGGCGTGCGCGAGGGTAGTCTTTCTGGTGCATGAACGTCTCGCCGATCATCCATTGCGCCATAGCCGCGGTTTCCGTCTTGCCGCCTCGGGCGGAGCGGATCACCTTTAGGT
>SDBV01003315.1_pt1 | contig 23853 bp, 23 predicted proteins | sample 2277081 | NCBI WGS metagenome assembly SDBV01 (sample SAMN10402039, study PRJNA504765) | marine sediment metagenome | isolation source: marine sediment core GS10_PC15, 223 cmbsf | place: Arctic Ocean: Southern Knipovich Ridge | collected 2010 | reverse complement strand
AAGATAGCCAAGAAAATCTATATTTTAGAATATAATCCCAAAGTTCATGCTTTTAAGGATAACCAAGAAGCTGTAAAAAAGATGGGTAAAGCAGAAATAATTACTAATGTTGCTTTGCAGAAAATTGAAGGGGATAAATTTGTTAATTCTATTACTTATCAAGATAGAATAACTAAACAAGAAAAAACTTTAAAAGTAGAGGGTGTTTTTGTAGAGATAGGTTATCAACCAGCCACTTCATTCGTAAAAGGGTTGGTTGATTTTAATGAAAGAGATGAAATAAAGGTTGATTTTGAAACATGCGAAACAAAAACTCCAGGGCTTTTTGCAGCTGGAGATGTTAATGTTGGAAGATATAAACAGGTTGTTACAGCTTGTGGAGAAGGAGCCAAGGCTGCTTTAGCTGCTTTTGAATATTTGTATAAACAATCTAATGAAAATTAAATCAATCAAAGCTAGAGAAATATTGGATTCAAGAGGAATTCCTACGATCGAAGTAGATTTAGTTACAGGCAATGGTCTTTTTAAAGCATCTGTGCCATCTGGTTCTTCTACTGGCAAATATGAAGCTTTTGAATTAAGAGATGTTAAGAAAAAAAGATATCATGGTTTAGGGGTTGAACAAGCTGTTAAGAATGTAAACACTATTTTAGCTCCAAAACTAAAAGGAATGTTAGTAACTGAACAAGAAAAGATAGATAATTTAATGATTGATATTGATGGAACTGAGAATAAATCAAAATTAGGAGCTAATGCCATTTTAGGAGTTTCCATGGCTGTTTGTCGGGCTGGAGCTGCTGCTAAAAAAATGCCTTTATGGAAGTGGATTTCTAAACTATCAGGTACTAAACCAAGACTTCCTAAGCCGTGTTTTAATATTATTAATGGAGGCAAACACGCTGGTAATAATTTAGATTTCCAAGAATTTATGATTGTTCCTCAGTTCAATAGATTTTCTAAAAACCTGCAAACAGGAGTTGAAATATATTATGAATTGAAAAAGATATTGAGAAAAGAGTATGGAGAGATTGCCATAAACTTGGGCGATGAAGGAGGGTTCGCTCCATTATTAAAGTTTCCGGTTCAAGCTTTGAATTTAATTTTGATAGCTATAAAAAAATCTGGATACAATAAAAAAGTAAAGATAGCCATAGATGTTGCTGCTTCTGAGATAAAATCTGGAAAGTATGATTTGGATTTCTATGTTGACCTGGTTAAACAATATCCAATTCTTTCTTTAGAAGATCCATTTTCAGAACAAAACTATAATGGATTTTCTGATATTACAAAAAAGCTTGGCAAGAAAATCATTATTATTGGAGATGATCTTTTAGTTACCAATCCAAAGAGAATAATTAAAGCTCAAGAAAAAAAAGCTTGTAATGGTTTATTATTAAAAGCTAATCAAATAGGCACTATTACAGAAACTTTGCAATCTTTTAATTTGGCAAAATCTTTTGGCTGGAAAATTATGGTTTCTCATCGTTCTGGTGAAACTTTAGACAGCTTTATATCTGATTTGTCAGTTGGCTTGGGAGCAGATTTTATTAAAGCAGGAGCGCCAGCCAGAGGAGAAAGAGTAGCAAAATATAACAGATTATTAAGAATAGAACAAGAATTAAAATAACATGGCAAAACTATTTTTATTAAGACACCTTCAATCACAATGGAATTTAGAGAATAGATTTACTGGCTGGACTGATGTTTCTTTGAGTAAAAAAGGAATTAAGAATGTAAAAAAACTTGCTTCTAAAATCTCTAAATTGAAAATTGATGTTATTTATACCTCTCCCTTGGCAAGAAATCAAGAAACAGTTTCTAGAGTTTTGATGGAAATTAATAAAAAATACCCCATATTCCTGCATTTTGAGGGTAAAATGAAAAAATGGGGTAATTTCAAAGATTTAAAGAATAATTATACACCAGTATATGTTTCAGAAAAATTGAATGAAAGATATTATGGTAAATTACAGGGATTGAATAAAGTAGGTGTTATTAAAAAATATGGCTCTGATAAAGTTCATTTATGGAGAAGGGGATTTAATCAAGGTCCTCCTGGCGGGGAAAAACTTAAAGATACATTTAAAAGAACAACCCCATTTTTTAAAAAATATATTCAAAAAGATCTGAAAAAAGGAAGAAACGTTTTAATTGTAGCTAGCCATAATAGCTTAAGAGTTTTGGTCAAATACATTGAGAATATATCTGATAAAGAGATTATTAATTTAGAAATACCAGTAGGAACTTTAATAGAATACAGTCTTAATAAATCTTTAGCAATTAAAAGTAAAAAAACACTTTGAGCTTTACAAATAAATTAATTTTGTGTAGATTAAAAATATATGACAAATAAAATTAAACAATCATTTACTCCTTTTCTTGTGATAGGTATTTGTTTGTTTATGATGGGAGTTTTTATTATTTTAAATCAGGAAAAAATAGAAAAAGTTGAAACTGCTCCCGAAGACTTAGCTCAAAAAGCAATAGATTATATTAATGAAAACATGTTATCTGAGGGCCTTACAGCCTCATTAGTAAGCGTAGTTGAAGAAAGCGGGTTATATAAGATTCATATTAAAATTGGTGAAGAGGAATATGATTCTTATGTGAGTAAAGATGGTAAGCTTCTATTTCCATCAGGCTTTATTAAATTAGAAGAAGCACCTAATACCGAAACGTCAGAGATTGAGGAATTAGAACCTGCTTCAGAAAACATTATTCCCCCAGAAGAGCTGACAGAATTTATATACTGTCTAAAAGAGGCCAACTTTGTTATTTATGGAGCGAATTGGTGTGGTTGGACTAAAAAATTAACAGATATGTTTGGCGGATTTGATGTAATAGAATCTATCTATGTTGAATGTACAGAGAAAGAAGAATTATGTGAGGAAAAAGAAGTCACTGGATATCCAACAATTCTTATTAATGGAGAAAAATATCAAGGAGAAAGGACCTTTAAAGAAATTGCAGTAGCAACCAACTGTAAAATTCCTCCTGGAGCTGAATCTATAAGCGAAGAGAGTTCGGGAGGGGGTGGTTGCCAGTAAATTTATATTTATGATAAAAGTTTTTTCTACTCCATTTTGTATTTATTGCGTTTCCTTGAAACAATTTTTAAAGGAACATAATATTGAGTTTGAAGAAATTGATGTTTCTAAAGATAAAGTTGCTCAAGAAGAAATGATTAAAAAGTCTGGCCAAATGGGTGTGCCAGTGGTTGAAATAGATGGAGAAATTATAGTGGGATTTGATAAAAATAAAATTGTAGAACTTTTAGACATTAAGGAATAAACTATTTCAATATCGCTCACTTTATTTGTTTTTTAATTATTATTTATTAATTTAACATGATAAAAGTTGCTATTAATGGTTTTGGTCGCATTGGCCGGGCCACATTTAAAAATATTTTAAAAACCCATCCTAAGTTAGAAGTGGTGGCTATTAATGATTTAGCTGACCCTAAAATGTTAGCTCATCTTTTGAAGCACGACTCAATTTACGGGCTTTATCAAGAAAAAGTAAAAGTTGATAAAAATGGCTTAGTTGTGGGCAGTAAGAAAATTAAGGTTTTAAATGAGAAAAATCCTCTGAATCTGCCCTGGAAAAAGCTGAAAATAGATGTTGTTTTAGAATGTACTGGTGTTTTTACCAAACTAGAAGATGCTCAAAAACATATTAAAGCTGGTGCTAAAAAAGTAATTATTTCAGCCCCTTGTAAGAGCGATAAAGTTCCTTCTTTTGTTCTAGGGGTTAATGAAAATAAGTATAATTCTTCCAAAGATCATGTAATAGACATGGGATCTTGTACTACTAACTGTTTGGCCCCTTTAGTTAAGATTTTAAATGATAGTTTTGGTATTGTTTCAGGGTTTATGACTACTGTTCACAGCTACACTACCAATCAAAGGATTTTAGATTTGCCCCATAAAGATTTAAGAAGAGCTAGAGCAGCTGCCTTAAATATTGTTCCAACAACCACAGGAGCAACCAGGGCTATTGCTAAAGTTATTCCCGAGGTTAAGGATAAACTCGATGGAGCTGCTATTCGGGTGCCAACTCCAATAGTCTCTGTTTTAGATTTTATTTGCCGGGTTGAGAAAAAAACCAATGCTAATAAGGTTAATAAGGTTTTTGAGAAAGAAGCTAAAAAACTTAAAGGAATATTAAGGGTTGAAAAAGAATCCCTAGTTTCTACTGATTTTATTAAAGATACTTATTCTTGTGTTGTTGATTCTTTATTGACCAGGGTGGTTGATAGTAATTTGGTTAAAGTTTCAGCTTGGTATGATAATGAATGGGCTTACGGATGTCGTTTGGCAGAGTTTGCTGAATTTATTGGGAAAAAATTATAAATAATTGGCAATACAGAAAAAAGCAAGACATTAACTTCCTACTGAATCGGTGGGGAGTTTTAATTTGTCTAATTTCTGGTAAAATAAATTTATGATTAAAGTTCCTATTGAAATATCAGCCAGACATATTCATTTATCTAAAAAAGATTTAGAAACTCTTTTTGGTAAAGGATATAAATTAAGCAAAAAAAAGGATTTAACTCAACCAGATATGTTTGCTGCTAAGGAAACAGTAACTATTCAAAAAAACAATAAAAAAATAGCTAAAGTTAGAATTGTTGGTCCAACACGACCTAAAACACAAGTAGAATTATCTTTGACAGATGCTTATAATTTAGGAATCAAACCTTTAATCAGAAAGTCAGGAGTTTTAAGAGGAACACCAGGAATAATACTTATTGGGCCCAAGAGAAAACTTAAAATTAAAGAGGGAGTTATTTGCGCTTGGCGACATATTCATTTAAGCAATAAAGAAGCTAAAAAGTTTAAATTAGGAAAACAAAACTTTGTATCAGTTAAAGTCAAAGGAACAAGATCAGTAATTTTTAGTAATGTTAGAATAAGAATAAATAAAAACTATAGACTTTGTCTTCATCTTGATACTGACGAGGGTAATGCTGCGAATATATCTAAAAAAGGAACATGTCTGATTATATAAGTAAAATCTTGGTTCTGAATTCTGGCTCACAATCTTTAAAATACAAAATTTTTGATAATAATTTAAAATTGATTAAAGAGAAAAAGATAGAAATTAAAAATCCAAAAGATTATCAGAAAGTAGTAAAAAAGGAATTAGAAAAATTAGGAAAATACAAAAAAGAGATATTAAAAGTTTGTCATCGAGTTGTTCATGGTGGTGAGAAATTTAGAAAGCCAATTAAAATAACAAAGAGAGTCTTAAAAGAGTTAGAAAAATACAATAAATTAGCTCCTTTACACAATCCTTTTAATATTTTAGGAATAAAGATAGCTATGAAAATTTTCTCCAAAACTCCTCAGTTTGCTGTTTTTGATACTGGATTTTATGATCAGTTGCCAGAAAAAGCTTATATTTATGCTTTGCCTGAGAAATTGAGAAAAAAATATGGATTTCGACGCTTTGGTTTTCACGGTATTTCTCATGAATATGCTGCTAAAAAAGGGGCAAAAAGAATTAATCAACCTTTTAAAAAATTAAAAATCATTAGTTGTCATTTGGGTGGCGGAGCTTCAATTACAGCTATTAAAGGAGGGAGAGCAATTGAAACTTCAATGGGATTTACTCCTATGGAAGGATTATTAATGATGACAAGAGTAGGCGATATTGACCCAGGTATTGTACTTCAGCTTTGCCAAATATTTTCCCTACAAAGAGCTGATGAAATTTTAAATCATGATTCAGGAATTAAAGGGATTTGTGGTCTTTCAGACATGAAACAAGTCCTAAAAAAAGCAAATAAAGGAGATAAAAAAGCCAAATTAGCTCTAGAATTATTTGTTTATCGTATTCAAAAATATATTGGAGCATATTTTGTTGTTTTAGGAGGATGTGATTTAATGGTTTTTACTGGAGCTATTGGTTCAGGTTCTCAAAAAATTAGAACAATGATTTTAAAAAACCTAACTATTTTAAAAAAGAGTAAAAAAATATTTATTGAAACTAACGAAGAATTAATGATTGCTAAAAAAGTTAAAAATTATGGTTAAAAACAAAAAACATATTTTATGGTTTAAAGAAATTTCTATCAAAGATGTTCCTTTGGTTGGAGGTAAAAATGCCTCTTTGGGAGAAATGTTTTCCCAATTAACTAAAAAGGGTATTAATATACCAGATGGTTTTGCTCTAACATCTTCAGCTTATTGGTATTACCTAAAAATTAATGGAATTGATAAAAAACTAAAAGAGATTTTTAAAAAATTTAATCCTCAAAACCTAAAAAGTTTAGAAAAAACAGGTAAAGCAGCTCGTCAATTAATTCTTAACGGAAAAATTCCTTCTGATTTGGAAAAACAAGTTTTAATAAATTATGAAAAACTATCAAAAAAATATAATGAGAAAAATATTAGTATAGCAACTAGGTCATCAGCCACAGCAGAAGATTTACCAAGCGCTAGTTTTGCCGGACAACACGAAACATTTTTAAATGTTAGAGGAGAAGAACAACTTTTAGAGGCCATTAAAAAATGTATGGCTTCTTTGTTCACTAATAGGGCTATAGCTTATCGAGAAGAAAAAGGATTTTCTCATTTAAAAATTGCGCTTTCAGTAGGTATTCAGAAAATGATAAGATCAGATTTGGCTTGTTCTGGAATCATCTTTACTTTAGATACAGAAACTGGATTTCAGGATGTGGTTTTGATTAATTCTACTTGGGGCATAGGGGAAATGATTGTTAAAGGAAAGATTACTCCTGACCAATTTTATGTTTTTAAACCAACCCTTAAAAAAGGTTTTAATTCAATTATTGTTAAAAATTTAGGACGAAAAGATAGAAAATATATTTATTCTAAAAAAGGAGGATTGAAAGAGGTAGGTGTTTCTGTTCAAAAACAATTAAAATTCAGTTTAACAGACAAAGAAGTTATAAAGTTGGCTCAATGGTCCTGTCTTATTGAAGAACATTACAAAAGACCACAGGATATTGAATGGGCCAAAGACGGAAAAACAGGAAAATTATTTATTGTCCAGTCTAGGCCAGAAACAGTTCATGCTATTAAAATAGGCAATTTTTATGAAGAATATAAGGTAGAAAGTAAGAAGAAACCAATTTTAACTGGTATTGCTATTGGTTCTAAGATTGGAATAGGAAAAGTAAAAAAGATTGCTGATGTTTCCAAAATTTCTCAATTTAAAAAAGGAGAAGTTTTAGTTACTAAAATGACCGATCCTGACTGGGTGCCTATTATGAGATTAGCTTCAGCTATTGTGACTGATGAGGGTGGTAAAACAGCTCATGCAGCAATAGTAAGTCGAGAGCTGGGAGTTCCTTGTATTGTTGGTTCTGGTAATGCTACTAAGGTTTTGAAGACTGGTAAAATAGTTACGGTTGATTGTACTCAAGGTTTGAATGGCCGGGTTTTTGCAGGAAAGATTCCTTTTAAAGTTAAAAGATACAATCTTAAAAAGATACCCAAATTAAAAACAAAGATAATGATTAATATTGGAGCTCCTGATATGGCTTTTAGAACTTCATTTTTGCCTAATGATGGGGTTGGTTTGGCTCGTCTTGAATTTATTTTGGCTGAAAAAATTAGAATTCATCCTTTAGCGTTATATCATTACAATAAGCTTAAATCGCAAAGCTTAAAGCGCAAAATTAATGAGATTACTATTGAACATAAAGATAAAAAAGAGCATTTTGTCAAAGAAATGGCTGAGGGTGTTGCTCAGATAGCAGCTGCTTTTTATCCTAAACCAGTCATTGTTAGATTATCGGATTTAAAGACTAATGAATATGAGACTTTGATTGGGGGAGAGTTGTTTGAGCCCAAAGAGGAAAATCCAATGTTAGGATGGAGAGGAGCGTCAAGATATTGTGACAAAGATTTTAAACCAGCTTTTGAAATGGAGTGTAAAGCACTTAAAAGGGTAAGACAGGTTTTTGGCTTGAAAAATATCTGGATAATGGTTCCTTTTTGCAGAACAGTTAAAGAGGGTAAAAATGTTTTAGATTTAATGGCTGAATATGGACTTAAAAAAGGCAAAGATGGGTTGAAAGTAATTGTAATGTGCGAGATTCCTTCAAATGTGGTTTTGATTGATGATTTCTTAAAGATTTTTGATGGAGTTTCTATTGGGAGCAATGATTTAACTCAATTAGCTTTAGGAATAGATAGAGATAATTCTCAAATAGCTTATATTTCAGATGAAAGAGATGAAACAGTAAAAAAAATGATAAGTAAAGTAATTAGAGCTTGTAATGCTAAAAATAAGTATTGTGGAATTTGCGGCCAGGCGCCGAGTGATTTTACAGATTTTGCCCAATTTTTGATTGAAGAAAAAATTGAATCAATTTCTTTAAACGCAGATACAGTTATAAAAACAATTTTAAAATTATCTAAAAAAAATGTTTGACATTATTACATTTGGTTCAGCAACCAGAGACACCTTTTTAAAACTAAAAAAAGGTAATTATGGAATTGTAGAAGACAATAAGTTTTTAACTGGTAAGGGTTTTTGTTTTTCTGCTGGATCAAAAATTGAGATAGAAGACATGTTTGTCTCTACTGGGGGAGGTGGTACAAATACAGCGGCTACTTTTGCCAAACAAGGCTTTAAAGTGTCTTATGTCGGTAAAATTGGAAAAGATAAAAGAGGAGAAGCCCTCATAGAAGAATTAAAAAAACTTGGGATTGATACTCGTTTTATTAAGAAAGATAAAAACAGAGCTACTGCTTACTCAGTTGTTTTTGTTTCCTCTGGTAGAGGAACAATTTTGGTTTATAGAGGAGCTTGTCACTTTTTAACTCAAAAAGAGATTCCTTTTAAAAAATTAAAAGCCAAGTGGTTTTATCTAGCCCCTTTAAAAGAAAGATTAATTAAATCTTTTGGTCCCTTGGTTGAGTTTGCTAAGAAAAATAATATTAAAGTAATGGCTAATCTTGGCAATTCACAAATTAATTTAAAAAAAAGAGAGTTAAAACCAATCTTAGCCAAGATTGATATTTTGAATTTAAACCAAGAAGAATCCTCTTTGCTCACTGGAGTTCCATTTCAAAAGGAAAAGAAATTATTTAAAAAATTAGATGATATGATAAAAGGAATTGCTATTATGACTAAAGGGGAAAAGGGAGTAATAGTTTCTGACGGGAAATATCTCTGGTCTGCTTCTTCTCCTTTTATAAAGATAGCTGATTTTACTGGAGCAGGAGATGCTTTTGGCTCTGGTTTTTTGTCTGGGTTTATTAAAACTAATAATATTTCTTTTGCTATTCAGTTAGGAATTACTAATTCTATTTCTTGTATCCAAAAAATAGGAGCTAAAAATGGTTTATTAAAAGGTTCTGAAAAGAAAGAGTTATCAAGAATAAGGGTTAAAAAACGTAAATTATGACTGTTTTAGAGTATTTTAAAAAAGCCCAAAAAGAAAAATGGGCTATAGGTCAATTCAATTTTTCTACTAATGAACAATTAAAAGGAATAATGGCTGCTGCTCAGAATCTTAAATCTCCCATAATTATTGGAACTTCAGAAGGGGAGAGCAAATTCTTGGGTTTAAAACAAGCAGTAGCTTTGATAAAATCTTTTAAAGAGGAAACAGGTTTTCCTGTTTTTTTAAATCTTGACCACGGAAAGAATTTAGATTACATTAAAGAGGCAATTAATTTTGGTTATGACTGTGTTCATTTTGACGGCTCAGAACTTTCTTTGCCTGATAATATTAAATTAACTAAGGAAATAGTAAAAGCAGCTTTAAAAAAAGATGTTTTAATTGAGGGAGAGATCGGTATTATTGGAAAAAGTACTCAGATTAAAGAAGAAAATTTGACTCGTTTAGAAGATGTAAAACACTTTGTTGAGGAAACAGGAGTAAATAGTTTAGCCATATCTATAGGGAATGTACATGGAGTTTATCAAAAAATGCCCAAGATTGATTTTGAAAGATTAAAGAAAATTAGAGCAAGGATAGAAACTCCACTGGTTTTACATGGTGGTTCAGGTGTTAGCGAAAAAGATATCAAAAAACTGATTAAAGAGGGGATTGTTAAAATAAATATTAATACTGAATTAAGGGTGGCTTGGAAAAAGGCGCTAAAAGCAGCTATTAAACAGAGCGGGAGAGAAGAAATTAAGCCATATAAGATTCTTTTACCAGCAAGTAGGGCAATACAAAAAGTCGTTGAGGAAAAAATTAAATTATTTGGAAGTCAAAACAAAGCTTAAATGAAAATTATTCATCAGATTGAAAAATGTATTGGTTGTGGTTCTTGTGTGGCTATTTGTCCACAAAGCTGGGAAATGGGAGATGATGGAAAGGCACATCTTTTGGATTCAAAAATAAATAAAAAAACCAATAGTGAAGAATTAGAAATTAAAGAAATTGGTTGCAACCAAGAAGCAGTTGAAATCTGTCCAGTTGAGTGCATTAAAATTAAAAATAATTAATATGCTTACATTATTAGCTAAAACTCGTCAAGCTTCAGACATTAGAAAAGAGGGTGTGGTTCCAGCAGTTTTGTACGGGCCAGGAATAGAATCTCTTTCTTTGAAACTTGACTTAAAAGAATTTGAAAAGGTTTATCAAGAGGCCGGAAAAAATACTTTGGTTGAGCTGAAGATTGAAGGAGGGAATAAAGAATTTTTGGTTCTGATTTATCAAGTTCAGTTTGATGTTATCAGTGGACAACCTATTCATATTGATTTTTTCCAACCTTCTTTGAAAGAAAAAACTGAAGCAAAAGTGCCTTTGGTTTTTGAAGGTGAGAGTTTAGCAGTAAGCGATTTAGATGGAACTCTAGTGAAAAATATTTTTGAATTAGAGATTAAAGCTTTACCACAGAATTTTCCAAAAGAGATTAAGGTTAATATAGATAGATTAAAGACTTTTGATGATGAAGTTTTGGTCAAAGATTTAGAAATACCGGAAAATATTGAAGTTTTGAGAAAGCCAGATGAAGTTGTTGTTACGGTTTCTCGTCCTGAGAAAGTAGAAGAGGAATTGGAGAAACCAATTGAGGAAAAAGTAGAAGAAGTAGAGAAAGTGGGAGAGGAGGAAGAAATAAAGAAACAAGAAGAGAAGGAACCCTCCTCCGCTAAAGCTACGGCGGGCAAGGAAGAGAAGAAAAAAAAGGAAAAATAAAATATGAAATTTTCACCTATTATCAAAAAACTCTTATTGTTCGGATTAATCTTAACTTTGGTTTTGCCTAATTTCCAGGCTTTCGCTGAAACTCCAACCCAAGAAAGGGAAGAGCTTGAGAGAGAATTAGAAGAATTGGAAAAACAAATTGCTGACATAGACAAAGATGTCAAAAGAACAGAACAAGAAAAGAAAACCCTTGAGAATCAAATATATATTTTAAGAAGCAGAATTAATAAGTTAGACCTTCAAATCTATCAAGGCAATATAATGATAAAAGATTTGGGTGTCCAAATAATAGATACTGAGGGCTCTATTGAAGAGACCTCTTTTAAAATTAAAGACTCAAGAAAACATTTAGCTAGGATTCTGCAACTTATTTATGAATCAGACCAGAAATCTTTGATTGAAATCCTGCTTTCTGAAGAAGAACTTTCTGATTTTTTTAATGATTTAGTCGCTTTAGAATCTTTGAGCATTGAAAGTGGAGATCTCTTAGAAAATATTGAAAACTTAAAGGTTAGACTAGAGGGGCAAAAAGATTCTTTGGACAATGAAAAACAGGATTTAGAAAATTTAGTAGTTTTACAAACCGTTCAAAGAAGAGAATCTTCCGTGATTAAGAAAGATAAAGACTGGCTTTTACATTTAACAGAGACAGAATATCAAAAATACCTTAGCGAAAAACAGGAAACACAACAAAAAGCAGCTGAAATTAGAGCTAGAATTTTCGAATTAATTGGTATTCCTGAAGCTCCAACCTTTGGAGAAGCTTATGAGATTGCTAAATATGTTTCTGGAATTACTGGTGTGAGGCCAGCCCTTTTATTGGCTGTATTAACCCAAGAATCAAACATTGGAAAAAATGTTGGTCAATGTTATTTAAAAAACCCATCAACTGGGTCTGGAGTAGTTGTTTATAGTGGTAAGACTGTTGCTAAAGTGATGAAACCCTCTAGAGATGTTTCTCCATTCTTGGATATCACTCAGGCTTTGGGTAGAGATCCATATAATACTCCTGTTTCTTGTCCAATGAGTTATGGATGGGGAGGAGCTATGGGGCCAGCTCAGTTTATTCCTTCAACCTGGAAAATATATAAAGATAGGCTTTATGATATAACAGGAAAACCAGGTGATCCATGGAATATTAAAGATGCTTTTTTAGCTGCTGGTTTATATTTATCAGATTATGGAGCAGTTAAACAAACATATAATGGTGAATGGAGGGCAGCTATGATTTATTTTTCAGGCACAAGTCTAAGAACTAAATATAATGGTTATGGTTTTTATGGAGATTCAGTAATGGCAATTACTAAACGTTATGAATCTGACATTGCTGCACTTGAAAAGAATTAGTTTTCTAATTTTCTAAAGGCCTTAATAATACTTTTTAGATCTCCATCCATAATTTCTTCTAAATTGTGCCAGCTTTTTTTAATTCTGTGGTCAGTAATTCTGTTTTGTGGAAAATTATATGTTCTGATTTTTTCAGACCTTTTAGCCCATTTAATTTGGGCTTTTCTTGTTTTTCCCAGACTTTCTAAGTCTTTTCTTTCTTTTTCTTTAGAGATTTTAGCTTCCAAGATAGCTAAAGCGTTTTCTTTGTTTTGAGCCTGACTTCTTTGAGTTTGAGAGCTGGCCATTAAACCAGTTGGTAGATGAGTGATTCTAACAGCTGTTTCTCGTTTATTTACGTATTGGCCTCCAGGACCTGATGCTCGATAAAAGTCAATTCTTAAATCGTCGGGCTTTATCTGTATTGTTGCTTTTTTGGGTTTAGCCAAAACAGCTACCGTAGCTGTTGAAGTATGGACTCTTCCTTTTTTTTCTGTTTTGGGAATTCTTTGAACCCGATGAACGCCTCCCTCATTTTTTATTTCTGAAAAAACATTAGGACCAGAAAGTTCTAAAATAATCTCTTTAAACCCACCTATTTCAGTGGGTTTAGACTCGAGAATTTTTTGTTTCCAACCTTTTGAGGCAGCATATTTTGAATACATTCTAAAGAGATTACTAGCAAACAATGCTGATTCTGCCCCTCCTGTTCCGGCTCGAATTTCAACAATGATTCCTTCTTGGTTGTTTTGGCTGCTCATATTACTTCTTTTTTTTGCTTTTAGTCAATCTTTCTCTGAATTTTTGAACTCGTCCCAAAGTATCTACTATTTTTTCTTTGCCAGTATAAAAAGGATGACATTGAGAGCAAATCTCAACTTCAAGAAACTCTTTAGTAGAGCCAATAGTAAATGTACTGCCGCATGCACATTTAATCCGAGTTTTTGGATAATATTTTGGATGGATATCTTTTTTCACAGAGTTTTACATTTATTATTTTGTTTATAAAAACTTTACGGATGACCCAATATTAGCAGATTTTAGGTAGAAATCAAGAGTTGATTAAATTTTTCTGAGATGTTATACTAATCCCATTATGATAGCTAAAGAAAGCGACCAAAAGGTTGCAAAAACTAAAAATAGTGATCTTAAATTTAAGCGGGAAGAGATGCTAAAGGCTGGTTTGCAATTTGGTCATCGGACATCCAGAGCACATCCTAAAATGCGCCAATTTCTGCAAGGAGTAAGAAACACCATTCATATTATTGATATTGAGAAAACAGCTGAGAAACTAAAACAAACTCTTGCTTTTATTCAAGAACTTATTTCAGACAACAAGGTTATTCTTTTTGTTGGCACCAAGGTTCAAGTAAAGGATTTGGTTGAGGAGGTTGCCTTAGCTTGTAAAATGCCCTATGTGACTGATCGTTGGTTGGGGGGAACTTTTACTAATTTTGAAATAATTAAAAAAAGAATAGAATATTTTAAAGATTTGCAAAAGAAAAAAGAGGATGGAGAATTGGAAAAATATACCAAAAAGGAAAAAGCCAAGATTGAGAGAGAAATTGCTGGCCTTGCAAAAAGGTTTGAGGGAATGAGAGATTTAACGAAATTTCCTGATGCTATTTTTGTCATAGACATGAAAAAAGATGCTTTGGCAATTAAAGAAGCAAGACAAAAAAACATTAAAGTAATTGCAATTGCTGATACTGACGTTGATCCTGACTTAGCTGATTGTTTTATTCCAGCTAATGATGATGCTATTTCTTCTATCACTTACATTTTAGAGAAAGTTAAAGAAGTGATTCTTAATACTAAACCTAAGGTTGCAGCTAAAGAGGAAAAAGAGGAAGAAGAAAAAGATAAGTAAAATCTTATGGTAAATATTGACCAAATCAAAAAACTTCGTGAGGAAACCGGGATTTCAGTCATTGAATGTCAGAAAGCTTTAAAAGAAACAAAGGGAGATATTGAAAAAGCTAAGGAGTTTTTGAGGAAAAAAGGTAAAGAGTTAGCTGGTAAAAAATCAAGTAGAGAGGTTAAATCAGGTTTAATTTCAACTTATGTTCATCAGAATAAAAAAGTTGGAGTTATTCTTGATATTCGCTGTGAATCAGATTTTGTAGCTAAATCAAATCATTTCCAGAAACTATCTCATGAGATTTGTTTGCAAATTACAGCTATGAAACCAATATTTGTTAGGAAAGAGGATATTCCCGAAAGCATTTTAGCTAAGGAGAAAAAGATTTATAAGGCACAATTCAAGAATTCTGATAAATCTAAAGATATAATGGAAAAAATGATTAAAGGAAAATTGGAAAAATATCAAAAAGAAAATTCTTTAACATCTCAACCTTGGGTTAAAGATAGTAACAAAACTATTGAAGATTTAATAGAAGAATATATTGTTAAATTAGGAGAAAATATCGTAATTAAGAAATTTGTAAGATACGAATTATGATGGCCTTAATCGCATCAATAATTTTTGGGGGCAGTATTATTGGGATGGGAACAATGCTTTATCAAAAGATTCCATCTTTAGTTAAACTACCAGAGATGGTTGAAAAAGATGAAAAGAAAAATCTGATTTTAGTTATTAAAAATAAGGTGAAACAGATAGAATTTGTCAAAGACTTTTCTTATGAAATGTTTTTACAAAAAATACTTTCTAAGATTAGAGTCCTAACTTTAAAAACTGATAGTAAAACCTCTAGCTGGCTTCAGAAATTACGAGAAAAATCCAAAAACAAAAAAGTTTTGGATGATGATAAATATTGGGATGAATTGGGAAGATCAACAAAAAAATGAAAGCAAATTTAGAATTCTATTTTAAACTTTTAAGAATTAAAGACTGGCGAGGTTATTTTTTAATTACTACACTCGGATTTGTTATTTCAAAAGGATTTTTATTTCCTATTAGAGATATTATTATTTTCTATACACTCTCTTTTTTTCTTTTGGCTTTTGGGTTTTCAATAAATGATTGTTTTGATACAAAAGAAGATAGATTAGATAAAGATAAGAAAAACCCTATAGCTCTTAAAAAGATAAGTCTTAGAAACGGTTTAATATTTTCAATTTTACTGGCAGTTTTGGGGTTAGCTTTATCAACAGTATTTGGGATGAAAGTTTTTTTATTCTGTCTAATGTCGATACTAATTGGTTTTTTTTATTCCTCTCCTCCTTTACGGATGAAGTCGCGGCCCTGGTTTGATTTAATTTCTCATGGGTTATTTGCAGGCGCACTTCTTTTTCTTATTCCTGTTTTAATTTTTAGCAAAGAGTTAACTAAATTCCATTTTTTGATTGCCCTTTCTATTTTTTATTTTTCTGTCATACTAGAGCTTCGAAATCATATAGAAGATTATGAAATCGACAAAGAAGCTGGTTTAAATACAACTGTTGTATTTTTGGGTCGAGAAAAGTCAGAAAAATTATTAAGATTTTTAGCTGTTTTTTATCCTCTAACTCTTTTTCCAATTTTCTTCTTCTATCAACAGTTTTTCCTGTTATTTTCTATTTTGACAGTAATCTTTTTGTTTTTATTTCAGAAAAACAATCATAAGATAAAAGACTATAAAATCATAGATGTTTACGCAAATCTTTCTTTTATTTTATTATCTATAGTAACGATTTTTGAATAATTTGCCACCCTAGCTCAATGGCAGAGCAGTTGCTTTGTAAGCATCAGGTTCGCGGTTCAAATCCGCGGGGTGGCTCAAGTTATCTTGACACCTTGGGTTTTTAAATCTAAGATGAGAATGCATAGGAAAGCACCTTTCAATTGAATATTGAATATTAATTTAGTTTCTTAGAGTTGTTTCGTACTCAGTTTTTTTTGAGAGTTTGATCCTGGCTCAGGATGAACGCTGGCGGTGTGGATAAGGCATGCAAGTCGAACGCCCATCTTCGGATGGGAGTGGCGAACGGGTTAGTAACACGTAGATAACGAACCCCAAAGACAGGTATAATCCCGCGAAAGTGGGGCTAATTCCTGATAGTTCCCTTGCCTCAAAAGTGGTGGGGGATAAAGAAAGCTTTGCAATCGCTTTGGGATCGATCTGCGGCCTATCAGCTTGTTGGTAAGGTAATGGCTTACCAAGGCTATGACGGGTAGGGGGCATGAGAGTGTGTTCCCCAACACTAGCACTGCGACACGGGCTAGACTCCTACGGGAGGCAGCAGTCGAGAATATTGGGCAATGGGCGAAAGCCTGACCCAGCGACACCGCGTGCTCGAAGAAGCCCTTCGGGGTGTAAAGAGCTTTTATGGAGGAAGAATCCCACTTTAGTGGGATGACGGTACTTCAGGAATAAGAGGATGCTAATCACGTGCCAGCAGCCGCGGTAAAACGTGATCCTCGAGCGTTATCCGGATTTATTGGGCGTAAAGCGTCTGTAGGCGGCATAGTAAGTTTGGTGTTAAAGCCCTCGGGCTCAACCTGAGGAATGCATCAAAAACTGCTAAGCTAGAGGGCATTAGGGGCTGATGGAATGGTCGGTGTAGGGGTGAAATCCGTTGATATCGACCGGAACACCAAAAGCGAAGGCATTCAGCTGGGGTGACCCTGACGCTGAGAGACGAAAGCGTGGGTAGCAAAAAGGATTAGATACCCTTGTAGTCCACGCCGTAAACGATGGATACTAGCTATTTGAAGTGTCGACCCTTCAAGTGGCGAAGCTAACGCGTTAAGTATCCCGCCTGGGAAGTACGGCCGCAAGGCTAAAACTCAAAGGAATAGACGGGGTCTCACACAAGCGGTGGATCATGTGGCTTAATTCGACAGTAAGCGAGGAACCTTACCAGGGCTTGACATGTCAATGAACCTTCGGAGAAATTCGGAGATTCCACAAGGACATTGATACAGGTGTTGCATGGTTGTCGTCAGCTCGTATCTTGAGACGTATGCTTAAGTGCAGTAACGAGCGCAACCCTTGCTCTATGTTTTATGTGTCATAGAGGACTGCCTGGGATAACCAGGAGGAAGGTGAGGATGACGCCAAATCAGCATGACCCTTTGATGCTCTGGGCGGCACACGTGATACAATGGCCGCTACAATGGGTTGCCAACCCGTAAGGGGGAGCTAATCCCATCAAAAGCGGTCTAAGTTCGGATTGAGGTCTGAAACTCGACCTCATGAAGTTGGAATCGCTAGTAATCGCCAATCAGCCACGTGGCGATGAATACGTACCTGAGACTTGTACTCACCGCCCGTCAACTCAAGCGAGCTGGGAATACCCGAAATCCCATGTTATGTGGGCCTAAGGTAGATTCAGTAAGAAGGAGTAAGTCGTAACAAGGCACGGGTAGGGGAACCTGTCCGTGGATTAAATCATTTCTTTGAAATATGTCGACAATGGTTGAAATCTGAAATTTGGATTTTAACTATTCAGGTATTGATCGAACACCTAAATAGGTCGATCGTACGAAACAGCTCTAAGAAACTAATATAAAAGCCCCTTTGCTTGGGGTTTTTGTTTTTGATACAATTATTTTAAGAACGAAAAAATGAGTTTTCATCAGATGTTTTCTAAAATATATAAAGGTGCAGCTCAAAGAATGTGTTTAGAATGCGATGAGTTTATTAATAAAGGAGATAGGATTCTGGATTTTGGTTGCGGATCAGGAATAATAGCTAAAGCATTTCAACAATATTTTAATTCAGAAGTTGTTGGAGTTGATATTAAGGATAGCCGTACGATTGATATTCCTTTTAAGCTTATTAAAAATAATAAAATTGATTTTAATGACTTGAATTTTGATGTAATTTTGATAAACTATGTTTTGCATCATACAAAAGATCCTCAAGCTATTCTGAAAGAAATTAAAAGGATAGGAAAGAGAATTATTGTTTACGAAGATTTGCCAGAGGGGTTTTTTTCTAAAATAGTCTGTTTCTTTCATGAAATGAGTTATAAGTTGCTATTTCAGAGAGTAAATTATAGGTTTAGCTTTAAAACTGAAAAAGAATGGAGAGAATTGTTTAATAAAATTGGTTTAAGAATTGTGGCTTTTAAAAAGCCTAAAGCTAAATTTTATCTTCTGTATCCAGTTAAAAGAGTATTATTTGTTTTGGAATAATTTTTGGGCGTGTGGCTCAGTGGTAGAGCGTGTCTCTGATAAAGACAAGGTCGAAGGTCCGATTCCTTCCACGCCCACAAATAGAGGGCCGTTAGCTCAGTTGGCTAGAGCGTTGGATTTGCATTCCAAAGGTCACCAGTTCGAATCTGGTACGGTCCACATTTTTCAAAAAACCTTAAAAAGAGTTTTCCACAGTTGACTCTTTTTTTTGTTGGAAATTTGGTATAATAAATAAATCTTAATTAAAGGTCGAAATTCGACTAATTAATTAATTTATTTATCTAAAAAAAATGGCGTTAGTACAAACATGGGCTGATACTACAATCATTGCTCTTCAAGATCTTTGGCAAGTTTTTTTATCTTTTATTCCTCAATTATTGGGAGCATTTATAGTTTTTATAATTGGTTGGTTTATTGCTGTTGGTGTTGGCAGATTAGTATCTGAAGTTTTAAATCGCTTAAAGTTTGATAAGCTTTTTGATAAAGCAGGATGGAGTGAAGCTCTGTCAAAAGCCGATTTAAAGGTTAGTGCCTCTGGTTTTATTGGAGGTATTGTTAAATGGACCTTGATTGTTGTCTTTTTATTGGCTTCAGTAGAGATTTTGGGGCTTGTTCAATTTGCTGTTTTTGTCAAAAGCGTATTAGCTTATCTCCCCAATGTTATTGTTGCTGCTTTAATTTTTGCAGTAACAGTTATTGTTGTTGATATTGTGGAAAAGGTTGTCAGAACAGGAGTAGAAGGAATGAGGATAGGATACGGTCAAATAGTAAGCTTAATTGTGAAGTGGTCAATATGGACATTTTCTATATTGGCTATTTTATACCAGCTTGGAATTGCTCGTGCATTTATGCAGATTTTGTTCCAGGGATTGGTATACGCAATGGTGATTTCTTTTGGACTCGCTTTTGGTTTAGGGGGCAAAGAAGTAGCAGCTGATATCCTAAAAGACTTAAGGGACAAGCTTAGATAGTAGGAATTCAAATAAACCTAATAGATCTAACCGTTCTCTATTGACAAGCGTTTTGAATTTGTTAAAATCTTAGTACATGATAAAGAATGCAAAGATTTTAAACAAAGAAAGCGGTTAGGGTATTTTGACTTTTTTTGGTACAAAGAAGCCGCTTTTCTTAGCGGCTTTTAGTTTGTAGGAAAGTAATGGTAAGGACATTGATAATTGAAAAGGTAACCGTTTTAAATTTAAAAGAGTGGTTATTAATTGCTAGCCAAGTGCTAATAATTAAGGGCGAATGGTGGATGCCTTGGGAGATTAAGGCGATGAAGGGCGTGGCGTGACTGCGATAAGCTTCGGGGAGGTGTCTAGCAACCTTTGATCCGGAGATTTCCGAATGGGGAAACCCAATAGACAATAAAGTTTATTACTCTGTTTATACAGAGAGCGTACCCGCTGAAGTAAAACATTTCAGTAAGCGGAGGAAAAGAGAACGTAAATTATTCCCTTAGTAGCGGCGAGCGAAGAGGGAGAAGCCCAAACCCAATATTTTTATAATATTGGGGGTTGTAAGAAAATATTGTCAGGAGTCTTGTTTATATTTATCTATTTATAAATATAAGCTGGATTTGCTGAGGGAGAGCATTTAGGTAAAGGTTGGTTAAAAGAAATACCCTGGAAAGGGATACCATAGAGGGTAATAGTCCCGTATTTGAAAACTTCTTTACGCTCCTTGATATTTATCTTGAGTACCATCGGGGAAGATAACCTGGTGGGAAGCGAGCCGGACTACCGGCTAAGGCTAAATACTTAATCTCACCGATAGTGAACCAGTACCGTGAGGGAAAGGTGAAAAGTAGGGAGGTGATCCCGGTGAAATAGAACCTGAAACCATTATGCCCACAAGGAGTCGGAGCCATGTTTACATGGTGACGGCGTGCCTATTGAAGAATGAGCCAACGAGTTTAGATTTATCCCAAGTCTAATCCCGTCTCGGGAGGAGGCAAAGCGAAAGCAAGTGTTAAAAGCGCGTTAAGGGGTAGGTCTAAGACCCGAAGCCAAGCGAGCTTACCATGGCCAGGGTGAGTCCTGCAGAAATGCGGGAGGAGGCCCGAACCCGTGAGTCGTGCAATTCTCTGGGATGAGCTGTGGTAAGTAGTGAAAAGCTAATCGAGCTTGGGAATAGCTGGTTCTCCCCGAAATAGCTTTAGGGCTAGCGTCGATTTAAGACAATTGGAGGTAGAGCACTGAATGGGATTACTTGGGCGCAAGCTCAGTCTTTCCAATCAAACTCCGAATGCCAGTTGTTGTTTGTCGGCAGTTAGGCTATGGGGGCTAAGCTCCATAGCCAAAAGGGAAACAGCCCAGATCTTCATCTAAGGTCCCTAAACTAAACTAAGTGTTTTAAAGGAAGTAGAGCGCCAGTGATAGTTAGGAGGTTAGCTTAGGAGCAGCTATCCTTTAAAAAGTGCGTAACAGCTTACTAACTAAGGAGTTCTGCGCCGAAGATTGCCGGGACTAAGTTTAGTACCGAAGATAAGATTTCATATCAATTTATTGGTATGAAAGGTAGGGGAGCGTTCCTATTGCAGTGAAGTCCAATTGTGAATTTGGATGGAGCGATAGGAAGTGAAAATGTTGGCATGAGTAACCGCAATGCAGGCGAAATCCCTGCACACCTGAAGCCTAAGGTTTCCTTGGCAATGACAATCATCCAAGGGTTAGGCGGTCCTTAGGGATAGCCGAAAGGCGTACCTGATGGACAGCTGGTTAATATTCCAGCCCATCTATTAAATAAACTCAAGAGGACGAAAAGTAGTACTCTGAGCGGATTATTGGATTTCCGTTGATTGCATAAGGATACCCGCAAGGGCTTCCAATTGTCGTCAAAATTTCTTCCTACGGGAAGGAAAATTCAGGAGAGCACTTTTCCCGGAAAAGTCTTGACTATACTATTTAATAGGTACCGTACCGCAAACCGACACAGGTAGGCAGGTGTAAGAGCACTAAGGTGAACGAGTGAAAGATCCTGAAGGAACTAGGCAAAAAAGCAGGCGTAAGTTCGCAATATGCCTTGCCGCGCAAGCGGCCGCAGCGAAAGTACCCCTAGCGACTGTTTATCAAAAACACAGGTCCCTGCTTAACTCGTAAGAGGATGTATAGGGGCTGAGACCTGACCAGTGCTGGAACGTTAATCTTGCCGGTCTTCGTGATTTTTTTCATGAAGGCTGAGTGAGTGAAGCGCCAGTGAACGTCCGCGATAACTATAATCGTGTTAAAGTAGCGTAATCCCTTGCCGTGTAAGTTACGGCCCGCATGAAAGGTTTAACGACTGGGGGACTGTCTCCAGGATTTGCTCGGTGAAAATGCAACACCGGTAAAGATGCCGGTTACCTGCAGCTAGACGGAAAGACCCCGGGAGCTTTACTGTATTCAGATATTGGATTTTGGTCTTGGATGCGTAGCGTAGAGGGTAGACTTTGAAAGACAGATTTCGGTCTGTCTGGAGTCGCCAATGAAACACCCTTCTTTCAAGGTCTTTGTTCTAATCTCGCTTTTAGCGGGAAACAGTGTCTGATGGTCAGTTTAAGTGGGGCACTTGCCTCCCAAAAGGTAATGGAGGCGTTTAAAGGTCAGCTAGGCACGGATGGAAATCGTGCTTATAGGGCAAAGCTACAAGCTGGCTTTACTGCAAGACGGATATGTCGCGCAGTTAGGAAACTAGAACTTAGTGAACCGACGGTGGTTAGTAGAACCGCCGAAGATTATCAACTAAAAGTTACCCCGGGGATAACAGGCTAGTCGGGCCCGCGAGTCCACATCAACGGCTCGGTTCGGCACCTCGATGTCGGCTCATCACATCCTGGAGGTGGAGAAGCTTCCAAGGGTTTGGCTGTTCGCCAATTAAAGTGGTACGTGAGCTGGGTTCAGACCGTCGTGAGACAGGTCGGTCCCTATCTACTGCAGGCGTTTTGAATCTTGAGGAGAGTTCTCACTAGTACGAGAGGACCGTGAGGAACTGACCTCTGGTGTACCAGCTGTCTTGCCAAAGGCATTGCTGGGTAGCTAAGTCGGGAACTGATAAGCGCTGAAAGCATCTAAGCGCGAAGCAGACTCCAAGATTAGGATTCTTTTGAGGCTGGTTGGAGACTACAACCTTGATAGGACACAGGTGTAAGCTCAGTAATGAGTTAAGCCGAGTGTTACTAATAAGCCGAATAGTTTCTTGGCTAGCAATTAATGACCATTTTGAAAAGGCGTTTTAGTGGCGGTAATACTAGAGTTGTTCCACCTCTTCCCATTCCGAACAGAGAAGTGAAATACTCTAAGGCCGATGATAGTGCTTTGCGCGAAAGTAGGTAGCCGCCACCAAAGCGCCTTTTTCATTGGAAAAAAAGTGAAATTTTGATATATATATACTAATGAAGATAAATCTAAGAATTCAAAAAGCAGTAATGTTGTTTTTAATTATTGTTTTTTTTATTTCTTTTAATCGTTCTCTGCTTCCCAAGAAGCTTAAGAATTCTTTTTATCTTTTTTCTGAACCAATTCAAAAAGTTTTATGGGAAACAGGAGATAAAATTTCTGATTTTTTGGGAACTATTTTTGAGATTGAAAACTTAAAACAAGAAAACAAACAACTTAGATTAACAATTTTAGAATTATTGGGTGACAATTTAAGAATAAAAGAGCTTGAAAAAGAAAATCTTGTTCTTAGGCAAGCTTTGGATTTAGGAATAGAGAAAGAGCTTAAATTAGAAATAGCAGATATTATTGGAAAAGATATTTCTCAGGATTCTATTTTAATTAATAAGGGGCATGAAGATGGTTTTTCAAAAGATTTAATAATAATAACTCAGCAGAAAATTTTGGTTGGAAGAATTTACGAAGTTTATGAAAATTTTTCAAAAGTAATCTTACTTTCAAACAAAGAGAGCTTTTTAGACGTTGAAATTGAAGACAAAGAAATTGAGGGTTTGGTAAAAGGTAAAGGAGACCTTAACCTTTGGCTTGAACTTATTCCTAAAGAAAAAGAAATAGAACAAGGAGACATTGTTGTAACCAGTTCTTTGAGTGGAATTTATCCACAAGGCCTTTTGGTTGGTGAGGTAAAAGAGATTAAAAAGCAAGACCCTGAGCCATTTCAAACAGCAATTATTAATCCATTTTTTAATATTAAAGAAACAAAAACTATTTTTATTGTTATTGATTTTTAATGAAAAAAATTCTTTTTTTAATTATATTTTTTTACGTAATATCTTTATTAGAAACCAGTTTTTTTATTCATTTTAATTTTTTTCGTTTTTTCCCTAATATTATTTTAATTTTTCAAATTTTAATTACTCTTTTTGAAG
>SDBV01003314.1_pt1 | contig 23854 bp, 21 predicted proteins | sample 2277081 | NCBI WGS metagenome assembly SDBV01 (sample SAMN10402039, study PRJNA504765) | marine sediment metagenome | isolation source: marine sediment core GS10_PC15, 223 cmbsf | place: Arctic Ocean: Southern Knipovich Ridge | collected 2010 | reverse complement strand
AAGACACTGTTTATCGAACCGGGGAGCCCCTGGGAGAACGGTTACATCGAGTCTTTCAACGGAAAACTGAGGGATGAGCTGCTCAATGGCGAGATCTTTACTACGTTGATCGAGGCTAAAGTATTGATTTCTGACTGGAGGAGGGAATATAATCAGGTCAGGCCGCATAGCGCCAAGGGCTACAAGCCACCAGCACCTGAAGCTAAATTACTCAAGGTCCTAACTCTGTAGGTGGTGCCACTACTGGGGGCAGGTCATTGAGTCTTTGAAAGGCTTTAGATTTACTGGCTCCAAAGATGAGCCTTTACTTCAGGCTGCAGATATCATAGTAAGTTCTATATACCGTTATGCTTTAAATGTCTATAGGAACAAACCCAACTCTGCTACTTTAACGGAGATAGCTCGTTTATTTTTAGATGCAAATAATAAGATGCCCATTATTATGCGCACTACCCTTTCTAATTGGTTCGTAGATAAGCTTTACGACTCGGTAAAGGAGCCATAAAACCATTTGCTGTATTGTTATTGACCATACGTTATAGAAGAGTATGGCATTGTGCGGTAGCCATAGTGGTCGTATAATAGGCTAGTCTAAGAAACTTGGTTTTAGCGTGTCGAAGAATCGAGGACGAGTCTAGGCTATAGGAGGACAGGATGGGTGTGATGACAACACACGCAGACCACAAATTCAGCATCACTATTTTCAGTGATGATTTAGCTGTAGTCAATTGTTTACGATCCCTCAGTAAGTTCAGCCAGAAAACCGGTAACAATAATATCCCTTGGGGTGGTACCAAAGATAGAGACTGGGAACGGGATGGTCACGAAGTTACTTTCCATTTCTCTAGCCAGGAATACCGCGAGGATTTTGTATCCGTGGTGGAACGTCTTCTCCCACGTCATCTGTGGAGAGAGATAGATAGGAGTGATAATAATCCAGCAGTGCCGGCAAGGCAGTCCTTTGGCTAGGACTCGATATCGCCAACTAGCCTACTGACTAACTTAAGTTGCTCCCGCTCCTCTCTAACATTTATCTCGAGCTCCTCATGGGTGAGGCTGACAAGCTCCGTTCCTGGGTATTGGGAATCAGCTGGCTTTGTAGCCGTAGCAAGCATTAGATGAGAAGCTTAACCAGACTCTTTGTTTTTGGTTAGTCCAACATCCAAACGCAGGTCAATCTAGTGAAGTCAGCTCCTTTTTCTCAAAAACTGTTGGGGGAAGCTTCGAATGCAGGCTACCCAGAGATTCAGAGGGGAAAGCCATTAAGCTTCCCTCTCTGTTTGTTTAATACAAGTCTTATTATTTTGCGAGAAAAATCGTCGATCTGGACCTTGCCTGAACCAAGTGCTTTCCCGGCTCTACCCTACTATAACACTATAACGACCTAGTATGTGCGGGATAAAAAAGTTCCTTTTTTGCAGGAGCCACTCACGCCTAGACCTCAGGCATGATATTCAGCGGACCTTTTTATATCCGCTCTGCTGTGACACTTCAAAGAAATACTCCGTTCAATATCGCTTATACTTTTTATTAAAGAAGATCTCCGTACTCAAGGAAGCCATTGGCACAAAGTCTGTTCACTAAAGAACGAGCAACCTCTTTCGTCGTTTTGTCTTCAGCTTGTAGAGCGACCGTAATAATAGCCCGAGCCTCTTCGCGCCAGCTATGAATCCTCCAGCCTTCCCGATCGCCTTCTATCATCAAACTAAGTGCTTCCAATGAGTCTTTTGGTTGAGTTTTCGAAAGGGTCGCTAAACGTTCAATCACCCTATGGTCAGGTTCGATTTTCCCGGTCAGTTTCAGTACCTCTATTAATTGTGCAATTGACCACAAATCGTCCATCCCGTCTGAAATAAACCACCAACCGAATTGGCTTATTTCAAGTGATGATGTTGCTGGCTCTCCAATAGCAACTTCCATTCTTTGATCCCAAAGAGCTTTAAGTCGATCAATAATCTCTGGATCTACTTTCTGCTTGGCCTCAATAAGAGAACTACCAATAAATCGTATCGCTTTGCCGCGGACAGAATCAGATGCATTGTAATAAAATCTCTCAAGTAAGCTCCCCGGTTCTCCAAAATTTAATCTATTGTGCCAGTAGAATGTCATGAGATGCTTGGCAAGTTGGAGTTTTGAATCACTTAATCGGGCTGTGTCCTCAGAAGGAGATCCAATTTGTTCAATGGAAATGGAATACTCCTCACGTAACACCTCAAAATCATTTAAACTGAAATGGCTATAATTGACGTAAGCATCCCAAGCAGAATCTCGCAATTCTTGAAGGGTTTCATCTTGAGGAAATATGTTTTGAACATTGTCCGATGCCCATTGATGGTCGATTGCCATGAGTTGCGGGAACTTCTCACCATATATTGATCGAATCGACAATGCTTTCTCATTGTCAGTATTTAGATGATAATCGAGGACCTCCCTTACTTCGGGCATCTCGTCAAATCCCGACGTTTCACCACCATTCTTCTCTTTTTCTTTCCTATAAACCCAAATAGAATAGGATATAACGGCATGAATAGCCTTACCCCGAATTGTGTTAATAGACAGAGAAGTCGGGTCCATATTTGACCCTCCGTATGTAGCTTCATATTCGGCAGTTGGTTCAGGATCAGTAGTTAATGGTTCAATTATGCCCCATGCAACTGATCGCATATCATATGGGATTCCGTTTTCACTAGAAGATAACCCTGTCAAAATCAATTCAACAATGTCCCTCCGTGTATAATGCCAATCATCAACCGCATGGCCACCACTCGACTGCTCCATGACCCAAAGACACAAGTTAAACACGTGTTCCCACGAGAAAGCAATTCTCTGTGTTGTAGCCTGATCAAAACCAGTAATTAGTGCACGTATATAATCGGAATCGAGCCCTTGAAACTTCTCCGATTCAAGTGCAAAAGTGTTTGGATCGGAAAGCACTACTTGAGTGATATTCTGGCAGAGTCCTTCTTTTGAGGGTTCTTCCCAACTCTCTGAGGATTCCCACGACGAAAGAAATGCAATGAATTCATCTATACTCATGGACCTAAGTTCATCTACACTCTTTGGACTGGTTACGCCACTGATTACTTTCATTCTATAAGGTCGAAGTTCAGTTTCGTCTATATCTCCAAATTCCTCAATGAACTCGTTATATTGCTGGTAATGCCTTCCCGACAGGAATTCCCGAATCGGATAAAGTTTTTCATACTGCCAATGCCGTATAAAACGTTTAGTTTGATCTTCACTTGGTGCCTTTCCCGTCCTAGCTTCTATCTGTTCAATCCATTTCTGATGATCTGGACCTTTATCAATAAATGCAAGATATATTTGTTGAACTCCGTCAGGCGTTAATTTGAATATCTCTTGTAATAATTTTCGTAACTCAACCTCTAGATTATGATCATTGAAAACAGCATAATCACTTATTAGGCGACCTGTTCCCCCCATATCTATTTCAGGCCATTTCCGACGTAGATGTAGGCTGAGTCGTTTAAATACCTTGAAAGACTGTTCGTCTACTAAGCGAATAACATCTGCGCCATTTGAGCTCATTAGGTTCTCTGCGGCATCCCGAATAGAGCTAATTAATAATTCTTTAAAATCATGACTATTCTCTTCGTGTGGTTCATCAATGGATCCTTTCCAAATGAAAGAATAATCCTCATATTCGTCCATACCTTCATATCGCTTTGTCAAAAGAATAGCAGAATTAAGTAGTTCGCATAATAATTTGAGTGCCTCTATACCGGTATGATCCACTAATTGTGGAACATACTTATCTACGATTTGCTGGTAGTGCCAAATATTAAAATAGGCTTTTGGTTCCGGTGATGGAGTAAAAGCGTGGTCTTGTTTTTCGCCATCTACGTCATTTTGTTCAGGCGACAATGCTAGAACATCGCGTGCTAAATTAATTGCCTCTTTCGTCTTACCACCAGATGCCAAATGAACCATTAGGCCCCCTAATTTTTCTGGAAATAGTAGTTGGAATCGATTGTCCAACCACAATCTTGCTTTTTCGGCAAGCGGTATTGAAAGATTGGGGGGCAGGGTGAGCGCTATATCAATCAAATCCGCATGAATGCGGCCATTTTCGGTATCTGGTATTTTCGAAGCAATATCGCCCACTATCTCTGGATTTGCTGAAGCCATACGTACCAGGTAACGGGATTCAGGCCAAATAGGTAAACTATATCCACCGGCTTCAGAATTGTACTCTGGTTCCATAGGCTGCGTAAAAAAGCCCTCATCTCGTAAGCTCTGTAACCAGGATGAATCTATATTATTAAAGAAATATTCCAGAGTGACTAAATTGTTCGGCACATTGTTTTTAAGCTTCTTAGCTTCTTCTCTCGTAGGTGACTTCACTGCGAGTAGTAGATCTACCAATTTATGTGCTTCTAGATAATGAGATTCAAACTTATCAAGTACTACGTCTATGATAATTTCCATTTCGTTCCAAAAACTACGAAACCCATCATCTACCCGGCGGGGTCTTGCAAGGGCATTGCGATGGGCAAGCTTATATGGAGCATAGTCTTCTGCTTGATTGGAAAGCCTGAGCCATGCCACGGTAACAGGATCATCTTCAAGGATATTCAATCCATTTAGAATTGATAATATCTTCCGCCGATGCCCTTTATTAGGTTCTGTTTCAATTGTTGGCTTTTGGTCAGATTGACCAACTGCTGGTTCAAGAACGGCGCGAATTGCACTTTCAATCTCTCTGACAAGATGACCGACGAGATGAGTAGTAGTGTCTAACATTGGCTCCATAGCCATTAGCGAGCATGCATCCTTATAAAACGCAGCGGGGCCAGGCCCAACAAGATGCAGACGCCGATAAATGCGCTCTTGCCGCGAGTCTTTAAAACTGAAATCCATAGGCATAACTAATAGCTTTGAGAATATAGTTTATTTATCGATGGTTCAAACTGTTCTACTTGATCTGTGTAATCTCTACGCAATCTTGTATTATCTTGTTCAGCACCCACCTATTACTGGAAGTATAACATTCAAAATTGATGCAAACAACGACTTGGCTTGGGTTATTATCAAACAGAGCGGATATAAAAAGGTCTGCTAGATTTCACGCTTGAAGGTTAGGCGTTAACGAATAGTTCAAAAAAGGAACCATTCTTTGCTTTATTCCAAGGAAGAAAACAGGAAGGGAGCCCCCGAAGGGGCTCCCTTTACTTGCTGGTAGTTTAACCTACCAGTCTTGGTCGTTTCCCATGGTCACATCACCCACCAGTTGAAAGGTAGCTAGATATGACCCTGGTCGCACTTACGTGCTGCACACCGCACAGAAACATCCAGTATTGTTGACATCGTCCAGTGCATCCTTCAGCGCGTTTACTGCTGCCTTGAGTGCCTTGGGTGGTTTGAGGTCGCCATTTTCCCAAGACTGGGCGATGAGGAACGCATCTGCAGCGTCTATCGGGGGGTCAAAATCAGTGCTATCGATAAATAGGCGATCCAGATGTAGTTTGTTCAGTTTAGCCGCGATCAGCTGAGCCGCCAGCATGTCATAGGCATTCTTCGCCTTGGCGTTCTTTAGAATTAACATTACCTCGGCATAGCTCACAGCATCGCTGCCCAGTACCAGTGGTCCTAGACCATATACTACCAACGTAGAACCCGGGTGGGTTTTCCAGAACCCTATTGTCTTCGTTTCGCAGGGGTCTGGAGTTAAGGACCACGGATCGTAGTCAACATTGGCGCTTACTCCGTCACCACTGCCTATACCACCAGGTCCACTGGGTCCGCTGACATCGCCCCACCAGTTGTACTGGGCATCAACCGGGGTACCAGACACTCCAGCCCCTACCACTACACCTCCACCGATGTTACCGACAAAGTTGTTGTAGTTGATGGTGATGGTGCTCCCATCTACATCCGACGTAGTGAGGTTCGAGTCAAAGATTGTGATGGCACCGGCTGCCTGTGTACCTTTGAACGTGTTGCAGGTTACCACTATATTACTCGTGGCTACCCCATCCACCTCGGAGGTAATGACGAGCGCACCATACGGCCCAAAGCCAGATGTGCTGTCAAACGTGTTGCCCACCACCGTGATGTTGTTCGTGGCTGTACTGCCGGCACCCAGGTAGACAGCAATCCCCGTGTCGGTAAAAGTGTTGCCGCTGATGGTGCTGTTGGTTACCGGGCCCATCTGGTTGAAGAAGGTGCCACCACCGTCCGTATCAGACCCCGGAGCTACCGTGTTGTTACTTACGGTAAGCGAGTCATTGCCACCGCCGGCAACATTCTCACCGACATAGAGCACTGAGTTGCCACTGGCAGCCTCAAATGTGTTCCCGGTGATGGTAACACCCGCGCCACCGCCCAGGTGAATCGATTGTTCCCCTGGGAACAGACCGAAGGCAGCATACTCAAAGATGCAGTTCTGTACTGTTAAGTTATCGAAACCCCCGCCATTTGGCGTTAGGACTCCCACATCGAAATCGGTGGTGTCGTCGCCCAGGTCTATGGTCAGGTTTTCAATCGTCACCCCGTCCGCTGTCACGTTGAACAGCACGTCAGCGCCGTCGACAATACTAGCGTTCTTCCCGGAGCCGTCAACAAAGGTATTTGTTGCGCTGGCGCCGCTGATTGTCAAGTTTGCCACGTTCACGTTGATGACACTGGTGACATTATAAGTCCCCGCTGCCACATTGACTATGCCGCCGGGATCTACAATACCGATACCCGCAGCGATTGTTGCCTTGGGCCCAATTATCCCACTAATCCATGTAGCAGCTTCCCCATTCCAGGCGTCATTTCCTGTGCTATCATTCACATAAATAGCTGTTGCTGCTGCTACCGGCACTGCCGCCACTAGGCTAAAGCTCACCACTAGTACCAAGATAAATAAGATACTAAAAGATTTCTTCATCCTTTTTACTCCTTTATTTATTACTGCTTAGAATATTTTATATGTTATCGACCACCAAGCATAGCAACTTGAACATATCAGAGAGCGTCTGTGTATCATACTTGGTAAAAGTGCCTGTGTCTATCACCTATATGGGTCAATTATATGGTACTTTCGTTTAGAAGCTTTGCGACGTAGTTCTGTTATAGGTGTTTACCCTACAAAGGGTGATTCAGTACTCTCGGTCCGTATTCATGTATTAAACTTGAGCGAGATCCAACAAAATGTCAGAAAGTTGAGCGTATAAAAAGGAACGTTTTTAAGGTGAAAGCTGGCGAATTTAGTTATTCTTAAACGCCCTTATCCATCTTCTGTTTTCAAATATAGTTGACCTGATAATCTTCTTTTCAGGGTCTTTTATGTGTTCTCGCAGCAATTCAACAATTGTATCGCAAACGTCTCTAGGCATGTTTTGGCTAATAGTGATTCGGTTAATAGAATTCAGGTCGATATTCATCTCAATATTGTCTCGGTCAGTCCGTCCTTCCCATATAACTCTAAATTCACGTTCAACTCGATAAGGATGTCGTTTCACGAAGGGAATTTGTTCAAGTTCAATTGTATTTTCCTTAACTTCCTTTATTTTTTTGTAAGTAACATCGCCCCACCTGATTCCCTTGATTCCCTGAAACGACTTAAGTAACTTATCTTCATTAAATTCAATACAACATCCAGCAATACCATCAGCGTAAGTTTTCCAATGATGGATAGTTTCATCTCCAAAACTAAAACACACAGCAAATAATTTTGGGATTCTCTTTCTCGCTTTGTACTCTAGAATTATCTGAGAATCGTTTTTATCTTCCCAAGTTGAAGGATCGAGAAGAACAATTTTCTTTCTCCTCAACATATCTAATAGAATAGGCAACGTGGTATATCGGTTAAGATTTCGAGGGTGTTTTCCTTTCCATGCTTGTGTATGAAGTAATTAGAGGCCTAAGCTAATACTGTTAATGAGTTGGTCTCTAGTTAATATAAGTAAGTTATCTGTGTTAAGGTTGGTAGCTTGGCTCAAGAACCAAAGGTATCTGCGTATTTTAACAAGAGCTTTTAGTTTGTCAGGTTTAGAAACTACTACAATTGCGAGTCGGCCAAGAGCCATAGCGTTTAGGGCGGTACCTATTAGTTGTTTCCTACTGCCGTTGTCTTCAATCTCAATAGCTATGAAGCACCTGGCAGTTTTATTTCTATAACATAATTCATTGATGGATGTTCTACAGACTTCAAAACTTAGTTTGCCCACATTATGTTTATGATAGTCTAACATGGATTGTATTGGCCTTTTCCATTGCCTAGCGAGAGAGTCATGATCATCAGGCATACTACTGTTATCGTATACGAACGGACCAATAGCTATATCTACTCTTGGACCATAAAGGCTTTTTTGCTCTTGCATAGCACGCCATTCTATTTGAACAGGCGATGTAGATAAATTCTTAAGTTTTTCGGCAACGAGTTTTTGATATTCCCTATGCGTCAAATCATTTATCATGTTTTGTCTATACCAAAATAATTACACGTAGCGGTATGAAAGCTGCATTCTAGATTTCATACCTATTTACAGGTCATTAGTGTACCTCACACCAATACCGTTGAAGGCATCTGGAGTCTCTTCAAACGCTCTGTTATCGGTTCCTATCATAAAATCAGCCATAAACATCTTGATTCCTACTTAGACGAACTAGAATGGCGGTTTAATAATCGGGAAAACCCGTATCTGTTTAGGGATACCTTGTTAAAGCTAATCAAGTCTGATAATCTCCCATACGAGAAGTTAATAACTTCATAATTCTGTTTTAAGGCGGTTGATTTTTGCTTCTAGTGTTTTCCAAAGTGTATCGCCCTGATGTAAAAGGGAAAGGTGTTCCTCATTATAATGTTCGCGATGAAAGCTACCTTGCCATGTTGGTTCATTTTTGGTATGGGGTATGACCTTTCCCTGCCAATTAGCAAAGTCCTTTTTCCATTGGTCATACTGCAAGTCGCTTCCGGGCTTATTATTAATAAAGTAAAGCCAACTTTCTTCTAGTCTTTCTAACTGTTCAAGAAGCCCCTTCCCTTGATTTTGGTTATCTATCTTAGTTTGAAGTTTGACTAATCTGTAGAGGACAATAATGGCAAACAAAATAAATACACCAGAGTAGACCCATTCTTGGGGTGGTTTATAGCCGAAGATAAACTCAATCCAACTAGCCCCATCGCCAATCGTGAAGGCAGCCCCAACAAATGCTGCGCTCAACACAATCCACTCCCGCAAAATACGCTTGAACCACATACCCCTATTCTACCACTTCTAGCCCAATTGGTAGCCACTAGCACCAACTTTAAGGCAAGCGTGCTTGACAACTGGGCAACTTGCCCAAAAAGGAGGTAAAAGCGCAGACAATCCAATACCGAAGAGATTACAATTAGAACCTCAAGGAGCTTCTTCGCTACTCCTGATTAAACCAAAGTGTTCGGTTTTAAAGTGTCTCATTTTCGCTGATTGACAACACGGTTATGAGGTTAAATGTTTGACACCCTGACTTAGGTTCAAGGTGTCACGCAAAGCATCACCATTTATCTGGGTCGGGGCATCCAATATCTATAGTAGAGACGTCCCTAAATTATACATTTTGACGAATTGTGTAGTGGGTATAACAATGTTCTTTATTCGTAATTTAGTTGAATATTGCTCCAAAACTCATCTATTTCAAGATCACCCATAAAAGGTAAATCTATTAATGTCTATCGGGGTGTGATTCTTGACAAAGCCGTTATTGTATATTACAATAATAGTAATTACGGGAGGATATGATAGTGAATTTTGTCAAATGTAAAAAGACAAGACCTAAGAGACAGCGACCAACACTCAGCATAACCATTGACCCTCATATTCTTGATGGATTGAACAAGTGGATGGAAAGAGAGGGTGAGACAAACTTGTCCGCTGCAATTCAAGGATTTATAGATTGCGGCATACGGGAAACATGTGATGATTGCTCTTTCTACGAGGAATTACCAGAAGATGAAAAGGAGGAAGTGAAAGGTAAAGCCGGTGTTGGCAAGTGGACAGACGAATAAAGGACACGAAATAAGAATGCGGTAACCTGCTGATACCAGGTTACCGCGGTGGGAAAATCAAACGGTGGTTAGCGCATTCGACTTCCTTTATATATTTTAGCACATATGAAAATGGACGGAAAAATTGGATGTAGGAGACGAATTTGGATGCAATGGTGATTGAATGGTGCTTTGACTGCGATCAGGCGTCGGAGGCAGCAAACGATTTATTTAATACCGTAATGGACCGACGCTGGCTTCTAGAGCACGGTATCCATCCGTTTGATACTGATGCTGCTTGGGAGGAAGTCAGAAAGCACCTATCGCGTCTGGGAGAACCATCTGTGTTGACTGCTATCAGGATTACACAAGGAAACGCTACAGCGGATGAGCAACGAGGGATTTGGGCAATAATATGGGAAATCTTAACAGGAGGTGAAAAGTGAGAGTAGCATCATACGTTAGAGTGTCCTCAGAGGAACAAGCAGAAGATAAGTGTAGCATTGAAACACAACAAGAGGGTATCGAAAGTCATTGCCAGCGACAGGCTGATACAATTGCAAAGCACTATGTTGATATTCAATCAGGTAGGGATACCAAAAAAGATAGAGAGCAGTTTGAACAGATGCTAAAGGATGCTAGGCTAGGGCTCTTTGATAAAATAGTTGCGTGGCGGCCAGACAGGTTATTTAGAGGTCTAGCTCCCGCAGCTAAATTAGCCAAAACCCTAGATGAAACAGGCATCGGTATTGAAGGTGTAATTCTTCCGATAGACCGTAATCTAATAGGTTTATGGGCATGGGTAGCCGAGCAAGAAATTGAAGCAATAAGAGTGAGAACACAGGGAGGGCGTGAGGGCAATATCAAGAGGGGGAATCACCATATTAGACCGCCCTTTGGTTGGGATTATGACCTCGATACTAAACGATGGATTGGAAATGACTTTGAGGCTAAATGGGTGCGCCAAATTTTTGACTGGTATATTGCTGGCGTCTCACTTTATGAGATTGCTAGAAGGTTAAATAATGCCGGCGTACCTACCAAGAATCGCAGCAGGCTTGGCTGGACTGCTCAAAAGGTAAGTGAGCTGGCAAATTCAGAGTGCTATAGAGGCATAGCTTACTACAACAAGAGGCAAGGGGTTACGAACAAGCCCAAGGATAAGAACCAATGGATTCAAATGTCAGTGCCACCTATCATTGCTAAGGAAACTTGGCAAGCAGCCCAAGCTAAACGGCAAAGTAACAAGCGTTTTAGCCCCCGCAATACTCAAGCAATCTACCTAACTCAGCATGTCCTGTTTTGCGAGGAATGCAGTAAGAGCTTCCTAATCCACAGTGGTAATGGGCCGGCTAGGTTAGTATGCCGGGGCATGACTTTGCATTCTCACTTGTATAATTGCCGTAAGCCTAAGTCCGTCAAATATGAGCCAATCGCTAACCGTCTGTGGGAAGGGGTCAAGGCAGTCCTGGAATCGGAAGGTAGCTTAGAGGCAGCCATCCAGTCGAGAGTGGAGCACGTGAAACAAAAGGGTGAATCCATCAAGGAACGGCTAAACAAACTCTCTCACGAGCTGACCAAACTAAAGAACGAGAGGGAAATAGTGATAACGGGCTTTAGAAAAGAATTTTACAGCGATGAGGAACTTCAACGGCAACTTGAGATTATACAAGAAGATGAGCAGGGATACAAACGAGAGATTGATAGTTTGTCCGCTGACCTGAGGCTTCAAGGTGATGCTCAGAGTATCCATGAGCAGGCTAAACAGCTAATTCCTCTGATGCGGGCAAGGCTAAATAGTAGCCTTGCTGACGAGGACAAGCAAAAGATAATCAAACTACTTGTAAGGCGGGCTCTACTAAGCAAGTTCGGAGACTTGACAGTAGAACTGAGAGTGCCGGCACCAGATAGTTTTGTTTCTGCCACATCACCACATGCAGGATTACCCGGTTATAGTATTGGTCCTGATGGTGTTGGTGAACTCGCCAATCACTAGATTTAATATGAACTTCTATATCCCCTTTCACCACCCCCCGGCTGGTGGCAATAACCGCATCCCGGAAATCAGCACCTCGGTCATCATTAATCCTTCCCGGGTAGATTACCTTTATCGGCTCACCTTCTTCAGTGGCTAGCTCGGTTCTATCCAGTAACTGGTGCTGCCAGATTTTAACAACTTGCTTCTCGGACACCTTGGCTTGTTCTGCTACCGGGTAAGGCATAGGTATAATCCCTCTACATTATTAATCTGATTCATCCCAGTTTATTTTGCTATTCTTTCCATCAGGGCGTCCCGCCCCTAAACTCCGCCCGACTTGGCTAACCCTTAGCTTAATTGGGCATCAAGCTCTTGCTTAAATGTTTGGTAGGCTGGCTCATCATACAGGGCGAAGACCACCTTTTCTAGCTTCCTTGCTGAGCACTGGCGCACTTCGCCGATCATTATCCGGGCGCACTCTTTCAGGGGAAAGCCGCCAACGCCAGTGCCTAGGGCAGGAAAGGCGATGCTCTTTATACCCAGCTCAGCAGCTCTAAGTAAGCTATTTTTTGTTGCCTGCCTGATCTTTTCGGCATCGGTCTTCAGGTCTTGTCCCATCACCGCAGCGTGTATAACATATTTTGCCTTTAGTTTACCGGCTCCAGTGGCAACTGCCTCTCCGATGGGGATAGGCCCTTTTTTCACCGCCTCAACCTCTATTTCCTTACCCCCGGCTCGTTTCAGAGCCCCGGCTACCCCACCACCCATCCACCATCCGTTATTGGCCGCATTTGCCAGAGCATCAAGCTCAAGCTGGGTAATATCCCCGTAATAAACTTCAATTTTAATCATTGCTTTTTCCTAGGCTCTAATGCCTGGATGCACTTAGCCATTAGCGAACCTTTGGTTATTATACACGGTTCCGTGTAAATTGTCAAGGTTTTTAGGGTTGTTTTCTGGGGATGGCTTTGTATTCAAATTTGGCTCGTTCAGCAATAATAGAAAGAAGGGTAGCCGAGGCACCACGGGGTTTATACTGCCCGGTTTCCCATTCGCTTATTGTTTGCTGGCGCGTACCCAGTCTATCGGCTAGCTGACGCTGGGTCAGATCTAAGTGGCGTCTTAGGGCTTGAATATGCTCGCTATCCCATTCCGGTCGGCTCGCTTGGTATTGATTACTCATAATTAAATTCTACACGATTTAGTGTAAACCGTCAAAATGTTGGAGTGTTATATATGGTTAGGACAAGTATCTGCGAAAAAGGGCGTTTAATGGAGAATGATGGTGTATTTTAGCCTTAAAGTGCCCGTCAGTTGTTTTTATTGGATCTAAACAGCCATTTATTGGGTTGCGACTTATACCTATCTGCGTTATTATATAGCAGTTAGCACTCTCGGGGTGAGAGTGCTAATAAATTGACTTTGTGGTTAGAGAATTGAAAAAGGAGGATAAAATGGCGGTTAAACTTCAACCACTGTCTGATCGGGTGATAGTCAAACCCATTGAGCGAGAGGATGTGACTAAAGGGGGGATTTTTCTGCCGGATACTGGTAAGGAGAAGCCTCAGGAGGGGAAGGTTATTGCGGTTGGTCCGGGCCGGCTATCTGAGGATGGAAAACGGGTGGCTATGGATGTTAAGGTGGGTGATATAGTGATTTATGCTAAGTATGGGGGCACTGAGATTAAGATTGAGGACGATGATCTGATGATTTTGCGCGAGAGCGATATTTTGGCTAAGAAGAGCAAGTAACAAATCGGGTTAGTATATAAGGAGGCGAAAAATGGCTAAGCAAATTATATTTGATGAGGAGGTCAGGCATTCTCTCAAGAAGGGAATAGATACTTTAGTTGATGCGGTCAAGGTAACTCTAGGACCTAAAGGGCGTGCGGTGGCACTGGATAAGAAGTGGGGCGCACCATCGGTAATTGATGACGGGGTTACTATTGCCAAGGATATTGACCTGCCTGATCCCTTTGAGAACATGGGTGTTCAGCTAATTAAAGAAGCTGCCACCAAGACCAATGATGCTTGTGGTGATGGTACCACTACATCAACTATCCTGGCTCATGCTATTGTTGTTGAGGGGTTTAAGAATGTGACGGCTGGTGCCGATTCTATGGCTCTAAAGAGAGGCGTTGAGAAGGCAACGAAGGCTATTATTGATGAATTGAAGAGAGCATCTACCGAGGTGAAGGGTAAGGAACAGATTGCCCAGGTAGGTACTATAACCGCCAAGGACGAGGAGATTGGCAATTTGATTGCCGAAGTGATGGAAAAAGTGGGTAAGGATGGAGTTATCACGGTTGAGGAGTCCAAAGGTTTAAAGTATGAGACCGACTATGTGGAGGGGATGCAATTTGACCGTGGCTACATCAGTCCTTATTTCGTCACTAATGCGGAGAAGATGGAAACGATGATAGAAGACCCCTACATCCTTATCACTGATAAGAAAATCTCGGCAGTAACTGATCTCTTACCAGCTCTGGAGAAGATACTGCAGGTATCAAAGAACCTGCTTATTATAGCTGAGGATGTGGATGGCGAGGCTTTAGCTACCTTGGTGGTCAATAAGTTAAGGGGCACCGTAAATGTTCTGGCAGTTAAGGCTCCCGGTTTTGGTGACCGGCGTAAGGCGATGCTGGAAGACATAGCTATTCTCACCGGCGGTAAGGTGATTTCGGAGGAAGTGGGGCGGAAGCTAGACTCAGTTACGGTGGAAGACCTGGGCCGGGCCCGCCGGGTAACTTCTGACAAGGATAAGACTACTGTTGTTGAGGGCAAAGGTTCCGATGAGGCTATCAAGGGTAGAATCAAGCAGATTAAGGCTCAAATAGAGGAGACCACTTCTGACTTTGACCGAGAAAAGCTCCAGGAGAGGCAAGCGAAGTTAGTAGGTGGTGTTGCGGTGATTAAGGTCGGTGCGGCTACTGAGGTTGAGCTTAAGGAGAGGAAGCATCGGGTTGAAGATGCCCTGTCAGCTACTCGGGCGGCGGTGGAAGAGGGCATTCTGCCTGGTGGCGGTGTGGCTTTAGTCAATGCTCTCAAGGTTCTGGACAAGCTGGTGGTTGAGGGGGATGAAGCCACTGGAGTTAATACCGTAAAGAAAGCTATCGTGGAGCCAATTCGCTGGATTGCTACCAATGCTGGTAGGGATGGCTCGGTGATAGTAGATGCAGTCAAGAAAAGTAAAGCTGGCGTCGGTTACGATGCTGTAGCCGATGAGTTTGGCAATATGTTAGCCAAGGGCATTATTGACCCGACGAAGGTGGTAAGGTCTGCCCTGGAGAATGCGGCTAGTATTGCCGCTATGATTTTAATTACGGAGTCACTGGTTACCGATATCCCGGAGAAGGAAAAGATGCCGGCTATGCCTTCTGGCGGTGGGATGGAGGGTATGTATTAATCTTTAACCACCTGTAGACTAAATAAAAATAGCCGCAGCCCAAAAACTGCGGCTATTTCATTAAACTATAGCTTCAGGAGTTCTTCTAGAGGCGTATCATTGGTGACAGGGCCAACCACTGCCAGCCGGAGCCGGCTGCCTACTAATAGCTCATGGGCTAACTGCTCAAGCTCCTCAGTGGTGATAGCATCAATAATGGATACTATCTGGTCAACGCTGAGAATGCGCTCGGTGAGAATCTCTTGCCCGCCCATCCAGCCAGTAACACTACGGCTATCCTCCATGCGTAGTAGCAGGCGCCCTTTCGATAGTTCCTTTGCCTTGAGCAGTTCGGATTCAGGAACTGGTTCCTTGAGTTGAGAAAGTTGTCCTAAGATAGCCTTGATGGCTATGGGCAGATTTTTGGGATCCACGCCAGCAGAGATAGTAAGTGAGCCAGAGTCCAGGAAGTGCTCGACACCGCTATAAATGCTGTAGGCAAGTCCTAGCTTGTCACGAATTTCAACGAATAAGCGGCTGCTCATGCCCTCCCCGAGGATGACATTAAGCAGGTCAAGACCGAAGCGCTTGGGGTGGAGAAGTGGTAAGCCGGGTAGCGCCAGGCACAGGTGAGCTTGCTCGGTGTCCCGAGCCTCAATATGCAGCCGAGGGAATGTTTGCTCCTTATAAGCTGGATATCCAGAACGCTTCTGACGCGTAGTCCAGTTACCCAGGACTTGGCTAACCGTGGTTACTATCTCCTGGTGCTGGATATTACCGGCAACAGTAACCACGGTGTTGTTAGGTGAATATTGACTGGCTAGGTAGTTAAGCATCGTGTCTCGGGTAATGGTGCTCACTGATTCCTTAGTGCCAGCTATATCGCGTCCCAGGGGATGATTGGGCCATAAGAGCTCATCAATAAGCATATCAACGCGCTGTGAAGGGGAATCTTTACTCATATTAATCTCTTCAATGATAACTTGGCGTTCCCTTTCTATATCTACCGGGTCGAATTTGGAGTGCAGTATCATGTCCGCCAGCACATCGAGGGCGAGGGGGAAGTGAGGTTGAGCCACCTTGCACCAGTAGACGGTTAATTCCTTATCGGTGCCTCCGTTCAGGATTCCACCGGTGCCTTCTATAGCTTCTGAAATTTCCTTGGCGGTTGGTCGCTTTGGCGTGCCCTTAAATAAAAGGTGCTCAATAAAATGGGAAATACCAGCCTGGGCATCGGTCTCGTATCGGGAGCCGACCCTGATAAAGAAACCAATAGATACGGAGCGGGTATGAGGCATTGGTGCGGTGACAAGCCGCAGTCCGTTATCCAGAGTAGTCTTTTGATACAATTATTCCACCTCTTTAAATTAGTGCTAAATGATATTCCATATTGCGACAAGTCCGGTGTCAATTTGAGGCATTATGAAGGACTAAGGCGTCTCGGCAGCAGCCTGTTTACCGGCTATGCGGCCTGAGGAAAGACACTCGCCCAGATTGCCTCCCAGCTGGTACAGGTGGCTAAAGAAGGAGCCCAATTCGCCAGCGCAGTACAGATGTGGGATAGCCTCACCAAAGGCATCAATTACTCGCTGCTTGTCATTGTGCACTGGCCCACCCTGGGTATTGCTTATTAGAGGCCAGACAGGCACTGCGTAGACAGGAGGAACCTCGATGGGCATCATAGTGCCCCGGGGTCTCTGTAAAAGGTCTCTTCCCGCCTTAACACTCTCATTCCACTGGGCTACCGTCGCCTCCAGTTCCGTGGGCTCCATCTTGCCCCCGTTACTCTCTGTTTCCCTTATCTTTAACCCCAGTTCACCGAGGCTATTGGCGCTGACAATCCAGCCCTTACTTACCTCCTCGAGGTTATCTTTGCTCCATTCATAGACACGTTCGCCCAAGGCTACCGGTTGGGCAATGGGGCCGCGCTTCCTTCCCACCTCGTCGAAGATAAGATAGGAAGGTATGCGGGGATAACCGGGTATATCAGGGTTAAATATCTCCATTGCCCGGTGCCCGGTGTCTTGGGGGGCAGGGGGGTATGCGTTCATATACCTCTGCCCAAACCTGTCCACCACTATCCAGGGCATAATCTGTCTCGGATGGCGGGGACCTAAAAAAGAATGTCTAAAGGCGATGGAGAACTCGGGAAACTTGAAACCGTAGGAACCATGAACATGCCACATATGCCACAGGGCAGCCCCTACTTTCTGGGCCATGAGGATGCCATCTCCGGTATGGGTAAGCGGTGCCATAGAATAAAATGGTTTGCCCTGTAAGTACTGCATCTGTAGCCATTGATTGTGTTCAAACCCGCCACAAGCTAAAACTACCGCCCGGCGGGCCCTTATGGCTAGTTTCCCCCCTTCACTCTCAGCAATAAGCCCGGTGACAGCGCCACTGGAGTCGGTGATAAGCCTCTTTGCTGGTGTAGAGAAAAGGACATCAACCTTTCGCTGCTCAACGTTATCCATAGCTGTTTTCATCAGATTAACACCGTTGGGGTTTAGTCGCTGTAGCCAGGGAAAATCAGCACTAAAACCGGGTATCTCCTGTATCCTGGTGCTATATAAGGTATCCTGCCCTTCAAAGGGATAGGTCATATCCCGCACCTTCTCTTTGAGTGTTTGCACCTTGCCGCCGTTGACCTTGGCCAGTTTAGTCAGGTACTGCTCATTGTCCACTAAGCCTTGGGCAAGAGGACGAATAAGGCTGGAATCCACCCTGTCCGCAGATATTCGTAGCAGGTAATTGGCAGCCTTATCGACATCGCTAGCACATAAAGCATGTCCGCCGGAGAGTATAGAGCAACCACCGGGGTATTGGCTCTTTTCTAAAATCATTACCTTGGCCCCCAGGTCATGTGCCTCGATAGCTGTTACTGCTCCAGATAACCCATATCCTACCACGACCACATCTGTTTCCTTATGCCATGTTATAGCCATTTTCTATTTCTCCAATTGCCCGTCTTGCATTACCACTCAAAAAGTAATCCTGGGTACAATTCAACTCCCAATACCGTTACCCGGTAGTCTTTTAATACAATTATGCTGCCTCTTTAATTGGTATTCATTGATATTCTAATGGTATTCGTAGCCCAGTGTCAATTTGAGGGGAAGCAGTAACTCTTTCCTCCCATCCCCCACCCATTGTAGGGAGGGGGGGGATAAAGGGGGTGGGGATGATAATTATAAATTGACTTCACTGCTGGGCACTGCTACCATTGGGTAAGGGGCAGGAAATGACCATTAGGCAGGATATACCTCGGCTTTCTCTTTTCCCCTTAACCTCTGAAGTGAGTGAGGAGGGGCACCTTGTAATTGGTGGCTGCGATGCTGTAGAGCTGGCAGCCGAGTTTGGCACGCCCTTATACCTCTTTGATGAATTTAGCCTGCGGAGTAAATGCACCGAGTTTAAGGAAGAGTTTGGGCAGCGTGGTCTTGATACTGCGGTTATTTATGCCTGTAAAGCGTTTATTAATTCTGCTCTGGCATTAATATTTAAGGAGGAGGGGCTGGGGCTGGATGTAGTCTCTGCCGGGGAGCTTAACATTGCCCAATCTGTTGGCTTTCCTCTGGATAGGGTCTATTTCCATGGCAATAATAAATCAGCCGAGGAAATCAGGCTGGCCTTGAAGTGGCATATTGGTCGCATAGTGGTGGACAATTTTTATGAGCTTACTATGTTAGCTGAAATAGCTGAGGAACTAGGGTATACACCTGATGTATTGTTGCGGCTATCTCCCGGGGTGGAGCCTCATACTCATCGGTATATTGCTACCGGTATCATTGATACCAAGTTTGGCTTCTCCTTAGCTAGTGCGGAAGAGGCTGTGGCTCAAGCCATGTCAGCACCTAACCTTAACCTTATCGGTCTGCACTTTCATATAGGCTCTCTTATCTTTGACGTTGAGCCCTATGAGCGGTCTATTGAGCTTATACTCAGCTTTGCTGCTGAGATGAAACGGAAGTATGGATTTGAACTCAGGGAGCTAAATATCGGTGGGGGGTTTGCTGTTCAGTATACCCTGGATTCGCCAGCTCCACCCGTTTCAGTTTATGCTGAAGCTATAGCGTCTAAGGTTATTAGTAAATGTCGGGAGCTGCAGCTGGCACCGCTGAGGCTTGTCATTGAGCCGGGGAGGGCAATAGTGGGACAGGCTGGGGTGGCACTATATAGGGTAGGTGTGGTGAAGGATATACCCGGTGTCAGGAGCTATGTCTCGGTGGATGGCGGCATGGGTGATAATATCCGCCCCGCTCTTTATGGGGCTGAATATGAGGCGGTAATAGCTAATAAGATGTTGGAGAAGGAAGCAAGGAAGGTTGCTATTGCCGGCAGGTTTTGTGAGTCTGGTGATATATTAGTCAAGGATATTAATCTGCCGCCGGTTTCAGCCGGTGATATTATTGCTATACCTGGTTGTGGCGCCTATTGCCTGCCGATGGCCAGTAACTATAACGCTTCACTTAAGCCAGCGGTTGTGCTGGTCAAGGAAGGTAAGAAGCGTCTTATCCGGCGCCGGGAGACCTTTGACGACCTAACCAGGTGTGATTTAGTTTAGATAGGAGACTTTGGGATGTGGCAGGTAGTTGGGCAAACTAGGGCTGTGTCCCTGCTTCAGCGCAGTCTGGAGAGGGAGGCTCTGGCTCATGCCTATTTATTTATGGGTCCCCCTCATGTGGGTAAGATGACTCTGGCGCTAAATCTAGCTCAGGCGCTGAATTGTGAGGCGGCTGAGTCGCCCTGTGGGGTGTGCGACTCGTGTCAGAAAATAGCTTCAGCCAAGCATGCTGATGTTCAGGTTATAGGCTTGTTTGATGGGGATTCAGCCAAGGCTAAACCTCGGGCAGAGATTGGCATTGACCAGATTAGAGAAATGCAGCACTCGGCTAGCCTACCACCCTTCGAGGGTAGGTGTAAGGTGTTTATTGTTGATGGAGCCGAGCAACTATCAACTGAAGCCGCTAACTGCTTGCTTAAGACCTTGGAGGAGCCAGTAGGCAAGGTAATCTTTGTCCTGTTGACTACGAGCGAGAAACTCCTGCCCGCCACAGTGATTTCTCGTTGCCAGCGACTGGAGTTATCCCCTCTGGCGGATGCTGAGGTAGAAGGTGCCCTTCATAGTCACTGGGGCATTGAGCCACAGAAGGCTAAGCTGCTGGCGAGGCTTTCCCATGGCTGTCTGGGTTGGGCGGTATCGGCTGTCGTTGATGATAATTTACTGCGGCAGCGCGCGGAGAGGATGGATAAGCTGCTTGATATTACTACTGCTGATTATGAGGAACGTTTTGCTTACGCCGCTCAGTTGGCAACTCAGTTTAGCCAAAGCCGGGAGTCGGTTCAGGAGGTGCTAGGTTTGTGGCTTGACTGGTGGCGTGACCTTTTGTTAGTCAAGGTAGGCTGTAGGGAGGCCATTGTTAATGTTGATATGTTAGCTACACTTGTTGACTGGACTGGGAGTTATAGTCTGGTTCAAATAAGAAACTTTATTAATAGCATTCAGGCAGTGGGGGAACAGCTCAGGCAGAATGCCAATCCGCGACTAGTGCTGGAAGTATTAATGCTTAATATACCAGGGAAGGAGGAGCGCAGTGAGAAGAATATCACTGCCCTAAGGTATGGCTGAGATTGTTGGCATACGTTTCAAAAGGGCGGGTAAGGTATACTACTTTGACCCGGCAGGCATTGACCTGGAGGTGAAAGACTATGTGGTAGTTAACACAACCCGTGGTCTGGAACTGAGTCAGGTAGTTATTGCCCCCAGACAGGTATTGGCCAGTGAGGTTACTGAGCCGTTGAAGCCGATAGTACGCAAAGCAGAACCCGAGGACATTGCGCGTGCCCAAGAATTTGACAGCAAGGAAGAGGAGGCTCTAATCGAGTGTGGTAAGCTAATTGCTGAACTACAGCTGCCAATGAAACTGCTATCGGCGGAATACAATCTTGATGGCAGCCGTCTCACCTTTTTCTTTAGTGCCGCTGAGAGGATTGATTTCCGGGAGCTGGTTCGGGAATTAACTAGCCGTTTTAAAATACGGGTGGAATTGCGCCAGGTGGGCCCAAGGGATGAAGCCAAGATGGTGGGTGGCTTTGGCCGGTGTGGTCGTCCGCTGTGTTGCATGAGTTTCTTGAGCGAGTTTGCCCCGGTTTCGATTAGAATGGCCAAGGAGCAAGATTTACCCCTTAACCCGATGAAGATTTCAGGTGTTTGTGGTCGCTTGTTGTGTTGTTTAGCCTATGAAAATGAGATGTACCATAACATGAAGGAAAAAATGCCGAAAGAGGGACAGCGAGTGTCTACGCCTATGGGGGTAGCTAGTGTAGTTGGGAGTAACCCGTTGAAGGAAACGGTATTGGTTGAGCTGACTAACCAGGCAAGGGTAGAACTGCCTCTTGACGAGATTACTATTGAGAATGAACGTCTCCCTAAGCAAGGGAGGGGGCGGGGCAAGAAGAGTTGAGTTGCTATAGACTACCGATTATCATCGGGGGAGATATTTTTGCCATTCCGCCTTCGCTTGTCGGTGGTGGTAGGGGATGCAAAAAGGGATGTTACCCTTGGGGGGGGAGGGATGGCGAACTAATTTCATCCTAGCTTCTTCAGGGGTTCTACCTGCCTTATGGCGATTACAGGGTACGCAGGCGCTAACCACATTTTCCCATATATGTTGACCGTTCTGGTACCGTGGAATGACATGGTCTAGGGTAAGTTGCCGAGTTTGCTTACCACAATACTGGCAGGTATATTCGTCACGATTGAAAACCTCAAGGCGAGTTAGCTTTCTCTCCGGTCGGGGACGCTTAATCATATAAGCTAGTCGGATTACCGAGGGCACGGGAAAGGCTTGATTGGCTGAGTGGATAAATCCTGAGCCGTTCTCTAACATCTCAGCCTTACCCTGATAGAATAACACTACTGCGCGCCGGGCCCGGCATATATTGAGGGGCTCGTAGTTTTGATTCAGGACTAGTACGGGAAGGTTTATCATATCTCGCGGTTTCCCTCCACACAAAAGCTTACCCATTTTACTAGGAAACTCCAAGCTATGCAAGCGGTAGTTTGGGATTGTTAGCCCCAGCGCCCTCTCCGGCCACCACGAGTTATTTTCTTTCGGCTAGATGTTGCATCAGTGCGGTAGTCGGGAACAGTGATATTCCATACCACACTGATTTTGGGGTCTGCTAGTCGGGAGCTGATAGGGCTCTCAATTTCATCAAGTGAGCAGCGGGTGGTAATTACTGTCGCCAGGCGGGCATTGTAACGATAGTTGATAACCTGGTAAAGTTTTTCCTGTGCCCAGGGGGTAGTTGACTGCTCACCAAAGTCATCCAGGATGAGCAGCGGGGCATTCTTTACACTTTCGAAGAACTGGTCATAGGACACCTTACTCTCCGGGCTGAAGGTGGAGCGTAGATGGTCAAGGAAATCAGGGACTACTACGAAGAAGGCAGGCTTACCGGCTTGAAGGCGATAGTTAGCGATAGCTGATGCCAGATGAGTTTTGCCACAGCCGGTTTCGCCCTGAAATACCAGCCAGCCATCGGGTGATTTGGCAAAGTCAAAGGCTAAGCGGAATGCCTCCTTCAGGTTCTCACGTTGCTCGGGCAGCAGGTTAACCCGTCTCCAGTCGAAGGTGTCAAAGGTCATGCCTCTCAGCAGCTCTGGCTCCAGACCGCCGGCATAGTCTAAGGAGGGTTGTTTTTCTTCAACTACGTATATGTGGCACAGCTTAGGGTCAGTTAGACGGGTGCGCATTCTGTCTTCTAGCTGTTCAATAGGGGTGATAGTAACAATCACAGTGGGCAAATCACTATTAAAGCGGTGATTTAGCAGTTGGTCTAATTTTTCCTTAGCCCATGGAGTGCTGGTTTGAGCACTCAAATCGTCCAAGACCAGTAATGGTGCATTTCGTATCTGGTCGAAGAACTCATCATATGGCATTTCACTATTTGGGTTAAAGGCAGAACGTAGGCGGTCTAGTAGGTCAGGGGTGGTGATAAAGAAAACAGGGTGACCGTGAGCGAGGCGCTCGTTGCCGATTGCCGCTGCCAGGTGGGTCTTACCACAGCCACTGGGACCAACCAGGACTAGCCACCCTTTGGGTTCGGTGGCAAATGCCTTGGCTGCCTCATAAGCGCGCCTAAATTGTTCCTGGTTGATAGGATTCCCGCTTCTTCCCTCGGGTATTAGGTTGTCAAAGGTGAGGCGAGTTAACGAGCCGAGGTTGCTATATTGCTGTAAGCGGGCTTGGCGCTCTTTATCTAATTCTTTATGAGTGCAGCGGCAGGGAACAACCCGGCTATAATCCGGCTTCCCTGATGGCAGCCGGAGATGAACATATCTGGCCCCTTTACAGATAGGGCAGGCTGCACCCGGTGAGGCTTCTTCAGCTTCAGCGCCTGACCATATGTCCGTATTTGCCCTTGATATATTTGTCGGGGCCTGTCTTTTTAGAATCTCGCCGATATGTTCCATTGCTTTTGCCTTCCGCTGACCATCGTTCTAAAATGGC
>SDBV01003313.1_pt1 | contig 23856 bp, 38 predicted proteins | sample 2277081 | NCBI WGS metagenome assembly SDBV01 (sample SAMN10402039, study PRJNA504765) | marine sediment metagenome | isolation source: marine sediment core GS10_PC15, 223 cmbsf | place: Arctic Ocean: Southern Knipovich Ridge | collected 2010 | reverse complement strand
TATTTATTATTGGCACTACATTTTTGTGGAAATCCGAGTCTCCAAACTCTTAACTTCCTATATCATAGTGAATTAACATCACACCGGTTCGTGAAATTCATGCCAAACTGTAGAAGATGGGTTAGAGGTAGTTGTTAGGAAGGAACTTCCAACTACAACTCCACGTAGTTTTGTGTTGAAAATAATGCTTAATGAAACGTCACTTCATTACTGAAATCACTTTCTCCAACTTGATTGTATGCTGTTGTTGTGATATAGTAGGTTGTGTTTGGGTTCAGACCTACTATGGTATATTCCTGGGTTTTTCCTACGTCTATGGCAGTGTAGTAATTCCTACTGGAATAACCTAAGTAAAGTCTGAACCCATTTACGTTGCTTGGATCAGAATGATCCCATTCGAGAGTAACTTCAGTCGGAGGTGTTAAGGGCCCGTGATGTCGAATTCAAACGATGCCTGACCTGCCTGCACGTTGCTTGGATCTATGGAATAAGCTACAACCTGGAGCACCGCTTTTCCAACCATCAAGTCATAGTCGGACAAAAACATTGTGCTTTGGATGTGATCTGATCCAACACCTACAGCAATTTGTTGTCCATTTACCGCCCAATGAAAGTAGATGTCTCCTGAATCGAAATCGGTGACTGAAACATCGATGTCAATGAACTCATCGCTAAGAAGCATTTCACTCTGCAAGTTTCCGCTGAGTGTTACTTCCAGCTCCTCTCCCATCTGAGGTGTGATGTTTATCGTGAAGACTTTTTCAAACCACTCAAAGATCGCGTACGTTGTGTAGGTTGCGACGATTCTTACTGCTTCCAATGAGCCAGCAAACACCGAACCGTTATCGTATAGAATGGTGCGCAATCCGTACCAACCATTTGGAAGGGTATTGGTTGCAGTGAACTTCCAAGTAAGTCCGTCCAGTACTGGTCCTGTGAATGTGACTGGAATTGGATCGTCATTTTGGAAGTGTATTGTGCTCTCTGCGCTTGCTGCAGGTACAACTGATGCTTCGTAGCAGATTGTTTGATCCAACACACCATCTCCAATGTTGGGACGCACGTAGATGCTGACAACTGTAAGTTCTCCGACGGCGATTTCAGCTACGGTACTACCAAAGCCAATTACTTCTGCTGCTGCATTTTTTCCGCTGACATCGATCGTCCAAAGACCCAGTATCAACTCCTCCACTTCGACTGATGTTCCTGATGTACTAACTGAAAATGTCTCTACACCACCTTCGTGAGTTCCGACAATTTCGTACGAGTCGATCAGCATATCTACAGCTGGTACGATGCTTTTCATTAGTAGACTGTCGAACCGGATTGTGAGCGATCCAACCTCTTCACTGGTTCCATTGCTCTTTGGTATTCCACAACTCATCGCTGTGAAAAGAAGACCTACCATTATTAGGTAAGTTATTACCCGCTTTACGTTCATGTCATTTCTCCATTCAAATATTTGAAAATGTTGAAATCCATGATCATCTACGAGGATGAATCTTGCCCTTTTTTCCTTCTCTCTTTCAACTGATCCAGCGAGGTACCTTAGGATGGTGTATCAAGTACACTTCCCCTTCCATCGCCTCCTAGTTGAAGGTCTTTTTTGTTGGCATATAGGTAACGAACCTATCTCGTTCTTCACCTCCAATTTTTTCTCTGATGTTAATATTTTAGGTGAAAACTAGATTTTAATTTTGGAACCGATAATATTTTTTTTCATCCAACTCAGAGGATTTTCCTCCCAGTGAATGACTAGGTCTTTTCCGCAGGGGCACTTTATTTCCAGCCCTTCTTCCTCTGGATAGTGCGCTTCTATGCTACATCCACAAGTACACCTAACGTCGCACCTCATCAAAGTCCTCCCTCTAAGAGAATCTGCGTTGCCACTTCCTTTGGTGTGAAACCATTATCGTAGGCGCTTCTGTAATTCCAATCTGGAAGGTCTTCGCTGGATAGTGCGACCGCTCTTCCCAATTCCTCATCTACCTTTTCCAACCACACTTCGAAGGAATCTACTTTTGGTCTATTCCGCAACGTAGACTCTTCTACGAAGTTGCAGGTATGACCGTCGCTCCATTTGAATGAGGGTTTCTCCTCTGCCAGCACTTCTTGTCCACATTCTGGACAGATCCATGTAGCCATTTCCACTCCTCCTACACCGAGTTTTCTGCGCTGGTTAGTAGATCTATGGCTTTGATGATCCTTCCGTTGTTGGCGTGCATCGTAATATCCATCGGATGATCCTCAAGGTAATCTTTCAAGTTTGCACTCAACTCAATTAACTGGTGGATAGGTCCATCTAAGTTTTTGACCTCTTCTGCTATTTCGTTGCTATTCATTTCCACTCCTCCTAAAACTTTTATTTGTCCTACTTTCCACAATTTAGAACCAAACGTTAATTGCCTTCGTCTTTGCGTCCCATGAGCAATGTGCTTGACCGTGCCAGTAGAGGTCGTTTGGTCCGTGCACTTCCCAAGTACCACAGGACGATTTGTAGGACCAGATACTACGGAGTTTGATTTCCTTCGGAACGTCTTCTTTAACTTCGTTGTAAAGGGTCCTACAAAAAGTATGGTCTTTCATTTCTCCTCCGCCTTCTTCGCTTCTCTCTCCCCTTTTGCTCTTTCTATTCCTGCCATCATCGCTTTCCATCCAGGTGATCCTTTTTTAAGAACCCTCTTCATCGTCACTGCTTGCCGATCTCGTAATTCCTGATCATCCCAAGCAATTTTAAGCTTCTCACTCAACTCCGCTTTCTTTTCTGGGTGATCTACGTAAAATTGTTTGATTGTGATTGAGAGTGCTTTCCGTGCTTCTTTGCTCCACGGTTTCCTGTTTGTCTTCGTTGTTGTGACTCCGGTCTCTTCTAGCGACTCAAGCTTTTGCTCGAGATCCACATTTGCCTTTTCCTGCTTGGCTTTTGCCTTTGCCTGAAGTTCCTCTTCAGTCATAAGTAAACTCCTCCCTGGATTTACCTTTGCGATTTTTGTAGCGAGTTTGGCTTTTTCGCTACCCTTAAGTTTTTTGCTTGTTCCTTCCATCTCTATTTCCTCCAAAGTTTCTAAAACCTCTATGATATAAATTATATGATGTTTTGGGAGTATTTTCAACGATTCAGTTAAAGTTTTTGGAGGATTTAGGGATAATTTATGTTTTGGTGAAAAAAGTACTTAATGTTTATTAGGGCAAATGAATCAATGACCTATATTTTGGGGTAACATCTATTCATTCACTCTAATGAAAAGATCGAGTCTACATGGTATTTTAAAGTGGTTAGGATATGCTGAAAGAGTGAGATGTGATTTGTTTTTTGAAATATTGGATTATTTAGCCTCTGTACATCAAGATCAAGATTTTATATAATAATGACCAAAATCTCCAGGAGGTTTAAAAACATGTCCAAGAAACGAGGTCAGCCGGACGTAGCCAGATCTGGAAAGAGCGCATTTCCTGTCGGAGCTACGAATGCCCTAAAGCAAATAGCGAACTGTTTGGCCCTCTTCCTCATCAACTCAGAAGCACTCAAAGGGAAATCCGATCCAGACCGTATAGTCCTTTTAGACGATTTTGGTTTCGATAGGAATTCAATTGCATCCATAATCGGCACCACACCAGACACTGTGAGCGTTCGACTCTCAGAGGCAAAGAAGAAGAGTACAGAGGCAAAGAAGAAGGCTAATCCATAACAGGATCGTTTGATGGCGCGCATTGATCAAGAGCTGTTCCAAAAACTGCAGAAGAAACTCGGCGTAGAAAGAAGTCGACTATATGATCTCATCAGACAGAAGGTGGCCGAGACACATCTGGACAGGCATCTAGCTGCGATAGTACTTGCCATGGATAAAGGTCTAAACATTCACAAATACGCAACATCAGAAGACCTCGAAATAATCCGTGGTGGTTCTCGAAGAGGTAATGCCAAAACACAAAACGGCGCAAGGTCTTCACCTAGTCCACGTCCTATCAAGGTGCTTGAACCTATCTCCTTGAATATTTCATTTGTTCACTCTCCAGAACTCAAGACAATCCTATCGAGGGATATATCAGAACTCAATGTCGCTCGTTCGCAAGGGCTGGCAAAGACAGCTAAGACATGCATGGTGCTCGCAGGCTCTATCGCTGAGGCGTTGCTCTTGGATGTACTTCAGCACAACAAAAAGAAAGCGTTATCCGCTTCAACACTTCCCAAAAAACCGCCTACTGATCTTGAGAAGTGGGATTTGTACACGATGGTTTCCGTCGCCACGAGCATGTCTCCATCGCTCTTGCCTTCCGATGCGGCATCAGGTGCAACTCAACTAAGAAAATGGCGAAACTTGATTCATCCAGGTAGAGAACTCCGAGAAACCCGAAGCAATCGAATAAAGCCGACAGCAGCGCGAGCAAGCACTGCTATAGCATTTTTGCAGCTTGTTGCTGAGGAGCTTTCATAATATCGGTGTCTGGAAACTAGATAGGACTTTTTTCGGTATTTAGCAGTGAAACTTGCTTCATTCTATTCCTGTTGGACATCCGTGGTTGACTACTCCGGATCTCTTGCTTAGACTGAACAATACTTTATAACAAAAAAAGGGAAGACGATGACTGAGATTCTTTACCCTATGAGGAAAGAGTTTAGCGCTCCTTGGCTGATCGACTTCGATAAACTAGAACTACTAGATGAGGTTATAGAAAAACAGCATAAAGAATTGCTAGATTACCGAGAAAAGGGCATTCAAGCGGCCATCAAAGAGGAGATCAGCAACTACAAGGACAACGAGCAGCACATTGTAAAAGAAAAGATCGAAGAGCAGACTAGAAATAGTTACGAATTTTGTTCCGAATTTCGTAAGGTGACGATTTTATTGAGCAAAGGGAGGGAAGTACAAGCAGAATCTTTTAAAGAAGCAAGTAAGGAGCAGTTCCTTCAAGATGAAGTACCAATTGGTTTCAGCGCAAAGCTTGAGGTAGGTAGTACCAAGGTAGAAATAACGCTTGGTGAGTACGACCGTGATGAAATTCGATACAAGGTTGATTCGAATGATTCTGCTATTGCTAAGGATATTATCTACGATATCGAGAGTTGGATCAAGAGCGTCTTGCCACGTTTGTGGCTGAGAATCTGGAAGAAGGTCTATGGATGGCATTTTAATCTCATCTTTCTATGGGTTCTTTGCGCGGCAGTCACATTACCAGTTGTGTACAAACAATTCCAATCAGAAATAAAAAAGGATGTTGAAGCAATCATTGTAGAAGGGATCGATTCCGACAATATTGAAAAAGCGATAGAGTTTGTTCTAATCTATGCCTCGAACTATGTTCCTGAACAATACCGCACCAATGTTGAATCATGGCTCAGAAAACTGATAGTGTTCTCTTCTATATTTGCTGTCGTCATTTTAATACTATCCTTCCCTCCGAAATCTAATATCGGGATCGGAAAAGGTGAATCGAGAATACGACGATGGAGGGTATATCTAAGAATAGTGTCATTTACTATCCCTGTTGTAATAATTCTGCCAATAATATTGAATCAAATACAGATACTTTAGGTAATTGTCCAGCGTTTCGCCTAACACGTGCATTTGCGGCTCCGCTCGCTCTTCGCTTCACCCAATTCCAACGCTCGCTATTCACGTCGTAGAGGAATCCGGTAACCAAAAAAAATGTCACTCAACTCCCTCAATGGAACTAGGGTGACATTTTTTAGTTCTTTCACACAAATACGCAAAAGTCGCCTTCCTGCAAATCCTTTAACTTTCTCCAACTTACTTAGGATTCCTCTTCCTCATCATAATGGTCCAATTGTCTTGGTCTTCTTGTTGTTTTTCTCGGTGCTGGTAACTTCTCATGTAAAGGTTCCATGCCAAGCAGTTCTCTATTCTCACTTAGAAGACGAGTTATCTTGTCTATTGGATCTTCCCTTTCTGGTTCTCTTAGTTCCTCGAATGGTATCATCCTCAAACCTCCTATTGATCTAAATAGCAATTCAGTTGCACGAAACTTTACAGCCTTGTCATCATCTCCCAAAAGCTGCTTCATGTTTTCCAGTCCAAGCATCACAAGACCCTTCAGACTTTCTTGGACAATTCCTAAAGTGTAGTTCCTGATGAATTTTAATTCTCTCTGAAATGATTCCTCATTCATCCACCCTGAAATTGTTGTTGGTACTACACCAACCTTCTCCGCTACATCTCGCTTTGTAAATCCTGCAACAATGAGAACTGCTGCTTTCCTGTGTCTGTCTGTCAATCTCATTCATCAATACCATCCTTACCTTTTTCCAAGTATTTGTTCTTAGTTCTCTCCGAACTTCTCCTCGTCTACCTTTTCCAGAAACTCCCTTATTTGCGTTTGCCTGTCTTCTGGAAGACTACTTATATCAACATTCCGTAATCCCTCGCTTGCTATATCCAGTTGCTCCCTCATCTCGTCCCACATGCCGAAGTAAGCCATCAAGTCAAATATCCCCTCAATAGCCAACAAGCGCAAATCGATATCCTTGGATTTGATCAGACTCTTATACAACTGTAATTTTCCCCAACAGGGTAAGTTTTTACTCATTCTTCCTCTCCTTTTCCATCTACAAAAGCGTCTTTGCCCCCCTCCTTAGGGACTACATTGATTCTTGTTGCAAATGGTTTCCAACGACATTCTCCACCATCAGCTATATTGGTTTCATAGTGTCTGCAATATATCTTGAGGCAGTACGCAAAATTATTTGGGCAGAGCATTTACCAACTCCTTCTTCTTAATTGCTGTCCACACACATTTCCCCTCTACTCGGTAAATACATTGGTCTACGAAACTGCAAGTAACTTTTACTAAAGGACACACTTGCTTATCCATGAAATCCTCCGTTATCTCTTTTCGCTGGGATTTACACATCCACGACCTTTTAGCCAAAACTTGCAACAGTAACCTTTCCCTTCAGATTTCTTAGGGCATCTACCTCACTCTATGAGTGTCTCCTTCAGCAAGTCTACTTCGTGTTCTTTTTCCGACTCGCCTTCTTCCAACGTATCTGGTTCACCACTGATGATGGGAACTTCTCCATCTGGTTTTTCATCCACTTCTTCCACGTCCTCTTCTGGACCAGTTTCCTCAATCAGCTTCACATTCATAGCTGCAGTTTGTCCTCTACGTGCTCCCTCACCAATTTGGAATTCTACGCGATCTCCTTTTTCTAAATATTGCTCATCAACAAGGTTGGAATAATGGACAAATACTTCTCCCCCACCATCAGCAATATCAATGACGATCCACCCGAATCCTTTATCATAGCTTTTTACGATTCCGAACATTTTTTTCTCTCCTCAACCTATTTCGACGTTCCTTTCTTTCATCGATAATTTCCTCTATCATTTTGCCATCTGCGCCTTTGATGCGAAGCAATTTTTTGAATTTAGTGTCGTTATATAATTCTTCAACTGGCATCTCACTCTCCTAAAAAGTGCTACCCCCAACCAACGGAAAGAGGTAGCACAAATGGCAAATAACTCTTAAATCTTTGACCTGTTCTGGTCCAAGCAGTTATTTCTTAAAAGCACCTTCCTTCACACCCAAGTAAACTTGCTTGAAAACTCAAGTGATCCAGAAGGTGTAAAAAGACAAGCGCCCTCTTCCGTCAAAAACAGGGTAAGGGACAGAAGAAGGCAAAAAGACATTGGAGGTTGTCGAATGAATACGACATTTCCCTACCCTCTTATTTCATATATCGTTCTTGAAAATCTTCCTCGTTGTAGACGATTTCTACAAACTCGTCATTGTCATTTTTGATAATGAGATCGTTCGGTTTTGTTGGGGGTTGCTCAAAATTGTAAGCGCCAGAAGCGGAGATGAGAACGGTTGCTCTACATCTATGAAAAAGAAATCCCTTCTTTGTAGTTTGGTGCCAAACATTGCCAGTGATTGTAGACCCATCCGATTTCATAATACACCTAATCTTCATTTTTCTTCCTCAACAAGTTTTGCACGTATTTCTCAAGTTTCTCATCTTCGACTTGTGGATCTTCTTCCACGTGTTGATCTTTCAACAACTCCGCGACATTCTGTTTCACCTTCTTAATGGCGACTAATTCTGCGTCCGCCTCTTTGCTCTTTTTCTTAGCACGTTCGTAGTTGATTTTTGTTGCACCCTCGACAGCTTCTTCCACTATCTTTTCGAGTGGATGGATTTCTTCTTCTTTGTGTGAATCTGGTTTGCTTTTGGAGACTGGTAAACCTCCTCCGCCATACCTTCCGATTCCAGAAGAAGCAATTCCTCGAATCTCTACCCCACGTTCATCTGCAACGATAGCATCAATCATTTCTCATCCCCTTCTTGCTTTGCAATATCTGCAACAGCCTTGCCGAGATCCCGAATGTGCTTGTTTCCACCGATGACTCGCCCTGCATCGAATCTGGTGTTGGTCTTAGTATTCCCACTGTCGTCTTTTGTAATATCGTGTGTGGTGTGAATACCGACATCCTTTGAGCATTTTACTCCCATAGTCCCATCACCAACCTTCTTTCCCTTTTTGATAGGGTTGACTCGGCTCACTGGGGCTTTTCCAAACCGGCCTATGCCAGTCACAGGTATACCTTTGAATCCATATTCTCCGTTTTCATTTTCCTCAGCCATTGCCTTCCTCCATTTTTCAGTATTTCTAATCATCTATTTTTAAACGTCGCCTCAGTTTTTTCATCAATCTGGAGATGTTCTCCATCTCTTCCTTGGAGCGATGCTGCTCCTTATCTGGTTGAGGTCTGTGAAATCCGTTATTATTCTGAATGAACATTCTCCTTGAGCTGTTGTCCATTTTGCGCCTGCCTCTCTTTCACCTTTTTCTGTCCTTCAATAATGTTGCGACGTTTCACTGGATCGTTCCATGCACTGAGTCCTGATTCCCGCATCTTCTCTCTGGTTTCTGGCCTGTGTTTACTATTTCTTTGCATGGTCAACCTCCTCTGACTTGTGTTGATCTTCTACCTGCTCTGGTAGTTCCTGTAAGATTTCAACGATTGCTAAAAATCGCCTTCCTGTCTTCTCACCTTCTCCGATGACTATCTTTTCGTTTTCCTCAACGACGAGTTCTCGACGTAGTCCGATTTGATATTCTGGATACATTTCGTTATGCACCTCATCAAAATGCAATACTGAGATCTCTCTTGGTTCATTGTAGAAATCCCTACTTAATCTGCGCGGTTGTTTCACCACTGTCTTTCTCCTTGCTCTTGATTCTTTGAATAATCCATATTGCTGCACAATCGTTGCCATCTCTATCTTTGCCAGGACATTTTCCTTCAAAGCTGATTGGAAGAAGTCTTCCACAAAGGGAACATGGTTGTCTTCTTTCCGAAAGACTTTCCTTTTCAGAAACTGTGCTGGAAGAAATTCCTTTTCTTGCTTCTTCTCTTATATCTTTGTCCTTATTCTCTTTTATTTCTTCCCCATTGATTAATGTTGTTTCGAAACCACTTTTTTGTTGTTTCGTTTTGTCCGAAACTACATTTTTGTTATTTCGTTTTTCTTCGGTCACATCTTCTTCTGGTACATTATTAAGTGCTTGCAGTATTTTTGGACTTGCAAGATCTGTCGCAGAATAGCTGAGAAACAGCAATTCGTATTTATTGCTGCGGAAACCACTGCCTCCTATTACGTTGATGTAACCTATTTTTACAAGGCGGTCTGCTAATTGTGTAATTCGACCTGGTTCAACTCCAAGCATTCTCCCTAACGTCTCTCTGCTTGGAAAAACGATTATCTTTCCATCCTTGCGCTTATTCTTTTTGCCAGGATAGTAAAACACTGAAAGGGACTGGAGCAGCTTAAACTCAGAACTTGACAATCTCTCATCAAGGAGAATCCACTTTGGAAAATTGAGATATGCGTGGATGTTTGGGATTATGACTTTCTGTCCAAATTCTTCTTCATCCTCTTCAGTCCACCAACTTTTCTTTTTCATTTTTAGTCCTCTATGCTATATATCTTTTTATAGCCACAAAGTTATATGAGATCAGTTTGATTTGAGGATTCCTCTATATGTATAATTACCAACTATTCGAGAGTTTCGTTAACTACTTTTTTTCCAACCAAAATATTGGATTTTGTTGGACCTGATAAATAGATCCGGTCTGCATATCCTGACACCTATCTAATTGTGACGTGTCGATGTATGAGACCGAATCCATTATCGCTTCTCTCATCTACCTTCCTCTTTCCGCGTCCACCATCTCGCGCTCGATACGTCTCTCCCGTTCTTTGCGAGACTCACGTCGAGGTTTATGACCACCGAGCTTTGCTACTTCTGAAATAGGTAAGGTAGGTGGTCGGCATCGGGCATCTAAGGCTCTTGCTATCAGCTTGTCTTCCAGTACCTTTTTTAGTCGTCTTCGCTTTTGTGTTTTTAGTCTTCTCATCATTTACCTTCCAAGTAGTTTTTCGCGGTCAAAATCGAAAACCCGAGCACGTAATCGAGGACTTCTTGGTATGCTTCAATTTTTCCTTTCAGTTGGTCGTCACACCAAGTCCCCCACGTTCTACACCTCTTGTTTCCTGCTGGAGTCTCTGCTACCAACTCCATTTCCTTGATCCTGTGTTTTAGCCACGAAGCCATTTTTCTTTGTTTCATCTTTGACCTCCTTTGCGAGCAATCGTTTCATGTACTCTTCCTTGTCGCCACGGATTAGGCAGCACTGACAAGAAACATGCTGAGAAGTCTTTTGGTGCAAAACTCTCATAAAATTCCCTCCCCGTAAGTGCTTTGTTTAGAGAGTCCGACATCTGGTTGCAGACAATTTCTTCACCTCGATGCTTTGAAGCCTCGTGACCGAACTCTCGTAATGCTTCTTCGAGGAGATTGCATCTGTGCTCATAGCGGATGTTCTTGTGAAATCTGCGCAGGACCAAATACCAATAGATTGCGTAATAGAGATTCACAGTCATAAGCTCGCCATCGCAATGCCTCGGTTTATGTAGTTCACGTAGCATATCTTCGGACGCTTCTCCGATGCGACACCTGTTTTCGAACTCATACAATAGGTCTTGTAAGAGTTCCCGGCCTTCCATGTCTAAGTACTCATTAAGCTCTTGAACTTTAGTCATCTTTCCTTCTCCTTTTCAGACGCCATTTACGATCTATCCAACTCATCTTGTGGAATTTGTGACCTCCGGTTTGTGTCACTCCTCTTTTGTACACCCTCGACTTTGCTGCTTGAAATCGTAGAATCAGATCGACATCAGGTTCTTTCAATACTCTCATCGGAGTACCTCCCCTCTACATTTTGATTTCGAACGCACAACGTGCGCTATCAATTTCAAACGTATAGCTGTGAGGAGAGCAAAACCATTAAAGTGACATAGATAAGGAGGGTTACTTCTTAGGTCTGTGTTTTTTAACTACTGTCCTTGGAAGGTGGTATTTAGTAACTGGTCTATGGATTCTCTTCGTAATGTGAGGATGGCGCTCGTCTATTGGAACATCTTCATAGAGGATAACCTTTTCTGCCCATCCGCCCTTTCGCTCTTCCGGACTCATAAGCTTTGCCCAGAGCTTTTTTCCTCTTCCGCCATGGTAGTACTTCGTCCAGACAAAGCCTTTTTCGTGCAACTCAGCAATTGCTTGCTTTACGAGACGAAGAGTTTTTCCTTCTGGTCTGCGGAAACGGCCCCTCTCTTTCATCACCTTCTCAATATAGTGAGCGCTTATAAACTTATTGAAGTATCTTGGAATTTTGTAAAGTTCCTTTATGATTTCGAGGACAGCATTTGCAACGTATGCATCCTTTCGCATCACTCATTATACCATAAAAAAAGAGGAAACGACTAGTCGATTTAACTATATTTACTTTTCAAAAGCAGAACATTATAGTTCTCCCACGTCTATGAAAAAAAGGCATATGAAAAGCGATTGGATTAGTGTAGTAGAGAGTAGAATAACATCCCTCAGCAGATACAGAAACGCGAATCATTGGTTTCGCTGCAAAAGAACGGGCAAAGATACTCCATCGAGGGCACCGGAGACGCAGGATGCCTGGAAGCCGGTGGAGTTTCCCATCGAGCTGACGAAAAGGGCCGAGTTCTGGTTCCGGTTGACCTACACAATACCGAAGGAAATCCAGGGTATCCCTGTTTCCGGAAGCAAAGCAGTGCTGCAATCCAGGACCCTCAAACCCATGGAAGTATTTCTCGACGGGAATAGCATATTTTCCGCCCGTTACTGGTCAGATCTCTGCGTTCCGGAAGCGGTTCTCACTGAAAAGGCCGAACCCGGCCGAACCTGTGAAATCCTGCTCCGCCTAGACAATACCGGAAGCAACGGGATCAACGACCGCATCGAGATAGCAATCGAAATCGAGCGGGTTGAGGAGCTCATCTTTGAGCTGGAGACCTTTCTTCAAGAGATCCCCTTCTGCGACTGCATCACGCGAACCCTGGCTCCCAAGGAGCGGCCCTTATTTGAAGAGGCTGTCCGCGTTGCTGAGCGTGAGATCGGAGATAAAAAGAAAAATGCTCCGATGGATCTGATCGACACGATCGGAGGAATTCGAAGAACGCTCGCGCCTCTCGCCGACTACTCTAAATCCCTTACCGTGCACCTGATCGCACATGCTCACATCGATCTGAACTGGCTCTGGACTATGGAGGACACGATCGATGTCTGCGAACGTGACTTCGGCACCATGGTCCGATTCATGGAGGAGTTCCCCGACTTCTGCTTCTCCCAGAGCCAGGCGGCGGTGTATGACATCACAGAGATGCGCTTCCCCGAGCTCTTTGAGAGGATTCGGCACCACGTCACGGAACAGCAGTGGGATGTTACAGCAGCGACCTGGACCGAAGGCGACCTCAATATGGCCAGCGGCGAAGCAACGATACGTCAAATCCTCCTGGCTCGACGGTACTGCGAGGACAAGCTAAACACCTCTTCAAGGGTTTGCTGGGAGCCGGATACCTTCGGGCATCCCGCCACACTGCCCCAGATCCTTAAAAAGTGCGGCATTCCCTACTACTATCATACGCGCTGCGGGAGGGCCGGCCCCCTGTACATTTGGGAGGGACCGGATGGCTCGGAGATCCTGGTTTTCAACAGTGTGTACAATAACAGCGTCAACGCCGCCGACATTGCGACTGTATCGAGGACCCTTCTGCAAGAGCATGCCCTGCGGGACTCGCTGTTCGTCTATGGGGTAGGAGATCATGGAGGAGGCGCAACACGCCGGGATATTCAGCGGGCCGTGTTTCTGAATTCGCTTCCCACCATGCCTCGGGTCGTGTTCAGCACGGCTCACAGGTTCTTCGATGCCGTAGCGGACAGGGACCTCAGTACCTTGCCCAGGATCACGGGCGAGCTGAACCCCATCTTCGACGGATGCTACACCAGTCATGCAGGCCTGAAACATCTGATGCGGAGTTGTGAGAACCGGCTCCTCGAACTCGAGGCTGCGGGAATTCTGGCGGATCTCTGCGATCCATCGCACGGTTCATCCGCTAAGCAGTCGCTACCGACTAAGCAGTCGCTACCGACTTTACAGTCGCTATGGCGACCTGTTCTCTTCAACCAGTTTCACGACATATTCTGTGGCTGTGCCATTCATGCGACCTACGAGCAGGCCGAGCCGCAGCTGCGGCAGGTCATTGAAGACTGTACGACCCTGACCAGAGAGAACCTGTCCCTCGCCTCGGCCAGGATAAGCTCGCCCGGCAATCGTGGCTCCGGCGGCCGACGATCCGGCGGGCCAACATCCTCAGGCCAGGGCTTTGCAATCTGGAACCTGCAGGGACACACCAGGACCGATATAGTGACCATCGAGAAACCCGACGGCTGGACGGACGTGACCGTAGTCGACTCGCATGGAGAGAGCGTGCCGGGGCAAATCTTTGACGGAAAGCTCTTTTTTGTCGCAAAAGACATCCCCCCCCTTGGATTCAAGGAGTACACACTACTGCCGATCGCCGACTCGGAGACCTCTTCACACGGCGAGAGGACAGGTCGGAACCCGGATGAAACCATATGGCTGGAGAGTAATTTTTATAGAATAAGCATAGACAGGGATTCAGGCTGCATCACCCACCTCGAAAAAACCGAGAGCGGGAGGACCTTTGTCAGCGTAAAGAACTGGATCGAGCTCATACCCAACTACAACAACCTCTTCAGCGTGGAGTACGAGATGCCCCACAGGCTATCCGCCTGGATCATCGGCCCGATCTCCCGTGTGGAAAACCTCACAAGAGGGGCCAAAGTCGAAATCGTATCAGAGGGACCTGTAATGGACGTTATCTCTGTGCAGCATCGCCTCGGAGAATCGACCATCGACCAGAGAATCTTCTTCTACAGAGGGCTGAAACGCATCGAGTTCAAAACGGTTGTCGACTGGCGCGAAGTATCGGGACCCCATCGGGACGCCCCGCTCCTCAGGGTTTCCTTTAAACCCGAGTTGTCAGGTATCTCGCGAGTCCGGTATGACATCCCCTTTGGTTTTATCGAGAGAAACGCCGATGGTACCGAGTATCCCGGCCAGAAGTGGGTAGACGTTTCCGACGATCAGTCCGGCATGAGCCTGATAAACGACGGCAGGTATGGATTCCGCTGCACCGGCAACACCCTCTCCATGACCTGCATTCGAACGAGTTACGCTCCTGATCCGGAACCCGACAAGGGAAAGCACACCTTCGGATACGCCCTCTATCCGCACGGCGGAAACCCCGTAAGAGCCGGCGCCCCGGAGGAGGCAGCCGGATTCAACAGCCCTCTGATACCCATCGCCCTGGTACAGCGCTCCCCTGCTTCGGGTGGGTCACCCTTGGAGCAGCAACCGTTGCCGTCGGCGCCATCACCATCTGAGGGAAATGGGTTCTCTCTTATCAAGGTAAAGGGGCAGGGAATCATCGTCTCGTCGGTCAAGGGGGAAACGGCAGGGGAGGGAGTTATTCTCAGAGTCTATGAGGTCGCAGGCGAGGAGAAAAGCTTGACAGTCGACACGGCACTGACGCTTGAAAAGGTCGAAGAGATCTCCCCCACCGAAGACCGGGTTGTTACAGAGCTGAGCATAAATGCAAACGGCGCCAGCTTCGATGATCGCATCGGGAAGTACGAAATAAAAACCTACAGGCTGACCGGGGGGGTGTCATTAGCTGCCTGCGGTGGCTCACGAGCTGCCGACAGCCTGCCACGAGCTCCGGGGATCTGTCGGGAGCCTTAGGGGCCGGAATCTCACTCAAAGATCTTCCCGGGATTCAGTATGCCCTTGGGATCGAATGCCGCTTTAATGCTCTTCATAAGGTCTATCTGATCCTGTCCGATGAAATCTCGCAGATACTCTTTTTTGATCAATCCGATACCATGCTCCCCGGAGACGATTCCACCGTATTTTCTCCCTAACTCATGAATACCATCTCTTATCTTTTTGTACTTCTCCCCCGAGTTCGCGATCTCACTCCATTCGCCTTCGTGCCACCGGGAGCCCATGATGTGGTTATGTACATTCCCGTCCGCAGCGTGTCCGTAGGTCGGTATCCATGTATCGAGGTCCGCTTCGAGATCGTGAACCTCTGACACATACCGGGCAATGTCCGCCATTGGTACAGTGATATCCAGGAGCTCGAGGCTGTAGGGCTTGAGGGTCTCATAGATGTGGCTCCGGATATCCAGGATGGTCTGTTGCTTTTCCCTGTTGTCCGCAATAAATACATCGATCGCGTTCTCAGCCAGGCAGATCTCGCCAATCCTCTCGGCCAGCTCCATAATCTCATCCTCATCTGCAGCATCGATGATAATCATGAGATGGGCGTCACCCTCCTGGCAGGGCCATCTCTTGTCGAGGGCGTGCTCGCACACGCGTATGGGATCAATTTCGATAAACTCCAGGGACATGGGCACGATTTTGCTCTGGATGATCTTGGGCACCGCGCGGATGGCATCGTGGAGATCGCTGTAGGGCACGATGAGGGTGTGCATCACTTTGGGTGGGGCCAGCAGACTGATGAAAGCCTTGGTCACGATACCGAGGGTTCCCTCTGACCCGATTAACAGATGCACGAGATTGTAGCCACTGGAATTCTTCATCAGTTTCCCGCCAACTGTGATGATCCTGCCGTCAGGCAAAACGACTTCGATCCCCCGAATGAAATTACGAACGATTCCGTATTTCAGAGCCCTTGCACCCCCGGCGTTTGTAGAGATGACCCCCCCCACGGTTGCAGACTCATCACCCGGGTGGGGCGGAAAGAAGAGCCCCTGCTTCTCCACGGCTTCGTAGAACTCCATCAGCGTGACACCCGACTCCGCCGCTGCCATGAGATTATTTACGTCTACCTCGAGCACCCGGTTCATACGCTCAAAGGTAATGACAACACCACCGTGAACTGGGACGCAACCTCCACACAGCCCCGTGCCGCCGCCGCGGGGTGTTACAGGTATCGATTCCTGTGAACAGAGCTTCATGATTTGGGAGATCTCATCTGCGCTTGCGGGTCTGACAACCGCCTCGGGAAAGGCCCTTATCTCATCGAGAGAATACTCATCCCCCGCGTAGTCCAACATCTGCTCTTTATCCGTGACGATGTTGTTGCCACCCACGATGGACCCCAGCTTCTCTGTAATTCTTCTGTCGATCCTACTGAACATATTTTCCTCGTAGTCTAAACTATCACTAACTTCTTCGCTGTTACAACTGCTCGCACGGCAACCCCTCTTGACAGGCTAAGCAGCGAGTGTCCAATTCTGCGGTTTCGGTGTGAAATATTGTGATAATAATCCCTCTACTTTTGCCAGCCGGACCTTCAATACCTGCTCGTTATCCGCTTTCAAGGTATCCTTCATCTCGGCCAGGACCTGTAGCGCTTGGCCCTCCAAGAGCATGACGTTCCAACTCTTGTACTCCCGGCTTCCTTTACTCGGCTCCCGGAACAGATTACAAAAGTCCGCTAAATGCTCACCGGCATGATATAAGTCCAGAATCCCAATCGCCTCAGAAAAGTTCGTTTGTTGGATCTCCCAATTCGTTTGTTGCTTTCTAGTTGGATAGACCGGGTCGCGTAGACCATTTTTTTTAAAAAATCAATGACTTAAACCGATCCGAGACCTCCTACCCAAACGGAGTTTTTACTAGCGAAAAGCAAGAAGTAAGGTTATTCTTCTATAGCATTTACTTTAAATAGAAAGGAGGTGATTTGAGTAAAACCACTACAATCCAACCATACGTAGCGGCTGTGTGTGTTAAAAATGTATTCACAGGAGGAAAAACATGAAGAAAAGTCTTTTTATCTTTATCGTTATTCTGTTCGGTTTTTTGTGCGTGCTGAATGCAAGCGCAACCGGAAAGCAAGAACAACCTCGTGCGGAAAGAAAACTCGTTATTTACAATTCCTATATGGGTGATCCGGAACCGAGGCGGGTTGATAAGGAGCTCATAGCTAAGTTCATGGAGAAAAACCCAGAAGTCCGGGTGATTCACAGTATCGTAGCTCATGAAGATTTCAAACAGGCAATAAGAGCCTATCTGACGGCATCCACACCTCCAGATGTGATGACATGGTTTTGCTGGAAATCGGGCCCGATTTTTCATCGAGAAAGGTCTGATTCTGGATATAAGCGACGTCTGGAAACAGGAGGGATGGAACCAATCCTATCCAAAGGGATTCCGTGCAATGAGCTCCGTTGATGGTAAGCAGTACTTTTTGCCCAACAGCTACTACTGGTGGGCGGTTTACTATCGAAGGTCGATATTTGAGAGATACGGACTGCAACCGCCCGAGACCTGGAACGATTTTCGCACGGTGTGTTCAAAGCTGAAACAGAACGGTGTTTCCCCCATTACAATAGGAACCAAGTATCGTTGGACGGCAGCTGGATGGTTCGATTATCTCAACATGCGCGTAAATGGTCCTGACTTTCATATCAATCTCATGCTGGGAAGGGAGAAGTACGACGATCCCAGAGTCAAAAAAGTGTTTTCGATTACTGGGCCCCTCTGATCGAGAAGGGGTATTTCATCGATAATCCCGCGGCATATACATGGCAAGAGGCCATACAGTTCATGAGTGAGGGCAGCGCGGCGATGTACCTCATGGGCGACTTCATTCGAGACTCTTTCCCCAAGGATAAGGTGGACGATCTCGAGTTCTTCCGTTTCCCAATCATTGGGAAAGGCGTGCCCATCGGTGAAGACGCTCCTACAGATGGGTTTTTTGTTTCAGCTAAAAGTCAACACGTGGATGCTGCAAAAAAGCTGATAGCCTTCTTCGGTTCGGTCCAGGCACAGGAGTTCAATGCGAATCATTTGGGACGTCTTGCTGCAAATGGCGATGTGGATCTCTCGATCTATGGTCCTGTACAACAGAAAGGCATAAAGATGATTCAGAGCTCGGATTTTGTAGCACAGTTTTACGATAGGGATACGACACCAGAGATGGCCGATAAAGGCATGAACGGATTCATGGAGTTTTGGGATAATCCCAACAACATCGGTGACATTCTGTCGCGATTGGAGAAGGCTAGGCAGGATATCTTCAAATAGACACGGATTGATAAGAGCCCGCATTCATACGCGGGCTCTTATTTTCTACTGCGAGTTGTGACTCCAAGGAGTGATACGATGCGTCATTCAAAGATCGTAGATGTCCTTACCCCTTACCTGTTTCTGAGCGTGCCGCTGATTTTCTTTCTTATCTGGGTGATCGGGCCGATGTTCTACACCTTCTATTTGAGTCTGACCGATTGGGATGGTATTTCTACACCGAACTATATTGGTTTGAGGAATTTTCAAAAACTATTTGAAGATCCGGTTTTCTTCATCTCGCTTATCAATAACCTCAAATGGATCATCACCTTCATCACAATTCCTGTGATTTTCGGCTTGGTTCTCGCAATGGCGCTCAATCGCGAAATACCCGGATCAAAACTCTTCAAGGCGGGGTTTTATTCGCCCATGGTACTTTCCCGTGTAGTCTGCGGGTTGATTTGGTCTTGGATGTACCATCCGGCAAACGGCCTCATCAACTCTGTTCTTCGTCTGGTAGGGCTGGCATCCTGGGCACAGGGTTGGCTGAGTAACAAAAAGCTGGTGATGTGGGCGATTATCGCTGTGGCTGTTTGGCGACAGGTGGGTTATGTCATGGTTCTCTATCTAGCTGGACTGCAGAGTGTTGATCCTCATCTTGTGGACGCCTCAAAGGTTGACGGCGCGAATCGTTGGCAGAGTTTCCGGCATGTCATTCTGCCACAACTAGCTCCAGTAACGGTCATAGTCATCGTGATTAGTATCATTGACTCCCTTCGGGCCTTTGATCTGGTATCAATTATGACGCGCGGCGGTCCCTATAACTCGTCAAGCGTTTTGGCCAACTTCATGTACATAGAGGCCTTCAATAACTACAAGATGGGCTATGGCGCTTCGATTGCGGTAATTCTGTTTCTCATTAGTCTGGTTTTCATTTTCATGTACCTGCGGCGTGTTCTGAAAAGCGAAAGTCAATAGGAGATTGCGGCGTGTACTCGACAGGCAAATTCTTCAGTTCGCCATGGAGAACGATAGGTTTTGTAATCCTTGTGTTGATCACTTTCCTGTGGCTCGTTCCAGCCATTAGCTCCGTCATAACGGCAATTCGAACTAATGATGACATACTTTCTCGTGGATTCTGGGCGTTCCCCAAGGAGTTTGTACTGACGAACTTCAAAACGGCATGGGAACGCGGTGGACTGAACCGATTCCTTCCAAACAGCTTCATCATCACTCTCCCTTCACTGGTTTTTACACTGTTTCTTTCCTCTCTCTCCGCTTACGCCCTCTCCAGATTCCGTTTTCCGGGTAACAGGTTCTTCTACTTCCTCTTTATAGGCGGAATGATGCTTCCCTTTCAGGTCTTGCTGCTACCGGTCTTTCTTTTGACGAACGCACTGGGTTTGTATGACACCTGCTGGGGGCTTATAGCCTTTCATACTGTTTTTCAATTGGGTTTCTGTACCTTTGTCTTGCGAAACTATATGCTCACCGTACCCGTACAGATATTCGAAGCAGCCCGGATCGATGGCTGTAACGAAGTGCGAATTTGGTGGCAGATCATGCTGCCGCTTACGGTTCCTGCCATGGCCGCCATCGCAACGCTGGAATTCACCTGGATCTTCAACGACTACCTCTGGGCTATCATTCTCGTTCGAAGCGAAAAGCGTATGCCAGTGACCGCAGGACTGGCTTCGCTGCAGGGGCAATACATTATGGATTGGACCGTTATTGTCTCTGGTGCGCTGCTTGCATCCGTTCCAACAATCATCGTGTTTTTTTTCTTGCAGCGTTACTTTATCGAAGGATTGACTCTCGGCTCGAGCAAGTAGCGTTTGTCCTGTTCTCATCCTGCGCGGTTTGGCCCTGCCGAGCAACTTGCAAAAACGGTGCCTGGTGTATAGGATGCAGCCTGCGCGTTAGAGTATTTACGAGGTAGACAATCTGCGAGGTAAACAATGAACGAGAAAAAACTCAAGGGCAAAATCGCCTGGGTCACGGGATCGTCCCGAGGGATCGGCAGGAGCATCGTCGAGCACCTGGCCAGTGCAGGCGCCGATGTGGCCGTACACGGAACGAAACCCGACTCCCCTAAAACCTTTAACGAGGGAGAATCTCTCGAGGCGATTGCAGAGGAAATAAAAAAAAGTCATGCCGTTCGAGCCGTTGCGGTTCACGGTGACCTGACAGATGAGAGAGTCGTGAAGCGCCTCGCTCAGGAGATAAGGGCCGAGTTAGGCCCGATAGATATCCTGGTCAACTGTGCCGGAGGGGATATAGGAAGCAGAGGCGTAAAGGCTCCGATGGCCGGTAAACCGGAACACAACGACGCCGTGTCCATCTCGCTCGAGGATATCAGGACCGTAATGGACCGCAACCTCATGACCTGCATTCTCTGCTGCAGGGAGGTGGCGCAGGAGATGATGGATCGCAAGAGCGGCAAGATCGTTACCATCGGAAGCATCGCAGGGCTCTTTGGGCACCCCGAACAGGTCATCTATGCGACCGCCAAGGCTGCTGTCCATGAGTACTCCCGCTGCCTGGCGATGCAGTTGCGTCCCTACAACGTTGCCGTAAACGTCGTCGCCCCCGGAGAGACAGTCACGCAGCGTTTTCTGGCCAGCCGGGAAACCGAGGAAACTAAAATGGTAGAGGATGGAACGTTGGAGAGATACGGCTGGCCCATCGAGGTGGCGCGAACCGTGGAATTTCTGGCATCCGATGCCGCGAGCTACATTACCGCACAGGTGCTCCGGGTCGATGGCGGAAAACAGGCCTGGCCCTCGTGAGGGGCCCGGCTTTCCCGGAAGAGCCTATGCGAGCTGATTCTCCTCGAATCCGGCTGTCTTTGCCTCGGTAAGGGTATTACCTAAAAATACGTATCGGGGTTTGAAATATCTGTCTCCCTGAAAGCGGGTCCAGGATCTTTCGCCGGAAGCGCCTGCATCGGTCTCTTCGCTGGCGTCGGTGAACGAGTAACTGCCCTCTGCCAGATCAAAGACCGTGAAATCCGCCACTGCGCCCCTCTCGAGGGTCCCGTAGTCACCCTTTTCCAGGATCGTGGCCGGATTCAGGGTTACCATCTCCACCACCTCTTCGAGAGAGAGTCCGCAGGCCAGCATTTTAGACATAACGGTAGCCAGACTCCAGACAGGTCCATTCAGGCTCAAAGCGTGAAGATCCGTACTGATCGTGTGGGGTTTGATGCCCTGTTCGACGGCTCCCTGAGCCGATTCCAAGCTGAAGCTGGCCACACCATGACCGATATCAAGGAGAATCCCCTTCTCATGAGCCTCCCTGTAGAGGGCCATCACCCGAGAGGGGCTGCTTCGCAGACTGTTCCCTGCCTTTCCGGTAAAGCAGTGGGTGATGACGTCACCGGAGTCGAGTATATTCCCGATGAGCTCGTCGATGTAAACCGGGGGCTCCCCGATATGGACCATAAGGGGAAGATGGAGATCGACGGCCAGTCTTTTGGCAGCCATGACGGGATAGATCCAACCCTCTCTGATGTATCTCTTCGAGGCGAGAACCTTGATGCCTTTGATCACATCGCGATTCTCCTCGACACACGCTATTGAGCTATGGTGGTTGATCACCTCACTGCTGTAAGCTCCGGTGATACCGAATGATGCCACATTCAAAAACGCCGTGATGGGATAGCTCTTTCTGTCGATCACGTATTTCCTGAATCCTTTGAAAGTGGCTTCCCCCGCTGTTCCCGCATCCACCAGGGTTGTGACGCCATACTCGGGACCGGCCAGATCGGGATCGATCCCATATCGGCCCGCTTCGAAGACATGGGTGTGAAGATCGATCCAGCCAGGAGAAATGTATCCGCCCTTGAGATCCAGACAATCCTCACAGTCATCGGGCCCCAGATTCTCACCCGTCACAGCAACGGTGCCGTTGGAATCGATGGCAACATCGAGGACCTTGCCGTTCACGTCCCTATTACCGAAGCCAACGGGCACGACGCTTTTCAGCAGGATACTCTTTCCCTGTGTTCCGCCTGCGTCTTTCTTCCCACTCATAAGCTTTCCCCTCCTGTAAATCAATTATAGTGCGAATCATCCGATGTTTCATCCCCGATGACGACCTTGCTGAAACCTTCCTGTTGCGTTTACACTTGGTACCGCAATACTGATATACCGTATGGGCCTGTACCTTAATACCGTCCTGTAGAAGGGGGAGCTCAATGAGCCGTATGAATGGAAAAATGACCTTCGGAGTGATCGTCAGCACACGAGGCTTCTTCAATCCCGATCTGGCCTCCGGAGCCAGAAAGGCCCCTTTGGAAAAACTTCAGAACCTCGGCCACGAATATGTTATCCCGCCTGAAAACGCCACACCCAACGGCGCTGCACACCTGCAAGATAGAGAGCGAGAGTTTTTCAAGCGATCTCGATTACTTTTACGCGGGTGTGCCGCGTCGCTAAGGGACTATCGGGCGCACGGATCGGCGCCATCGGAGCCCGTCCAGCCGCTTTCCAGAGCGTTCGCTACAGCGAGAAGCTCCTGCAAGCAGCGGGGGTGACCGTAGTTCCGGTCGATGCGACAGGTACCCCAAGCAGTACAGCCGAGCCGGTGCCGGTGTCGTCAATGGTGATCGTGGCGGTAGGACGGGCGGCGTTGAGGATTTCGTGCCAGCCGTTCATCGCCCAGTTCGTACCAGTGACGGAGGAGTCGCCACCGTCATCGGTCATTGACGCATCACTATTAGACCAAACAATGGTCTGAGCACCGAAGGTTTTAGAGGCGGCAAAGATGAAATAGACCATTTCCCCTGACGGGTCAGAGTCGCCGTCGATGGCGATAGACACCGGAGAAGAACTGTCAACCACCGACTCGGTTTTGAGGGTGCCTGCTATGTCGGCACCCGATACCTCTATCATCACGACGCCGAGGATGTCGCTAGGGTTGATGTCCCAGAACCATGAGGTATCGGTGCCCGAGCCGACAGTGGCGGTGTCGATACGGACAACCTTGGCACCGTCAGATCCGAGGGCTACTTCGGCAACTCGGGTAGTCCACCCGTCTGTCTCGTCGGGCGGAAGGACCAGCGTTTGGGCGGCGGAGTAGGCGACACCGACAATTACAAGGTTGCCTTCGATTGGGGCCGTCGACCATGTGACTGTGACGTTCGACTGGTTAGCGATAATCGACTTGGCGGTCTGGACAAATGCGATAGCCATCAGATAACTATCTGCCAGGAGGCGATAAGGGTTGCCATCGACGGCCGCCCGTTAAGGCGTCAGATCAATAGTGAACGCGCCGAGCGAGTTGATCTGTGTGGTGAATGTCGAAGCGGTCGACGACGCCGGCGCCGTAAAGTCGATCATATAGACAAGCGGATCAGTCGCCGAGCTGCCGGCGGTGAGGACGAAGTATTGC
>SDBV01003312.1_pt1 | contig 23857 bp, 20 predicted proteins | sample 2277081 | NCBI WGS metagenome assembly SDBV01 (sample SAMN10402039, study PRJNA504765) | marine sediment metagenome | isolation source: marine sediment core GS10_PC15, 223 cmbsf | place: Arctic Ocean: Southern Knipovich Ridge | collected 2010 | reverse complement strand
CGGCCCGGAAATATAATCATCATATTTTAGCTCTAACAGTTTTTGGAATACCTCATATTCAGTTAACTCCATATCGAATAAGGCCTGAATATTTTTTTGCCTGTTAACAAAAATAACATTGCCCTTATTAACTGATTCTTTAATTCTGTGAAGGCATATTTTTATGGCAAAATCTTTACTCATAGTATAGTTCCTGTTTTGGTATTAATCAATACCATTTTATTGTTTTTTATACAATTGTATGCATAACAATCATAAAAATATTGTATTTTAGCCTTTCACCCTTATCTTTCCAGTCAAAAGTACCTGCATAAACCCTTTTTTTTGTTCTATATTCATTTACTGGCTTTGGTTGGCTCCTTTTTCTTCAAATAATTAAAAAAAATGATTGATAAAAACCTTAAAAAAGGCTATTCTTATGTTGTGATTCATTACCAAGCGGTATTGAATGTACAGAGGTTTCGGTCGCTGAACCAGCGTAGCTAATCAGCGGCTTATTTTGTATAATCATTTATAAAATCCTTCCTTGTCCATAATGCAGGCATGAAAAACTCCTTCAGATATCAATTTTATCAATTAGTTCAATATATATTTTTTTCTTTTTATTACCCCATTTAGTTTTTGATGTATTAACTACATGTTTTAAATATTTTTTATAGATATTAAGATCGAATTTTTTCTGGAAATCAATTCGATTAAAAAACATTCTTATAGCTAATTGAGTATATTTTTTCATGATTTCTTCAGACAGTGTTAGGCACCATAATGAAATTATAAATTTATTTAATACATTGAATACACTATCTATATCCCAATAATGATCAGCTATTAATCCAAAAATCATTCTAACTTCTTCACAATCGCAATAACCATTTTTCATTAAAGTATATAATAGTATATTTTCATCGAAAGAAATATATTTATAATTTATTTCAATTAATTGAATGATTTTTTTATAAAAATATTTATAATTTATAACTTTATTATTTAAAAGATTAAATATAATTGCATAAATACCAAAACTATCTACTCTAAATTCTTTATTTCTTAATATTCCTCTTATTGATGAATTACCAATAGCAACGCTTTTATTATTACTTATTGAAAACTTTATTGGCTCACTTTCACATTCATCAAGGAAATTTAAAATCTTTGAAAGCTTAGGATTTATTTTCGGATTGATAGGCTTACCAACTATATGGAAATTGTATTTTTTATCCTTTAAAATATTTAATAGAGATTTAAACCAATTTAATTTAGCAGTTATTTCTTTTTTTGAAATTTCTATCAAATGTACTTGCTCATCTTCAGTAAGAGTTAAAAAAGAACTTTGTTTATCTTGTGTGACTTCCAACCTATTTATTTCATTGTTCAATAAATCTATTATACTCTGTGAAATATATATTTTATTAAATATACTTTTTAATTCATGTAACAAATCAAGATCATAAAGAGCTAATATTATTTGAGCATCTAATACACACTCATTTACATTGCATACAATACTTTTCTCATTATTTAATTCATCGATATTTCCCGACTCTCCCCATATGGACATTCTTTTATTACTTGTCAGATAAAACCATGTACTTAAATAATCTCTACCTATATTTTTAGAAAGCATTGAAATCGGTAATTTACTTTCTAAATATATCTCTTCAGCTTTTTTAAAATGCGTTTTTGATTCATTTAACATTTTAAAAATAAATTTACGTAATTCTTCTGGTTCTTTAGGCAGATTTAATTTTCTTAAATATCTTGAATTTGGGAATTTTGATTCATAATTATTTAGACAATTTTGATATTCTTTTATAATCTCTGCATAAATTATTGAATCAAGTTCTTTGCCTAAAAGCATACATTCAATAAAGTTTTCATTTAACGACCTATCTTCCTTGTTAAGTTTATAAGCTTTATATGCAAAAATCACTGCTTTTTCTTTTAAACCATATGAGGAATATATTTTAGATACTAAAACCAATTCGTTTGGCATTAGAGTATCTGAAATTGATTGTTCTATAATATCATAAGCCCTCTGTTTATCTCCTAACCTAAAATAACAATAAGATAAATTTAATTGATATTGAATTTTGTTTTCTTTGCTTTCTTTAATTAAATATTTAAATAAAGATATTGCTTCGAAAAAATTTTCATATAAAATATTTATATAAGCTTCATAGCGAATAAATTCAACATAATCACCATGTAATTCTCTGATTTCTTTTGAATATGCAAGACACTTTTCATATGCATGCAAGTTATACAAACATAATAAATATTTTGATAAGTACGGTGACAATATAAATTTATTTAAATACGGATTAAGGACTTCGACAGCTTTTTTATAAAAATATTCTTCTCCTTTTTCTATATAAAGATCAGTTAATAATAAAACCGCTTCTTGTCTATTCATTATATCCATTTTTTCAATTGTGGCTTCTAGTATAATAATTGCATCATCAATATCATTCTTATTTAATTTTAATTTTATCTTTGCCTCAACTATGGATATTTTTGGATTATTTTTATATTCCTTTTTTATAGATTTTAATAATATTTCTGCATCCGTCGTTTGAAAATTATGCAAATAACATTCTACCAATAAAAGTTTATTATCTAAAGCAGGAAAGGTATTTATTTCTTCCTTTATTTCTGAAATTGCAGCTTCTGGATTATGTTTCATTAAGAATTTTATTTTTAAACGTTTGGCGATTGTATCCTCTGGTATTATTTCAAGATATAAATTTAAGTTTTCTATTGCTTCGGCAATATTTTTATTATGTAATAAAATCGCTCTATTTCTTAACAAAGTTGGCAATTTTGGATAAATATTGTAAGCTTGATTCATAGCAGATAATCCATCATCATATCTACTAAGCCAATTTAGAATAATTGCTTTTTTTGACAATATATCAGCTTTCTCAGCTGGAATATTATTACCTATGATTTTTAATAAATCGTCTGATTCACTTAATATTTCATTTGCATCTTTAAAATCATTTTCGTTAATTGAAATTTGACTAAACTTGTTATCTAAATAAGATATTTCTACATCAAATAATAATTTTCTATTCCGAAAAGAATTATCATCTTTTAGGGATTCTATTGCATGTTTTAAAGCATTTTCAAATTTATTTTCTGATAAATTAAAAATAGCCAACCAATGATTTTTTTGTTTAGAGGGCACTGAAAGTGATTCAAGAAAAAATATTCCATCTTTATAATCTTTTTTACTCAATAAAATATTGCATTTTAATTCTATTACATTTTCTTCATAATTTTCATTCTTAATCAGATTATCTAATATTTCTTCAGCTTCATCTGTCCTTTTTTGTAAAATTAATAGCAAAGCTTTTCTACGGTCTTTAATTTTTTCATTTTCAGTTACTAATATTAATTTTTCTATCCATTCAATTGCTTTTAATTGTTCCACTGGATCCATGAGATAAGAATCAGCAATAATTCTATATAATTCTTCTTTTTCTTCCTTACTGTTGCCAGCTTCAATTTTCGCTTTAATTGAAAATGTTCTTTCTCTTGCTGACCTTATTTCAAATTTTTTTAAAAGTTCTCTTGCTTCTTGAATCTCTTTAGAAAAATCAATTTGTACGTAATATTCTCCAGTATTTAATATTATTTCACTTGTTAAAATATTTTCTCTCTGAATATTTAAGAATATTTCTCTCAAATCATGATTACTTTTCTTATCCAATTCAATTGCTATTTTTGAATTATGTATGAGGGTAAATATAATATTATTTTCACTACATATTTCTTCTAATGGTTTAATCCAAGTATACTGGGGTTCATAATTTAAAACACAAATATATTCTTTTTTGTTTTCTTCTTCATATAAATTTATACATTTTTCAAGATCATTTGTTAGTTTATTTTTCTTATGATCAACTGTTATTTCAAAACATATTAAAGTATTTTCATCCCTCTTAAGCCAAATATCCGGAGTACCTTTTCGTGTTTTTGATGTGCCTTCAACTGCACCACTATTAATCAATCCTTCATATTTTGATTCAATTCTAGGCAATAATTTAAACATGAGTTGCTGGAAATCACCACCACTCAAAGCCTTTAAATTTAATTGTGTTTGATCAATCAATTTTACTCCTTCAAACTTTAACCCTTATATTACCAGTCAATAAAACCTGCATAAGCCCTTTCTTCTGTTCTTTTAGTTTTTCTAATTCCTGTTTGTTTAAATTTATTTCTTTATCTGCTACTTTTATACACTCAACTATAGATTTCTGTTCTTCTATTGAAGGTAGTGGAATATATAAATAATTTAATTCATTCTGTCCCAATGTTTTGTTCCGCCCTGCACCTCCAGGAGAAGCTAATTCTAATACATACTTTCCTCTTTTTGATAAAAAAAATAGTAATAAAAACTCTTCCAGATATTCTTCATTCTTTGATTTATACATTGGAAACCTATGTGAAGCTATAAAACCATTTTCTTTTTCACTTATTATTGCTACAGCTTGTTCCCATGCAAATACTATATTAAAAACAATGGCTCCAATTTCAATTTTAAAAACTCGTTTGTTACCTAATTGTTTTCCAATAACTTTTAGTTTATGGAAAATTCCTTTTCCATGAGAACGAATACCAATCTCTTTGTATTCATTATTTGGCTGAACTTTTATAGGTTTAATAATCCTTTCTGAAACAGAAGAAAATGCAACACATTTCCAATCATATGGTAGAAATCCAATCTTTGTTTTTCGTTTTTTATGTTGATTGTGATAAAAACGTGTTTTACCACCCAGAAATTGCTGCATAAGCCTTTTTTTACACTTCTTTTTTGCCTCAATTAAACTTTCCATTTTTTCTATGGCTTTATCCCAGGTGGAAAGAATTGCTGCAATTTTCTTTTGTTCTGGGAGAGGGGGGAGGGGGATAATTAAATTTGAATATTCAACACTATTTATTCCTGGTTGACCACTTCGCATTGACATAATCTGAATCCATTTATAATAATTATTAGATTCGGTAAAATGTTTTAAATAAAGTGATAATAATTTCTTTCGATTTGTAGTAAATTTAATTAAAAATCCAGCGTAAACAAGCTGACCATCTTTTGGATTATATAAATATGTTTTTCCTGTCGAACTGCCTGTTCTTACAAAAATAAGATCTCCATACTCCAAATAATAATTTTTAGATTCTGAATTATTAACTGATACTTTTTCTTCAGTCTTATACCTTCCATAATCATTAATATCTGTTATTCTAAGATATGTTGGCAATTCTGAAGAGAAACCAACGCTTGGCGCATTTATACCATATCGACCTTTTCCAATACAGCACTCCCCAAGAGTATTTACCTTCCAATCCTCCGGTATCCATTCAACTTTTGTCTTCTTATAACCCGGTCTGTTTTCATTTATGTTTTTCATAATTTCTTCTTAAAATCTTTCCTTTCTCTTTTATATTATTCATCCTCTACAACAGCCCAATGCCCGCCTTTTGCAGGGCCAATGCGTTTTAATAATCCTTTTTTCTTCATTTTAGCTATCTGCATTTCTATTGCACGTGTTGTTTTATTTAAAATATGCGAAATTTCAGGTGCACTTATCATTGGGTTCTGTATCATCAATTCCAGTATTTTCACCGAAGTTTTCACCGAAGATGGTATTCTGCTGAAAGTAACGGTAAAAAAAGAATCAAAGGAAAATGTAACAGTCCCTTTTCCATTTTCTTTAACAGCATTTCGAATACGATTAATACCTGTTCCTATTTTCTCAATAGCCTCTTTAAATTCGAGATGATATCCTTCTCCAAGTTTGATTATCTTGTTTAATTCTTTATCCATATTCAAAATCCCAGTTCTTTTAAGTATCCGGACATTTCTTTTTTTACACCTACAAGATCTTTTTCCAGTTCATCTATTTCTTTCTGAACAGCCATAATATCAATTTCTTCCTCTTCTTCAAAAGTATCTACATAGCGTGGAATATTGAGGTTAAAATCATTTTCTTCTATTTCATTAAAACCGGCTTTATAGGAGTATTTGTCTATAGTACTGCGCTTTCTAAATGTAGATACAATTTTTGCAATGTTTTCCTCACCAAGCCTGTTCTGATTTTTCAGATCCAGATATTCACGGGAAGCGTCTATAAACAATATGGATTTATCTTTCTTTTTTCTGTTAAAAATGAGTATAGCTGTCGGAATACCTGTTCCGTAAAAAAGATTCGCGGGAAGACCTATTACAGCTTCTAATATATTTTCTTCTATAAGTTTTTTGCGTATTTTACCTTCGCCTGCTCCTCTGAATAAAACACCATGTGGTACCACAACACCAACCCTTCCATTTTCATGAGTAACCGTTTCTATCATGTGACTTATAAAGGCATAATCACCTTTTGATTTGGGAGGTAATCCTCTGTGGAATCTATTGTAAGGATCTATAGCTGCTTCATCTGCACCCCATTTATCAAGAGAAAAGGGAGGATTGGCAGCAACAACTTCAAATTTCATTGTTGTATTCTTTTCTATAAGTTTTGGATTCCTTAGAGTGTCACCCCATTCTATACCGGCAGAATCCATTCCATGTAAAAACATGTTCATTTTTGCTAAAGCCCAGGTAGAACCATTGATTTCCTGTCCGTAAAGAGAAAAATCCTTTGAGCCTTTGCTTTTTACCTGTAATCCGCATTTAATAAGCAGAGAACCGGAACCGCATGCAGGATCGCAGATGCGTTCTCCGGGTTTTGGATCCAGCAACTCAGCTAATAATTCGGAAACTTCGGCCGGAGTATAAAACTCTCCTGCTTTTTTCCCTGCACCGGCAGCAAAGCGTGCAATTAGATATTCATATGCATTTCCGATAACATCCATATTACCCACTTTGGAAGGCCTTAGATCTAATTTAGGATTATTAAAATCTTCAAGCAACAACTTTAAACGGGCATTCCTTTCTTTTGTCTGGCCCAAAGCAGATTCGGAATTAAAATCTATATTTCTAAATACACCCGAGAGTTTTTCTTTATTATCATATTCTATTTTTTCTAATGCCGTATTAATTATTTCTCCTAGATTATCTGCCTGTCTATTTTCATATAGATTGTAGAAACTGCATCCCTTCGGCAGTTTAAATCTTTCTCTGTCCAGGCGCCTTCTAATTCTTTCATCATCATCGCCGTATTGTTTCTTTAATTTTTCGTAATGCTCACTCCAAACATCGGAAATGTATTTTACAAAAAGCATGACAAGGATATAGTTTTTGTATTCCGCTGCATCGACAACACCTCTGAATGTGTCGCAGGCACTCCATAAGACATTTTCTATTTCCTTTTGTTTAGTTAAATTACTTTCGTTCATTTTCCCTCCTGCTCTTTTTGCAAAACTATTGAATAAAGAAGTTTATTTCTTTTCTGATAAAGCTGTTCTACTATCTTATTTTCTTTTTTTATTGCTGTTATGTATTTTGATATTATTTTTTGTTCTTGTAATGATGGCAATAGTACTTGTAAATTTTCTAAAACCTGTCGTGTTACATTTGTAATAAGTGCACTACCGGCATTTCTCTTAAAATATATCTGTGCTGAATTTTGATTTATATGCCAGGATAAATAAAAAGAATTTACTATAGCCTTATCCGGCTTTATTATAAAAAATTGTGGCGCAGCCACAGTTTTATCAATAATTTTATTTACTGTAACTGCAAATATTTTAGTACCACGGCCGGAAAAAATAATATCTGTTTGTTCAATATAGGAAGGCTCTCGTTTACTTATGGGATTTATAGAATCAATACTTTCCCAATCTATTCCATTTTCCTGATTTATATCTTTCATCTGGATTATTTTAATTTCACCATCAGGAATTTTAGTAACTTTTCCTCTTATTGAATATCCGGCCTGAATCGACGCAATATCTTTAAGTAATTTTTTGGTGCAGTAAAACATTATACGTTATTATACTAAACTTGGACTAAATAGTCAAGTTTAAATTGCATATTGTTGTTTACTGCTTAAATTATTAAATTATAGGTATTATAGCAAAAAAGGCCCATTAAAAAATGAACCTTTTAAATTCTATTACTGCATTTCGAAAATTTATTATACAACCTACAGGTATTTTTGAAACACGAAGATAATTTATTAGATGAGCTATCATGTTATTATTTATAAATGGTACAGACTTTAATTCTATTATCACTTTATTATCCACAACAATATCCGCAACGTATACACCTACAGGATTGTTTTTGTAAAATACAGAATATACCTTCTGTCTGTTATAAGAAATATTGTTAATTTTTAATTCTACACACAAACTTTGTTCGTAAACATTTTCTAAAAACCCAGGACCAACTAACTTATGAACTGTAATAGCACACCCAATTATCTTATCTGATAATTCTTTATTAATTATATTAGACATATTATATGCCCTCCTTTTTATTTTTAGTTTCAACAAATCTTTTTCGATGAGATGTCAAGGCTCCGACACAAAACCAGATAAAAAAAAACTGTATAATTTTCATTAAAAGTTTCACATGGAGCTGCGGAGGACCCTGCAGGGGCATGGCCTTTACATCGAGGAGAAAAAGATTATCTTCTTTCCAATTTAAAAAGGAGGGTGAAATTGAATAATATAAAAAAATAATGCCGCTAAAGTTAATAATATAACTTTAGCACATACAATATATTTGACCATAAAAATCAATTCGGTGAATTCGGAGTATTCGGTGGTCTAAATAAAAATATTGCAACCTACTAAAAACATCCCTGGGAATCCGAAAGTCTCTCTCCAAGAAAATAAAACTTTTAACTGAAGACATTATCTTTAACATCCCCAACACATGAAAATCTATAATTCGGTGGTTTTTGTTAGAATAGAAATAAGTCCCAGCTACTCAAGTTACTTTCACATTAAGTATCTCCGGAATTGACCGTATATTCTTTATAATTTGTGTAAACTTCTCTTTCTGATCAATCTCAATAATAAAATATCCTGTAAGCTTACCTGCATAATCTTTAGTTAGCTTACCGGAAATAAGATGCCCGTGATATTTTCTTATAGAACCCTCAATTTTAGAAAAAATGTCCTCTTTGTCCATGGTAGTAACTCTAAATCTTTTAGTTGCATTCGGAGATATTGTTTCCCACTCTACATTTATTTTTCTGTCCTCTATTTCTTTTATGTTCTTCAGATTCCTACAGTCTTCTTTATGAACTATTATACCTCTGCCTCTGGATACATATCCGATTATAGAATCTCCGGTAGACGGCATACAACATTTAGCCATCGAAATCATTATATTCCGGTCTTTTCCTATTCTAATACCAACTTTTACAGGATCAAGCATATTCATTTTAGATTGTTTATGCTTTACTTTTATTTTTTTTCCAGTTTCCGGTGTTTTTACGACTATACTTTTATCTATTATCAGGCTCTCATCGTGTTTGTTTAACCAGCCTCGAATTTTTGCTCTCGCCCTATGAGTCTTTACAAACCGGAGCCAATTTAAATGTGGTCTTGCTTTTGGTGATGTTAAAATCTCTACTACCTGGGTATTTCTTATTATCCCTTTTAAAGGAAGTATTCTTCCATCAGATTTTGCACCAATACAATGGTTTCCTATTTCCGTATGAATATGATAAGCAAAATCTAATGGAGTTGCACCTTTCGGAAGCTCAATAACATCGCCCTGAGGAGTAAAAACATAAATTGAATCTTTAAGTAATTCTGACTTTATTTCATTTAAAAATGTGCCGGATTCATTTTTTAACACATTCCATTTTCTTAACTTGTTAATAATAGTAAGTTCTTCTGATCTTCTTGGTTTTTTAGCTGTTTTATAAAACCAGTGTGCTGCTATTCCATATTCCGCAGTCTGGTTCATTTCAAATGTTCTTATTTGTATCTCTATCAATTTACCATCAAAACACATTACTGTGGTATGAAGACTCTGGTATCTATTTGCTTTTGGCATAGCAATATAGTCCTTAAAACGGCCGGAAATAGGCATCCACAATTTATGTACCAGACCAAGAATGCCATAACACTCAGTTTCCGTATTACAGAGTATCCTTATTCCAAGCAGATCATAAATCTCATTAAGAGGTTTATTTTGTCTCTTCATTTTGTGATATACAGAATAAAAATGTTTAATTCTTGTTAATACATTTATATTAAGGTTTTCTTTTGCAGCAGATTTATAAATTGATGTTTTAACCTTTTCTAAATAATCATTCCTTTCACTTTTTTTTTCTGCAATAAACTTTCGAATCTGATCAAATATGTCCGGGAAAAGACATTTTAAAGCCAGGTCCTCCAGTTCGGCCCGTATCCAGGATATTCCCAGCCTTCCTGCAAGAGGTGCATAAACACTTAAACACTCTTCTGCTATCCTTTTACTCTTTTCTTTATCAAGAAATTTTAATGTTCTCATATTATGAAGTTTATCTGCAAGTTTTATTAAAATAACCCGTATATCCTTTACCATTGCAAATAGCATTTTTCTTATAGTCGCTGAATTCTGAATAGACTTATATTTAACATTAAATATGGATATTTTAGTTACACCATCTACAAGTTTTACAACTTTCTCACCAAACTCAGTTTTTAACTTCTTTCGTGAAATACCAGTGTCTTCAAGCACATCATGACAGATAGCTGCGATAATTGTTGTATAATCAAGATGAAGGTTGATAAGGATTTTTGCGACAGCATAAGGGTGAATTATATATGGATCTCCACTTGCCCGTTTTTGATTCACATGAAGTTTTTCCGCAAAATATATGGCTTTTAAAATTTCTTGTTTTTCTTCTTTTTTATAAATAGAAAGTTTATTGATAAGATCGTTTTTACTGTTTGATTGTTTGCTCTGATCATTATTTTGATTAATGTCATCCATATTAAATACATTCCTATTTAAACAGTTACATAATATCCAGGAATTTTATGCTTCTCCAATTTATGCTGATAAAGATCCATAAATAATTCGGTCCCATCCGCTTAAGTCCTTAACCAACCGGATGTCTTTATACCCCTCATCTTCCATTTTCTTTTTTATTCCGGGCATTTGATTATCATCTGCCTCGAGTAATAAATATCCGTATTCCTTTATTTTTGTTTTTGCCTGTTCAATTAGTTTAAATACAAGCATTAAACCGTTCTCACCGCCATCTAACGCAATACTTGGTTCCGGCCATGCACATTCTTCCATTCTTCTTACATTTTCTGTAGTTAAATACGGAGGATTACTAATAATAATATCATAACTGTCATTTACATGCGAAAGGAGATCAGAATGGAAGAATCTTATCTCTTGCCCAAGTAACATTTTACAATTCATTCTAAAAACCTGTTCCACATCTGTTGATATATCACATGCAGACACAGCGATGTTGCTAAATAAACTTTTTTGCTCTTTTTTATACAGATTAATTTCACTCGCAATAGAAATTGCTATACACCCGCTTCCTGTGCAGACATCAAGTATATTAAGGTTTAATTTCCCTTTATCTGTTACTTTATGTTTAATTATTTCAAGTGCCTCATATACTAAAAATTCTGTTTCCGGCCTGGGCACAAGCACTCTATTATCAACACAAAAATCGAGCCCGTAAAATTCTTTTTTTCCCCTAATATAGGACACAGGAAAACCTGAACGCCTTTTCTCAATAAACTCATAATATTGTTCCTGTCCAAAATCAGTAATTTTATCATTATAATGCATGTAAAGTTTTTCTTTAGATACATTTAAAGCTTCGGAAAGTAATACTAAAGCATCTAAATATGGAGTGGATATATCAATTATTTTATTTTTTGTTTTACTTTTAAGAATGGAAAAACCATCTTGTAAGATATCTTTTATAGTCATATTTCTAAATTTTTATTTTGTTATAGTTTTCAGATACTGCTCTGTGGAATTTATCTTTAATGACTCTACTATTTCCGCAATATCTCCCTGTAAAATTGAATCCAGTTTATAAAGAGTTAGATTAATTCTGTGGTCTGTGACCCTATTCTGAGGAAAATTATAAGTTCTAATTCTCTCCGATCTGTCACCGGAACCAACCTGCTTCCGCCTTGCATCAGCTCTTTCGTCATGCAGTTTCTGGTCTACTTCTTCATATAATCTGGATCTTAAAACCCTTAGCGCTTTTGCTTTATTTTTGTGCTGTGATTTTTCATCCTGACATGTAACTACCATTCCTGTTGGTATGTATGTAATTCTAACTGCAGAATCTGTTGTATTAACACTCTGGCCCCCAGGACCAGACGAACGGAAAACATCTATTTTTAAATCTTCCTGCTTAATGTCTATATCCGCTTCTTCTGCTTCTGGTAATACAGCAACAGTAACAGCAGATGTATGTACTCTGCCTCCGGTTTCTGTAGCAGGCACTCTCTGTACTCTATGAGCACCCATTTCATACCTTAAATCCGCATAAACATGACTGCCCATTATAGAAAAAATAATTTCCTTAAATCCTCCGATTCCAGTTTCATTAGAGGATAATATTTCTATTTTCCATTTTTTATCTTCTGCATACCTTGCGTAAATTCTGTAAAGGTCTGCTGCAAACAAAGCAGCTTCTTCACCACCTGTTCCTGCCCTTATTTCCATAATAATATTTTTCTTATCCAGAGAGTCTTTAGGTACTATCATTAATTTTAATTTTCTATAAAGTGCAGCATGTTTTTCCTCCAGTACTGCGAATTCCTCTTTTGCAAGCTCTTTCATCTCATTATCATCTGATTCTTCCACCATTTCTTTAGCATTCTGAAGTTCTGTTTCCACTTTAAGAAAAGTGTCATAATTATCTACGATTTCGCCAAGTCCGGAATATTCCTGCATTACTTCTTTATATTTTTTATTATCTTTAACCAGATTAGGATCTGTTAATTTTATTTGTAATTCATTATACCTTTTTTTTATTTCTTCGAGTTTTTGTTTAATCATTATTCTCTTTTATCCTGTAATTAAATATTCCGGGCATTAAGTCATATGTTTAACATATCAGACAATTAAAAATCAAGCTGAATATAAAGTATACACCTTATCCATTTACCATTCTGCCTTTTTTCCCAAAGAAAAATCCAAAGAATCCACCAGATGCTCCACCTATAAGGTGAGCAATTTCCGAAACATCATTTTGTTGAAACATTCCAATTATTTCTTTAGCAAGAAAAAGCAGTATTATAACTATTAAAGTTATGGGTATTTCATTACCCTTAATATTTGTAAATGAAATTAATATTATAAGCATAAAAACTATACCGCTTGCACCAAGTAATGCAGTTGAGAAAAACAGAACATTTATAATCCCTGTGACTAAAGCCGTAACAATCATCATAAAAAGTATATTTGAAGAACCATATTTTTCTTCTAAGATAGGGCCTATAAGCAGAATAAAAGTAAAATTACCAACTAAATGCACCCAGCCCCCATGTCCTGCTGCATGCGAAACAAGTTTATAAAAATCCAGAGAAAAGAAATTAAATCCGTAGTTATTCCCCGGTACCATAAAAAATGACTCCATAAAACCCATACCAACTAACTGAGAAATAAGCATCGCGGATGCAGAAATTAAAGCAAAAGTCAGAATAACCGGCGCATTATATCGAATAACCATATTTTCCCCCTAAAACTTTCTTTTAAATAAATTATATCAGGATGTAAGAAGCTTTACAATCTCGTCAGCTTTAGCTTTAGCAATTTCCTTTGTTTTTGCTTCCAGTCTTAATCTTAATAACGGCTCTGTATTGCTCGGACGCACATTAAACCAGTAATCATCATAACTGACACTAAGCCCGTCAAGTTTTATTATCTCTGCATTAGAATATTTTTCTTCAATTCTCCGCATTCCTGCTTCTTTATCCTTTACTTTAAGGTTAATTTCAGGGGCCTGAGCATATTTATCTTTTAAAGGTTTTACAAGTTCAGAAATAGATTTATCTGTTTTATTTAGTAATTTTAATAGAATAATTAAAGCATATGCAGCAGATTCTGTATAAAATGACTTATCCACTTTAAAATACACATGTCCGGAAGTTTCACTTCCGAATACTGCACCGGATTCTACCATAGTATCATAGATAAAAGTGTATCCTACTTTAGATACAATCGGTTTTCCAGACGCCTCGGTTATGCATTCCGGAAGTGTGCGGGAGGATATAAGATCATATACTATTGCACTGCCCGGATTAGCACCTAAAAGTTCTTCTGAAATTAATGCTGATGCAAAATAATTTTCTATTACATCTCCATTGTTATCTATGTAAATTATACGGTCTCCGTCTCCATCCAACAGCACACCCAAATCCGCTTTTAATTCACGAACCCTTTTTGCAGTAAAGTCCCTGCTCTTTTTTTCCAACGGATTGGGATTATGATTTGGAAAACTTCCATCCGGATCTTCACAAATAATATGAGCATTCAGCTTTAATCTTTCGGAAAGCAGTCTAAAAACCCTTCCTGCAGAACCATTTGCACAGTCAATTACTATTTTTCTACTAGAAAGATCTACATTTTCATTATTTTCTATAACAGCAGCCAGAAAATCAATATACTCAGAAATACAATCAATTTCTGTATACACAGGCTTCCAATCCTTAGGAAACTCAGAAAAATCCTCTGTATTTATTTCGGATAGTAATTCCTCTACCCGGTTTAAACCCTTTGCATAACTAATTGAGCCGCCTTTAGAATCAAAGAATTTAAATCCATGATATTCCGGAGGATTATGTGATGCAGTAACCATTATACCGGTTTCTATTTTTCTGTTAAGCTGGTTAAAATGTAATTGAGGGGTACTTGATAATCCAATACCTGTAACAATTTTTCCTTCTTCTAAAAGGCCTTTAATAAAATACTTATATAATTCTTCCGAATAAGTTCTTGCATCATAACCGATCATTACTGTTTTTGAACTGGAAAATTGTGCAAATGCACGGCCCAGCTTATACGCAAATAAATTATCTATACCTGTTCCGTATATACCTCTAACATCATATGCTTTAAATATTCCCATAATTTTTTCCTTATTAAATAAATCTGACACTATTAATAAATTACATAAATATAATTTATTGTACAGGAATTTCAATTGGAATTCCAATGAAATAATGGAGCCCGACCACTAAAAGGTTTTAGTGGTCGGGCGACTACATTAATACAAAAAATAGTACATGGATGTACTATTTTATTGATTTTTATTAAAATACATTATAATTGGTGAGGCACCTATTCGATTTACAATCAAATCATTGATATAATATTTTTCTACCTGAGTGAATTTAACTCCATTATCCTCGATATTATACAGGAAATCCATTCCCTCTTCATATGAATCCATGCCCGAAAATGCAAATGTTATCAATCCATCATAATCCGGCCATATTGAACTTCCCATATAGTATAAGAAATCAACTTTACCAGATATAGCATCTGCATTGTCTATTACCTTGGGTACAAGCCGATTATATCCGGACCATTCAAATGAAAAGCTTCTTCCAAAACTTAATCCCCCATATGCGTCACTATAAAAACTTGTATTTACAAAATCCTTAAAGAATTCATACCGCCTGTTTATTTCGGCATCAATTACTTCAGTAATTGTTTCTTCTATTAAAACATAAGCAAGGGTAGTTAGCTGGCCATGATCTGTAAATGTTGCAGCCAAAGTATTCCATGGTGATATTTCCAGACGTAAAGATGTTCCTTCAAAAATATACGTTACATTACCAAGTTTTGTAATACTGTCATAATAAAAATGATACGAATCTTCATCTGTACGGATAGTTATTTCATTATTTTCACGGTCCGTAAACAAACCTATATTTTTTGAAAATACTCTAAAATCATATTTTCCGGTTCTTATCATTTCTTTATAATAATCCGGGTACCAGATATTAATTAATATTTCTTCCAGCCTGCTGTCAAAAGACTGAAATTCTCCTGCGATTGTGTGTGCATCATCTTCTGTTTCAAATACTTTTAAACGTTCGCCAAAGCTATATCCGGAAAATCCGTCTTCTGTTAATATTTTATACCAATAATTTTCGTATGAACCTATTTTTGTCTGTTCTTCATCTCTTTCAAGTATTTTCACAACCTGTTCAAATCTTAATTTATAAATAATTGTTGACTCAGGATCATTTCCTTCACGCACAGGTAATGCATTTTTATCAGAATAAGCATAAAAACCGATCCATTCTGAATATTCATCTATATAAGCTTCTGCATCTTCGATATTATCATAAAATGCCACTCTTCCATAAGGAATTTCGACCTTACTTTCTCCATCCTTGATTTTAACGACATACGTTTTCTGAGAATCTGATTTGCTTATTATATTAATTATCTCCCCGGTCCTGTAATTTGATTGAGGATCTGTCCATAGTACGACACCGTAACCGATGTTTCCAAATCCGCAAGAGCTTAGAGATAAGCTAAGGGTTATAAATAAATATAAAAACTGCTTCATAAATCAATATAATACATATTTTATTTTTTTAGTCAACTTTATTGCACAAGCTATTTGCGATGTTAATGTTTTGCAGCTAGCCAAAGGCGCCTACGTGCCTGTGGTGCCGCCTGATAGCTGAACGATTTATTTAACGTCACAAGCAGCTTATTTCATGATTACCGGTAAATACTGAAAGTGCAGATCTGCGCTGTAAGTTATTAAGATTTTACAAATTTTTATTGGTTTAACTTTATTAAAGAAACTAAAGGTTAGAGACTCAAATATATAGTATTATTTATAACTTAAAATACTTTTGTTAAATCAATTATTAATCCGTGGAACAAGGGAGACTCAATTGATTTAGCATAAACGCTTATTAATATATATTTTCTTTCTCTTAATTCAAATTGATGCACTTCTTCTTTATCCGGATCTACGATCCAGTACTCTTTAACTCCATGTTTCTCATAAAGGTGCTTCTTTAATACAAGGTCATTTTCTTTTGTTGAAGGTGAAAGAATTTCAATGATAATATCCGGAGCTCCTTTAATATATTTTTCTTTTATAATAGAAAAATTACCCTTTTTGATAATTACAATATCCGGTTGAACAACATCAAAATCCGAAAGATAAACATCGAAAGGAGCATTTAAAATTTCACCTTCTTTTTTCTTAAAAAAATAGTTTGCAAATTGACGTTCAATCTCTCTTGATATTTTTTGATGTTTGTATACAGGGGCCGGGGCCATATAGTGGTCTCCATCAATAAGTTCATGTCTATTTCCATTCTCAGGGAAAAGGATATAATCCTGATAGGTAAGTCTTACTTTTACAAGATCCATGTTAATAGTATACCTGGGAAATAAAAAAATTACAAGATTCACACGGATTTAATTATTGTAGAGTAATGGCTTCTTTTTATCCTGTTAATCTGTTTAAATCCGTGTCAATATTCTTATTTTTATACAAACTGACTGGTATACATATATGAAATTTTCCTATATTAAAGAGCATTGCACTATTCTATAACTACCTTTAAATCTGCTATTATCCCTAAAGCTGTAGTAATTACACTCATATCTTCAGTTAAAGAGCCATCTATACCGGAAGGACTGGAATACCCTACGGGCAGCATTCCATATGTACCTGGCTCATTTATATTAATTACTATTTTATAAACTATTGCAGGCTGCCCGGAAGCGGCATTATATTTTTCAGATTCTATAGGCTCTTCATTTGGAAAATTATTATTCCCGTCAAAAGGAAGATTCACTTCCATAAGAATGCAGATCTCATTAACATCGACATCAATAATTGAATTTAGAATAAAACTCGAATCCGGCGTTGCACTTGTAATTGTATCCGAAATAGGTGTATTTTCCGTAGGCGAACTTAATCCGAAACTTTCTCTTTTATACATCCAAAAAGGAATTGCTTCTATTCTAAATGTTTCATCCTTTTCCTGGTCGGGAGCCATTCTCCAGTTCTGTTCTCCGAATCTTCTTGTAATAAACAAAGTATCAAGGTATTCCCCATCTAGAGTTTCCACCCAAACAACTATCTGTGGTGTCGCATATATTGTAATTATTCCGGCTTTAAAAGTATTCGACCAATTTGGTCCAGCTGTAACAATAATCCGCACAGGCCTGCCGGATTCGCCTTCTTTTGTATTAATTATACTTCCTTCATCTCCATTAGAAACTATAGTTCCTGCTATTAAGATAAAAAATATACTTAAAAACTGTCTCTTCATTACTACACCTATTATAAATTTAATAATACACGTTTATTCTATGATATAATATATTACTTTATACATACACAGATAATAATTATTTATTTGCAAATAGAATATGAATTCACATGTCTGTTGTGCATCCTGAACACTTGAATAATCAAAATCACCCTAATAGGCAAATAGTTTATTTAAAATCATTCCTTGATATTAAAATCAAAAGCTGTATAATTAAATTAATTTAAAAAGGTTATATTAAAAAAGGATTACCATTATGTCAAAAAACATTTATATCGCATCTTCCAGTCCCAATACAGGTAAAAGCGTTATCTGTTTTGGATTAATAAATGCATTTAGAGGAATTGTAGGAAAAGTAGGTTATTTTAAACCAATAGGGAATAAATATAAGAAAAATGCACCAAATGATAAAGAAGTATTAATGATTAAGGAGACATTTAATTTAGAAACCCACCTTAATGATATGAATCCATTATCCGAGGATGAAGCATTAAATTATATCGCAAACAATAATAATGAAGGATTTGTAAAGGTTATTCAGGAAGCTTTCAGAAAGATTGAAAAAGACCACGATGTTGTATTTATAGACGGTACGGATTATATGGGAACTTTGAATGCATTTGAATTTGATATTAATGCAGATATTGCAAATAACCTTAATGCAAGCATCCTGCTTGTTGTAGACGGACATAATAAAACAATGGAAGATATAATTTCTGACATAAGTGCATGCAAAGACTTTCTGGATGAAAACTCCACTCATTTTCTCGGTGTGATTATAAACAAAGTGGAAGATGAAGATCTATTTAAACGAAAAAACAATCTTACAGATACGCTTAAGAAGAAGAATATAGATCTGTTCGGGATAGTGCCGTATAATTCAATTCTTCCCAAACCAAGAATAAGTGACATAATTAAAAGTTTAGACGGAAAAGTTTTTTTAGGAGAAGAACATTCATCTAATATAGCAATCAATACAATTATTGCTTCGATGAAATTTGAAAATGCTCTCAAATATATTCAGAATGGTACTCTTCTTGTTACGGGAGGCGACAGAATTGAGATTATACTGGGTAGTATAGTTTCATTTATATCAACCTCCTACCCGAATATTGCAGGCCTTATTTTAACGGGCAATCTTCTACCTAATAAAAATATTCAAAACCTTATAAAAACTCTAACGAACCTTATAAAAATACCAATTATCAGTGTTAATTATGATACAATAACAACTGTAAACAGGATTAATTCTCTAACTATCCATATATCCTCCAAAGACAAACATAAAATAGAAATAGGTAAAAATTTGATACTTGAATATACAGATTATAAACGTATACACAAAATGCTGCATATAGATAGAGTAAAAAAACGAACACCGGAAATATTTAAATTTGAAATTATAGAAAGAGCTAAATCCAATAAAAAAAGAATCGTTTTACCCGAAGGTGATGAAACACGGACATTAAAGGCAATACAAAAAGTGAGAAATATGGATATCGCAAATATTGTGCTACTGGGCAATCCGGATAAAATCAATAATAAAGCAAACAGTCTTGGCATCAAACTAGATAATAAAGTCGAAATAATAGATCCGCAAAAAGCTGCAAATTTTGAGGAATATGTAAAGACATATCATGAATTAAGAAAACATAAAAATCTGCCGGAAGATTATGCAAGGGATGTAATGAGGGAAAGAACATACTACGGAACCATGATGATTTATAAAGGCAAAGCAGACGGTCTTGTTTCCGGTGCAGTGCATACTACAGCGCATACTATAAGGCCTGCATTTGAAATTATTAAAACAAAATCGGATATCAAATATGCCTCCAGTATATTCTTTATGTGTTTAAAAGACAGGGTGCTTGTTTACGGAGACTGTGCGATAATTCCGGAACCTAATGTAGAACAGCTTGCCAGTATTGCAGTGGCAAGTGCAGATACTGCGCGTTCTTTTCAAATAGATCCGTATATAGCACTTCTTTCATATTCTACAGGCAGCTCCGGATCCGGCCCGGAAGTAGAGAAAGTTAGAGAAGCAACAAGTCTTGTTAAGCAGATGAGGCCGGATCTTCCTGTAGAAGGCCCTATACAGTATGATGCAGCAATTTCACCGGATGTTGCAAAAATAAAACTTCCGGATAGTAAGGTCGCAGGTAAAGCAACAGTATTTATTTTTCCGGATTTAAATACAGGAAACAATACATACAAAGCAGTACAAAGAGCATCGAACGCTACTGCAATCGGTCCTGTTCTCCAGGGACTTAAAAAGCCTGTTAATGATTTAAGCAGGGGATGTCTTGTTGATGATATTGTATATACAATTGCCATAACTGCAATCCAAGCTCAGGAATCAGATCACTAATATAGCCGAATAACTTTTTTTAAATTAGAGTGCTTTCATTCACCCCGGTCCAAATTTACTAAATTTAAAGCTGTTCCTTTTTTCAGTTTCATGCCAGTTGGTTGACATTTTGGCTTTTTCGCAGTACCTATTATGAGCCTCCCTTCACGTATCCATTCATTCATTAATGAATTTTTATCGGTCTGTAGATTTTCTATAGCAGGTTCTTTTGTATAAATTCACATTCCTTTATATATTGTAAGTAAGCAGTTGCGATTTCTTCACCAATATTCATTTAATTTCTCCTCTGTTCATTATATAATATTCTGCTAATATATGAAGTCGACGTTGAGTAATTTGAACGAAACGTAATGTTAGTTGACTATTCACCTTTATATGGGGTGTGAAGATTGTCCAGTTTTAAAAAAAAACTCCTGCCTACTCTTCTACCATCAGAGCATATGGATGTGCGGATACGGATATATTGCTTAAAATCCATTATTACCTACCCATTTTTTATCTTCAAGTATTTTAAGTGCCAACTCAATTTGACGAGAAGTGAACTGTTTCTTTCTTTCATTCCAGTTGTAAACTTGTGTTACTACATCTTTAGTAGAAGTGATACGTCCCCTCTTAACAATCCAATGCACAGTAGAAAGGAGTTCTAAACCAAAGGGTGATTCAAAACCTTCTACAAGCTCAGAAACACGGTTAAAATGCTTTTTTGTTTCATGGTGATCATCCAGAAAAACTGACGCATCTTTATATGCACCCGGAACCAATTTGAGTTGCTTATCGGGTTTATCTCCTCTATTCTGCTTTTGCCTTTCCAGTGCCGTTTCGTGGGAAAATTAATAATATATTTTGGATTAGTCAGTGTACCTGTTGCATGGACAAACATTTTACCAGGTTGAACCTCTTCATGTTTGCAGGCAGCAGCATACTCTTTGAAGTTTTCAGGAAATCGTTTCTTAAACTGAAGAGCTATACCACGGCCCATCACTCCTACACAATTAACAGTATTAACAATAGCCTCTGTTTCTTCTGTAAAAATATCACCTTTCTTAAATTCTATCATAATAAGAACTCCTCAATAGTACCATTCCCGCTTCAATATGAATAATAGGCTCCTGTCCTGCATGATATTCAATTTCCGAATTATTGTCCTTATAAAACATATAAAGCATAACAGAACGAGGACAAAAGTAAAAGGGTCCACATTCACCTACATGAAGTCCGGGATGACTGGTAAGAGACGATTCTGTTAAACGTCTTTCTTTAATCTTACTCATGCCAATGGTCGTGCCAGCTGAATTACTTATTAAAGAATCACTAAAAAGAGCTTTGCTGCTAATAACAGCAGGCAATTTATCAATATGTAAGATATGATAAATTTTTAATTGCTGAGGTACAGGAAAAACCATAATCCATTCTCCAATTTATAATCATGCCAAACAAGATCACCAAACTCGATTTTAAATTCCTTAAATAACTTAATTTCTAAATACTTTCTTGTTGTCGGATTTGTTGAGTTTTCTAAAAATGTTTTAAAGTCAACAATTTGTATCTTATCGTCAGAAAAACAAAGTTTAATCCTATAGTCATTTAAATATTCAGCTTTAGTAATTTCGATAGACATAATGTACTCCTATTTTATATTCACTATCTTACCATTGACAATATTAAATTCAGCTTTATTTTCCATGTTTTGAAATTTACCGTGCACATGAGTTTATGATCAAAAGCAATTTGGATGAAGGGATAGCGGAACGTTGTACTCAAAGTTATATTGTGTTGCCCAAAACTTGAAGTTTGACTTTTAACTTTTCATATAAAAATTCTGGAGCAAAATCTGCACCATTTTTCCATACTATTGTTTCAATTTCAGAATCCACAATGAAGTCTTTAAATGTAGATAAATTTTTTAAAGGTTTAAATACTTCCCCATAAAGCTCTTCCTCTAAATCAACTTCTCCTTCTGCTCCATTATTAAATTTTATCCAAAGTACATAATTATGTAAATATTTTGCTTCCTTCACATGTAAAATCATATTATTACTCCAATGGATCAATATATTTTAAGTTTTTTCTATTTTGAGCTAAAAATCAATCTTCCAATAATTCATCTATATGTAATTTGCGCCATTCATTTATCAATTTAAATGCTCTTTTACTTATTTTTCCTTCAATTTTACCTGTTTTTATTTCAATAGTAATTTCATTATCTTGATATTTTGCATGAAAATGAGGTGGAGCATGATCCTTCCAATATAAATAGATAATGATTCCATAGAATCTACATATTACAGGCATTACACTATAATAAACTATAATATTTATATATTCAATATATTTTTATGGCAATGTTTAGAGTGTCAAATATATTTTTATGTTTTTAAGTGGCAATATTTTGTATGATATATTTGTTTTTTGTTAGGAACACCGAACGCACTTAACACACCGAAATTTTATTTTTATGGATCAGTTTGTCTTCAATATTTAAGTTAAATAATTTCCATCTTCTGGTAAAAAAACCTAATTCTAATTTTAAAGGCTATCGTATTAGGTATATATGCCTACTACGATAAAGATTATTCTTTTGCCACTCATTTCACTTTATTATTTAGCAATTTAATTAATTCCTTTCTTTATAATATTCAAAGCCCAGTTCTCAATATTCTTATTTTCTTCAATCACAAATTCCTGCCCAATTTTGGCAGAATCAAAATAATCTTTCTTGAATGATTTTTCCGTATGATAAGATATTTTAACATTCCTGAAAATATTTGGTAATTCCCACCGACTTCTTGTATATCCTCTCTTTGTTAAGATCAGATCTTTTTTCATTCTAAATGTACCTGAACCTTTAATTTCAAAATTTAGTGATAGTCTTTCTGCTGTTTTATAAATACAATTTTTAGTCTTTTTGTCAAATCTATTTTTAGCGGCATGTGGATGGTAATTATACTTAGAAGGAAGCTTGTCAAATGTCTCGTATTTTTCTCCTATTTGGAAATATCCATATATAATATGTAAATCCGGTGCTCTTGAAACATATTTCAATTTTCCATATTCCAACTCAGTTTGCCTAAACCATCCGAAAAAAAGAAAAATATCATCTTTACATACATTATTATTTATTAAATGTGTTTGTGCAGAACCTTCCTGCCCAAAAAGCGGAGTCCAGTCTTTTACTATCTTCAAATCTCTAATATCCGGATCAAGATGGCATGTGTAATATTCCTTAATTTTTGTTCCTGGTTTTAGTTCCTTTATTATCTGAAAATAGGATTTTTCTTCATAGAATAATTC
>SDBV01003311.1_pt1 | contig 23860 bp, 33 predicted proteins | sample 2277081 | NCBI WGS metagenome assembly SDBV01 (sample SAMN10402039, study PRJNA504765) | marine sediment metagenome | isolation source: marine sediment core GS10_PC15, 223 cmbsf | place: Arctic Ocean: Southern Knipovich Ridge | collected 2010 | reverse complement strand
TCAACGGCACAGTCCATGAACATTCCGACCAACTGCTTATCATCAAGACACAGAGGAATTTATCCAGGAAGGCTTTAACGGGATATATCACGGCTACTGCCGGTATCGTTGCTGCTCTGTGGAAGGCGTTTATAGCAAGCTAGCAAGCCCTGTAGTGCGATTCTAGCCCCTTAAACCTTCGCTGAGTAGTAGACTACCTACTCCCGACACCTGCTGGTCTACCCCTGTTCCGCTTTGCCTGCCTGTTTACCTCTCTGTCAGTGGGTAGCCTGGTCAATGAGGACAGGTCGGTTTTACATTGGTATCCACATTGAAGACACGACAGAATCAAACCGTCATAGTTATCCTGTTGCGGGAAAAGGGAACCTCCGCAGCGTGGACATCTCATAGCTCCTCCTTACTGAGAATGACTATTGGGTTTTAGGTTAGCTTCATTGCCCGCCAATTTCTCCACTATCTAACTGATAAAGAACGATGCTTTTCTTGAGAAGATATTTAACAGGGTCAGTACTACCAATACTCCCCATATGTTGTCCATTGTGTGCCGTAGCCATAGACCATGCCCAAGTTCCACCTGCTGTATCCCAACCACGACCTGCAACACGATGGATAAAGGGGAACGTAATTATTTCTAATTGCTCATATATCTTTGTAGCTAACGGAATAGCAGTTAGTGATATGTGGTTTCTGAACTGACCTACAAACTTATTCCTCCAAGCTAATTCCTCAAATTCTCTAGCAAACCATTGCTCATTTTCGGGGAATCTACTGAAATAGTCAAGGCATTGTGAAACCACTTCTTTGCGATATGATGCTACTCTTAATAGTTTGCTTTCGGGTATGTCAATCATCTTTCACTCCTTGCTGGTTGTATTATTTTAGTAGTCCCTCAATAAAGTCTCGGTTACAATGATACTGACCGACTCAGTGGATACCCCCTCAAACCTGATTGATATTTCAGGCAGGTCAAAGTAGTTATCATCTTCTAGTATACCAGCCTCTACGATACCATCTATCCAGGACTTGCAGGCTGTCAGAAATCCATCAAGATCACGCTTCCTTTTGTCTTTGGCTGTCACGATAATCTCTATTTTGGCTGGCCACATCGGGAAACAGTACCAGTCATCAGTTCGCCAGTTAGATTTCTGGCTCATACATATTAGGTATGCCTCTTCCTTAGCTACCTTACGGAGTGCTGACCTCTGTGCCCAGTGCATAGTATTCCCTGCCTTGTTGGGGAACAGGGCTTTATCTGGCCAGTGATCAAACTTAATAACTACTTGATTCATTTCACCTTCCTTCTCATTAGCTTATCTGATAGGGTCATTCTCTCTCCTTAATCAAGTCCTTAGCCCCCGACCTTTAGTACACGCACTCTAATGGCTTGTGGGGTTTTCCATCCGTGAGGTTCCATTTGTAAATCAGGTCGGTGAGCGATATACCCGTATTCCTTTTTGATATATGCCCTGATTTCCCTGCGAGTCCGAAATAACACGGGCAGGCAGTTATGATAGAGGATATGACGCCTCTCACCATCCAAATCATTCTTGCTGTGCCATTCTCCTGCCCATAAGTCTTTCATTCTCTCTCCTTAGTCCTTATCTTCTTGGTCCAATAAACTCTTCTGTAATTTTGTAAATCCTCTCTGGTTTCTCTGTTGGCTTAGCATCACCAGACCATCTTCTGTCCCAATAATCTTCTTGTTCCTCTGACCTATGGTAATTAGGATTTTGCTGTCTAAAATTATATGCCTTGACTAACTCAATTCTCTTGAGGTTTGCTTCACCTAATGACTCACAACGTATCACGTGGTCAAAGCCACCATTATTACCATTGCCAGTGTTATAATGGTACATCCTCATTCTAATTTCATAGTAAATTTCCTGCTCATCCTCATCCATAATTCTCTCTCCTTATCAAATAGGTTTTACTCTCTGCTAGTATATCTCCCAGTGTCCTACCACCTTTGCCGTCACAGTTGGGGCAGGAAATATTGTCATAAACATACCTAAAATCAGATGGGTCATAAGGCGTTGGAATAACTTTTGTTCCATTACAATTCTCGCAGTCCTTCCGGATGTTGAGGATTTGGTCAGTCAGTGATGTAATTGCCAATTCATTAGTGGGACATTTCTGCTTGCCCGCTATTAGCTCCCCATCTGCACAGCAAGACATTGTGCTATCAGCATTGAAGCCGTAATCATAGCACATCTCACATACTGTTTCATCCCACGGATTCACCGCCCTTATCTTCTCAGCTATCTTCTCTTTTAATTCTTTGTAGTCCATCCTTCCCTCCTCTTGGGTGTTAGGTTAGCTCATAAAACTTCTCTGCTTTTGGAACATGAAATCCAAATGATTACCTTGTGGTGCGTTCAAATGAGGGCATATATTGTAATGCTTATTTAAGACGTGCTTAACTTCCCGAATGTAGCGAACTGGATATTTTCTTACTAACCAGTCGGGCCAGAAATCCCTCTTGAGTTCTTCCCATATCGTCGCAGGATAGGTTTTAACAACATCCTCAGTCACTTCGTTATGGGTGTTTTGACCAAGAAGGAAAAGCCTAATCTTATGTATAACACCATCAGCATAAGCCCTTGTGAAATCATGGTCTTTCGTAAAGGTCATCTGTTTAAGTTGACCTGCGTCTACAATGTCAGCTAAGCCGAAGGTAATGTATTCAAGTACCTGTCTTTCGTATTCAACGTGCTCACTATATGTATTAGCCATCTTTCTTCCCTCCTTTTAACTACTGCTCCTTGAGACTTTGCCTCTTTGGATGAATATGCTTGGCTGATTCGTAACCACACTTACACTTATAGAATCTCCAGTTCTCATCAACTGTCCCTGCTGATTGCATTTTCTCACCGCACTTATCGCACTTCATCTTACATCAACCCCGTCCTTAAACCTTTGCCAAACAAATTCAGGGGCATTATACTCAAGCCATTTAAGCGCCTCCTCCCTCTCCTGCCTCTTAACCTCAGGTATGAGGGCTAGGATTTGGTCAACAAGACTTCCCCAACAACCTTCCGCTTCTTCAGGTGAGCAATCACAGCCACGATGTTCGTGTGTTTGGCATTGAGAAACTAGCAAGGAAAGTATCTTCTCCCTATCAGGGTCAGCTTTAGAGACTTGACCTGTGCCGTGACAGGGTTTGCAGTCTATACCATCATCTGCTCCAATAAGAACTTTACCCTCTCCGTTACATTGAGAGCATCTTTCAAACCCATCAGAGCCACGCTGAGATGGAGAGTATATGCCTCTGCCTTGACAGGTGGGGCATTGTTCTTTTCCCTCAGAGTCTCCTTCCCCAATTCGAATGAAGCCGTTCCCATCACATTCAGGGCAGACTTCCTGTTCAGGCTGTTGGGGTTCTATTTCTCTGTCCATTTTAACATCCTCTCCAAGCAATTATTACTACACCAATTGTTATTAAGACCATAACACATAGCCAATAAATCAGGTCAAACCGTGTCATTTAATTGCCTCCTCTAGCTCAGTTACTATTTTAGTCAAGGCTGCGGGACTTTTTATCAATTCCACTATCTGCTTCGCTGTCGCTTTGGCTTGGGCTTCACACACTGGTTCAAGAGCATCTTCATAGTTATGTATCCCGTCTATCCAAGCCTTAACTCTCTCCTCATCCCCTAGTATGTCCAGTTTCATTTCTTACCTCCTGGGTGCTGGCTCCACCTCAATTAAGTTGCTCCACGATTACACCGTCCATAGACAACATCAGCACTAATGTTATTTCCCGTGAATAGTAACTACTCCTTCTTTAGGCTGTTCATAATAGTATTGTAACAGACCTCGAATGAATCAACCACGCCGGTCCACGTCTTCTTGTCTAGTATCTTCAGGGATTCCGCAGGCTGTATTCCGAAGTCATCAAAGACGGCTTGGTGGAAGCCAGGCAGGTCGTGAATAGCACTCAAGTCCCTACTACCCGTTTTGCCCTCACTTGCCTCCTGTGTTGGTTCTGTGGCTTCTGGTGTAGGTTCAGGCAGTGGCTCTGCTTCTACCCTAGCTCTTTTGGCCTTCTCTTCAAGTACCTCGAAATCGGCATCAATAGGCACATCTTCCCCGCTACCGATATACTCAGCACTCGGCAGCGGGATATGAAACGCTTTGCGGAGAGCTTGTGCTTCTGCCCTCTTCTCAGCCATACGCTGTGGGTTATTCACCACCGGTAGAAATTCCTTGCCTTCGGTCTCTGTTTTTCTTACCCTGCCCCATCCAACAAAGGGTCTGGTTGAACCCTTGACGTATACCTCGGCCCGGAAGAAGTAATCGCCTCCGGGTATTTGCCACGCTGACTTCTCATCTTGAGTGGCTGGCCGTGTCTCGACTCCATCAAGGCGCCCTGTTTCCTGTGCTTTTCGGTACCTGCCATCAATGGATACATAAGGGTTGCCCTGATAGATAGACAGCTCGTGCATTATCGGATCAAAGCCGTAGGTTACACAGGCTATTGCCAGTAGTTTCTTCTCGTCAGGTTTGAGTTCTTGGGGAAACTTGGCTTGGCCTACACGGACCAGCATCTGTGCTTCACTCATCTTCTCAAGTGATGTTGAGTCTAATCCTGCGTCCCTTTTTACTAATGTCATATATTCCTCCCTTTCTCTATTATATTTTGATATGGTACTGTGTTCGACATTCTTGGCACATCGTATAATGTAGCCATCGTAACCCAAAGACCCGCCCCAGGCAAGATTGATTCCGGCACCGCACTCACCACATTTATACTGTGGGTTAGCAACAACCTGCTTCATCTCCTGCTCTGACATCTGGTCTTCGGTTATTGGCATTATGCTTTTACCTCCTTATCCTCCTTCTTTATTTCTTTAGCCAGAGGTCTCTCCCTCCACCTCTTAACAAAGTCAGCCTGCATCCCTGATCTGCAATAGGCACATTGGCAGGGTGATGGTTTCTCTTTCATTTCTATTCTCCTTTTTATTTCTTCACCAGAGCTTCGGCCTCTAGTTACTCCATATCTTTACTTGATAGGGCTCTGTCTCTTCTAGTGCCTGTGGATGAGCTACCTTGTTATCCAAGAACATCCAGTAGGCATAGGTCTTCATACTGATACCGATATAAGCAAACTGCTCCTCGTTAGCCCACACCAGGTTGACAGGGCATTGTTTGGGGTCTTGCATCCCACAATCTTGTATTTGGCACTTTATACAGCTCATCATCTCTCCTCCTTCTTTGCTCATCCCTTTCCGGTTGTTCGCACTCTGGACAGATCACATTATCAGGATGCATATGGCAGCTATTATAATAAGTAACATCCTTGCCACACTTCTTGCAGACCCCTTTGAACTCCCGATAGGACGGCTCTTCCCTATTTCCCATCATTCACGTTCCTTTTCTAATTTATCTGGCAGTATTATAAGCGGGCAATAAAAACAGGTTGAGCCGTCAGGTAGCATCCTCCAGTCGCCCACTGTTCCTTCACAAATACAATGTTTATATTCTGGCACCAATCGATTTAGATATTCTATGGCCTCAAGAGCTTCTTCCTTAGTAGGTATTATGCCTTTCATAACATCCTGGATAATCCTCATCCTTTTCCTCCCTTAATAACTTAATTTACCGGCACAGGTTAAACTAACCGAATAGCTTTACTTCGTTCAAGTGTCAGTTGATTTCTATTCATACCCACATCTTACTCTTATAGATAACTATTGACAAGCCCCTGTAATTGGGTTAGTAACTATTGACAAAGATAGATATAACTTATGCTCCCATATCCTCACTCATTCATAGTTTTACTACCATTGACGAGCTATTGACAATAAAGAATGGAACCTGTAACATAATAGGTATGAGCTTAAAAACTGGAACGACCTACAGATTAGAGGACAAGGCGAAGAGGAACGCTGCCGTTGTAGCTTATAAGGAAGCCAACCCTGCTGCCACTCTAAGGGAAATAGCTAAAGTGTTTTCTATCTCTCACGCCAGGGTGGGTAAGATACTTGAGAAAGCTAACAACAAGACCAGCTAACCCCAAAGAGAGCAAGGTTTAAGGAGAGTGCTATGAAAGAACATCCTATACTAATGCAAACAGATATGGTCAAGGCTATCCTTGATGGACGTAAAACACAGACAAGAAGGATTATTAAGCCTCAACCACCTTACTTTAATAGCACCCCAAACCTTATTTGTAATGATGTGTGGATGTCTCACGATAGACAAGGCGTAGGGACTAACCACAGATGCCCCTATGGTCAGGTAAGCGATAGGCTGTGGGTTCGGGAGACTCATTACCTCCATCTTCTTGAAGTAAATGGGGACTGTGGTGCTGTATTTTACAAAGCCCAAAGCCCTAACCTTAAAGTTAAGTGGCGACCATCAATCCATATGTTCCGCAAAGACTCACGGATAACCCTTGAGATTACTGAGGTTAGAGTGGAGAGGGTGCAGGAGATAACGGCCTATGATGCTCAACAAGAAGGTGCTAGTTTTATACCACCACATCAACCCTCGAAGCGATATCCTGTGACATTTGATGAAACTATTATCAATGGTTTTCATATTCTCTGGGACTCCATCAATGCCAAGAGGGGAAGTTGGGCGGATAATCCCTGGGTGTGGGTAGTATCTTTTAAGGTGGTGTCATAATGCAAAGTTGTAATGATTGCATCCGAACTGCTGTTGAAGACCCACGCTTACCTACAGGAAGATACGGGCATAGCAACTGTGATTATTTCTGTGACAAGTCCGACTACCAGAGGGAGCACGAGAAGCCACATGATGAGGTACAGCAACGAGAGGTGATACACAGGACATCTAATATGGGGCCGAAGGAGTTTGCTTTACTACAGGACACGGCTGGTAAGGTAGCTGGGCTAATGAAGACTGTTTACAAGCCACGGACTAACGCACCTAAATCGGGTGGGTACCAGGGGATTAAGTAGATTGAAACCATACTATCAAGATGAATGGGTTACGATATATTTGGGCGATTGCCGTGAGATACTGCCTACTTTGGATAAGGTGGACTTGGTGCTGACTGACCCGCCTTATAATGCGAGAAACATCGGTCCAAACCAGAGGGTCTATGCAGGCACTATTATGCAATTGCCTGATGATGAATATAAAGCCTTCTGTGTAGATTGGTTTGAGTCATCATTATTACTAGCGGAGACTATAGTTTTTACTCCGGGTATAGCCAACACGCATAACTATCCACAACCGAAATGGCAGTTATGTTGGCATAAGCCTGCGGCGGTTAGTTTTAATAAGATGGGTGGGTTTAATGCTTGGGAGCCTGTGTTTATTTATGGGGACACCAAGAAAGCCCGATTCGGACAGGACTACCTTTTATACAATACACTAAATTTTAATAAAGGCGAAGAGAAACACCACCCCTGCCCTAAACCTCTTTCTTTGTGGCAGTACATAATGGGAAACTTTGAAGGAACAGTCCTTGACCCGTTCCTCGGAAGTGGCACCACATCCGTAGCCGCCAAGAAACTCAACCGCCATTGTATCGGCATAGAAATAGAAGAGAAGTACTGCGAGATAGCGGCCAAGCGGTGTAGTCAACAGGTCTTTGACTTGAGGTAACTAATGCCAGAGGTAGAGAAAACATTAACCGGGTACACATTCGAGTGGGTCAGTGAGAAGGTACTGGTCAAGGTGAGCCGTGTCAGGGCTCATACTGACGGCAAGATAACTGGTGAGGTGAAACTGGTACTCGGCAAGGACAAGCAGGAAGAGCCGAGCTTCAGTTGGAACTTCTCTTCGGCCCAGACGCGGAAGCAGTTAGTCAATCTATTGAGTGAGAAGTATCCTGAGTGGAAAGATAATTGGCTCGGAATTATAGATGAGTTATGCCGGCAGGTTCAGGATTTAGTGAAGGCAGGTGAGCCGGTGGTAACACTCCATTCGACAGATGGCTATGAGGAGTTGGAATACCTTATCTATCCACTCATCCCACTTGGTAAGCCGACTGCTATATTTGGTGATCCAGGGTCAGGTAAGAGCCAGTTAGCTGTAATCATAATCATTATAGCCGGTTTGCCTTGGGCTGACAACACATTAAACCTGGGAGCTCCGTCTAAGCCGTCTAAGATACTGTACCTTGACTATGAAGCAGACTCCGATGATGTCAAGAGGCAGTTGGTTCAGTTGGTTGACGGTATGGAACTAGGGTATTGTGGTATAGAATACAGGCGGTGCTTGATTCCCCTTACTGATGATATTGAAAGCATCCAGAATATCATAGAGGAACGTCAGATTGATGGGGTTATTGTGGACTCGGTATCCCTGGCCGCCGGGGGAGACCTGAATAGAATGGATGTAGCCACCGAGTATGTCAGGGCGTTAAGGTCCCTCGGGTCAGGTCTAACTACAATCTCATTCGCTCATACCAGCAAAGACAGGGATGCCAAGAGCAAGACTATCATCGGTTCAGTTCTATTTGAGGCCGGCTTCCGGTCAGTGTGGGAGATAAGAGGTAACTCACAGGACGATTCATTAGAGGTTGCTCTCTTCCACCGTAAGGTAAACCTATCGAAGCGGTTTGACAATATCGGGTTTGAGTTTAGATATAATGGGACTGGTATAACTGTCTCATCGCACGATCCGAAGAGTGTGCCCGAGTTCTTAGAGAGGATGAGCGCCAGGCAGCAGATACTTGAAAAGCTGAAAGAAGAGCAATTGAATAACAAAGAACTGTCCGAGGCTCTGGACATCACCCTTGCCACTATCTACAAGACGACATCTCGTATGAGCAGCGGCAACCATAAGGTGATTGTTAAGCTCAGCGATGTTAAGGATGCTAAGTGGGGTTTGGCTTCGACTCGGTTGGAGATGTAGTAGTTTTACCGCAGGTCGTACACTCCCATCTCTGAACACGCTTGCCAGCTCTCCAGGTGAAGCCGTGTTTCTGGAAGTTCTTACCTTGACAATTTTTACAGACCATTAGTCCCTCCTTAGACTAGGTTAGCTCTTAATCTCCTCACTCCAACAATCTTCCCAGCCTCGTTTCTCTGTCTCTCGGTGAGCTTCCCTCCGGACATCTTCTAGAGTCTCACCTTCTACAACGAGTTCATCCTCGTAAGTTCCATTGTGTATAATAAACTTCATTTTATTTCAATCTCCTTTTATTCACCCCTTCGGGCCGGGTGTGACCCCGGCCCTTGCTTTAGTTTATAGAAAATTCCAGTTCTGCTTTATATCGTGGAAGGATAAACCCAGGCTATAACCTACTGATAGTATGACCTCCAGTGGACGTGACGTTCCCCAGGCTGTCACCCAATACGCCCGCTTGTTGTCACTCCAATAATGTCCTGGCCGTTACTAATCTCCGTTGTAGTCATATCCTTTACCCCCTTTTAGTCTCATTTATTTTATCCTCTTATAGTATATATGTGTTTGTTTGTTGTGTCAATACTGTATACGTCTATCAGTAGTTATTGATAGCTAATGGGCTTACGTGTCTACTTCGTGATACCTCTCCTATCCTACTATTTACTACCCTAACCGTAGCTAGTGGACTGTCTACTAGACTGTCTAGTGATGTCTACCCTATTGACAATATTCTGAATAAGGTTTATAATCTTTAAGTGTAAAGTCGTTTTCCTAAATGCAAACGGATTAATACTTAAGGAAGCCCCTGTTTTATCTTTTTTTCTTGTTAATCACTATAGAAAGGGGCTTTGCCCCTCTCAAACTCTCCCCTCTCAATCGTCCACTAGACTGTCTAGTAGACACTGTCTACTAACTCTCAAGACTTGACAATATCCCCATTCTGTTTATAATTGGTATTGATATGACTGAAGAACGTATCGCGAAACAATCAAGCAGCAACCTCATTGACCGTATCCCTCCAGAGAAACGCTTTCAGCCAGGTGTCTCTGGCAATCCAGCTGGTCGACCTCCAAACAAAGACTCCATTACTTATCAACTTAAACAGGCGCTGGCTAAAGGTGAGGGTATCGAGGCAAAGAAGTTGGCAGCTATGGCTATCAAAGAAGCTAATGCCGGTAGTTATCCACATTTCAAAGAGATACTAGATCGCACTGACGGCAAGGTAGCAGACAGAACCGACCACACCTTTGACAGTGAGGCATTGATGGGCTTCCTGCAAGGCCTGAGGGGCTACAGCAAGAAGGAACTACCAGAGGGGGACCGGTGAACATCATAGACCAGGTGCTAATGGGTATGGTGGTCCTGATAGGTGAAGAGGGAACCGACTGGAATTATTACTTGAGCTGGACGGCTTACTGGGATAAGTGGGTGTGGCTTAACAGGAATTAATATGAGGAACATCATACGTGACATTGAGAAAAGGATAGCCGAGCTTGATTTATTCATATCAAGCTCTCAAAAAGACCTCGGCAAGATTGCAAAGCTAAGGTCAGATTATCAGTTGCTGTTAATGGATGAGAGAAAGCGATGGCACCAGTTTACATAACTGCTATTATACGCACCAGACATAAGGAGGAGTGAATGGCATACGTAATAAAAGACGACTACTTAATTCATATACCTGGTGGGGTGGTATTCAAAACTACTAAGGCATTGTGGAAAGCAGTTGACAAGTACTTAGCAAAGAAGAAGGAGTCTAATGTTACTGACAACTGATGAGATAGGTGGGATTGTTGAGGGAATAGGTACCACAGGTGAGGACTTAAGGAATGAGGAGTTAATCTGGTCAGGTATCGCCAAAGCCCAGTTAAAGAAGGTGGTTGAGGAGATACCCACGAAGTTCAGACGTGAAGTTATCCCCTCTGGTAGTAAGGTTTATTCCGATGAAGTGGTTGAACTCCTACAACGGCTAAACGTATCTTATTTTATGATTCCTAAAGAAGACTGGCAATCCCTGATTGACGAGGTTAAGGAATGATGTACTGGCTACTATGGTTTCTTGGTAGGTTCTCATCTCGTATATGGTCTTACTGGTGGCGGAGATACTTTAGTGGTGGTGTGTATGTCAGTGGAGGTTACGTGTGCGATGGGGATGATATGATTAGTGAGGTTAAATGACAACAGGTACCAGACCCACCAAGACTGACGAGGAGGCACGTCAGGACATTGACTATGCTCTGGATAAGTTCGGGCATACATTAAGCCCTGAGCAGGCGGCTATCGTTTACTGCCAGGCTAGGGAAGTGTTAGGCGGTGGTGGTGAGAGAGCTGGTAAGAGTTTCGTTGCATCAGACTATCTTAATGTCAGGTTCTGGGAAGGGTCATTGTACTGGATAGCTGGCAAGGATTATGACAGGTGTCACGCTGAGTTTGAGTATACGGCTAAAGTGATGATGCAGATAGGTGCGGTCAGACCTGAGAACATCAGCACACCCAAGAGTGGTGAATGGTCAATGAAGTTAGAGACGGGATGTGTTATCAAGACCTGGTCATTGAAGGACTGGTTAAAGGTAGGGAGTGAGGCGCCTGATGGGATAATAGAATGTGAAGTGGCCCAGATGACATTACAGGAACACAGGCGATTAAGGGACAGGACGGCTGAGAAGAGGGGATGGCTGGTTGGTACTGGTACATTTGAAGGTTCTCTTGGCTGGTACCCTGAACTGTGGAAGTTGTATCAGTTACCTGGACAACAGGGTCAGTCATTCAGTTTACCCAGTTGGAGTAACAAGGTAGTATATCCCGGAGGTTATGAAGATGAAGAGATACAGAGGCTTAAAGCAAATAACTCTGAAGATTATTTTAATGAGCGTTTTGGTGGTATTCCTAGCCCTCCCCACGGTCTTGTTTTTCCAGAGTTTCGATACCTTACCCACGTTACAGAAATTGATATTGTCGATACTCCTGTTTACTTATGGATTGACCCTGGCTATGCTGGGGCTTATGCTGTCGAGGTGGTTCAGGTAATCAATGATGTGGTCTGTGTGGTGGATGAGGTCTATGTGCAAGGTAAGGTTACTGAGCAGGTAACCCAAATAGTGATGCAGAAGCCTTGGTTTAAGTTAGTCCAAGGTGGCGTTGTTGATATAGCGGCTAGGCAGCATCAAGCGATGCCAGCGGTAGAGGAGATATGGCGGACTCCACGCTTAGGTCGTGAGCAGGATGGATGGCCTGGGATCCCTGTTCATTCAGCTAGAGTGGTAGAGACCGAAGGCAGGGAAAGGTTGCATACATTCCTGACAGTTAATCCGATAGACCATCAACCTCATTTACTTATTGATCCGAAGTGTACCGGTATACTCAGTGAGTTCGGGGTTTGCCCTAATCCGTTTAGCGGGATGGCAGAGCCGTATAAATGGAAGGAAGACAGAATAGGGGTAGTGGTAGGTCAGGCACCAGAGGACAAGAACAATCACGGAATTAAGGCAGTGATATATGGTATAGTGGAGAAGTTCGGGTTTGTGACGAGGAGTAATAGACCTTCACGGCCTGTCAGTAATGTAACACGGAGAGCGGTACCAGTTGGTACTGTGAGGCGATAGAGATGGATATAAAAGAATTACTTAAAGAGGGTCAATACAGGGATGTCTGGTATCTTGAGAAAGATGGTACTTGGGTAGAAAAGAGGTGCTTGATAATTCCTGCTGTAGATATAGAGTCACTGATTGAGGAGTCCAAATGAGAAGTGAGCATTGTCCGAGGTGTGGCAGATTCGCACACTTTATGTTCAGGTTAAGATTAAAGAGACAGTACCGGTGTGTATGCGGTAAATTCTTTCAGAGGTGGTTTTAATGAGCATAGGAATAGGCGGTAAGATATTCGGGCAGGGCTTTGAGTGGTTTGTCGGGTTTAAGGAATATACTCACAGTCTGGCGATAATGAAAGTCAGCATCCTTGATTTGAATGAGAAGCTGTCATTTAGTTTATTGGCATTTGAAGTAGCTATAAGGTGGTGAATATGAGAGATAAACATATTATGCTAAGTGGAATTAGTTATGATGATGGAGTTCAAAGAGACATCCAAGTCGACCATCAGGGAAGAATAATGCTAAAGCTGGAGACACCAAGCGTACTGGATGATAGACCTCAGCCACGACAAGCAAAGAGAAGACCACTACCAGCCTTCTCCAGATTTAGTTTTCCGCAGAAGAGATTATGGCATTAGATTATTACTGCGATACCTGCAAGGATACCGTGAATGTGGTGATACCATCCAGCTTTATGCACCCGCATTTAGGTGTACGGCCGTGCTATAATTGTCCTGGCTGTGGTAATATGGTTCACGTAGTAGGGAGAGAAGAAAAAACTAAAGAGGTGAAATAATGGCTAGAACGGAAGTAAAGATACCGACAGAAACACTGATGTATTCGATTCACCCGAGGACAGGGGATATCATAACCCATCATCTGCCTTTTGCCAGGGAAAGTGAGCAGCTTGACTTCTATGTGGCGAAAGGGTTTACTTTTGAAAAGCCGGTAGTTGACTCAGAATTATTTGGGGCGAAGGTAATTGTTGCTGGGGAGTCTACAGGTAAGGCAAAAGAAGCGGTCATTCCCTCGGACAAACCGAAACGGAAGAGGAAGGAAACTATGCTGGTTGGGTGTGTGGTTTGCAAGAAACCATTCAAGGGTATGGCTGGATTGAAAAGGCATATGAGAAGTCACGTACCAAAGGAGTCTTGATATGCCTATCTACGAATACCAGTGTCAAGAATGTGAGGAGCAGTTCGAGATAAAGCAGGACTTCGATGCTCCTCTTGAAGCTAAGTGTCCCCAGTGTGACGAGAAGGCAGATAGAGTGATGTCTACGTTTAGCTTCGGGTTCAGTGACTCTCCACAACAACGGCAGAGTCAGGCTATTACCGGGGCGAGGAGGGTACAGGTATAATGGATACATCAGAGACTTATATCAAGATGTGCGATTGTGAGGAGATACAGGGGCTTAGACCCCCATTCACTGAGCATCATTGGTTAGGGAATGTCTACTGTGGATTATTGTCAGTAGAATCCCGCTACAAAAGAGAGGATTTTCACCTGTTTATGACGACTGATGCTGTTATGGCAACAGAGGAATCTATCTGGCTACCTACTCAGTCCCAGTTACAGGAGATGGTAGATAGCCCCGCAATAGAGTGGTTGTTAGATAAGTTTTGGTATTGGGCTAGGAAAGAACATAATATATCGCCTATACTAAATACTTGGAGCAGACTCTGGTTAGCCTTTGTGATGTGGGAAAATCATCAAAAGAAGTGGGATGGCACCCAGTGGGTTTTGTTGGAAGTCCCAATGGAGGTAGCTAATGGCTGAAGTAATAGAAGCAACAGGCACCTGGAAAATGATAGACGAAAGGCAGAAAGTTCTTCAGGACTTCTATAACCAGGTTGATAAGACACGGTTGAGACTTAACCTCCATCCATTTCAGATAAAGGACTTTAAGGGTGAGAACAACCTTGATGATGTCATTAATGTTACTGAAAACAAATCTGTCAATTATGCCAAGAGGGTTGTGGCCGGCCTGATGTCATATAAATGGCAGACGGTGGTAGAAGGACAGATTACTTCAAAGGATGCCCACCAGATTGAAAACTTTATCAATGACAGCTTAGACCAGGCTGATGAGTTTATCTTTACCGAACACGGATTGGCTAATCTCGATACTTGGCTAATGAATCACGTTACCCATACCTCCCTGATTGGCGTTCAGTGGACATCCTCTATTGAAGACGGGGAATATAAGGTTGATTCCCTCCCACTCGATATGCTCTATACCCCTTTTGTCCTCAATAAGTGGGTAGCCCCAATAACTCTCAGGAATAAGGGCGACCTCCATAAAGAACTTGAGGACTATGCGAAATTGGCCGAGCAGGGATTCGGTACATTTTTTCCTCCAGGTGAACTAAAGGAAATAGATAACGAGGTTAGGGATTACTGGAGCCTGGAAGTGAATGAACTATGGATTGAAAAGCAACTTGTTTTTATCCAACCCAATACCTATAAGACTTTACCCTTTGTTATTGTCTGGGTTCCGTCCGGGTTTATGTTCCGCGATAAAGGCTACCTCAAACACGAATCACCTAGCGTTCTTTTCGCTAACGAGAATCTCTTTGACCAATTAAGTAGACAATTAACTATTGATGCTACTCTTGGAATGGACCCGATACTACCGGCTTATGAAAAGGAAACGGGGGAAACTGCCGGTGGTCTTTCTGAACCAGCACCAAAGAGGGGAGAGAGCCTTGATGTTAAGGTAGGGGAACGCCACCAGTTACTACCAAGAACTGATGTAAACAATGCTCAATTGGCGTCCCGAGGTGAAGTAACTCAGATGGTAGATGCCGCGGCGCCGATAAGCCCACGAGCTTTCAATCAGCCTCCATCAGCGGTTGAAGTGGCTATTGAGATTGAACTTCTTGACGAGATCCAAAACCCTCTTATCATAGCTCTTCGGATGTTCAAAGAGGAACTTGGCAGATTGATAATAGACCAGTTCATCCTGGTCAGTGAAAACGAAAGCATAACTTCTGTTCAGGCCGGCAGAACAGGCAGGAAGCGGGAGTTTAACGTCACTAGCCTGAAAAACCCTGATAAGTATTTCATTTCATATAAACCCTTGAAGCAGAATAAGAGGCTGGCAATCGTCAATGAAGCCAGATTCCTTTCAATGGTTGGCAAAGCTCCGATGAAGTTCCTATTGAGAGATGTCCTGATGGTGGAAGACCCTGATGGTTGGGATAGGGAGATGGAACTGGACAAAGCTAAGGCTGCTAATCCTGCTATCGGTCGGGCTGAGATGGCTATTCGGTATGCAGAAGAGGCTGAGGAAATGGATGACGGCACCGCTAAGGACTTGAAGAACCTTGAGTCGCAGATACTCGTTCACGACTATGTGATAATGATGAGGCAGAGAATGAACCCGGTTCCCAACGAATCTGAGAATGTGAGAGAGGCTACCGAAGAAACAGGTAATGCTCAAGGGTTGATTTCGATGTTGGGGTCAAGAGGGTAATAGATGGAAATACATAAACAGATTTTCAATCCAGTATCATATGAAGAATGGAAGAAAATATCTCCCGGGATACATTGGTATGAAGCTGGTATCGACTTCGATTATCTTCTACAGTATACAGAAGAAATAAGAAAGAGAGCATCGGAAGAGATAGCATACGCATTAATCGAATTTGCGGTGGATAAGGGTGTAGAGTTTCCCAAAACTATCAACATTAACAGATATGATTTGCCAGAATTACACATAAAAAGGTTACTGGTTGATGTTAAGGGAGAGTCAGATGTAAATGAGGGTAGATATGTGCTGATGGCGTTTAATCATTGGAGGAAAGAACTAATTTACCGTGAAATGGCCGAGGCTGAATTAGAGGAATGGAAAGAGAAATCATTTCTGGGCTATCTTTGGTATTGTGTGGAACGTTTTGTCTCTAAAATAAGAGGAGAAATAAATGGCAGATAAGTGGAATGTAAAAATATGTCAGGAACACCTTGACCAGTTCAAAAGCCCACTGGAAAAGAAGGTCAATGGTCAGGGCAGGATGTCTCAACTCGGTCAAAAGCTAAAGCAGGCTGCTTCACAAATAAGGATACCGCGACAGGAGAGTTAAATGGTGCAACCCATCAACCGACTCAGACCAAGCGGATTACCTGAAGCAAGAAGACGGCGCAGGCTGGAGCAGGAGACACCTGGGGCTACAGTCCATTCTCTTGACTTCCTCATACGCCAGATTGATATTGAGGGTGCACGGGAACCTGAAGTTCCACTGGTTGAGCTAATAACCCCAGAGCCTGAACCTTTACCTCCACCAAGCCCTCGTGCTCAACGGGTTATTGATGCTATCGAGGCAAGGCGTGATGTGGCAGCACCTGTGGCTGAAGTTCCTGTAGTAGCGCCTGAAGAACTACCTGTTATCGAAACAGGGGCAGAGCGTGAGTTTGCTGATGAGACTCAAATCAGTTTGCTCAGGGATATTCTGGAGCAAGGTCTGGGTGGCAGGACAATCGCTCGACCATTGTTCCTAGCTCCATTCCAGGCTACTCAATTCGGCATTGAACTTGAGGAAGGTGAATTTCTCAGGGTAGAACCGGGTCCATCTGGTGAACCCCTGATCCGTGTAATATCTCCCGAAGGTATTACCCCGGCTATTCCACTGGAGGCTGGGGAGTTACCTGTAGGTGATGACCTCATACAACGTATTTATCCTGATGTAGAAGGTTTGACAGTATCAGAGATAGTTGATATTGCTAACGCTGACCCTGATGCTTTCCTTACTGACTTGATAGCTAGAGGGCAAAATGTCGATACTGAATCATTACTCCAACTATTAGGTTTGGATAACCAAGCTATCCGTAATGTATTCAGGTTTGGTGATATACCGGATGAAGGACAACCACACGTTTTCCCTACAGAAGAGGATGGAGTTGTTGTCAGTAAGCAAGGAATATTAACTCCTGACGGGATTGTTACCAGAGAAGGTATTCAGCAAGGTGTGGTTGACTTCTCTAACGGGTCTTTCAAGTCCATTGATAGAATCAGGCGTGAGATGATTCCAAGTCCTGATGCGATAAGAAGGCAGTTACGAATAGGTCAAGTTCCTGAAGATGAGATAGATGCAATCATAGCTCAGTCCCAGTTAGATTTAACCTCGGAGGAATGGCTTGAGGAGTATAAGAGAATTAACCCTTCATTTAGAAAGGACTTTAGCTATTCTCTTAGCGGTAGGGCGGTATCCGCTGGATTAGGTGATTTACTTCAGGGTGTTGGAGGTGTGGCTGGTTGGGCAAAGCAGGAGACGTTCAGGGATAATTTGATGGAGTTAGGCTCTTTTGGGCTAAGTACTGCACCCCCCATGGTTCCTTATACTACACTAGGGGAGACTATCAGTAATCCCCAGTTCTGGCAGACTACAGCCGTGAGAACTACGACCTTGTCTGTTGTTTCAATCGTTCCTGTCATTTTAGGGGCTTACGCTGCTGCTCCGATTATTGCGGGTGTGGGGATTGGAGCTACTGGAACTTTCCTGTTATCATTGCTATTTGGTTCTGCTGCTGGTGCCTTACCTGAAGCTGCTCTGGAATCGGGGTTTGCGTGGAATGAAGCCAAGCGGTTAGGGTTTACAGATGATGAAGCCGACAAGGCGGCTGGTAGTGTTTACTGGAAGAACGCAGGCTTATTATTCGGTACTAATGCCGTAGGTTTTGGTCTTCCATTCGCTAAAATACCTGGCAGTGTTATACCTAAAATGATAGCTAAGGGGTGGGTTAAACCTATTATCGTTGGTGGTAAGTTAGCTGGCACGTCTCTAACAGAAGGTGGTCAGGAGTTCTTTCAGGATATAATCACTAGAACAGCTTTAGGGCAAGATGTTAAGTGGGATGACGAAGCTAAGATGGCGGTTATGTTGGGTACGGTTCTTGGCGGTGTAACTGGCGGTGGTCTCCTTGTCTTTGATACTATAAGGAATAGAACCAAAGCACAGTTTACTCCTGAACAACAGGATGTATTTGCCGAACAGAAAAAGCAATTTACCGATATAGGATTCGTAGATGATGCTGCTGAACTCAGGGCTATGGACTTTATGGTAGCAGAGTTTGATGATGTTAAGACTAACCTTGAGAATAATGTAGAGCAGGTTAATAGGGAAGAAGCGGCTAAACTAATAACAACTGAAGACAGGGCTGAAGCTCTAGCAGTAGACCACGTTATCGAACAGGGAGAAGCAGCTCCTTTAACCCAAGCCCTTGTCACTGATGCTGAGAGTGTAGTCACCCGAGCCGAGGCCATCCAACCTGATAATCCACAAGTCCAGGAGATGAGACGGCTGGTTGACGAAGCCAAGACTTTAACAGGAGACGCACAGAGACGGACTCTTATTCAGATAGAAGCTCTTGAAGATGAGGTCAAGGGGATTGCTGGTATTACAGAGCCTGTGGTTCCTGAAGTGACACCTGAGGTTGAGATAGTCAAATTAGAACCAGCGGCAGAGTCTCTTATTAAGGCTGGTTTGAAATTTGGGCGTAACGAAGCACAGGTGAGGTTAGGAGCAAAAGCATTATCCCGTCTAGACGGTATTGAATTGCCGCAAGCCCATCATGTTGCTGAGGCATTACAGTATTTGAACCCAGATGCAGTAACTAGGATAGAAACCGAAGCAAGGGCGGATCCAGAAAGCGTCAATGCACAGGACACACTAAGTAGACTTAGGGTTTTCCAAGAATCTGTAGTGGGTAAGTTACCCCAACCAACTCCCCCAGTTGAGGCACCTGTTGTATTGGAGGGAACCGAACGAAAAGTTGGGAACTTTGAGGTTATGACAGATAAAGATGGGAGGACGATATTCTGTGGCTAGTTGTCATCAATTAACCCCTGAAGAACAGAATGAATGGGATAAGATTCAAGCACTGCCAGAGGCAGAAAGACCTGTTGCCGAAGAGGCTTTTATTAAAAGGATTATGGACGCTGCTGTTGCTACCTTTGCTCGGGAAAGTGTAGAGGTTGTGCGGGAAGCTCTGATAGCCCCTGAAGTTGCCGAAGGCGCAACAAAAAGAGTCTTTGACAGAATACAGATAGACCCTGCCGAACCAAATATTACACAGAAGATTAAAAGGGGTTATCACACCTTTCAAACTCAGATGATTGATGATCTCTATGCCTTAAAGAAAACAGTGGATACAGCTGTTGATGGTGGAGTTGAACTATCTATTGAGGAAAACCCCTACATACAAGCTAGATTGCTAAAGGGCATTACGGGCAAGGTTAATACATTCTTGGAGCAGGGTACATTTGGTAAGACATTCTGGAAGACTGTCAAGGGGAAAGCCGTTCCTAATTACACCGGCGAATCGCTGGAAAGTATTTTAAGAGAAGTTAGGGAACCATCCGATTGGCAAGACTTTTCTACCTATATGGTTTCTCGCAGAACCATTGAACTAAATGGGCGTGGCATTGAAACAGGTGTGAGTATTGGTGATGCCAACGCCGCTGTTAGCGAACTGGAATCCAAACACAGGAACTTCCCTGATTTAGCTAAAAGGCTTAATAAATACCAGGATTCCCTCCTGATTTATGCTAACGAAATGGGGTTGTTAAGCAAGGACCTCTTGGTAAAATTACGCAAGAACGCTGACTATGTTCCCTTTTATCGTGTCTTTAACGAATTACAGTCTCGTGGGTTTATGGGCAAGAAGATGGCTGATATAGCTAATCCTATTAAGCGGATTAAAGGCTCAGAACGGGAGATAATCAACCCACTGGAAAGCATTGTCAAGAATACTTATGTGATGATTAGTGCTGCCGATAGAAATAACATAGGGGTAATGCTGGGTAATATGGTAGACCAAAACCCGGAACTAGCCGAGTTATTTGAGAGAGTCCCGACACTTATTACTAGGGTAGCCCAGACTTCAGCGAAAGAACTGGGTGTTGAGATTGAGGGTATGACGGAAGCAGATATGGAACAAGTAGTTGATATATTCAGACCTTCGTTCTTTGTGCCTGGCAACGAAGTGACGGTATTAGTGGATGGGAAGAAACAGTTTTATAAAGTGGACAAAGACCTGAGAGATGCTCTATTAAACCTTACTAGAGAAGATATTGGTTTAATGGGGAAAATACTTAGTGCTCCTGCTAAATGGCTCAGGGCAGGGGCTATATTAAGCCCTGATTTTATGGCAAGGAATCCCGCACGTGACCAACTATCTGCTTTTAGCTTTTCAAACTATCTCTTTTTGCCAGGAGTGGACTTTATAAAGGGAATCGCTGCTGTTTTGAAAAAGGATGCAGACTACGAGCTTTTCAGAACTTCAGGGGCTGAACACGCTATGATGGTCTCTCTTGACAGGGAGTATCTCCAGAAGTCTTTTAAGGAAATCACCGAAGGGAAGAAGTTTACAGACTATATTAAGAACCCTATTGAGTTACTCCGTCTGGGGAGTGAGTTGGGTGAAAGGGCAACAAGATTGGGTGAATTCAAGAAAGGGATTGCCAGGGGTGCCACTCCCCAAGAGGCTGGGATTTCGGCAAGGGAAGTTACCCTTGATTTTGCTAAAGCGGGAACAACAGCCCATGCTTTGAATAGGTACATTCCTTTTTTCAATGCCAACATACGGGGTTGGGATAAAATGATTACATCATTCAGGGAACATCCTACAAGAACATCAGCTAAAGTTTTTATGGGAATAACACTTCCTTCTATTCTTCTTTATTTAGTCAATCGTGATGACCCAAGATGGGATGAGATACCCCAATGGCAGAAAGATTTATTCTGGATTGTGATGACTGAAGACCATATATTCAGAATCCCTAAGCCCTTTGAACTTGGGATCTTGTTTGGTTCAGTACCTGAAAGGTTCTTGGAGTGGCTAGATAAGAGAGACCCTGAATTGTTAAAGGGTGTTTTGCTGAGCGCTGTTGAAGCTGGCAGCCCGGGATTCATTCCTCAAGCTATGCTGCCCATTATAGAAAACCTCACCAACTTTAACTTCTTTAAGGGCAGGGAGATAGTCCCAAGGAGTAGGCAGAACTTACCCCCTGAATTACAATATACTAGATATACCACGACAGTATCGAAGGAGGTAGGTAAGTTAATCAATCAATCCCCTGCTAAGATAGATAATCTGGTCAATGCGTGGACTGGTGGATTGGGTAGATATGCAGTTAATATCCTTGATATTATATTGGAAGGAACAGGGATAAGTCCTGAGATAGTCGAGCCATCCCGAACATTAGCCGATATCCCTGTTCTTAAAGCATTCATTGTGCGTGACCCTTACGGTTCACAGAATCAGAGTGTCAACCAATTCTACGATAAACTGGAAGATTACCAGAAGAATGAGAATGCACTCAAAGAGTTTCTCAAGACAGGTGACATAATCAAGTTCGATGAGTTAAAGTCCAAGCATCCTGAGTTGTTATTCTTTAATGACTTCGATAAAGGTACGGGTTATTCGTCCTCAGCCAGATACTTGCGTAGCGTGGCCAGAGATTTATCAGAACTAAGGAAGAAGCAAGCCTTAGTCTTCAACTCAACCACGATGTCACCACAGGAAAAGCGTGAGAAAATAGACGAAATTGATAGACTAAAGGTGGGTGTGGTGAAGAGAGCACTGGCCTTGTTTCCGGCAGAGGGGCCGATTGTTATTGAGAAGCAACTATTCGATGCCAGCAATCAACTCGGGGATGTTCTTAATGATGTCCCTCTTCTTTCAAATGAAAAACCCGACATTTACAATATGAGGGATTTGAATAGTGATTATAAAACTACTCTCAAGGATGTTTCTCTTTCGGATTTAGAGGGCAGGAAGGTGCCCGCTACTGTTTCCTCTTGGTACGAAAAAGAGGATAGCCTTGCATCTCTTAATGAGTTTCCCAGCGTGGCACTGATTAAAATTAATAATGACCCAGGGAAAGGATTTATACTAGAGGACCTTGTGTCTCAATGGCAGGAAAGACTACTGATAACTGACGTAGAGGAGTTAAAGGATTTTGACAAACGGTTCCCCACTGCTCATCAAGGTAACTTGACTCCCGCCCAGATATCTGCTTTAAGGGATTACCACAAACTAAGTGGTGACGAACAGGAGTTATTCTTAGAGGGGCACCCTGAGTTAAAAGAAGACCCTGGGGATGAATGGTTGAAAGAGAACCCTGCTGATAATGCGAGATTAGCGATATGGGACGATGCTAACATATTAACAGAAGAGGCATATAACATAGCCCAGCAGATGGTAAAGGATTTGAAAATCCCACTAAAAGGAGTTGCTGAGTTCTCTCTCCCTCCAAAGGGTTCAGAGGAAGCTCATGCCAAGTACCTTGATGCTGTTAAAGAATTTGGGGCTAACAGTGCAGAGGCTCGTTTGATTTTAGCCAAGGATGATGCCTATAGAAACTGGCGAGGACTGGGCGAAGTAGATACTTCCACAAGACTCCTTGAATTAAGAGTTAAGAATAGGGACTTATCGGAACAACGTGAAGGGTTGGAAACCGATGGAGAACGTGATGCCTTTGATTCGGCAAACCCTCAGTGGGTAACTGATATGAGGCGGGCTGAGGCTATCGAAAAGGGTGTCTCTGAAGATTTGGAAGATAGCTATGTTGAATATTATAGTCTACCTGTTGCTGGCTTCGACCAAGAGCGATTCCTGAGAGATAATGAGGACTACTACAATAACGTCTGGTTAGGTGTGTTGGGGAATCAGGAGGTAGACTTTGACAGAATACCTACGGTGGCATTTGAGAAGCTGTTCACTAGATACGAGACATTGGATTTAGGTGGTGACAGGTATGCTTTCAGAGGAAGGAATTCAGAGTTTGACGCAGAAGGTGTTAGATTAGGTAAGTGGAAGCCGTTTGAGGAACCAAAGGAAAAGGAACCAGAATCGGGAGAACCTACTCCTCGCAGAAGAAGGAGGCGTACTACAGGACAAACTCCTTCTGAAAGGTTCAGAGAGGAAATACAACAAAGGCAACCTGGAGGTGGATAATGGCTGATGTTCACACTTTGGCAATGATTCAGAAACGGATAGAATCAGTCGAATCTGAAGGCTTTGGTGAGGTTAATATCAAGATTAAGAATGGCGCCGTGTACCGTGTCATTAACAGCGTAGATACATACGTTGACCAGTTCGCTGAAGCTGCTCGTTATGCATTAGGTGAGAAAAGGCGTCAGTATGAAGAAACGCAGAGACTTGACAAGAAAGGTAAATAGTGCTATAGGTTAGATAACATTAACAATTGAATAGGTTATTGGTGCCGAAATCAGTGTGAGGAACTAAAACTCACCACGCAGGTATATCGGTCAAATGATTCCGTAGCTGAAAGACGCTTGTTAATCAGCCAGTAACTAACTCGTCCTAAGAGAAGGACTCAGAAGGACACGTGTAAAAGCGTGTCCTTTTTTTATTATCAAAATATAGGAGGTATCTATGACAACGAAGGCCGTAGAGGATGTCCAAGCAGGCACTATGGATGA
>SDBV01003310.1_pt1 | contig 23860 bp, 22 predicted proteins | sample 2277081 | NCBI WGS metagenome assembly SDBV01 (sample SAMN10402039, study PRJNA504765) | marine sediment metagenome | isolation source: marine sediment core GS10_PC15, 223 cmbsf | place: Arctic Ocean: Southern Knipovich Ridge | collected 2010 | reverse complement strand
TCCAACTATCATAGATTTACCTTATAATCTTTAGTTTTTTCAAGCGTAGCGGTTAATATTTTTTCAGAAATTGATTTAGCATCTAGTTTTAGATCTTCAATTAGATCGTTATATCCACCGTGAGTTATAAATTGATCAGGTAGAGCAAAATTTAAAACATCAATATCTTTAATATTATTTTGAATAATAAAATTATTAAAAATAGATCCAAAGCCACATTTTATTGAATGTTCTTCTATCGTGATTACAGTTTTATGAGTCTCAAGAAGATCTTTTAATAGAGATTCATTTAAAGGTTTTATGAAAATTGGATCTAAAATTGTAGGATTCAGGCCTTGGCTTTGTAAATTCTTTTTAACCTCTAACGCTGTTTTATACATATGACCAATTGAAATAATTAAAATATCTTGCCCTTTGCTTAAGATATCAAAAGATCCTATTTTTCTTTTTTTAAGGGGCTTTTTAACCTCTATGGTTTCCATATTGGGATATCTTATTGCGACAGGTCTTTTCCAGTTAAATACACTGTTTAAAAGCTCTTTTAAAACGTTTGCATCTCTAGGTTGCACTATTACCATATTCGGCATAGCATTTAAAAAACCAATATCATAAATACCGTGGTGTGTTGGACCATCAGGACCGGAGAGCCCAGCTCTATCTATTGCAAAGATAACAGGGAGCTCTTGAAGACAGATATCTTGAAAAAGATTATCGAGTCCTCTCTGCAGAAATGTTGAATAAATACTTACTATAACTTTTAAATTTTTATTTAAAGCGATTCCTCCAGCGTACGTTAGAGCGTGACCTTCTGCTATTCCAACGTCTATACATCTATCTGGGAATTTTTCATGAAACTCTACTAGAGAAGAACCTTTAAGCATCGCGGGGTTAACAACAACAATATTTGGATCTTTTTTCGCCATATCTAAAATATGGGAGCCAAAAACTTTTGGAAAGGTAAGCTTAGATTTTGATAAAAAATCACCGGTTGTAATATCAAAAGGTTTTACTCCATGATATGATTCGGGATTAGATATCGCCTTTTCCATACCTTTCCCTTTAGTCGTTACAACATGAATTATTACAGGTTTTTCAGAGTTTTTTACCTTTTCAAAAGTATCTATCATCTTTTTTATATCATGACCATCAATGGGACCAACGTAAGATAGATTTAGATGCTCAAAAAAAATAGCAGGGCTAACTAAATTTTTAACAGACTGAGTTAATTTTTTTCCTTGGTTTGCTAGAAATTTCCCGATGTTTGGTATTTTCTCTAGTAGAGTTTGTAGCTCAGAATAGATCTTATTAGATCTGGGATTGCTAAGAAATCTAGATAGTAAGTTTTTTATATTTCCAACATTTTTGGAAATAGCCATTTTATTATCATTTAAAATGATAATTAGTTTTTTTGTATCTTGGTCAATATTATTTAAAGCTTCTAATGCGAGGCCATTAGTAAGAGTTGCATCTCCAATGATTGGAATAACATGTTCATCTCTATTTAAAAGATCTCTATTCTTAGCAAGACCTAATGCAAGTGAAATAGCGGAACCAGCATGTCCTAGATGAAAATGATCATGGATAGATTCATTAAAATGTGAAAATCCACAAAGTCCTTTAAACTGACGAAGTGTATCAAATAATTTGTTTCTTCCAGTTAAAAGTTTATGGGTATAGCTCTGATGAGATACATCGAATATAAATTTATCATAAGGGGAGTCAAATACAAAATGTAGAGCCATACTTAGCTCAACAGCTCCTAAGTTAGATCCTAGATGCCCGCCATTTTTTGATAAAACCTCAATGATTCTTTCTCTAATTTCTTGAGATAAGATGTCTAAATCTTCAATTGATAAATTTTTGATATCTTTGGGATTTGAGATTTTCTCTAGCATTAACTATCCATTATTGCATCTTTAGAATGCTCAAAATCTTGAGTTTTAGGTTTGTTATGTACATTTTCGATTTCCAAATTAGAGTTTCGATCTTTAATAAGAGTCTCGATTTTTTGTTCAGCAAGATTTAGATTTTTATTGCAGGTTTTTATTAAAAAATTAGCCTCTTCAAATAATTTGAGAGAACTATCTAAAGATACTTTTCCTTCATTCATTTTTTGCAGTATTTCATCTAGCCTTTCAAAGGCTTTTTCAAAAGATATTTCTTCTGTCATTTTTTACCCTCTACTGTAGCGTAAATTTTTCCATCAGATACCATAGCTGAAATTTTATCAGATTCATTGATATCTTTAGTAGAAAGGATAATAGAATTATCCTTTTCATTAAAGAGAATACTATAACCCTTCTTTAAAAGGTTTTTTGGATCTATAGCTTTTAGATGATCTACTAGCTTTTCTAATCTCTCTTTTTTAATTAAAAGATTGTTATTGCAGCTTAGATTTAATCTTTTTGAAAACTCACTCAGTTCATTTCTAAAATCCTCAATTTTCATTTGAGGATTTAGAGATTTTGTTTGATTATAGATAAGTTTTAAAATCTCTTTTTGAGATCTTAGTTTTTGTTTTATTGAAGAGTCTATTGAATTTTTCAGATCATCTAACATTTGCATCTGTTTTCCTAGTATAGTATAGGGAGATGTAAATACACTTTGATTTTTAAAATTATTAAGTTGAAGTTTTAGGTTCTCTAATTTATATGAAATGTTTTTTATAATTTGAGTTTCAAAATATTTCAAAGTATCTAAAAACTGAGCTTTTTCCTTTATCACAATTTCTGCAGCGGCAGAAGGCGTTGGAGCTCTAACATCTGCTACAAAATCAGATATCGATACATCTGTTTCATGGCCTACAGCTGAAATTATCGGTATTTTGGATTTAAAAATAGCAATAGCTACTATCTCTTCATTAAAAGCCCAAAGATCTTCTAGTGAGCCTCCACCTCTTCCAACTATAATCACATCTACTAAATTATATTTATTGAAATCATCTATTGCCCTCGCTATCTCTAAACTAGCTCCCTCGCCTTGGACTTTTACAGGATTCAAGATCAAATGAAAATTTGAGAATCTTCTTTTTAAAACATTTAAAATATCTTGGATAACAGATCCAGTAGGAGATGTTACAATCCCAATTTTTTTAGGTAAAATAGGTAAATCTTTTTTATGGGATTTATCAAAAAGTCCTTCGCTTTTTAGTTTTTCTTTAAGCTCATTTAGCTTTATTAAAAGATCTCCTTTGCCAGAGTATGATAACTTTCTAGCAATTAGTTGGTAGTTGCCCCTTGGAGGATAAACACTCATCTCGGCTTCAATTATAACTTCATCCCCATCTTTTGGTATTTTTTCTAAATTTTTAGCATTTCCTCTAAAGAGAGCTACAGAAATTTGAGAGGACGAGTCTTTTAAACTAAAATACATATGCCCAGATGATTGGTGCTTGAAGTTAGAGATCTCTCCACTAATCGTAATAAATGTAAAATTCTTTTCTAATAAAGATTTTATAGAATATGTAAGCTCGCTGACTGTTAAAACTTTATTTGTATATTGTGTTTGCATCTGTTTTTAGGGTGTTTCAAAATAAAAATATTAATACTTCTTAATATAACTTGAAATTTGAATCTTTTTCAATCTATAATGTAAGTTTCAGACATTTTTATATGGGAAAAATTATGGATAAAAAAAGTATAGTAGCCGGCAACTGGAAAATGAATAAAACTCAAGTAGAGGCTAAAGAGTTTATTAAAAACTTAGCTCCTCTTATTCAATCAGCTAGAGCTAGCGTATATATATCGCCTTCTTTTACAGCTCTTCAAGAATCTATTGCAGCTGCAAATAACACAAATATCATCATTGGCGCTCAAAATATGCACGATGAAACAGATGGCGCTTTTACCGGAGAGATATCAGGGGGAATGCTAAAAGCTCTAGGTGTAGAATTTGTATTGCTTGGTCACTCTGAGAGAAGACATGTTTTTCAAGAAGATAGCGTCTTTATCAACAGAAAACTACTTAGAGCTCTTAAAGATGGTTTGCAGCCAATTTTATGTATTGGAGAGACTCAAAAAGAGAGAGAAGAGAAAAAGACTGAAAGCGTTTTAGAAGAGCAGTTCTTAAAAGGCATTCAAAATGTATCTAAAGAGGATGCTTTAAATATTATTATCGCATATGAGCCTGTTTGGGCAATCGGTACTGGAAAAACAGCAACATCAGAAATCGCAGAGCATGTCCACTCTTTTATAAGAAAACTCATTGTTAAACATTTTGATAATGAAATCTCAAAAAATATGCATATCCTATATGGTGGTTCTGTAAAACCTCAAAATGTTGAAGAATTAATGCAGCAAGAAAATATAGATGGCGTCTTAGTTGGAGGAGCCTCTTTAGATTATAAAATTTTTGCTGAAATCATAAATAAAGCTTAAGGTTAAAAAAATGTCATTTCTATTTTATCTGTTTCTATTTTTGTTTTTATTTTTATGTGTCGTAACTATTTTAGTTATTATGTCACAAGAATCTAAAAGTATGGGCCTCGGCGCTGCTTTTGGAGGAGATGCTTCATCTTCTTTATTTGGAACATCAACAGCTGATGTTTTAAAAAAATTCACTGCTTACTTAATAACTTTTTTCATGGTATCTTGCGTTGTATTATCTCTTTGGACATCAGCTCTTGGTAGAGCTCAAGTTAAAGAAGTTCCAACAATGATTGAAGAGGTTCAAAAATGATCTTGCCTTTAGTCTACTACGGAAATTCAAAACTTCGCTCGAAATGCTTAGAGGTTCAAGAAATTACTGAAGAGATTAAGCAGCTATGTTTAGATATGGTAGAGACTATGGATGCTAACAATGGAGTAGGCCTCGCTGCCGTGCAAGTCGGGAAATTTTTAAGAATCATAGTTATTAGACCCGTTTTAGATGATGAAAATAATGAAGTATCTCTAGGAGATGCTGAGATCTACATAAATCCAAAACTATCCGATCCAGCTGAGAAAACTGAAAAACGTCCAGAAGGTTGTCTTTCTCTACCGGGTCTTCATGAAGAAGTAGAAAGGCCTATATCCATCCATATAGAAGCCTTAGATATTGATGGCAACAAAGTATCTAAAGAGATAAAAGGCTATAAAGCTCGGGAAATTATGCATGAAAATGATCATCTAAATGGTGTTTTATTTATAGATAGGCTCCCAGCTAAAAAAAGAAAAGAGATTGAGCCCGCCTTAAAAGAAATCAAAGCTAAGTATAATTAAAATTTTCAATATCTATATAATAATTATTTTAATTATAACGATATTATTTAATTTCAAAATAATGTATAATTATCTACAGATAATAAGAATAATTCTTAAAAAATAAAGGTAATAATTATGAGCTCATTAAGTTCAGAAACATCAACAAACCTTTTAACTAGCTTACCTTCTGGAATTCTTAATAATGTAAATCGTTTTTTAGATCTTTCAGATCAAAATGCTTTATCCAGAACCGACAAAAAAATTCATTCTGTAGTAAAAAGTAATATAGTAGCTCTTCAAGAGCTCGACTATCTTGAAAATAATATGATACCTTTAGATGGAAAGATAGTCGATTTTGATATGATACCTTTAGATGGAAAGATAGCCGATTTTGATATGATAATTTTAGATGGAAAGATAGTCGATTTTCAAATGGTTCTTAGAGACGCTGTTCAAAAACAAGATGAAGCAATACTAGCTCGGAAGGATAATGAAGATCCAGAGACAGTTTTTCAAAAAGAAACAAGAGCGAAAGAGGCAGCATTGAAACTAGGAATTGATATTTCAGATGGTAAATTGCTTGCTCAAATCGCCTTGAAAGAAAAAATTTTAGGGGTATTTAGAGACTCTCGTAATTTGAAGCCAAGCAGTGCTAATAAGCCGATATCAAGCTCTGAGATTTCATTTGAAGCTACAATTAAATTACGAAAAGATTATTTACTTAAGCTCTATAATGTTTTGCATAAGAACCCTCGTTTAAAGAATAAATATGAAGCAATATTTAAAACTCAGTTACTTCCATTGGATTCATTTACTGACTTGAATGATCCGATTTTAAACGATTCTTTAACAACATTATTTAATCGAATAAAATTTCTATTGGTGAAAGATGGCTTTGATTTTTTGATTCCTAATCCGTCAGGACCGGGAACCTTTGCTCTAATCCAACAGAATGAGAACTTAACAAATTTTGACAATCAAGAATTGAATTGGTTTTTTTTATCATTACTTGATTGGGTACAAAGTAGCTCTAAGTACATTGCAGAAAAGATAGTTTTCCGATCAAATATTAATATATTAAATGCGATGACGGCCTATTTGCACGTATCCCTTTTAAATAAAAAGCTTCCTGAGAGTTTTATCCATATTTGGGAAAAAGAATTTTTCCAACCTATTTTTAATTGTATACCCAAAGATAACCTCTTCAAATGTTTAACTGAAACAGATGCTTTTGGGTTTTCTCCTTTACAAAAAGCAGCAATAACTGGACTTGATCACGTGAGAGGATTTGCTGAGAAGCCAATGACCGAAAACGGAAATCCTCTATTTATAAAATTTCTACTAGAGCAATTAGATGAAGGTAGAAGGCTTGAAGCTCTTCAAGTTGTAGTCGATCGCGAAGGAACGACGATATTTCAGAGAATTTTACAAAGTACAAGGGATTTAAATTTAATTAAAACAATCTTACAAACTGTTTTTAAAAATCCTATTGATATGACAGATTATATTAAAGCTAATATAAACGCTTTTCAACTTAAACTTCCAAGAGATGAACATTTAACAGATTGGATTGATGCTTTGTTTAGAGATGAGATAGATAGTAATCTTTCTAATATGAATGATGAAGATTTATTTTCCCAATTACAATTTTATTTAAATAGTCGAGATGGAAGATCTCTTTTAAGGATATTAAACAAAATACCAGATAAATCTAGAAGAACCGGCTTAATTTTGGAATTATTTAAAGATAACTGGCAAAGAATGAGCTTTTATAACTTTGGTGAAGTTATAAATAAACAAGATTTTATAAGAATTTTAAAATTAGTATCTGACAATCCCTCTCAAGCTAAATTTTTACAACTTACAGATTATTATTTAATGATTAATAATGAATATGCAACAGCTATTTTAAGAAAGGAAATAGCTGCTGGAAATTATCAATATTTTGAAGGGCTTGTTCAATATGGTAGTTTAGATCATATAGTTGAGTTTATAGATGCAATACCTGAAGATATATTAAAACCTATTATACGAGATAATTTATCATTTCATCAAACGCCTGATCTTGTTAAACGTCTTTTAATTAAATTAGAAAAAGATGAGCGAATTCAGCTAATAAAAGAAACTCAGTTTTCTCCCAAGCAGATAGCGAATCTTAATTTATATAAGTTATTAGATGATCTAGATATTTTATTTGAGTGTTTATCTTTTTCCAATGTGAACAAAACAGGAAACCCATACTCATATTCAATAATGCATTGTTTAGTTAATGCTGCTAGTAAAGAGCTAGTAAAAGCTCGTCTAGATTTAAAAGAATCTCTTTCGTACGTTTTAAGGTCGTTTGAAGGGAAAAACAGATCTGAAGTTATTTATTTATTAAAAACTCGAGTAAATAGACCTTCTGTTCATCCTACAATTTATGATAGATTAATTGAACTGTATCCTGAAAGCAAAGCTAAATTAGAAGCAATGTTTCCAGGAATTAATGAAGATATGGATCCAAAAAGAAAGCGCTCTGATGAGTCTGACGAAATAGGTGAAACAGCTCGAAGAGAAGATGGAGCTAAAAAACCTAGAAAAAATCCTGGCAACGAAGAATAGCTTTTAATTTTTTACTATTTTAGTTACATTTAGCAACTTATAGTTTTAAATTCATGTTATAGCATTTAATTATTGATTTTGATAAAATATTCTTAATTAAAAAATATTTTTAATAAATAAAGACAAAGATTATGAGTTCAACATCTATTGAGTATTTAACTTCTATACCACCTGGAATTTTACATAATGTAAATCGTTTTTTAGAATTGCCGGGTCAAAATTCTCTATCTGAAACCTGCAATAGAATTCATTCTGTTGTAAAAAGTAATTTTGCAGCTCTCGAAGAGCTTAAATATCTTGAAAAGAATATGGTATCTTTAGATGGAACGAAATTCGTTTTTGAAGAATTAAATGATGCTGTTCAAAAACAAGAGTTTGCTAGAGAACTAGAGAGTACTTCTGAGCATCAACTCTTTATCTTTTTAAAGAATCAAGAAGCTAAAGATTCAGCATTAAAATTAGGTATTGATATTGCTGATGGATCCTCTGTTGCATATAAATATTTAATAAAAATAATTACCAAAGTATATGAAAATACTCGCGACTTGACATTTTCTGGAACTGAGCTGCCAAAATTTTCATATGCAGATACAATACGATTACAAAAAAAGTATTTATTTAAGCTATATAAAGCATTACGTAGTTATCCAAATTTTAAAGCAGATTATGAAGAATTATTTCAAACAAGGCTTCCAGCCTTAGAATCAATAGATGATTTTAATAATCCGATGATAGAAGAATTTATCACTATGCTGCATAATCGAATAAAATTATTAGTAATCAAATATTGCTTAAATAAGTTATCTCATCGTCTGCCAGAGCAGTTAAAATATTTCAATTCTCTTCTTAATGATACTGATGATTTTAATAATCAAAGTTGTATTAAAATCGTCTCAAAGTTTCATAATTTTATAAAATTTTTAATTTTTGTAAATTCTCGCTTTTCAAATGAGTCGTTATATGAAATTACTGATAGTTTTAATATTGCAAATATTCCTGAAGCTTTCTTTCATATTTGGAAAAAAGAATTTTTTGATCTCTTTTTAAATGGAATGCCAAAAAATGATCTTTTTAATTATTTAACCCAAGTTAGAAGTGATGGTCTCACATTATTGCAAAAAACTGCAATGATGCTTGAGCGTGGTAATGTCGCAAGGGGGCTTGTCGTCTTAATGAAACATGATAATCCTCAATTTATAAGATTTTTGTTAGAAAAGTTAGATGAAGATAAAAGATTTGATGCTCTACAAGTTGTAGTAGATAGAAAGGGGACTGCAATATTTCAAAAAATTTTGAGCTCCACAAAAAACATAAATTTAATTAAAATAATTATGGAAACTGTATTTAAAGATCCTAAAGATAGGGCAAACTATATTAAAGAAAATATAGAGGCTTTTAATCTTAGGCTTCCTAGTGATTTAGATATAAAAAATTGGATTGATACTTTGTTTAGGCAAGAGATAGAGAGAGATTTTTCAAATATGAATGATAATAATTTACTTTTTTATTTAAGTTTTTATCTAGCTTGTAAAGATGGAAAATCTCTTATATATATATTAAACAAAATATCAGATCCTAAAAAAAGAACATTGTTAATTTTGAATTTATTTAAAGATAACAAGGGAAAAGAGAGCTTTTATGGATTTAATAAAGTTATAAATAAACAAGATCTTATAAGGATTTTGAAATTACTACCTGACAATGCTTCTAAAGCTGAATTTTTACTATTTACAGGGTATTATTTGATAATTGGTAATGAAGAAAGAACAACTATTTTAAGAAAAGAAATAGCTGCTGGAAATTTTCAATATTTTGAGGGCCTTGTAAAGCATGGGAGTTTAAATAATATAGTTGAGTGTGTAGATACAATACCTGAAGAAGAATTAAAACCTATGATACTATATAGCTTTAATTTAGATAAATTAAATCAAACACATAAAGTTATTAAATTTCTTATGTCTAAATTAAAAAAAGAAGAGCAAATTGCTTTTATCACGCATAGAATATTTTCAACAAGAGAAATTGTAAAGCTCAACTTATATAAGTTATTATATGATCTAAATATTTTATATGATTGTTTATTAACTACACATGTGCAAGAGCAAGGAGGCATATATTCTTTAATGCATTGTTTATTTAATTTACCAAACAATCTTAAAAAAGGAGGAATAGATTTAAAACAAACTCTTTCAAATATTTTCGAAACGTTTAAAGGTAAGGATAGATCTGAAATTATTGATAAATTAAAGACTCGAGTTGAAAGATCGCCTAAACATCCAACAATATATGCAAAATTAATTATAATGTATCCTGAAAGCAAAGCTAGATTAGAAGAAATGTTTCCAGGTATTGATAAAGAAATGGATCCAACAAGAAAGCGCTCTGAAGAAATTGATGATGAATATGAAATAGATCGAAGTGCTGGTGATTCAAAAAAACGAAGAATTGAAGGCCCAGAAGATAAATAAACTATATAAATTGTGTTATCATTTTTTCTTGAATATCAACTATCTTATCAAAGCGATTCCACCAGAGAACCTATCATCAGTGGTTGTATGAGAATATGATACTCTCACTTTCCAAGAAGATGAAAGATAAGTAAAGAGATCAATTTTGTATTCGTTATAGGAAGGTTCATTTTTTCTATTCCAACCATGATGAGAGTGAATCTCTACTTCCCAAAATGGATTTAACCTAAAATATGCGTGAGTTAAAATAGTATTTCTTTTATCTGAAATAGGCGACGAAGTTAAAACGCTCTCTTCTCTAGAAACATCTAATATAAAATTTTCATGATTTGATTTTCGATAATCATATGATGATCTATATCTAAACTCTACTCCAAAAGCTAAATCTATGTTAACTGTCCAGCCAAGACGAAAATTTGAGTAATCTAAAGTATGCTTAAAAAGATTCCAAGCTGTGTTTGCTTTGAAATAAACAGATGGTAGATTCCAATACAGATCAAAATAGATTTTTTGAACCGTTTTAGGTATGAAATTTGAATCTAAAAAAGTATTTGCATAAAGGTTCGTTTCAAATGTTGGATACGCCCTTATATGTTTTAAAGAGTAGAGCTGGGATCTAATACCTGTTTTTATGAGATTTAATTTGTTGTAGCCATCTTCTATGCTAAAAACATAGTAAGTATCTACTTTTTCAGTAGGCTTAGTAATTGCATGATATTGAACATATGGCTCAACTATGTGTTTGTGGCGAGTATAGTTCCTATAAAAATTAGTACTTAAATTTGCTCCATATAAAAACATAGCTTGCTCTTTAGAGGATTTTAAGGGGCTTTTATTGTAATAAATGCCAACGAACCCAGCATATGGTGTAAAATTAGCAATGGAGCTCTTAAATGGCCTTGAAACGATGTTGTGAGTCTCGAGCCTTGCTGATTCAAAGTCTTGAAGAGAAGGGGAGAGCTTATCTGAGAATTCATAATCTAAATAGGATGTTAAAAAATAGTTATAAAAAATTAGATTTAGATTAGGAACTTTATAGGGTTTAAGATTTATATAGCCGGTTGGTAGATGCTGTTTTACTGTATCAAAGCTATTAACCCTTGGCCGAGCGTAGACAGAACCTATTAAAAAGTCTTCAACATGTCTAATATTGAGCTCAGTTTTTTTTGCTGTGTTTAATTCAAAATCATCACTTCTAAAATCAGAGGGCATATTAATATCAGAGAATTTATCCCAAGTTGCATCTATTTTAGTACCGCCAGATGGACTTATCGTATGATATACTCCTTGAACTCTATATCTAGTTTTCATTGTTAATTCTTTTGGAATTACATCAGTTGCTAAATAGTTTTTAGTTTGAAAAACAGTCCTTCCATGCTCCGGTAAATATTCAGTTTCAATAGCTCCTCCCAATCCATTTTTTACCTTCCATCCATTTTTTATTTTTAAGCGGTATTCTAATCTTGTCCAAATAGCAAAATCTCTCCATGAAAAAAGTCTGTATCTAAGAGAGCCTTTAGGTCCTGTGGATTTATCCCAAGTAACTTTATATCTAACAATTGGAGTTCCTAAAAACTTTTTTAAGTTAATTTTAAATGATGGTAGCCAAATGGTAGGTAGTCCAAAAAATCTAAATCTTACTCTTTTAGCTTGAAGAAGATCTTTTTTTAAAACATTTACTTTTCCAGCGTGTATATCCCAAGAGCTATCGACATTTTCACAAGTTGTGATATAAACATTTTCTACTCGATAACTACCATCGCTTTTTAACTCAATTTTATCCCCACCTAAATACCAAAATGATGCAAAGGTCTTTCCTTCGTATACTACACCTTTTTTTGTTGTAAAATCATACTCTAGCTCTTCTCCAACATAAACCCTTCCTTTGTATTGAATAAGAAGGTCTTTTTCAGCTTCAATTTTATGTATAAAATTACCGTTTTCATATTTTTTTATATATTGGATGGTTCTTGCTTGTATGCGAATATCTTCGCCTTTAATTACACCGCCTTCGTGTGTTGTTAAAATACCATCTTTATAAGAGGGGTTTCTAAGATCTATGATTAGTTCATTGGGTTTATAAGAATCGGTTTTTTTAGTTTTATCTAAAAGTTTTGTGCCTTTTGTAAGAAGTGTTTTTTTAAAAGAAGATAGAATTCTCTCTTCATCCAAGTCTAGATCTTCGTTTGCAAATAAACTAGATAGTAAAAAAATGGCAAAAAAAATTCGCATGAAAAATTCTTAATCGTTTTGAAAAAAGTATATATGATCATTGAATTTTTAAAAATTAAAGCTTTTAGAGGTATAATGGTTATTGATTTTGATGATAAATCAAGACTAACTGTATAAAGGCATTTGAGCTAATAGAACCTCACAGAGGTTCCATCATAAATGCCAAAAGTATATTTTTTTGATAAGATAGATTTTGCATTGCAAGTATCTAATAATTAACTAGATACAGACAATAATTGTGGCTTTGCTCGAGCCTTTCTGTCGCAATTCTTTCTAAAAGTGTCGCAATTAGATAGTATTGCGACATTTTAATTGACAAACTAGGCTATTGCGACATATTATAAGGGTTAAAGTGTCGCGATTCAAAAGTATTGCGACAAAAGGATATAGGAAATTATGACAAACAAGGTTTTAGAAGAACTAAATAAAATATTAAATATACTAAAGCAATTTCCAGAAGGCGCTAATAGTGAAGAGATTAAAAAATCTTTAAGTCGATCGCTCTCTTCACGTACGCTGCAGCGCTATTTAAAAATTCTTGTAGAGCAAAAAAGCCTTTCTAGTGAAGGAAAAGCTCGGGCAAGAAAATATAAGTTAACTAGCGAAGTTGTCACAAAAGAAAAGCAATCAAAAGGTTCTATTTTAATCCTTTTTAAAGAAGCTCAAAAAATTCAACTGAAAGTGACAAAATCTATTCGAAAAAGAGCTAGAGTAAACTACCATCAAAAATTTCTAGAAAGCTATAAACCTAATACCACTTTTTATCTCTCTGAATCTTTAAGAAAAAAACTCTTTGAAATGGGAAAGCATCCTGATGGAAATTACCCAGCTGGAACTTATGCTAAGCAAATTTTTCATAGATTACTTATCGATTTATCATGGAATTCTAGCCGATTAGAAGGAAATACTTATTCATTATTAGAAACAGAGAGACTCTTAGATCTTGGAATTATTTCTGAGCTCAGAGATGCAAAAGATGCACAAATGATTTTGAATCATAAAGCGGCTATTGAATTTTTGATAGAATCAGCTAATGAAATTGAAATTAATCGTTATATTATTTCAAATCTCCATGCTCTATTATCGGATAACTTGCTCCCTGATAGAGCTTGTGGATCTTTACGCTCAATTCCCGTAAAGATTGGTAAATCTACCTTTGTGCCGCTTAGCATTCCTCAACTAGTTTCAGAGAATTTCGAAAAATTATTAAACAAAGCAAACGCTATTAAAGATCCTTTTGAACAGGCTTTTTTTCTCATGGTTCAGCTTCCTTATCTACAACCTTTTGAAGATGTAAATAAACGCACTTCTCGTTTAGCTGCTAATATTGCTTTGATTAAAAATAACCTATGTCCTCTATCGTTTATTGACGTAGCACAAAAAGATTATATTAATGGTCTTTTAGGAATTTATGAACTAAATCGCATTGAACTTTTAAGAGATATTTTTGTATGGGCATATGAAAGATCATGTTTTTTATATTCAACAACAAGAAATGTGCTTGGGGAGCCTGATGTTTTTCGTATGAAATACAGAGATTCTATCGTAGAGGTTATATCTGAGATTGTGAAAAAGGGTTTGGATAAATCTCAAGCAATCTTACTAATTCAAAGAAAAGCTCAAAAATTAAAGTCTTCAAAAGACTCTTCAAGATTCATCGAAATAGTTGAAAGAGAGCTTCAAAGTCTTCATGAAGGAAGTATTGCCAGGTATCGCCTGCGACTCTCTGAATATAAAAATTGGAAAAAAAAGTGGAAATAAATCCAAGCAGCTCTTCTTTGGTCTAGAAGGATAAAAATCAAATTACTGGGTTGCTCTAATTAACATTCCAGCTAGTGCATATCTATTTTTAGGATTTGTTTTTTTAATAGCGCTAACGATTATTTTTAAGCTAGTCTCATCTTGCTTGGAAGATAGAGCTATAAACATATCTAATAAAAGTCTTGTGGATTCTTCTTTAGTTAAAGAGTAAATATTTTGAGTTTTCTCAGATTTTTTCTCAGGATTTATGCTTAACTGAATTATAATATCTTCATCTTGGTTTTTTATCCAATCAGCAATATAGCTCTCATAAGGTCCTTCTTCTTTCAATCTATACAAAGATAGATTTGCGTAATCTCTAATAAGGGGGATATTTGAAAATTTAGCTTTGTCTTTTAGAAATTGAGTAGCTTTTTCAGAAGCTAGGTTCTCCAAAAGAGCAGTAGCTGTAGGTATTAAATCGCTTTGAGGAGCGTCATAGATAGCTTTTATTAAAGATAAAAAATCATCTTCATTTAGTTCTAAAGCCTCTTTTAAAAGAGCTTCTCTAATCGATAATGATGGATCGTTTTTTATATCTTTAACCCTGTAAACAGCTAGAGGCACCATTTTAAAATACATCATTGTTCTACCGATCGAATAAAATGGTTGAAGAGCTGTATCTTTGCTATCTTTAATTAAAATAGTCTTTAAAGTATCTAAGCCTGAGCTATCCTTTAATCCGAGTAGGGAAATAGCTGCATTTACTCTAATTAATTTATTTTTAGATTTTAAAAGCATTTTTAAAGTGTTTTCAGAGCCTGTAATTTCTTTTAAAATTGAGATAGCAAATAAGTTGCCCTCCTTTGCTAACTTTTCAATATCTGCCTTTTTAGAGCTGTCTCCTAAATGATACAGGGCTCTTAGAGCTGAGAGTTTTACATTTTCTATGCTAGAGGTTGATAGTTTTGCAATATCTTTTATTGTTGATGAGTCTTTAAGTTTATAAAAGGCATAAAAAATTGCTTCTTTCTCCCCAATTGTTGAGTTTGGAAGCTTTTTTCTAATATGCTGCAAAAGATCATCTCTATTTAAATTTGCAATACTTAAAATAGTTTCTAATCTAACATCAGAATTACTATCGTTTAAAAATCTAAGTAAAAACTTTGTTGCTCCATCAGTTCCTATCATAGCAAATAAATGAGGAAAAAACGGTTTTAAAAAAATAGGAAGTTTCATCATAAGGGATTCGATTTGACCTATCGCATGGGGATGTTTTCTTTGAGCCATATGATAAGCTGCTTCTAATCTAGTTGGTAAAAAATCAGATCTCATGGCTTTGGTTAAAAGCAAATCTGTCTTATTGTCGTTTAAAAGTGATATGAAATGTAGAGATAAAAGCTGCGTTTCTAAATCTGAAGATTTTAAACCTATCTCTAGAATCTCTAAAGATATATTAGATGCACTAAGACCAGCTCCAAACATTGATAATTTTTGAGTCTCTATGTCAGAGCTATTAGCTCCATTTTTTAATAGTATTAAACTCATCTTTTGCAAGATCTCTAAATCCAATGGCTCCTTTTCCCAAGCTTTTTGATATTGATTAAGCGCTTTTTCAATTTCATTTGAGTGCATTAAATATAGAATATGTCTTTTATCAGTCTCCTCTGCAATTAAAGAAGCTGCAAAAATATTAAAAATTACGAAAAGTTTTATGAACGTTTTAAGAAGTCCCATAGATCTATCCCTACTTTTAAAAGAGAGTTTTTCAGGGTATTAATCGGCATACCCATCACGTTATAATAGCAACCTATCATGTTTTTAATTATTATGCTACCCGCTTCTTGTATAGCATATCCGGCTGCTTTATCGGAGTAATAAAATGATGAGTGATACTTTTTTATTTGGCTCTCTTCTAAGGCATGAAAGAGTATTTTTGTCTCTTCGATATCTGAGAATATTTTATCTTTATGCTTGATACATATTGCTGTGAAAACAGAATGCCATGTGTTTGAGAGCTCATTTAATATCCTAAAAGCATCTTTTGCATTTTCGGGTTTTGTATAAATTTTATTATTTGCAAAGCAAATTGTATCAGCTGATAAAACTATATCGTTATAATACTCATCTCGCATGGCTTTTGCTTTATTCTCTGCTATCTCAATTGCATATGATTTTGGGTCTTTTAAAAACTTTATTTTTTTTTCATCAAAATGAGAGGGGATGCATTTAAACTTTATTGAGAAGTAACTCAAAATTTCTTTTCTTCTAGGCGATGCAGAGGCTAAAATTAACATTTTGATTTCTCCTTTTTTTTAGCAATTAACTATTTTTGTTTTCTTCTTTGAGGATACATTGTATGGTCTCTCTCCAAAAAATGATTTATTATTTTATAATTTTTAACATTTAGGAGGAATATATATGTTAGCAAAATCAACTAGTACTACTTGTTATGTCCAAGAGGTTCAAGAAAATATTAAGTGTTTAAATGGAAGAAAAGACACCTTAGAATCAACTAAAATAACCTCCTTTGGAGCTCCTCAAATATTTGAGTTTGAGGAGAATGTGCGCGCTTGGTATCCAATATATGAGCATTATGGTAAAAAAACCTATAAAGAAACTTCTGTTTTTCAAAGAGCTTTAAGCTATATTCCTCATTTTAATGCTAATATTTGGGGTTTTAAGACTTATACAAAACTTGGAGAAGATGCAGCTAATTTAGATATGAAAAAATTTAGTAAGTTTTTAGAAGAAGATATTAAAAGAGAAATCAAAGATCTCGCCTCAAAAATTTTAGATGAGGAAAATTTAAGAGATCGGATAATGGGTTAATAAGAGGTTAGTTATTTTTATTATTTTCCTCTACTGAGAGGAGGATGTCAATTAACCTCTTAGTAGAAGGAGGAAAACATATGCTTTCTTCCTTCTAGTAGATGAGATTGCTGAGATTTATTTCTCAGGATAATTGTAATTAATTATATATATATTAAAATAATACCTTTATAAGGTTAAAAGTTTTTTATTTTTATTCTTTGCAAATAATTTAATACATAGTATCTTCTCTCATCAAATATTGTTTTACTATTTAAATTACTTTATATCTAGGAGGTATATTTATGTCAGCTACCACAAAAAGTCCTGCTGTTTCTTTACCAGAAGCTCAAGTGAGAATTGCTATTCTCCAAAAGAGAAAGGAATTGTTAGAATCAACTAATCCTATGAAATTAACAGATGAGAAAGTAAAAGCTTTTGTCGAAAGTAATCTTTGGTGGTATCCAGTCTATACAAGTTATGGACAAGAGGTTAATAAAACTCTAAAATTAGAAAATGTTGAGATTTTTGCTGTTCTTGGAAAGACAGAAGCTAATAAAGATATGCCAAAATTTAAAGCGTGGTTAACAGGCGATATTCAAAAAGAGTTAGGAAATCTAGCAGATAGAATTTCAGCTGATCAATACCATATTGCTCAAAGGGTTAAATAAGTGTTTTTTTTAGGCTTTAATAAAGGGGAGAAGCCTAGGGTTTCTTTCCTTTATTATAATTAACTAATCTTGTTTAAAATTATTTCTTTACAATTCATTTTTTTTATTTTTCTTTGAATTTAATAATTTTCATAGTATGTTATCACATCAATAAAAATGTGTTAATATTCATAATATTTCGGAGGTTTAATTATGGCATCTTTAAGCTCAGTAAAAGCATTAGAAAGCCCACTCGAAGCATCTGATATTGGATCATCAGTATCAAGAGGAGGGCTTCTCGAAAATAAGAAACAAATATTAGTAGATATGACAGAAAGTTCTTTTACCAAAACTGAAATAGGAGCGTTTAAAAAAAATGTTCGTGATTGGTATCCGTTTTATGAAAATTTTGGAAAAAATAAGGTTTATCCTGAAAGCTCTGTTTTTTGGAGAATCTTAACTTATATACCATATCTGAAAAAAATCAGTGGTTTTGATACTTTTGAAAAACTAGGAAAAGATGCCGCTACAAAAGATATTGATAATCTAACTAGATTTTTAAAAGAGGATATCCCTAGAAAAATTAACGAGGTCAATGAAGAGTTAATTCGGTGTCGAATGTCTACAGATGATAAAAGGAATTCACTTTGAATTTTATTTACAGTTTGCTTCTAAACGAGAGAAAAAGATTTTTAAATCTCTTTTCTCAAAATTAAAGCTTTGAAAAAAAACTATCTCATTGTATCTTTTATCTTAAAATTTTTATAAATCTATTAAAAGGTTAAATAATGCCAAGAGAAGTTTCATCTTCTACTAAAGCAAGTCCACCACACTCTTTAGTAGCCTCAAGTTCACCTCCCTCGAAACCGGTACCTGGAGGGACATCTTCAACTAAAAATTCTCATCAATCTTGTAAAACTCAGAAAGTCGGGTTTTTTGAAACGTTAGGTGAATCTATAAAAAATATTAAGGACGCTATATCCAAAGGTCTTGAAAAGGTGTTTTACTGTATTTTTCCCTTCTTAAAAAGTATTTTTGAAAAAAAACAGACAATTTCTCCAGTTGAGAAAAAATATTATGATTTTCAACGAAAGTTGTATCGAGTAGATTCTATTTCACTATTTCTAGCTAAAAAAGAGGTTAAAGATCTCTTGGCTGAATTTAATGCTTTTGAAAAATTAGGGAAAATTGAGCTTGAGAAAAGAGAAGCTAAGTCCATTTTTTCTAGTTTTAAGAAAAGTGAAGAACCAACTGCTGCAGAAACTATCAAAATTGGGAAAGATGCAGCTAAAAAAGATCATCTAAAATTAATTGCTGTTTTAAAAGAATATTATACTGAGCAAATTCCAAAATTAGAAGATCAATTAAAAAAAGAAAAAGAATCTAACTAATTTTTTTTATTTCTTTTTAACTTTTTTTTGGGCAATAACTGGCTCTTCAAGATCTACCCAAATAGGCGATGTCCATACTATATGAGAGTCTTGCTGAACTGCTCTTAAATAATAAAAAATAAAAGGAGGTTTATCTTCTTTTCCTTTTATTGAGATCTCTTTTAAAGCCACTGTGTCATCATAAGTAAAATTAAACTCAAAAGCATCGGGTGTGTAGCGAGTTATAATTTTATTGTTTCTTAAGAGAACGACTTCTTTTAATTTTGTAGTACCTATTACATAACCACAGATATAACGATTATATAAGAGTCCAGGTTTGGTTGCAGAAGAGAGTTCTGATCCCATAGGTTCATTTGCTACGCTAAGACCTGCTATAATTTTTTCGCCAGTAGTAGCGTAACATGATTTTTTTTGAAGCGCTTCTATTAATGAATCTCTTGTTTGATCTTTAGCAATTATCGCACTAAGACCTGGAGAATATTGCTTTTGATTGCGATCATAAAGCTTTGAAAAAACTCCTCTATCATCTAAAGCTCCTGCAACAAAACCAAATCTACAGCCCGATAGCAATGCTTTTTGAATTGATCCTTCTGGATTTTCTTTAACAGGGCCAGATATCGGTCTTAAATTACCCTCTTTAGAACTCATCTCAGATGATCCCCATGCATTGTATATCTCAACAACCCTTTCAAATTCTTCATTAAAATCTTTGAAATCATAGACAGATTCACTTCCCATTGTAAAACTTGGGATTGCTATAAGATCTTTACTAGTCAAGGTCTTATAGATTTTTTTTAATGAATTAGATCTTAAATCTTTTTTTCTTAAAATGTTTTTGTTGTCTTTTGTGAAAATTAACTCTCTAAGGCCTTCTTCTTTTATAGTTCCATTCCATTGAAGCCCTAAAAATGCTATGAATCTTTCGTCTTCATTAAATTCAGAGATTTGTGAAGCAATATTTTTCCAAATAGCTGTCGAAGTCTCTTCTTCTGAATCAAAGCAAGATGATGCATAAAATTGCATAGCTTTATCATCTCTAAAATATCTAAGGCAGTTTTCAATATTTTTGGCTGCGTCATGCTTTTCGCTCTCAGCATGAAAAGATCCCCAAAATAGACTTAAATTTGAAAAATCAAAACATTTTATAGGAGGGGAGTAGAAAAGCTCATTAGTTTTTAAATTTTTTAGCTGAATTTTATAAACACCAGGTTCATTAAAATAAAGATTGGGAAGGGTTATAAAGCCAGTTTCTGGAATAAAAAGTTTCCAGTTCAGGTTCTCTCTTAAATGTTCATGGCTAAGCTCAATTAAAGTCTCTTCATCTGCGTTGTTTGTTAAATTACCATATTCATCTTCGAATCTTACAACAACGTCAAATCTTTTGTTTCTACCTACAAAAGATGGAGTAATTATTTTTAGAGTTTTTAATTTTGTTCCTCTAACATCCATGTGAAAGGTTTCTGTCTCTGTTTTGCTTTTAACATTTATATGTAGATTAAATATTTTTTTTCTTTGTGTGAAATATTGACACTTGTTTCCTAAGTTTTCTTTTCCTTCAATAGAGCCCATACAAATAATAAGGCTCTCTCCAATTTTAATATCTCTCGGAAGTGTAAACTCATAGCCAATTTTTGCAGTCTTTGGATCTTTTATCTGTTTCGCTGCTAACTTTTTAGCATCTGGTATCTCTAGCCAGATTACATTAGATTTTTTCTTTATATCTACATTCGGAAGCTGCCAATCTATTGGTCTTTTAACTGAGTGCATTTCAAAAATAAGCTTGGTGTTTTTAGATAATGCATTTGAGGGAGTATATGAAAACCTCCAAGTACGTGTTTCTCCAGCTATTGCAAAATGAGGATCTGCTTGACATATCGATCGGCGCATTTAAAATATCTCCTAAATAGTTTATTAGAGTTATTATATCTTAATTTTTATTCTTTTGCAAGAAATCAGAGCTTACTTTTCTTTTAGAGAGCTTGGTGTAATTCTAATTTTTTCAATACACCTTTCATTTGAGATTAATACCTCAATCTCAAAGTCTTCTAAATGTATCTTCCAGCCCTTTGTTGGAATCGTTCCTGCTATATGAAAAATATATCCACCTATAGTTTCATATTCAACAGAATGTGGTATTTTTATTTTTAACTCATTCTCTAAATCAATAATGCTCATTTTAGCATCAATAATGATGCTACCAGAGGGGAGTCGCCAAAATTGCTTTTCCTCTTCTACATCATACTCATCTTCGATCTCTCCTACCATCTCTTCTAAAATATCTTCTATAGTAACTATCCCTTCAGTTCCACCATATTCATTAACAATAATCGCCAAATGAATCTTTTTATTCTTAAATTCCTGAAATAGTTTTGATATCTTTTTATTCTCAGGAGCATAAATCATAGGTTTTACAATGCTTTCTATACTTTGATCTAAAATATCTTTATCGTCATAACTTTTTGAATACACTTTTAAAAGATCTTTATACATGAGGACACCTATTAGATTATCAAGGTCTTCTCGATACACTGGAATACGAGAATAATTATCTTCTAATAGCTTCAAACATGCCTCTTTAATTGTTGTCTTTGCATCTAATACAAATATATCAATTCTCGGTATCATTATCTCTCTTGCAACTTTTTCTTTAAATGTAATGATCGATGCTATTGTATTTTGATCTGCTCTTGTTAAAGTTGTGCTAAGCTCTGATGCTCTTATCATCTCTAGCACCTTCCCCTTAACAACTATAGGCTTTTTCTTTTCATCTTCTTTTTTAAACCTTTTTAAAATATAGATTGATAAAATCCAAAAAATAGATGTGAAAACTAAAAATACTAGTATGTAAAGAGAGCTGATAAAAGCTAAAAACTTTAGAATTTTTCTGCTAAAATTACTAGAGATTAACCTTACAAAAAAATCTATAATCAAAAAGAAAAAAACAATGATTAAAGCAAATAAAAAAATGTAGCTACTATGCTTAATCTCTACCGTTGGAAAAATTGTAAGTAAAAATAAAAACGCTGATATTGCATATAAAAGATATAAAAGATGTTTTGTAACACTAACTAATATATAAAATTTTTCCCAGCTTCCTTTTAAAAGGAAGTTTTTCCAAAGAAAAACTGAGGATTTTAAAGTCTCTTTTGTCTGAAATTTCCCAAGCTTTAAAATAATTACATTAAAAGCTGTTAAAGAAAATGCTCCTATCAAAAACAAAATCAAAAAAATTAATGAATATATAAAAAGAGTTGTAGTTTCCATTTATTTTTTAAAAATATTTTTTTCCTTTAATAAATTAAGATAATAATTTTCTTTTTTTCTCATTAGCTTAACTTCTTCCTTATTAATATCATCATAACCTATTAAATGCAAAATCGTATGTATAATATATAGTGTTAGCTCATGATACGGAGTGGTTTTAAAATCAAAAGCATTTTTTATAGCTACGTCTGCGCAAATAAATGCCTCTCCTAAAATGTGATATCCAGCTGTTTCACTTCCCGGTCTATCTATAGGTTGAGTAATGCAGTCTGTCTCTTTCGGATCATTAAATAATTTTAAATGTAATTTCTTGATCGCTTTTTCATCAACGAAATGTAAAATCACTTCATCTGTTTTAATCTTCTCTTCTTTCAAGATAGCTTTTACTTGTTTTTCAACTAGCTTTTCTGAAATCTCTAAAGACGTTTGCTCATTTACTATGGTTACTTTCATATAACCTATAGATATTTTCTGAAATAAAGCATTTTAAAGAATATAAATTAAAAAAAAGATTTTTACGCTTCAATGTTACTCGGCGTTTTTGGAAGATTTGTTACTTTTTTGTTCTCGCCATCTTTCCATTTTCCCAATTTTCTGAGTACATCAATCCTTTCAAATCTCTTTAATACATTTCTTTTTTCGCCACCTTTAGATGCTTTTCCATAGCTTGGATGTCTAGACATATCAAATCCTTTTTTTATTTAATTTTTGGGATAAAAGCTAAAGTATCTGCTAGAGCATTTGGATGCTCTTTATAGCCTTTTTCTAAATTATCTTTTTTCGGCCCTGACTTGTTATAAGTAGGGGGTTTTCTCTTTTTCGGGTTTACGTGTCTTCTCTCTTCTTGCTTGCCCTGACGTGTCATTTTAAAATCTCCTTCAATTTTATAAAAACAGTATAAAATTATATCTAAAATCTTGCAAGAAATACTATTGATACACCTTAAATTTAAACATAAAGTGTATTCTTGTAAAAAAAATATTTTAATTAAAAAATTCCTTGTATAAATGCTGCAACTATAAAAGAGGATTTGAAAGCAACCCTTGGATAAAGCGAATAGATAATTGATAGTACAAAACAGAAAAAATGATTAAAGGAGTTTTTTTACAAAAAATATTAGGCTCACATTTTCATCAGTGTAACCCAATTTTTTATAAAAATCATGAGTACCTATGCTAGCTCTATGAACCTTGGTAGTAAGATCTATATGAGAACAGCTGTTTTCTTTTGCATAATTCTCAGCTGTTTTCATCAACTTTAAACCTATACCATGCCTTCTGTTTTTTTTATCCTTTTCTGGCAAGAAAACCCTTTCCTTTAGGTAAGGGATGAATTGCCAATATTAAAAAATGCTGGCTTAAATGCTTTTAAAGCCTCCGCCAGCTAGAGTAATCCACTTAGGGGTTGTTAGAAGGTGTTTTTAAACCTGTCACACTGAGAGTTTCCTCTCTGTTTAATGACAGATCACAGTTGCTACGGACTAGTGGAGTATCCGTAGGTGTGTATGTATCTCTTCCGACTAA
>SDBV01003309.1_pt1 | contig 23863 bp, 38 predicted proteins | sample 2277081 | NCBI WGS metagenome assembly SDBV01 (sample SAMN10402039, study PRJNA504765) | marine sediment metagenome | isolation source: marine sediment core GS10_PC15, 223 cmbsf | place: Arctic Ocean: Southern Knipovich Ridge | collected 2010 | reverse complement strand
GTATTTCATGCATTAAATACACATCAAAAGAAATTTATTCCTGGGCAGGGCATTGCTGATCGCATAATCTTTTGTCCAGACACTGAGTCATCTTCGACTACCGACATTATGAATGCAATAACGGTAGGTATGACAGAAAGGTAAATTATGGGGTGCAGAGTAGGAATAAAGGCGGGCAAGTTCTCACTAATTCACGGAGGACACATTGCTTGTTTGAAACATTGCAAGTCGTTATGTGATTACTTGGTAGTCTTAACTCAGTCCGATAGCATAATTAAAGAGATAAGCGGGCACGAACCTCCAATGCCTCTTAACGAGCGCATTTTTATGTTGGAATCTTTAAGGTTTGTTGATGAAGTTAGAGTTTATAATGCGTTGACAGAAGATTCTCATGTTGAAGGGTTAACAGAATCTTTAAACAAAACATTTCGTAGACCACACATAATAATGTTTCACTCAGAAGAATTTGAGAACAAACAAAACGTACCATGTGAAGACATAGTCGATGAAATAATTTTTATTCCACGTGTTTTCATTTACAAATATCCACCAAAGTACACATCGGCTACCCATATGATGGACTGCATAGCTAAGGAGCGTAATAATGTTGGGGAGTCCTAAGATTGACTTATCTGGTAAAAGATTTGAAAGATTGACGGTTATAAAATTTGTAGGTAGAACAGATACTAGACAATACAAATGGTTATGTAAATGTGACTGTGGCAAAATATTCTCCGTAACATCTTCTAATCTTGATAGAAGTACAAAATCATGCGGATGCTTGCGAAAAGAAAAAGCGTCTGAAATGGGTAAATCAAACGAAACGCATGGTTTAACAAAACATCCTCTTAGAACTGTTTGGAGAATCATGAAAGAAAGATGTTATAATTCAAACAAAGATGGATATAAAAACTATGGAGGAAGAGGAATAAAAGTTTGTGAAGAATGGCAAAAGAATTTTATGTCATTTTTCTGGTGGGCAATAGGAGCAGGTTGGGGAAGACCGGAATTAACTATAGACAGAATTGATAATGACGGCAATTATGAACCTAAAAATTGCAGATGGGCAACTGCTAAAGAACAAGCTAATAACAAACGAATACAAGAGAATCCCAGATCAAATAGAAACAATAATTTATCTTTAGGGGTAAGATTTAGTAAAAATAAAAAAAAGTTTATTACTCAGTATAAAAGTAAATATTTAGGCACATTTAAAACTCAGAAAGAAGCAACTGAGGTATATAAAAATGCAAGAAAATAAATCAAAATGTCTTGTTATTGGAGACTCTATGATAGATAAACATACACATGGTGTTGTCTCACGTATTTCACCTGAAGCTCCGGTTCCTATCATAGATGCTGAAGCTGAAAGTTCTTATTCATTGGGTGCTGCTGGTAATGTAGCTGCCCAAATGGCAGCAGCAGGATATAAAACATTTTTTGCATACAAAACTTATAAGGATTCGACAGATTCTCATGAAAGATTTGCCAGAATGTGTGAACAAGCGAATGTAAAATCTAGACCGCTAAACTATCCATTAGAGCCGGGTTGCAGACATCCTGTTACAACGAAAGAAAGAATTTGGGCAGGAGACCAGCAGATTTGTCGTATAGATAGAGAAGATGTTTCTATGCCTAATGAGGAAACAGAGAAAGAATGGATAATGGAGTTGCAGGGCTTAATAGAAACGTGGGATATTGAATGTGTAATTTTCTCTGATTACAATAAAGGAACATTGACTGATAGATTGATACAGAAGATTGCTGATTTCTGTTGGGACAACGACATGATTACTGTGTTAGATCCCAAACGATATAGCTACTGGGGTTTACAACACCTGACTTTAATAAAACCAAACCGTAAAGAAGTTGAAATAACTAACATGACACCGGAGAATATTTCACGTGAGCTTGGCGAAACATATTTACTAAACACTTTGGGTGCCGATGGAATGAAGTTATGGCAAGACGGAGAATGCACAGAGGAGTTTAGAGCTTTCTCTGATGATGTTATTGACGTTTGTGGTTGTGGAGACACCGTAACAGCTTTAGTAGCAATAGGTTTAATGAAGGGTTGGCAAATTGGCAAAGTTATTAATACTGCTAGACATGCCGCCGACATGAATATGAAAGCTAAGGGTTGTTATATTTTGAACGAAGGTCAAATTGACATACTATCTACTATACTTGTGAGGTAACAATGGGAAGAAGAAAAATTTATACTGATGACTTAAATCCTGAAATCAAACGACTATACACTGAAGAGAATCTCAGCATGCACGCAATCTCTCAGGAAATGGAAGTGCATCCTCAAGTAATTCAACGAAAATTAATTTCTATGGGCATAAAAGTAAGAAACAAATCTGAGGCTATGAAGTTATTTTATAGCAAGAAATCTGGGAAATAATTGGCGGCCCTGGGTATAATATTACAAGGAGATTACTAAATGGCTAGATCTAAAACAGCGGAACAAAAATTGGCTCTTGACGATAAAACATTCAAGACTATTGATGGTAGAGAGATTACGTTATCAGATCATTTTGACTCCAAAGACTTTGTTGTAGACGATGACAACGGTTCTTTTGTTAAACATGATGCTTTGCTACGAGTTTGCAAAGAATTATTTTATATTGAACAAAGAAAAGTAAAAATTGTTCAGGTTCCAGATAGAACAAACAATATGTGTGCAACTGCTGTTGTTACTTATATATTAGAACCAAAAGTAGAAGGAAGCACACGTTATTTCACATTTGAATCAAGTGCAGACTGCTACTATGGAAATCATCCTCCTCATTGCGATCGTTACTTTACTGCAATGGCTGAGACTCGTGCCTCGGGACGAGCACTACGTTTCCTTCTGGGAGTTAATTTCTGTACCAAGGAAGAGATTGCTGGCAATCCTACTGACAATATCGACGCTGACAATGATCCCATTAAGCCCAACACTGTTATGTTAATAGAAAAGAAGTTTATGGGTCAAAACAAAATCACAATTGAACAAATTCGTGAACAAGCTAAGAAGCCAGAACTTGGTGCTCTTGAAGAGTTGACAATAGCTGAGGGCGCAAAACTTATTCAAAAACTAAACAGAAACCTAATCAAATTAACAGGAGGATAATATGGAAGGATTGTTAACCGGCTTCCTTGAGCATTTAGTACCTATTTTAATGGCTGTCGGTGGTACTGTAATAACTATTATATTCAGACAGATAATGAAGAAGTTTGGTACCAAGCTGGACATTGAGGTCCGGCAGCGTACTGACGATTTAGTAGCAAGTCTTACCCACCAAGGAGTAGCTTATGCTGAACAGTGGGCAAAGAGAAAAGCTAAGTCTATGGATGAAGACATGAAGCCTGATAGCACAGAGAAGTTGCATTTGGCAATGGAGTACATAAGTAGGCAGATACTAAGTCATGGTCTTGACAGGCTTGCTGAACGTGAACTTGCAGAAAAGGTAGAGGCAGTTCTTGGATTGGGCACCCTTGAAAAGAACACTTTCCCAGATCCCCCAATACTGGAGTTACCTACTAATAATGAAGAATTTGAGTAAATTAATTGCTGTAGCAATCCTGTTAAGTGGTTGTGGTATTATTGAAACCAAAGATGTTGATTCATCTCAGGTGCAACAAAACATATATAATACAGCCAAAGTCGGAACAGTTATGGCTCTTGACACTATGTTTGCAGAAGATGACTTGGAAGAAAAGCTTTTGGCAGCAGGAGTGTTAGCTCAAAAAATTGAGCACTTTGCACTTCCTTTACTTTCTAATCCTAACATAGAAATAACACGACAATTAGAAGGAGACTTATTAGCAATTATTCCTGACAATCTTCAGGGGTTTATGGCGGTAGCTTACGAAACACTACATACACATTATTCGTTTCCTACTACTGGTGATTTACTACAGGAACCATACTTGTCTTATTTGAGAGCATTTTTAAGCGGAGTAAAAGACGGGGCAGAGTCTGTGCTTGTATCAAATAATGCCCATATAGATTCACGACACTCAATTCATACAGAGGATAACCATGACTAAAGAAGAACTAAGCCCAATGGCATCAATGGTAAAAGGAATTCTTTTTGATTTCCGAAGCAAAACTTTGACAGCAAGACACATTAATGCAATTACAACTCGCATTGTTAAGGGTATCTTAATGACTCGTGAAGGAGCTGGTCTACCTGCTGAGGGCACTGCAACAAACTTTTCTGAGAACGAGGTAAGGGGAGATCTTGTAGACGAAAAGGTGCAAGAAGCTTTGGCAGAGAAAAAGGCAAAAAAGGCTTTAGACGCTTTGGAACAAGAAAGGAAGCAGAAGCTAAGACAAGCTGCTATAAAAGCAGAAGAGGAGGAGAATGCTAAGTACAAGGTTAGGGTTATCGTGGCAACACCTGGTACTGGAGATCCTGGTAGTCCTGAAGAAGTTGGTCCTGTAGCTTACAAGATCAAAAAATGAGTATTTTTGAACAGCATGACCGTGAAATAAAGATATACTTTATGGTTTTAAGCATCATACTGGCAATATTGGTTACAATTTTAGCAGTTGGATAAAATTGATATGGAAAAATGGAAGGTAACACTAAGCAACGGAGAAGTCATTGACGAGCACGACATGCAGTCATGGCGTAAACTCAGAGCTAAGTGTGAATCTGAGAAGCTTACAATCCGCTCCCTAAAGTCTAAGGGGGCGGAAGTTGATGAAAGGGCTACGTCATACTTTGTAATTTTTGATTCGTTAAGTTTCGTAAAGAGCGGACAGAATAGATTTCGACGTGGTATTGGAAGCTTCAGACCAAACGGAAAGGCTCGTATAGTATGGGAGACAGCTAGCGGAACAATTAAAGGAGGAGACTATACAGAAATTGTAAAAAAAATTAATGCTAAATGGCATGACGTTACAATTGAAGTAGATAGGAGTCAAAACAATGAGGTTAATAAACAAACTTCTTAGAAAAGAAGAAATTGGGAGAGGTGACGGAACCATCTATTTAAATAGGTGGACTTTGATTAGGACAAAAAAGAACGGATTACTTTCCAAAATAGGACTCGGAGACCTTCGAGTCTATATTCATCAGTTTGCTACAAGCGATCACACCAAATGTCTCCATGATCATCCTAACAAAATGATCAGCTTTATCTTCTGGAACGGCTACGAAGAAGAGTACTGGGACGTAAAAACTCAAAGTAAAAAAAGGGCTATGTATAAAGCCCCTATTCTAAGAATGTTTCCTGCATCTCATTGTCACAGGGTAGACCTGTTAAACAATAAGCCCTCTTGGTCAATAGTTTTAATGTGGCCTAAGCAGCGAGAGTGGGGATTTTTCCTAACTGATAAGGACGAAACCGGTGGCAAGCGCCGCCGCTGGGTTGAATGGAAGACTTATCGTGACAAGTATGGCGATATAGGAGGATGTTCGTAATGGCTACGTTTGCAGGAATTGTATGTATTACAGCAATTGTTGGAATACCATTTGCTGGATTGATTCTTTTTTGTAGTGATCTTAGATGGATGGAAAGAGAAAATGCATTGTGCCACTCATCCGAAGTACAAAGGCGATAACGAAATTAAACGGTTGGCAACTTGTGGAGGTTGTCGTAAAGTACGCCTGGCTTATGTTGCCGGTATGCAGGAACGAAAAAACAAAGGCAAGGGTGGACAATTTTCAATAACTTCGCCTGGCTTTCGCTGTGGTATAGCACATTTACTGTCAGAGCTTGGCTGCGTAATTTTGTTCGGTCAACAGCCACCATTTTTCTGGCGTGCAGGAGTACGGGCTGATCCACGAGCAAAAGAACACTATAAGAAAACACTTAGTTACATTAATGGAGTTTTAAACAGAGACAAAGATTTGTATAAACAAATCAGTGGTATTCTTTGGAAGATTTGGGAAGCAGATTTTCACAAGATACATAGAGAGAGTGAACATGAGCTATCCATTGGTGAAGCTCAGAAAGCAGAAGTAGTTGAGGAGGAAGCTACCAAAGAGGAGTATCTAAGTAATATACATTTGAATCCTTTGTTATATCCAGAATTTACAAATGACCAAAACTAAAAAGTGTACAAAATGTAAACAAATTAAGTTTGTTACAGAATTTTATCACAACAAATCCTCAAAAGATGGTTTATGTTATCAATGTAAAAAATGTCATAACAAAACGACTATTGATTGGGATAAAAATAACAAAGAAAAACGCAAAGAAATTAAAAGAAGATGGCGTGAAAAAAATAGAGATGAATTGAAAAAATATAGTAAAGAACATTATGAATCTAATAAAGATTACTATCGTGATTGGCATTTGAAAAAACATTACAATATTTCCTTGCAAGATTACGAAAAAATGGTTGAAATACAAAATAGCTGTTGTGCTATTTGCAAATGTACATGTAAAAATTTGGTAATTGATCATTGTCATAATACTGGTTTAATTAGAGAATTACTTTGTAACAATTGTAATACTGGTATTGGGTTATTAAAAAATGATACAGAAATTTTTCTTAATGCTATACATTATATTAAAAAATATGGAGATCTGTTAAATGGTGAAAAAGAAGAAGGAAGAGGACAATAAAGATAGTCCTGACATAGTTGTTGGTGCAATTGAAGAAATTGGCGCCAATGTAATGACCAGCTTAGATGAACTTAAAGTTGGCTTCTATATTTCTACCGGAATGTGGGGGTTTGATTATGCTTTAGGTCAAGGAATGCCAAACGTTGGCGTAATTGAGATGCATGGACCAAACACCATTGGTAAAACTTCAGTTGCGTTACACATGACAAACAGGGCAATCAAAAAAGGAATGACTCCATATTACGTAGACATGGAGTATGCAGTAAATGATAGCCAAGCTAAAATTTTTGTTGAAGATAATAAAGTTCGTTGGATTCAACCTGAATCCGGAAATAAAGCCCTCGATATTATCAAATATATACTGCGAACAACTAAAAATTCATTCATTGTTTTAGACTCAGTAGCAGCAGCAGTGCCAGAAGTAATAGCTGAAGGTGACGTGGCTGACTCACATGTTGGGGTTCAAGCTCGTATGTTTATGCAATTTGGACCTACGGCTAAAGTATGGACACGCAAAAACGGAAACGTACTCCTAGTAATCAACCAAGAAAGTACTAAATTTATCCCTGGTAGCATGAGACCTGGAATCACTTTAGCAGGAGGACGCAAATGGGAATACATTCCTGATATCAGATTTAGATTAACAAAGAAGTTCCAAAATGGAGATATAAAAGAAGGTGACGAACAAATTGGTCATATTGTTGAAGCAAAAATTACAAAGAATAGGTTCGGCGTGCCGTTTAGGATAGCCGAGCTACCATTAATTTATGGTATAGGCTTTGATACTAACCGAGAACTGATCGAAAACGGTGTCAATCTGGGGGTTGTCAACAGGGCTGGAGCATGGTACAATTACGGTGAACAGAGGTTAGGTCAGGGATTATCTAAGTCTTCAAGATTCCTACAGGAGCATCCAGAAGTAGCAGAGAAAATATTCAAGGAGCTAAATGAGATAATACTATGATATTTGCAATAGATTTTGACGGCACAATTGTAGACCATGAATTTCCTAAAATAGGAAAACTTAAACCTCATGCAATTCGTGTTATGAATCGATTACAAGCTAAAGGACACAAGATTATTATCTGGACTTGTCGAAAAGATACCGACAAAAAATATTTAACTGATGTAGTAAGGTTTTTAAATTCACGTGGTTTTTATCCAGACGCAGTTAATGTAAACATTGATCCAAATTTAAATTTTGCTAATCCAAAAGTCCTCGCTGATTTCTATTTAGACGATCGTAGCTTTCCTCCCTTCCCAGCCTGGGAAGATTTTGAAAAATCTATGGAGAAAATGGGTATACTATGATGGAAAAAAATCTTGAAGTTCTAACTGGATTTAGAATGCATTATCAAGTATCTGGTGAAAAAATAGCTGACACTTTACAAAATTTTGGTTATATATTTAATGGTCACATAGGTTTTGCAAAAGATACCAGAATGGAAGATGCTATTGCAAAAGTAAGGAAAACAATTGAAGACGATGGAAGAACAGTTGTATTCTACACTGTGAAATGTTCAAATGTAAAAAAGTTTAATAATGAAATTTAAAGACCTTAAGGGTAACTTCCACTCCAAAGACATTTCTAAGTACAAATGGCTCGGGGGAGGGCTAAGCTCGTTGGGAGAGAGAGAGTTGGGAGAGAGGTTACGCACACTCTTTCCCAACCTCGTTTTATATACTCAGTTACCATGCGTAGGAACAAAATTGCGACTTGACTTCTACATTAATGATTTAAAGCTGGCCTTTGAGTTTGACGGCGAACAGCATGACAACTATGTTCCTCATTTTCATGGGACAAAAAGGAAATTTCAAATGGCAAAACAGCGTGACCGGGAGAAGGAACAATGGTGCGACGTCAATCAAATTAGACTGATTAGAGTAAATGCAAAATATCTGGATTCCTTAGAGGAGTTTATCAGTGATAAGTGAAATCTATAAAGAAGTAGCAGAAGATTTGAGCAAGCTGGGAGTAGAGCCCGGTGGTGAATTCAAACTAACCTACAATGAAATTATGAATTTAGGCGCCCAGGCTTTAGAAGAAATTGATATTGCCGCTTTTGAAGAATTGCTAGAGCGCATTTCGTCATACAATATATTTTTGAAGAGTCAGAAGGGTTCTTTAGAGGCACAGCTTGTAGTACTTGATTCAGAGTTAAGGCGTACACTCTATCTTGAAACTCAAAATGTTGACCCAAGGAATGGACTTACGTGGTTAACTAAAGAAGAAAAAGAATCGTTAATATTATCCGGGAATGAAGTAGTGAAAGATTTGTATCGTAAATCTCTTGTCCTGAAAGCAAAAATAGCAAAAATAAAAGATATACCTTTTGCTATAGATAAAAAGTTAGAACTGCTAAAGTTAAAGTACAGGAGACGATGTCAAAATGCCAGCTATTAAAAGAAATAAAATAGAAAGATTTAAAGAAAAATTTAACAAAACAAAAAAGTGTTGGGAATGGAAAGCAGTAGAAAGCTTAACGTTCATCATAGAACAATTCATAATATAGTTTCTGGGATGAGTTGGAAGGATGTATAAAAGTGAGCAATATAGAACGCAAAGCTGAAGTGAGGTTACTCGGTGACTTGGTTAGAAATCCTAGACGTATCTTTGATACTAGTGCTGTGCTCGGAGATCGTGATTTTTCCTTTCGTGGAACTCGTGTTATTTTTAACTGCATTAAAGATATCGCCGAGAACGACGGAGCGGTTGACAAAAACTATCCTGTCGATCAAGCCATCCTGGAACAATACGTCGCAGACAAATTTAAGAACGATTACGAGAAGCGACCTGACGACTTTCGACTACTGCTTGATGACATTTACAAACAATCTGGTTTATCCATTAGAGACTTTGGATCATCGGTGAGTTTTGTACTGAAAAACTCTATCACAAAACGAGCAGTTAACGTACTTGACCAGACTAAAAATGGTTTAGCGGAACAAAAAACCCACCACGATATACTGGCTCACATTGAAAATAGCGTCTTAGATTTTACCTCGGGTGCAATAGGCGAAAGTGACATAATAGTCCTTGGCCAAAACTATAAAGAGTTTATGCGCCAGCGTGAAATACTTGCATGTCAGGGCAACCTACACATTGGAATTAGCACAGGCTTTCCAGAGTTGGATAAAGCGTTAGGTGGAGGCTTTCGAGATGGTACGGTCAACTTGTTTGCAGGTCGTGCCAAAATGGGAAAATCATGGTTTGGTTTAAAGATTGCAGACAACGTTGCCAAACAAGAAATACCTGTACTATACCTTGATACTGAGTTAGAAGACAACTATCAGTCAGATAGGCGTTGTGCTCAAACATCTCGTGTACCAATCCATCAGTTAGAGAAAGCCCTCTGGAGAAACAATGAAGACTTTAGGAATAAAGTTGATAATGCAATATTGTATTTCGACAGATATCCTATACACTACGTTGACATCAAGGGTTGGTCAATTGATAGGCAGGTTAGTGTAATACGCAAGTTTTTTGCTAAGCACGTAGGGAAAAGATCAGACGGCAAATATAATAGGGCGTTAGTGATTCTTGATTACCTAAAGCTTATGAATGCAAAGGACAAAGGGGCCGACAAAGAATGGGAAGCTCTTGGCTACCGAATGACTATGTTGCACGACCTCATGGGAAAGTACAACAATCCTATGTTAGCCTTAGCTCAGCAAAACAGAGATGGTTTAGATAGAGAAGACGAAGCAACAATCAGTGGTAGTGACAGGATTATTTGGCTATGTGACAACTTCTCTATAATAGGGCAGATTGGCGAAGCTGAAATACTAATGCAACAGCAGCAAGTAGACGCAGGAACAGTAGGGGCTTATTCAAATGTCCAAGTAAATGTTCCAAATATGAAATTGAAAGTTGTAGTCTGTAGGCATGGGCCAGGAACTTCAAACGGTTACATTGCTTATTATTTTGACACAAAAGATAGGAAGTTAGGTCATGATCAAGTATGCGGTCACATCGAAGAGGCAACAAGAAGAATTGCAATCCAAGGAAACACAAAACAGAGGGCGGCAGCAACTAAATAGTCTGAACTTAAAGCTGTCTACGCAAATTGAATCTGTAATGACAAAACTTGGAATGGATTTGACCGACTATGTATGCTGTGAACAATTTATTCGTGGTCCTGCCCCGTGTCATGGAGGAGACAATCGCACAGCATTCGTTTATTATCACAGTACTGCTCGTTGGAAGTGTTGGACAAACAAATGTGAAGAAGACTTCCATGGAGATATAGTAGGCCTTATTCGTGCAGTTTTAAATACAGATTTTAAAAGTGCTCTTAAATGGGGAAATAGTTTTGCTGAAAACACCAATATGGACGAAAGTCAATTACAGGAACTACGTCAAAAACGACAGAAGTCAGTTAGAGAAGTTACAAAAAATTATTGGAAAGATCACAACGAACCAGAACAGGTTTTCTCTGACGAAACCCTGAAGAACTTCAATAGCGCCGCCAAATTCGCCGAGCAGCGGAGCCTGGACTCAGCCCTGTTTGATGCCTACGGCATAGGCTACGCATGGAAGGGGCCTCTAACAAAGCGTGTAGTTGTACCAGTACGCAACATTGCAGGTAAAATCGTGGGCTTCAGTGGCCGCCAATTAATTGATAATCCAGATTTTCCTAAATGGTATCATTGGCCAACAGGTCATAAGTATGAAAAATTTAGAACATCTATCCATTTGTTTAATATTGGCAATGCTTTTTCCCATTGTATTGCTAATGATAAATCTACTTATATTATTGTTGAAGGGCCTTTTGATGTAATAAAAATGGAAATGGCTGGGGTTCATAATTCATTATGTACATTTGGCAATGGAATAACCGAGGGTCAAATGGAAATTTTGAAGCAGATCGGAGCGACAAAAGTGCTTGTAGCATATGACGGTGATGCACCTGGCAACAAGGGTGCCGACATTGCTGCCAAAAAACTTGAGAAAAAACTGTTCGATTCCAGTATAATTAGATTGACAGATGTATTTCCTGAGTGGAATGATGACAAACTGGGTTCTCTCGACTGGGCCAATCCTAATGTGCACACCACCATGATTAAAGGCTTATTTGATTGCCATGAAGTGTCTAATATGTAATGCAATATCAAATTTGATGACCAAGATAACAGAAAAAGAAGAACGATAGACAGAATTGACCCTAATGGTCATTATGAGAAAGTTAATATAAGAATCGTTTGTAAATCATGTAATTCTAAGAAGGAGTAATTATGATTATAGGCATCCATGGGCGAAAACAGTCAGGCAAGAGTAGTATTTCAAAGTTCATTAAAGATCTACTGCCAGAAAAGAAAATACAAGAAATTGCTTTTGCAAAGCCGCTAAAGGAAATGATAAATGAAATCTTTAATATACCAATGCAGAATATGTATGGTTCAGATACAGACAAGGATTATCCTCTATGTACATGGGGTGAGATTTTCTCGGGTCGTTGCTTAAGTGAATATGAAAAGTTCCCACATAGTTTACTTAGTGCCCGTGAAGTTATGCAGGTGATTGGTACAGACGTTATGCGTAGAGGCAAGTTGCCATTTGTAAATGTTGACATAGAGAAACAGTTATTGTTTTGGTTGCAACAAAGATTCGGACCAAACACAAGGCCGTTTGACTCAATCTGGGTAGACTTAGCCTTCCAGGATGTTAAGAACCTTCAAGAAAAGGGCGATGTCGATATATTTGTAGTCAGTGACATGCGTTTCACAAACGAATTTAATGCAACAAAAAACAATGGTGGAAAAACTATTAGGTTGTATCGTGATAGCGGTTGTGACGAGTCTATTGTTCATGAAAGCGAGAGACAGCTTGAAGAGATTTCTGACGAAGAGTTCGATTTCGTTTTGACAGAACGAGAGAATCAAAACTTGAAGCAGCTTAAGGTATTCGCAATCAAAGTACTAATGAGTTGTGAATTACTAGCTACTGGAGGGTTGGTAGTATAATGCCATTAAATGAAGGTCCAAAAAAGGGCGACTTGATAGAAGCGGGTCGTTGGCTCAAGAAAATGGGCCATGTTAAAATGAATCCTAATGATACCAAAACTCGTAATGCATATGCATTAGTTCAGAAGGGTAAGTTTGTCCTGGCACAGGTTGTATCAGACGACAAAGCAGATACAGTAGTAAACTATGACGGTAAAATGACTGGATTTAAACGAATCAAAATAGATAAGAAGGTTAAGTTCGACGAAGATCGCATCACTGTTTTTCCTGCCCCTTTTTGGGAGAAGGCCACAAAGAAAAACTTGTTCCTTGGAACTATAAAAAGAGAACAGGACGAAAACCCATTCGAGGATAAATAATGACTGTTAAAGAACAAAAGATTATTTTATCATGGTTAAAGCTTCAACAGAGTAAACTTCCAGATCCATATGAAAGGATTCCACATGCATCAGCGCATACATGGATTAGGGCAAAAATTAAAGAGGTTCAACGGGGAAGCAAATGAAAACTACCGAAGAATATCATAAAAGTTTTTACGAGATTTTGTCTAGGATAGACAAAATCAATCAAGAAATCGACGATAAAGGAATTGATAGCACAAAAGCTTTCATTCATTATACTATCAAAGATACAATTAAATATTGTGCAAAGTGGATATTTGGAGTAACGGCATTTTATTTTTGGTTAGAATTTCTAGTTGTGTGTTTGAAGGGTTAATAAATGAAAAAGTATCAAGTAGTTTTCTCCATTGAGGGTGTAGAGAAACACGACATTATGGAGACAGTAGAGATTGAAGCTAGCAACGAAATATCTGCACAAACCGGTGCTTACAAAGTTTTTATACACCCAAAGTACAAAGGCAAGGGCGGCCGTTATCTTGTTATCCATGTTGAGGAGTTATAATGTATTATTTAGTGTGTCTACGAATAGTAAATTGTGACGGCGACCTATGCACAGATGGTTTAATGAAGAATGCGGCTTTCAAAATCACTTTTAATTTAAATGCTGACACGCCACAAGAAGCGCAAGACTTAGCAATACAAAAGTGTTGCGTAGATCTTAATGATCATAAAGGCCCTGTTGGCGGGCGCTTTACGTATAGTTGTTTAAGCATTGAACAATCTCAGAAGGCAAAGCCAGGAAATGTGAAGGTTACACCGGAAGAACTTGCAAAGATTGACAGAACTGCAAAATATGTTAAGCCTAAGGGGTCAAAAGCAGAAAGAACCAAAATTACAAAACCAGGAGGAGGAGGACACAATGATTAATGATAATTTATTATTAGATAAAGAACCAATTCTAAAAGACTATATTGCAAATGTCCGTATCACAGACAGACAAATGAAACCGGCAAAGCTGGCATTCACCGAGACGAAGGAACGTGTAAATTGGACAGAGGAAATTGAGGCCAATCAGTTTGAGAATGAGCTGTCAGTTGAGTTAGCTGTATTAATGCAGGTTGCTCAAGCTTGGGATCCACGCAAATACAACTTTGATATAGATTCTGTTACAGAGAAGGCAATTCAAGTCCCACGTTTAATCTTACCGGAGTAACCACATGAAAGCATTAATTATTTATGACTGCGACCCTGATGGCTTAATGGCAGCAGCTGTTGTTTTTGATGGTCTACATTCAAGTGGAGTTCATCCTATTGACATTAAATTCGACAGAGCTGTTCGTTATCAGGAGCCAGATTGGGAAAAAATTAATAAAGAAACAAATGTTTACATTGTTGACTTCAACTACAATGCAAAAATTACAGAAAAGTTATGTGAAAATGCCCACTTTGTTACTGTGATTGATCACCATAAGACAGCTAAAGAAGAGTTAGAAAACGTTGGTTATGCAAATTTAATATTACATATCGATGTAGATCATTCAGCATGCGTAAATGCATGGAACTTCTTTAATGGTGGTACAAATGTTCTTGTTCCATTACTACTACAATATATTGAAGACATGGATCTTTGGCAGTGGAAATTAAGCGATTCCGATGTTATTGCTGCAGCTGTAGCATGCGAAAGCACCAACATTAAAACCTATCAGGCATTATACGATCAAGCAGTTAAAGATCCTATTACTGCAAGTGCTGGAATTGCATCTCTTATAATTAATGGAAGAGCTATTTTGGCATATCAGGAAAAAACTATAGATATTCTTGAAAAACAAGCTGTCTATATGAAAATTGCTGGTTACAAAGTAAAAGCAGTAAACTGTGCTGATCCATCATTGGTTTCATTCTTAGGAAATCGTCTAGCTATTGGAGAACGATTTGCGGCTACATTCTATATGCAGCCTAACCGTCTATGGAAATTTTCTATTCGCTCAATAATAGGAAAACAAAATCCTAAAGGTATTCCTGTAGATGAAATTGCTAAAATTTACGGAGGAGGGGGCCACAAATGTGCATCAGGTTTTAAAGTAGATACATTATTTAAAATAGAGAAAATACCAGGAAGTGAAGTCTCACGTTGAAGAATATTGATGCAGCATATATTGCAGGATTTGTAGATGGAGAAGGGTGCTTTAGCATTGCCAATAATCGTGAACACAAAGCTATGTTGTATGTAGTATGCACAGACAGTGACACGATACAATATCTAAAAACAATAAGTGGCTATGGTAAAATCACTACAACTTCACAACCTATAAAATCTTATTGGAAACAAGCTTTTCGGTGGGCAGTCAATAGTCATGATATGATTATGCTACTTACACAAATAGAACCATACCTTGTTACCAAAAAGAAACAGTGTCACGTAATGCAAGAGTGGCTCACAACGCTTAGGGGATGGGGAGGAAACAAATCGAATCCTCTTACTAAAAAAGAGTTTGAGATTCGACAAGACTGTTATCAACGAATGAAACAACTCAACAAAAGAGGAATACTATGAAAGTATTTTCACTAAGCGCAAGCAAAATAAAATCACTTAAATTATGTGAATTTAAATTCTATCTCGAATATCACCTTTTTCTCTCGACGGGTACGTCGTTCGCCGCAGAACAAGGCAACATGGTCCACGTTATATTCGAACGTATGGGTCAAGATGTTCGTGATGGAGTAGCTTTAAAAAATTCGTATATTTTTAACAATTGGCGAGAAGAAGTTATGCATGCCTATAGAGAGGAGGGTCTTTGGACTCTGTCTCCTAAGGTAAAAACAAACGAGAAACCATGTAAAGGTTGCGAATTCAATATGGACGGTCTCTGCGACATTGCAGGTAAGCCGATCGACGAGTTCGAAGGTTGTCCAAAACCTGAGTATCAAGATGCCTTATGGCTTGTTGAGCGTGTCATGAATGATAAGGAGGTTATGTGGCCATTAGATCAAAAAATCATTGATGTTGAAAACCGTTTCAAACTAAAAATTCCTGACGGTAACGAAGAGATTACAGTCAATGGAATTATAGATGTTGTGACCGAGCTTGACAATGACACCATCGACGTGGTAGACTACAAGTCAGGTAATTATATCCAGTCGTACAACCAGTGCGTCAAGGATCCACAGTTGCTAATCTATCACCTAGCTATACGTAATAAGTGGCGTGACTACAAGAACATAATGATTAGCATCTACTACCTCAGACGTAAGCCATTGACATTGTCATTCGGCAAAAAGGAGGAGGTTGGCACGGAAAATGCCCTGCGTCATTACTTCCATATGATTCAGAACAGCGAGTCTCCCAAAAGACGTTGTGACAAGGGTTGGGGAGAGCCCAGGTTCGATTATGTTTGTCATAAAATGTGCGATATAGACCTATGTAAAAAAGAATTCGCAAAGTTCCAAGACAACGGACATAAAATATTACCGCCTCCTGAAAATCCAGAGAGGCATAGAAGAGATTGGCTGAAACGCCTTACTGAAGGTAGCCAAAAAGACCAAGCATTTAAGGAGATATCAAATGGGGGGACGAGGACGACCAGTCCAAAAACCAAGACCAGTGGAGACACTGAAGATATTACCAAGGAAAAATAGAGATAGCTTTAGACATTCTGAACGGATTAGTGATTCATGGACAAATCTACTAATTGAAATGGCTTGTATACAAGTTGAAGCTATGAAAGCAGGACAGAAGTCTGCTCGTAAACATATTATCGCTATCATGAAAGAATTAGAGTATCACTGCGGCTTCCGTTACGAACTAATTGACTCGGAGACGTACCCAAATGACCCACGAAAAGGATAAGCCGGTAATTCGCAGAGATTTAAACATAAAAGAGCGTATTGAAAATCTAGAACGTAAAGTATTTAATATTGATACTTGTGACAAATGTAAACAAGATTTTGATGCAAGCGACATAAGTATAGATCATAAATATACTCCAATACGATTGTGCATTTTGTGTTTTGTAAAATTAGAGGATGATAAAAATGGAAAAGGATAAACCACTTATTCGAATTGATCTTAGTATTGAACAACGTCTCGAAAGAATAGAGCGTGTTCTTTTCAATATTAATACATGTGATAGATGTAAACAAGATTTTGGTGGCTCTGCTTGGAGTAAATATTGGAATCATAGTGGTATGCGAGTATGCTGGCCTTGTTTTGAAATAATGGAAGATAATGATAATGGAAGACACAATTAAATTTAATAAAGAATTGAAAAAAAAAGTTCGATAAGTGGGTCGAAACAGATGAAAATATGAAGCAGCTATGTGTAAACGGTGTCTTTGAAGGTTTCGCCTATTTAGCATACGTAGAGGGAAGACGACAGGCTAAAAGATATGAAGAGAGCAACAACTAAAGCTATAACATGGAAGATTACATCTGTTACTATTGCCACACTAATAATGTGGGGGGTAACAGGAAGTTGGCAAACAGCCAGTTTGGGAATCATGATAATTTCCCCCATCACATTCGTATTGTATATTGTGCATGAAAAAATTTGGGACAAAACAGATTGGGGTACAAAATGAAGGAACTGGGGGTTAATTCTATAAGATTTGTTAAAGAATATGATGTTAGAAAAGTTTTAGGAAAAGATATATGTATGGGGTGTGTTACGGGAAGGTACAAAGTATGAATTATTGTTCGTTACATCAACATAGTGATGCAAGCTTTTTAGACTCTTGCAATAAGCCGAAAGATCTGGCAACTAAAGCAGCGTCTATAGGTATGAAAGCTATTGCTTTAACAGACCATGGCAATGTGCACAACTTTATCAAGATGGCAAAAGCCTGCAAGGCTGAAGGTGTCAAGTTTATTCCTGGCTGTTGTATGCCTGGACAAATTGTGTACACGGAGCGTGGACCTATTCCAATTGAAGAGTGTACAACCGAAGATAGGGTACTAACCCACAATGGTAGATTTTGTAAAATTAATCAGGTAAGTACACGCAACTACGATGGGAAAACATATACGATTCAATCCTGGAACAACACCGACGTTACTCTCACAGATGAACATCCAATATTAGTTCTTGATCAAAACAAAGAAAGAAAGTGGGTTCGAGCTGACGAGGTAGAATTTGGTAGAACTGATTCTTCATGGCGAAATGACTGGTCCCAAAAGTGGCGACATCATACATGTTTCCCACGGAAATTTAATTTTCCTAAATATGATATTACTAACGGAAACAAGATTTTGTTCCTCGATATTCTCGATGATAATGAACATTATGTAGAGATTGCAGGATATATTCATTGTCAGAAAAATACTAAATCTACTGGAACTTATGGCAAATCTATTTGGCATTGTGTTGACCTGAATAGAGATTTTGGTTATTTTGTTGGGCTGTGGTTGGCAGAAGGAAGTTTTGGAAAGTGTGAAAAGGTTCTCAACTTTACATTTGGTATTCATGAGAATCGTTTACATGAATTTGTAAGTAAATTCCTTGAAAATCTGGAATGTAAATTTTCTGTAAAACATAGACAGAATAAAAGCACAACCGATATAGAGGTTTACAGCAAACCTCTCGCTCAGACTTTTCTTAAAATGTTTGGGAAAGGATGCCGTTACAAGTCTATTCCTAATTACTTATTATACATAAACAATAATGACTTTCATAACGGACTTCTGGAAGGAATTCTTGATGGCGATTCTAAGAGATCCGAACAAACTTGCTTAAAACTCGCTAACAGAACTTTGATCTACCAAGTCAAAATGCTCCTTGCTCAACGAGGAGTTTCTGTTCGTGTCAATAAAGTTAACGAAGATCATTATTATATTCAATGGCGTGAAAATATTTCCAAAGCAAGATACACAACGTGCGATGAAAAATATCTTTATACTCCTATTCGTAGTGTAGTAGTTCAAGATTATAATGGTCCTGTTTATAATTTAGCAGTGGAACAAGATGAATCATATCTGACCGACTTTTGTGTTCATAATTGTGAATTTTACTTCACTGATAAGCATGAAAAAAAGGTGAGAAAAAGTCGTCATATAACAATCCTATGTATGAATAAAATAGGCCTTCAAACCATATACAAGCTTACTACTCTGGCCAACACTCCGGTTAACGGCGGTGGTGGCTTTTACTATAGGCCTAGGATCGACTGGGAAGACTTCGAGAAGAATAACGAGGGCTTAATCTGTCTTACTGGCTGTATGAACTCACCTATTAACCATGAATTTGGACAAAATAATGATTATAATGCAGGTAGAGATGTAACAAAACGACTGCTGTCAATTTTCGGAAAAGATAGATTGTTCGTTGAACTCCAAATGGTTAACGATCCTATTGGGGAAAAGAATAGAACCATCTATATCCCCGAACAAGACATTATCTTCGAATGGGACAGAAGGGTTGCAGCAGAGTTGGGTCTTCGAACAGTGGCAACAAATGATTCGCATTATTTAAACAAGGAGGACAGTTTTGCACACGAAATTCTCAAATGTCTCGACGCCAAAGCAACTCTCCAGAGTCCAATCGTGGATCACAAAAAGGGTATTAAACATGGCAGACTTGTATTTAATGGCTTTGATTACCATGTCAAATCTGCGAAGGAAATGAGCGAGAAATTTACATCTGAAGAAATCGAAATGTCACAAACTATTGCAGATATGTGCAACGTCGACGTTTTGGAAAAAGAAGATAGGATGCCATGGTTTAAGCCCGGAATAACCCACGAACAAGGCTACGAAATGATGCTGGAAGAATGTCGTAAGGGTTGGGTTTTCAGAGGAATTAACCAAAAGGCAAATAAAGATGAGTTCGCAAAAAGAATTAAGATCGAGTTGGATGACATCAAAGAAGCTAATTTGGCTAACTACTTTCTTATTGTATGGGATATTATTAGGTTTTGCCGTAGCGAAAGGATTCCTGTCGGGCCTGGCCGAGGTTCTGCTGCTGGGTCTTTGGTATCTTATTTGTTACAAATTACTCAAGTAGATCCTATTGAGCACAAATTACTTTGGGAGAGATTTTACAATAGAGGACGTAAAGGCTCTATGCCAGACGTCGATGTAGACGTATCGATCAACTTCAAAGATAAAATTGTAGAATATATTAGAGGAAAGTTTGGCGAAGATCGTGTATTCCCAATGATGTCGTTTGGAACAATGGCGGTTGCAAACGTAATAAAAGACGTTGGCAAAGCCATAGGTATACCTTTTGCCTATATGAATGCGCTTACAAAACATATTCCTCACAAGTGCAAAGATATTGCCGACGCAATAGAGCGTAGCAAAGAAATTGAAGAAGCTTCCAAAGGAATAGATGAAGAAACAAAGCAATGGAAGAAGCATTTGGCAAAGATAAAAGGTGATCCGACCAACCTTGTTGCTGTTCTTGACTATGGTAAGAAAATATCAGAAAGAGAGAAGCAACTAAAGCAGACATTCTCTGTTGCCCAAAAGCTTGAGGGTTGTGCAAGACACAGGAGTACGCATCCATGTGCTATATTGATTAGTAACAAGCCGATATCTGGATTAGTTCCTCTTTGTTGGAACGCTGATGAAAAAATGCAGTTAACAGGTTTCGACATGTATGATTTGGAAGAAATTGGCTTTTTGAAACTTGATATTTTAGGCTTAAAGACTCTCGATGTGATTGCTGACTGTCACCCTGCAGGAGTAGACTGTCTATACGAGCCAGACAAATACTTTGGGCCATGGGACGACCAAGAAGTGTACAAGTTGCTTGCTAAAGGTCGTTCTAAAGGGGTGTTTCAGCTGGAATCCCCTCTGGGACGAAAGTTCTGCCGAGAGCTTGCTCCAAAAAATCTGAATGAACTTTGTGACCTTGGTGCAATCTTGCGTCCTGCAGTTCTTGAGCCAAAACTCGACCGAGTTTACCTTAAAAACCGTGCTGATGGTACATGTATTGTTGATCACCCAGACCTCAAAGATATTTTTGAACCAACTCATGGAATTATGCTGTATCAGGAACAGTTGATCGAAATGGTGAAAAAGATTGCTGGTTATTCCTTGTCTGAGGCCGATATGGTTCGTAAAGCTTGTGGTAAAAAACTTCCAGAAGTCATGAAGAAACAGAAGGCGGCCTTCGTTAATGGAGCAAAAGCAAACGGCTACAAAGATGAGTTAATTAACAAGCTTTGGGAGTGGATTCTAGCTTCAGCCGGCTATTCTTTCAATAAGTCACACTCAATGTGTTACAGTGGCTTTCTTGGATACATTACTACTTATGTAAAAATTCACTATCCTGCAGAATTCTTTTTAGCATTGCTTAAATTCTCTAAAAATGAAGCAGACTCACAAACGGAGATTATGGAAATATTTTATGACGCCAAACTTTTTGGTGTTCATGTAAAATCACCAGATATCAATAAGGGAAACATAGATTTTGAACTAAATGGTAATGAAATCTATTTTGGACTTTCTCATATTAAACACATTGGTGAACAATCAATAAAAATTCTGAAAAAGTTGGGAAATTTAGACTGGTCTCGGGTATTATTAGATAGGAAGAGTCTTTCTATCAAAAAGGACGTCTTTATGGCCCTAGCATTATCTGGTTCTTTCGATTCATTCGGAGTCACCAGGAAAAACATGCAGGAGCAGTTCAAATTCATTGATGAGCTAACAGTTAAAGAATTGCCAACATTCAAAACATTTATTAGTGGTGGCAAAATAGAGAAAACTACCAAGAAGTCGGGCCTCATGGAATTTACAACTTCAGGCGGCACTTTTGTTAATGCGGTTACTAATTTTAGAAACTTTATCAATAATGAAAATGATAAAATGAAGATTGTAAACGCAAGACGATCAGAAATTGTTGAAAGTTTATGCAACGAGTTCATATTGGAATACGATGAAAATGTTGAGTTTGGACCTCGTGAAAAAGCAGGGTATGAAACTTATTATCTGAGTATTCCTGTAACTTGTTCTCAGGTTGACATTTATTCCGGAGATCCACGTCAGACTCACCACCTTATAGAAGTAGAGAAAGAGTTTGATAAGGTCGGTTGTGCCGTCATAGCGCTTGTAAACAAAGTGAATCAGCGCAACGACAAAAGAGGAAATGAAATGGCGTTTATAGGCCTACAGGATAGAACGTTCCAATTCGATGCAGTAATGTTTTCTCACGATTGGACGTTCAATAAGGAAAAAATCCAAGTAGGTAAAATACTTCTAGTTGAAGGCAAGAAGTCTAGAGGAGGCTTCCAAGCAATTAGGGTTGAAGAATTATAATGACAAAAGGCGTAAGAAACAGCACTCTACAAAAGAAATGTAAAAGGTGGGCTAAAGCTCTTAGGTTGGGCGACTGGGACATTATGTGTAGATATGCTACCAAGTCTGAGACCACTCAAGAATACGATTCCAAGGATGTAATTTGTTTTGACGACAGCACAATTGGACGCCTACATGAATGTTCAATCCCTGAAAAAATAGCTCTGGTGCTTATTCGTCGTAACTACTTTGATCACGATGCATATGGAGTATCATGGAATATAGATACTCTTATCATACATGAATTAATTCATATTATAGAAAAGGTAGGAAAAAAGAATTGTAATATACCCGAAAAAATTAAAAAAAGGAAGGACTTCAAAGATTTAGAAGAGTATAATTGCGATACATTTTCCGCCATAATGTACTTCCTGTACTATGATAGAATTTAAAAATGATACCACTAAAAACCCGTCTTATGTCAAAAATACAGAAAATGCCTAATGGTTGTTGGATGTGGACCGGGTGCACAAGTAAAGCAAAAACTCCGTATGGCATAATTTCTCTGGGATCAAAGAAGCTGGGTACAGATTATGTGCACCGTGTTTCTTACAAATTATTTAATGGAAATATTCCAGATAAATTAGAAATCAGACACACATGTCATAACTCCCTATGTATAAATCCTGAACACCTAATTGTTGGCACAAAGAAAGATAACCAAATAGACAAAATAAAAGCTGACAGACATTGTAAATTTCTCAAAGGAAATGAAGAATTGGCACCAATTATAATGGACTTGTATGAAAGGGGAATGAAAGTGACACATATAGCGGGGGAATTAAATATGCAGTACCAAACCGTTTCAAAAATAATAAATACAGTAAAAAATCGTAAAAAAAATGGGAAAAAATCCGTTCGCTCGGGTATAATACTATGGAGGCAGACGCTGCCTAATTTATCACAACTAATCCCCCAAAGGAGGATCACATATGAGTAACGTTTATATTGGAGAGGGTCTCTTGACCCGTTTTGAGCAGAAGACTACACCACAAGGAACTGCTGTTTACAGCCTTTCTATTCTTTTGCCAGAAAATCCAAACAACGCCAATAAGAAGCAGGGAACTTTCGTTCCTGTAGAGGCTTGGCCCGAAGCCATTTCGCCACAGGTAGCTCAGGAGCTTGCAGGCAAGGTAAAGCAGTGTCGTGTATTTGTCAAGGGTCGGCTAAAGCTTGATTATTGGCAAGACAAGACAACCCAGGCAAACAGAACTTCGCTTAAGATTGTTGCCGATATCATCAGTATCCTTCCTTTGAAGAAGAGTAATCAGGGTGGTAGCAGTACTTGGAATAATCCTGCTCAACAGCAGCAACAGCAAGTTGCCGTTGCCGCTGGCGCTGGAGCACCTCAGCAAGTTAATGCACAGGTTCAGCAAGTTGATGCACAGGGTAATGTTATTCCCTTTTAACGGAGGGTTGATATGACCGAGATAAACGATGTAACTTTAAATGGAAAGATTGTTTCAGACGTAATTCTTAGACAAACAAACAACAAGAAAATCAATGTTACAAACTTTCGTTTACAGCATATTGGACCTAAACTTAAAAATCCTGTTTATATCGACGTTGAAGTTTGGGGACAAGAAGCCGAGAACTTTTGTGCATCGGCTCAAAGAAATTCGTTCGTTGTAGTGCACGCCGAACTGCGGCGTGATGTATGGGAAGCTGAAGATGGCTCTCCAAGATCAAAGTT
>SDBV01003308.1_pt1 | contig 23863 bp, 26 predicted proteins | sample 2277081 | NCBI WGS metagenome assembly SDBV01 (sample SAMN10402039, study PRJNA504765) | marine sediment metagenome | isolation source: marine sediment core GS10_PC15, 223 cmbsf | place: Arctic Ocean: Southern Knipovich Ridge | collected 2010 | reverse complement strand
GCGCAGACCTGGCACCTTGAGGACTTTAATGCGATCCTAACTCAGCTTCGCTGAGAGACTGCCTTGTAGGAAGCAGGACAAGAAGTCAACCGTAAGCAATTAAGAAGAGATAAGCAACGAGACTCATGAATTCGAATTACACCAGGATTTAGTTCCATCCTAAATATGGTCTAGAGTTATTACCACACTTCCTTACTTTTTTTGCGCGTTTGGCTTAGTTGCTGGCTGGTAGATAGGCACTATCTTTCTCCTGTCAACTAGCTCCCCCACCAACGAAGAATCTTCGAAGATGTACACTGGCGTACAGTAAAGCTTACACTCCTCACACGGGATATATACCTACCCCGCATGTGGGGTATAAAGCATATACTGTAGACATGTCATGGATATCATATGTCACAAGTCATCAACCGTGATGGAATTGACGTGAATGAGAGATGGAGAGCTCAGGAGATCGCGGAAGCCCGATATAGTTTCCGATGGCACATAACTATCTATGCACTGGTGAACACCCTTTTCGTAGGAATTTGGTACTACTCTGCACCATTCCTAGGGTTCTTGACCTTTCCCTGGCCCATCTTCCCAATTGTTATTTGGGCGATATGTCCTCTGGCACCACACTACTTTTACGCCTATGGGAGATATCCCAACGACTGGATTCAGAATGAGACTGATAGGATACTGAGACAAGAGAAGAGGTAGAGGGCATGACAGATTCATCTTCTCGAAGTGGAGTCTCAAAGGTTCAGACCGGAGTCATCGTAGTCTTCGTTGTTGCGGCCCTATTAGGAGGCGTCCTGGCCGTAGTCATTTTTGCGCCATTCGGTTCCGGGACTCTAGATATTGAAGACAACCGCTACGGCGGTTTCCCATTTATCAACGTGTGTGTGGATGCAGTTAATGAGTGTGGAAATCCATCCGTAATGTGTGTGCGCCTTAACACAAGCGGACTTCACGCAAGCCAAGATTGCTGATGTGGAGTCTACCCCTTCCCTAGGCTTCTAGGGAAGGCGAGGCGGATGCTTCCACGGTAAGAAACTTATAGAACAAGTTTGTTGGTACAAACTAGATCTCTAATTGCTGGGTTCTCCTGGGTGTAGATCTCAGAAGATCGAATATGTTTCCTGGTCGGGAGAAAGGAAGAAAGAAAGGAGACCAAACTGACTTCTTATCATCCCCTAGAAGTCTCTCACTGCCATTCAAGAACAGAGTTCGACCGCTCGATGACTAGGTTGATCTTTCGAGATCTGGACTAAGACATGAGAGTTCTTCGAATCCTTCTCTTCCTCACATTGACGTTAGGGCCATTATCTCTGCTTCCAATCGCTGAGGCTCACATAGTTGGAGCTCCTACACAGGATGATCAGGGTTACAGGTTTCAGTTCCGTACCGACCCGCCCTTTGCCTATACTGGGGAACAGGTATTCTTAGCATTCAGCATACGTAATGCGTCTGATGATCTGGACCTATCAAACGCCCAGGCGTCTATCATAATCTCTAGAAACGGAACGATAATCGAATCGCTAGAAGCTATAGATGTCCCTTTTGGAGATTTTGTGATTCCTTACCAGTTCGATGATGATGGCCTCTACAGCATCAAGATCCAACTCGATAACGTAGAAGGAAATCCCTCAACTGATTTTCCTTTGGATGTGATCGCTTTTAGAATGGGTCCTATTATTCTCGTTGTTGGGACTCTGACCGCAATCATCTTGGCCGCTTTTATTATCAAGAGGCGATCACGGTAGTGAACTGTGTTACCTTAGTTTCATTTCCACTTATGTCTCGGTGATCATAAGCTAAGGCTGGTTCACGGGCTTCTTCTTAACGGCGCCAAGGAGAGACTCCACTAACGGAAGAGCTAAGGCGATCACAACAGCTCCCATTCCAAGAGTCACAAACTCTAACCCTCCAATCTGATTCGATGGGATGACCTGAACCCACGGCCTCCATACATCGCTTTCGTCGTTGGCGTAGATCTGTACTGTGATGAAGTGGTAGACGAAGACATTCGTGGGATTTTGAACGGTTATTACAAAAGTCTCCTCCGCGTCAGGCTCTATGGTCGAGCCATTCCATATGATTATCCTATCTCTGCCAGTATTATCTGGCAAGAGGAAGAGCTCCCATTCTGGCTCGTCCCTTACCGATACCAGTTGGAACTCCTCCGGTAGAATAACTTGCACCTCTACAGTGTCCAGATCTCTATCATTTCTCACAAGTATCCCATATGAGTCTCTTGAGTTGAGGAGTGATGAAGGGGTGTGAATCTCGCCATCTTCTACTTCTATTTGATCTCCCTCAAATCCAGGGAACAAGTCTATCAGGCCATAAGCGGGAACTCCAAAGAGGTACGGGAAAATGAGAACGAACAAACATAATGACGGAATTACTTCCCCCCCTCTCATACGTTTACTCTTCCTGCGTCTCTGATTCAACTTTCTTCATAAAGGCCCCTGGTTTGTATCTCTTCTTTATCTCCTCAGCAGAAAGGCGTCCCTTAACCATGGCACCAAGGATAGGGCGATTGATTGGCAGTAATGCAAAGTATGTATGCCCAATGACCAGGGCGATTAGAGTGAAGCCGAAGAAGTCGTGAATGATTGTTGGCCTCCAGAACGGCTCGACATCAAAGTGGAGCTCTATAGGGACTGTCCACCAAGCAGCAAATAGAAGCTGGTAGATTCCAGTAGCAGCAAGGGCCAGGATCGCTATGGTCAGAGTGAGATGAAAGAACTTCATGAAGTTATCGTATTTGTTCGTCCTTGGAATGTCCCTACTCCCGGAGAGGAGGCCTTTTGCACGGATCATCTGTTCCCTAATATCTGCCCTCCCCGGCCACATCAGACGGAATCCCTTTAGCTTGCCTACGTCCCAAGCGATGTGTATGACTAGCAGGATTGCCAGCGCAGATGAACCAACAACATGCCAGAATACGTAAGTTGGAAAGGAACCGTGAAGAGGTATTGAGAGAGCATTCGTTATAGGCTCGAATGCAACAGGATCGTAAAGGGCAACCCCAGTGACGACCACTAGTATGTAGGCAATGGTGGTTGACCAGTGAAATAATCGCTGGGGCTTATCAAACATAGTTTTGCCATTCTCGACCTCCCCTCTGAAGGCCTCCGCAGGGGCAGGATGGCGGAAGGCTCTCCGAGACCAATGAAACACTAGGCCTAGGGAGAAGACAAACAGGATTCCGTACGAGAGAATCTCCGGAAGCCCATGGGGCATTAGAATCAGAGTCGCATAAGTTCGATGAGGGTATTATATCATTCTCAATTCGGAAATCTTGATCAAGTCGTCACTGTGCGACTATCCTTGTCTCATCTAGATGCATGGTCTCAGTAGCATTGCTGTTATATCTGGTCTCTTTTTTGCTTGCCCAGGATTATCCTTTCTAGACATTAGATTATGCTAGTGAGGCCCGTGAGCGTAAGTGTGCGGATCCTTATCGAATGTTTCCTTATCTTTCACAGAACAGAAGTAGAATTTCTTGTCGTCATGTTCTGAGGTAATATCACTCGTTTCATCTACGTCCATCCCGCAGACAGGGTCCTTAGCCATAGAACTTTCCTAGGTTGCACTGCTTTATACCTTTAGGGATAGAGTGATGAGCGTTCATAAATCCGAAAATCCAAATCTGGAAGTCAGAGTCAACCCCCAAGCATCGACTCTATCACCCTGTCAAAGACCGAAAGTGGTTGAGCCCCCACAATTCGCTCTTCTCTGCCGTCGGGCCCTATGATGATAAAAGTGGGAGTGCCGCTGACACCGAGGCGCAATCCGTCTTCATAGTCAGCTCGGATCTCTCCAAGGTATCGTTCAGAATCGAGACATGTGTCAAATTGCTGTTTGCCTTCGACATCACCTACTCCTTCTTTGTCCAGTTGGGCGAAGACGGCGAATACCTTCAGCATACTGTTATTGGCCCATCCCGAATTTATTTCACCCTGATTTTCGTAGAGTGTATGGTGATATCCCCAATACATGCCTTGCTCGCCTGCACATCTGGCAGCGACTGCCGCGGAGAAAGACTCCGGACCATAGTATGGAAAGTCCCTGTAGTACATCTTCACAACCCCTGTATCGATATATCTAGCTGAGAACTCCTCAAAGACGTTTCTGAAGAAGAGGGCACAATTAGGACACTGATACTCTCCAAACTCTATGATCGTAATGGGTGCGTCTTCTGAACCGAGCCGATTTGGGAAATCAAATGTTTGAATCTCACTGGTCCGCGAAGATGGTTGCCCGTTGATGAATAGGAGGTAGCCTCCTGCGCCCACACCGATTATCACCGTAATTGCGACTAGACTTAGTAAGAGCGTGTTGTGCCCCTCTGTCTTTACTCTCTTCTTCTTTGGCATTCCGTCCGGTCTGTGTCGGACTACTGTGATTTAATTGCTTCCTTCCCTGGGAATTTATCCAAGCTCTACATCACCTTAATTCATCATATTTGGAGGAGGAAGAATAACTTTGACCCGCTTGGGGGCATCATCCACCGATGCTAGACCGATCGGATCAGTGGATATTTCTCTTCTAACGTCTTGTAGAAGTCATCACCGCAGAACCACGGAAAGTTAGGCATTCCAACTACCTTAATTCTACTGTCGATAACGATTGATGGGACTGATGTTATTCCGTATTCTGCTACTCTTCTATCTTTCTGATCCTCAACATTGATAATATCCATCTGACATTCAGCACACTTTCCGATTGTTACGATATCTACAACTTTTCTGCAAAGACCGCAGCCGCCCGAAAAGATTTCAATCTTGTGGGACACTATAGATGGAAAGGGGAGAAAGGAATTAAGTGTTCGCCAAATATTTGAGGGAAATTAGGATTTCTTTCTCCAGGGATGCCTGTATCCTTTAGGTAATTCCGCGTGAAGTCCACAAACATTAGCCTGTTCTTCATCCAGGCGTTGGCCTCGCACCGTCCATTCTCATCCTTTCAATCTCCTCAAGGACCTTCCGCGCTTCATCCACATGTCTCTCTGGATGCATCTGTGAGTTGAAGATATGCCTGACTCTCCCCTCCTTGTCGATAACGTAAGTGACTCGTCCAGGGAATAGACCGAGAGTGGAGTGGACTCCGTATTCCTTCTTCAGTTTGCCTTTTACATCGCTCAATAGTAAGAAGGAGAGTCCATGATGGTCTGCGAATTTTCGATGGGAATCTGTCGAGTCTGAGCTCACTCCGATAACCTCTGCACCCGCCTCCTTGAAGACTTCATAACTATCCCGAAAAGTGCAAGCCTCCCTTACGCATCCGGGGGTCTCGTCCTTGGGGTAAAAATACAGAACGACATTCTTACTGCCGCGGAATTCAGAGAGTGAGACCTCTTGTCCAGTCTGGGACTCTAACTTGAAGTCCGGTGCAATGTCACCTACTCTAACGCCCATAGTTGACAATCGTTTGCTTACCATTTAGGGATATGCCGAGATTATTTCCAAATCTCTCCCATAAGGCGAAATTGGGTGGTCAAAATCAAGACTTCCTAGATTCTAGTCATGTCTCAGCGCCTCTACAGGAGTAAGTCGCGACGCCCTCCAAGCCGGGATTAGACCTGCAAGTACACCAACGGCGGTAGCCAGAAGGATTGCTCCCACCAACAATTCTGGTATTATTACAGGTGTCAGAGTTGCAGGCGTCTCCGATAAACTAGCAAAGATTCCCCCTCCTCCACCTCCTCCGCCTGGCCCGCCACGGCCACCCCCGCCACCGGGGAATCCGAGTCCTCCTCCGAAGAATGATGTCAAGAAACTGGAGAGTACTACACCAACGGCGCTTCCAACAACTCCTCCGATAAATCCTACAAGAACAGCTTCGGCAAGAAAGAACTGCATGACAGTCCGGCTGCTGTATCCAAGCGCCTTTGCGATGCCAATCTCTCTAGTCCTCTCGTTGACCGAGGTGAACATCGTTGTCATGATACCCATGAACGCAACGGCGATTGAAATCGAGGCAACGGATGCCAGCAAGGTTGAGATACTACCTGTGATGCCTTCAACCGTCGAGAGGATCGACTGAATCGTGATCACTCTGACATTGTTTCCCAGGATCTCCGAGATGGCCTCGGTTACGCCATCTACCGCTTCAGGATTAGCGGCTATAACAAATAACCCATTGTAGTCAAGGGTACCTGTAAGAAGTCGCCCCGCACTCAAGGGGACGAATACGGTGTCATCTGGACTGATGAAGAGCCCCCCACCGAACTCGCTCAAAACGCCTTGTACTAGGAATGATCTTGTGGTCGTCTGCGGCTGGACTCCCGGAACTTGAAACTGTGAAGTCGTGACCGTGATTACTTGGCTCATGGATATGGGAGGGATTTCCTCATCTGGTGGATTTGCAAGTGCACTGCCTATAACCGCCGAAGTGAAAGCTGAATCGTCAGGAAGAATCCCTTGAGAAATATCTATGTCTTTGAAGAGCACTTGGAGCTTTGTGATATCTATCGCTATCACTTGCGTGGGTTGGCCTAGGTTTGCATTAACACTATAGTAGGGTATGGTATCCCCTACTTCCGGTATCCCTTCGATAACTTCAATGTCCTGCTGAGTTAATAGGTTACCTCGGCCGAAAGTGATGACCTGAATAGTCGTTACTCCTAGTCGGTCGAATTGTTCTGTTACACTGTTACTGAAACCCTGCGACGCTCCTAGAAGAGAAACTATGGCAGCGGGTCCTATGGCTATACCCATGATCGTCAGGACAGCCCTAAGCTTCCTGTCGCGGAGAGCATTGAAAGCGAATCGAAAGACATCTCGTAGATGTATGGCTACCCCCTCGATCTATACACCCTTGCGGTGAGGTAGATGCCTCCCACAACCAGTGCAACAAGAGCTCCCAAGAAGAAGATTCTGAGCGCTGGAGGCGGTGTTGTATTCTGGTCTGGTTGTTGAGAGAATGGGGCCGGAGGCGATACCGTTACTTGGAGCTCTATCTCCTCAGTGTATTCGTCGCCGTAATTGTCCTCAAACATGAGGACAACTGTGACGGGATAGACCCCATCTGGTACCCCCCTCTCGGCGTTGACGGAGATACTGAACGGGAGGGGTGTATTCGGGTTTATGTCCCCTATGTATTGACCTCCACCAGAGCTCTGGAACCTTAAATCTTCTTTGAGAGTAATGGTAGCATAAAGAGCCACCGTGGTACCTTTATTCAGTATATTCCCTGTTAGGGCAAACGCCTCCCCTGGCGAGATAGTCGATGGGCTCGCTTGCGCATTCTGGAAGTCCATTGTGATTACTCCCTTAATCGAAAATCCGATGTCTCTGGACTCTTCCTGCAAATTACCCAGAGCGTCGATGTAGGAAATAATCAGAGTTACACCTTGTAGACTATCAATGGATCCTAACGAAGCAATTATTTCCGGAGTAATTGCCCTTTCGTCATCAGAACTTATCGAGTCGAACGACCATTTCTCTGTTCCCGGGATAATTGCTAATGCGGAGCGAGATTGCGATGAGGGCTCGATGCTCACCTCGAAGGAAGTAATTTGGCCTTCGCCGGAATTTCGGATTGTGATCGTCGGACTATCTTGATTCCCCCCTCTAAGAATATTGGAGTCGATGGAAATCGTCAGCGGAGAGACAGAGTCCTTTGGAGCGACGAGCAAGCTGATCACTGCACTAGAAGATTGGATGGATTGCGAATCACGATACGAGATGGACGAAGGAAGCTGGACTACAGAGCTCGCGATGGAGGGCGAAACGTAAAGAAGAATTGAGATCTGAACCTCGTCGCCTCCATCCAATCTATCCAGATGGAATTGATTCCCGCTACCCATGAACGCAACACTTGATGGAGGAGAAAATGTCACCAGTAAGTCATGGATGGGCGAGTCACCGAGATTTCTTACCGTGAGCACCACGGTGTTGATATCACCTGGTAGAAGAGTCGAGATGTCACTTGAAACCTCTATACCCGGACTCTCCCAAGCCAATGTAATGAATCCTATCGTCCTACTTTGGGAATAGAAAGTACCACGCGAATCATAAAAAGAGAGAGAGAATTGAACCTGAATTACCGAGTCTTGATCGGATGGTGCAAGATAAAGCGAGATTGGGATTTGAGCGCTGGCCCCTCCTTCGAGTGTCCTGATGTACGTCTGGGCATCACTGGTAAGCATCGTCACACCGTTTGGAAGAGTCAGCTTTACCTCTAGGTCTTCAATCGATCTGGTTCCTAGGTTTCCAATTGAGAGCGTAATGTTATTGATGAATCCAGATTGCAGGGTCGAGAAATCTACCATAAGATCTAGATTTACGTTCTCTGGGCGAACTACGTTGAACCCCAGTGGTCGAGCTGTTGTCTGGTCAAATCCAAAACCGTCCCGATAGGATAGAGCGATATCAAGATTGATGTTTGACAGAATCAAGGAATCAGAAACACTGAGTACTATCGTCTTGGATATCGTCTCACCAGGTGCTATTGAGCCGAGGTTGATCCGTCTATCACTACCCAGTATGGTAACCCCTGAAGGTGGTGTCAGAACTACTTCCAATGCGCCAGCGGTGGCTGTTCCTGAGTTGGAGAAGAGTAACGAAATGCTGTTGGGTTCACCCGCGACAAGACGATCTAGATCCGATTCAACAATCAACTCGGGCGTACCAAGAATAGGAATATCTACAGTCATCTCGACTGGGATTGCGCGAATGAGGCCTTCAGCAGATGAAACGTAGTAGTCGACGATCATAGTCAAATGATGTATCCCAATAAGAGCGTCAGGATCTATGTCTAGACCGAAGACAAACGTCGCCGTCTCTCCAGGCTCTACTTGTCTACCATAGAAGGACTTGCTCATCGCAGGATCTATTGCATTGGAAAAGGGAACTGTTAGGGAGAGGGAGGCCTCTAGACTGGCAATTGAATAATCGGCTTTGTGGTCTATGATTACTGTAAGGGGAACCGATGAGTCGCCTTGTTCGACTGATATCCTTGAGGTGCCATCACCCCAGTAAGTGTCAACAACCGCAAAATTAGTTTTGAAAACCTTCAGCTCATACGTAGCTGAGCCTCCAGACGATTTTATCCCGCCGACCTTGATGTAGTGTGACCCCGGCTTCTCTGCTACGTAATGAATGTTTTCAGTTCCGCCGGAAGAAGTCCATTGCTCGGATGAAGCGAGCCGTCCTTGAATCCCTGACTCATCGACCAATGGAGAATGTAAGTAGAGATCCAATGCGGCATTACCAGGAACTGTGAGAAATATCTCGATCGTCTCGCCTGGCAAAAGATCAATTTTGAACCAATGGGAACCAGATGTAAAATCCAACACATAGGATCCAGAGGTTATTGTCAATGCTTCTCCTGGCTTGCTACCAGGTTCTTCGATCCCGTACGCAAGGTTGAGCCCCTGTGGCATGAGCAGTATAGACATCAGGAGCATTAGAGAAAGAGGGTTCAGACTATGTGTCATTGGTAGTTGGATCCTTCTCTGTATTCCTCTCGTTCGATCGCCCCGTCTCTGAGGTAGATGATCCGGTCGGTTGCGTTAGCTACTTCCATGTTGTGCGTGATTACAATGATCGTCTTGCCGGTTTTCTTGTTGAGGTCCTTGAGCAATTTAATTAGCGCTTGAGTAGTTTTGGTATCTAGGTTCCCTGTAGGCTCATCACCTACCAGTATAGCGGGCTCTGTCACGAGAGCTCGGGCCAACGCTACCCGTTGCTGCTCTCCTCCGCTCATCTTCGCCGGTACTCTGTTGGCCTTTTCTCCCAGGCCGACGAGTTGAAGTACTTCTAAAGCACGCTGCCTACGTTGCTCGGCCGGGATACTTCTTGCTGCCAAGGGAAATTCCACGTTTGCGAGAGCGGTCATTCTAGGTATCAGGTTGTAGGATTGAAAGACGAACCCTATCTTCCTATTTCTCAGCTCTGATATCTGTCTATCATTCAACTTCGCGATGTCTACCCCATCTATGAACACCTTTCCCGAGGTCGGCTTGTCCAAGGCCTCTACCAAATTCAATAACGTGGATTTTCCACTTCCTGAGGGACCGACTATTGCCACAAATTCGCCTTCGTAGATTTCGAGTGATATACCACGGATTGCCGGAGTGGCGATACCATCACCGAAGTAGGTCTTGACTACCGAATCTAGCCGTACTACGGGCCTTCCGCTATTTTGCATTCTACTCCCAGCAACTAGGATAGTTTGTGATCCGACGGAAGCCGTTCCGCTTGGCATCATCACTTCCTCCTCCGACATATCCTCCGCACTCCTCACCGGCTGAGCATTTGACGGACCCTGTGATCCCTCACCTGGAGAGGATCCTTGCTCATTGGGTTTGGGTTTGGGTACTCGCAATGCTCCAATCGAAACCACAAATACTCCTCCTATGCCGACGAGGTATCCAGATAGCCTCACGTAGGCTATCGTTCCGAACGCCTGCGCTCCTCCTCCTCCTGCTCCTCCTTGCCGGAATCCTCGACCTCCCGGCCCTCCTTGAAATGGAATCTGTCCTTCCTCATCCAGTGCGGGAAACTCTCCTCCTCCCCTTGCGAAGTCGGGAAGGAACTGTCCCCCTTGCTCAGGAACCCCCACGATTAGCAATCGTACTTGATTGTCGAACACCATCAGTGTAGAAATTGCCACTATGATCATGGCGAGACCGACGATTACAATTTTGCTCTGCGTTCTCACTCACATACTAAGCGTAGGCCAATTAGGCTGAGGATAATCTCCGGAAGAACCCAGGTTGGAGCAATTTCCTGTTTCATATTCATGAGAAGCCCAACGCTGGGTATAAGGAACCCCTTGGAACGGTTGGTTCTCTCCTATCAGGACTTATGATATCATTTGTGCTTTGTACTCTCTTCGATAGTTCGGCGTGCCTGCATCACCATAGCACGAACAGCATTTGCTTCATCTAGTACTTGATATCTACAGGATGTTCGAGAAATGGAAAGGGACAGAAGTTAGGTTACAGTCCGTCGTTCCCCTTGGTAGTAAGACTCGTCAGCATGTTCTTTAGATTTATGTCTCAATGCATGATGTCTCTCAAGCTCGTCAGGATTATAGAACTCTTCTTTGCAGTGTTCACAGACAACCTTCTTCGGCAACAGAGTACCGTTATCACTGATGGATTTATCTCTTATGTGCTAATGAGATCAGATTTGGATGCATGTTCGTGAGAGTCGGACCAGAACTATCAATTAGAACTCCTCTCTACCGAAGCGCCAGATGCCAACCGCGATAAACACGATTGAGTATATTACTGTGGTAATGACGGGAATTAAAGATGGAATTGGTTGTCCTTGCGCAACTATCCCAGCGAGAACCCCAAGTGGCCATGGTGTCAAGGCCGCCACGGTCTCCGGCACGAACCCGATTAGAAAGCTACCACCGAAAAGCATGATCAACCCAATCCCGGCTACCCCTGCCCTAGTATTGAGCACGGTACCACCCAACAGAGCTAGAGTAAGATAAAACAATAGATGAACGAAGGTTAGGCTCAAGCCGTAGAAATATGGAATGGCGGGTGGAGGGGCACCCAACAAAACACTGAGTTGGAGGTAACCTATCAAACCTGGAATAATGAGCATTGCAGTCAAGTTACCGAGAGCCAAGGGAATCAGTTTGGAGAGAAAGAATGCGGAACGTGACACCGGGGCTGAAAGAACCCAGGCGGCTGTCCCTGACTGCCGTTCTCGTATGATTGTGCCTTGGGCTATAACCAGTATCCCAAGCGCTGAGAAGATTGGCATTATTCCAAACATGATTTGAAACGCCTCACCGGCTTGCTCGATGCCCGCAGCTGCGAAAACAAGAGCAAACAGGCCATTTATGAAAAATATCCAGACACCAAATTGGAACAGTCCCGACCGAGTGCCCCACCATCGGAACTCCCGTTTCAATAGACTCGAAAGGCCGCTTTGCCAGCCTCTCTCAGTTCTGCGTTTGAGAACCTGGTTATTCATTCTTGTCCCCCTCGACAAGTTCCATGAAGATCTCCTCTAGACTATGGGTCTTCTTTCGAAACTCCAAAACTGTAGTATCTCTAGACTGCACTAATCTTATCAAACTCTCCTCTGCAATTCGTTCATCGTTTACTTTTACATTCCAGATACTATCCCCATTGGAAGATTCTTTCTCTATCCCAATTACCCATGGCTGGATCGATAACTTAGAGTTCGCATCAGTAGTATCACCCCTCAACCGCAAAGTAAAGACGCTTCCACCTCTTTCTCTCATTAACTCATCTATGGGACCCTGCGCCACCAGTTCTCCCTGATTTAGGATTACAACAGTATCGCTCACACGTTGAACATCGTCGATGATGTGGGTCGAATAGAATATAGTGGTGTCCTTTCGCAATTTCTTCATAATATCCAAAACATCTCGACGGCCCATAGGATCGAGAGACGCTGCGGGTTCGTCCAGTATCAAGAGCTCTGGCGAATTGATCAGGGAGAGCGCTATCCCCAATCGTTGACGTTCACCACCCGAAAATCCCTTTATGGGTCGATCGGCTCGATCTGAGATCCCGACCAATTCCAGTTTCTCTTGGATCTGTTTTTCGATTTCGTCTTTGGGCCCGGAAAAATACAAACTGGCCCTGAACCTGAGAGTTTGCCTTGCACTCAGGATGTCGTAGTATCGAGGATCTTGTGTGAGATAGCCGACCCGCTTTCGGACCTCAATGCTTTCGGTTAGTATGTCACGGCCGAAGACGGTCGCTCCTCCGCTTGTGGGGCGGGCTAACCCAAGAAGAAGTTTGATGGTTGTAGTTTTGCCTGCGCCATTTGGCCCTAGAAATCCGAGTATGGAGTTCTTTTTCACCCTTAGATTCAGGGACTTCAGTACATTCTTCCCACCGTAAGACTTTGTTAAACCCGTAGTAGTAATGGCAAGCGAAACTTCTGCGTTAGTCCCGGTGTCTGCCAAGTTGCAAGAAAGGCACTTGTCGCCGTTATAAATACGATAATTGGAAGTCGGTTCTAAGCCGGTTTGACTCGCTCAGTGTAATTTGGCTGGAATGGTAGAATTTGAGTTTGGGTACTACAATACCTCCTTCGGTTTCTTACGTAGTAAAAGTCATGCAAGCGTGTCAACCAAATTACAGAATCTCAACCAACCAAATTAGGACTGTCCTGTACTGATTGACTAGGGATGGCTGGCCTGATCTAGATGGTCCGTAAAGTGAACATTCACCTCGGCACCGTCACTGAACCGATTTTAGACAACCGAGCATATGCCATAGTACTCGAGTGACTTGTGGTCTAGCCTTTTCTCTTGAGCAAAATATCTGATCCGTCGACTTTTACCTCGTAAACAGGCTGTGGCGTGAGTGGTTCCATGAAATCAGCTTCACCTGTCTTCAAGTTCCACACTGCTCCGTGACCTGCACAGGTAATACTCTCGTCTTCTAGCGTGCCCTCAGAAAGATCCCATTCCTGGTGTGGACAGATCGCACCAATAGACTGGTACTGACCTCTGATATTGGCAATGACTGCCTGTTCGTTACCTAGACTAATAGTCTTCATCGAACCCTCTGGGATCTCATCAACCGTCGCAACCTTAACAAAATCTTCGCTCAAGTAGTCTCACTGTACATGCTTTCCAGCAATCATTTATTCATTTCTGGTGAGATACTGAGAAAAATGAGCTCTCTGGTAGCTCCGCCTTCGCCGGCAATCCACGTGCGCCTTACGTAGCCCGGTCCAAAAGTTTTCTCGTCAGCGCAAACTCCTGCGTAAGATCGTCGAGACTTTTGGATGGACCTTCTAGTGTAGCCAAGGCTTCCTTTACCTCTATAGTCTTTCGTTTATCGCTAGCAAGGTCACGTGCGCGTGCGAGTAGTTCTTGCATTCTTTCATTAATCATGGTCAGCGCGACCCTGGGGTCCACCGAGAATGGCACATGACGAGACATAGTAAATGCCGCCCCTGCAGTTTTGGTTCCTATCGTACCTGCAGGGAGAAGTGTGAGGACTTCACCGATGGATCCTAGAATTCGCATGAGTTGAAGGTCGAACCGTGCTATGCCTTCCCGAATCTTGGGATCCTCAGCATTTGCAAATACGAACTGCAGCGTGCACATCATTAAATTATAGAGATCGTCAAAAATATCGGCTATCTCGTTTGTATATGGGTCTGTAATCGGAGTAACTCCTTTCGGGAGCTTCCCTTCCGTTGGGTTGACCAGAGGATTGGTAATAGTGTTTTGCGCAGGTTTGAACTTCTTCTTTCTCTTATCAGATTCCTTGAGCTCCTGTCCCAGTTCCTCCCTGATCTTCCTGAATGTATGGTAGTGACTACCCTCAGATTTACTGACGGTACCCTCCCCCTGTTCAACTATGAAATCAATAGCCTTCAGTGCAGATGATCTATCCGTGACTTCTTTAATATCTTTGAAGAAAGTGAGTCGTTGAAGGGCCTGGAATTTTGGATCTCCAATGAACAAGCGAGATTCGTCGATGGCAAGTACTCCTTTCCTAATCATTCCATACAATTCACCCACGGTCTTGTAAGTATAGGAATGTTCACTTGCGAATCCGAATGTTTCGATGCAATATTTCACTTGGTCTTTATACGAAGGCAATTCATATAGAATGAATCTGTCCAAGGCGGGAATCCCAAAGGGCTCTAGTTTTAGAGGGATATTGAACGGATAGTACTTTACACCCTGAGGAAAGGCGGGACGGGAGTAATAAGGTGTACCGCCTATTGCAGCCAAGATATTCCAAACTTGAGCTAGATGCAGCATCTCTTGCCTTGCGACCTCGTAGATCCGTTTAGACCAGCTAAGGATTTTTTGGTGTTGCTCGGGTGCGAATTCTCCTAGATTTTTCTTGATTGAAAATGCGGCATACAAGTAAGAACAGGCCACTCCATGCTCTAATTCACAAGCTTCGCTAAGAAGAGTAAGTAGATCGGAGCGAGTCTCTACTCCCTCCTTGTATAATACGAGTGATCTCTTCGATTTTAGAGGCAAACTGCGGGAGAAAAGGGCGAGTCCAATAATAATAAATGTGTTATGATAGAAACCAGCTTGAGTAACTGACAGAAAGGTGCCTCACGAGCCGCGATGGTCCTTTTCGAGGACTTGCCTCAGAGAGGATCAGACTTTGGTCGAGTTGTGAACTGCCACCAGAGATTCGTCCACCTTTATGGCCTCTGTAGGGCAAACGGTTACACACGCCATACACCAAATACAGTCAGCCTCCCTAATCGGCTCAGGTTTATCCGAATAATCCAGCCTCTGATCTTGACCGGCCAAGCCTGTGTTCTTGGTCCACTCGAAGACCGCCACCGGGCACGCAGGAAGACACGCACCATCGGATATGCAATCATCATAATCTACAGCTACATACGTCCCATGGACTCCAAGCGGTTCTATCTTCTCTCCATTAGCCTCGTACGCTGCCTTGACATTCTCGTCTTTTGCCGCATCGCCCTCTTTGCCCGGACCCCATACAAAATGGTCGTTTTCCTGTGAGACAGGTTTCAAGTTCTTGTAGAATTCTTGATCTATTGGCATCAGACTTCTAACTCACTGATGTCGCAACTCCCACACAAAAGCGTTTCGTTGGTAGACTTTAACCACAAGCCTTGATCTTCTCTACCTCCAACCCATTGAACTGGGATCGAACCGAAATGAAACACATCCTTCTCGCGCCAGAGAATTACCTAGACGAGGCCAAAATTAAAGAAGAAAGAAGAAAAATGCTAGTCGTATGCATTTGCGAGAATTCTACTCCTTTCGTTTGTCAATTAACCATCTCCCCTTCCATCGGATAGCCAGAGTTCTCCCACTCGGCTATTCCTCCAGCATAGCGGCGCACATTCTTGAAGCCAGCCTTGTCCAGAGCCTGATACGCGTAGACACTCCCTGCGCAGCTTTGATGAGAGCAATAGACGACAATCTCGTCATCATAGCCTAACTGTGTCGAGAGATTCTTGATGCCCTCGCGAATTTCTTTCTCTTTCTGTTGATGGGAGAGCTTTGACATATCCAAACCTAACACAGCTGAGACAGGAATGGATCCAGGAATATGTTTGGCGCGATACTGCCAATCGTCAAGTGCCATGATTAGCTTGAAATTCTCTCTCCGATCTAACTTCTCTTTTAGCTCTTCGCGATCGATTAGTTTCATATTAGATCGCCGTGGTTGTCGCTATCGCTCGCTCCGAAGGTCCCGCCGGAGATTCTTCAGACCTGGTGTCAGGCAAGATCGAGAACCTCCTGTTATCCGTGAATTATTTAAATCCCTCATAGCGAGCGGTCAAGCCCAAAAACCGATTCGATGGAAAGGTCGTCTCTAAAGTAACACATTCTTGTTCTTCAAATTGAATGGGCGGAAGTGATGTGGAGATTTAATTTATTGAGGCTCACTATTTTATTAGAAAGCGTAATGACCCTTAATTCCATGAGTCTCTGTGTTCCATAATATGAGAAGTGACGCCAAGACCGTTGAAGAGTACCTCCGGTTTTTACCCACCGAACGAGAGAAAGCTCTTCGTGCCGTTCGAGGAGTCATTCTTGCAAACCTACCTACGGGATACAAGGAGATGATGCAATACGGAATGATTGGTTATACCATTCCATTGGATAGATACACTACAACGTATAATGGTCAGCCCCTCACTATATCTGCGCTCTCATCACAAAAGAACTACATGGTAGTATATCTCATGAATGTTTATGGTGACAAAGAAATGGAGGCTTGGTTTCACAATAGGTACAGGGCTAGCGGAAAGAGACTTGACATGGGTAAGTCGTGTGTTCGATTCAAGAGGCTCGAAGACCTGCCGGTTGACCTTATTGGTGAAGCAATAGGGCGAACATCTGTAGAAGAGTTCATTGAGAAATACGAGAAATCTAGAGTGAGGTAAGAGATCCTTCTTGGTCATCGCATCAGCAGATAGTAACCGAACTATCAAATAGCCTTATTACGAAACACAGGTGATGCAATAATGCACCGAAACGTAAAACGAGTGATTATAGTTTCAGTCGTAGCGATCATAGGAGGGTTGGGCTATTACTTGGTCTCCCCTCTATTCCTAAACACAATCGTGAATGAATCCTCTCCGGTACAGCTCGTTAGAGACAACCAAGTAGATCTTCCAGAAGAGGCCTTGGGGAATGATATTGTGGGTATACTGATCTCTGGCTCGTTTGTCGGTGCTGACGACTTTCACTCTTCATCTGGAGAGGCTCTGCTCGTTCGAAGTGACAGTGGAGAATTGTTCCTTCGGTTTGAAAATTTTGAAGTTAGGAACGGTCCGGACCTCTACGTGTATTTGGCTAGGAGTACTAACATAGGTGATGGGTTCGTCAACCTGGGCCTGCTTACCGGAAATATCGGAGACCAGAATTATGAGGTCTCATCCGACGTTGAAATTAGCGAGTTCGATACGGTCCTAATATGGTGTCGAGCTTTCGGCGTGCTTTTCGGCTCGGCAGAGTTGAGTTAATTCCCCGTTTGTATTCCAATGCGATGCTATTAATCTGAACAAACTCACCCAACGGCATGCCAAGTTTTGACGAGACTGACGCTGCCGAGCTCTCAAACCGTCTTGAGGCAATTTCCAACCACCATGAATTATGGAGAAGTCAGGAATGTCTTAACCTCATGGCTTCGGAGAACATTACAAGCAAACGAGTACGTCGCCTACTGTCTTCGGACGTGGGCCATAGGTATACTTCTAGGGATGGGTTCTACCGGGGAACTAGATTCATCGACGAGATTGAGTCTATGGGAGTGGACACCGCTTGCAAACTTTTCGGATCAAAATATGCCGACATTAGGCCGACATCAGGACACCTCTGTAATCTGGCGATTATGTTGCTCTTTTTGGAAAATGGGAGCAAGATGTTATGCATAGATCCCGAAGATGGTGGGTATCCAGGAATCTCAAAGAATCGGCTATCAAAATTTTTAGGAGTGACAACTCGTTATTTTCCATTCGACACAGATAGAATGAATATCAATGCGGAAAACGCAAGTAGGGCAATTGCGGAGGACAGTCCAGATCTCATCTTGTTTGGATCTAGTTTCATATTATTTCCGCAACCGATAAGCGATATCTCCTTCAAGACCTCACATGCTGTCTATGACGCATCTCATGTCCTCGGCCTAATTGCGGGTGGAAAGTTTCAGGACCCCCTTAGAGAAGGGTGCAACACCATGATAGCCTCAACCCATAAGAGTTTCTTTGGGCCCCAGGGAGGAATAATCATCTCAAACGATGAATCTATCATGGAAGTCATACGGGATGAGCTCTCTCCCTCGATAGTAGATAATGCTCATTGGAATAGAATATTGGCTATGACACTGGCGTTAATCGAGATGTTAAGATTCGGAGAGGAATATTCTGATCAGGTCATAAGGAATTCAAAATACCTCGCAAAAACACTTGATGAGTTAGACATTCCTGTAAGGTGCCGGGAATATGGATATACGGAGTCTCATCAGGTCATCCTCAATTTTGGATCGAAATCTGCTGAGGTCTCCAAACGTCTTGAAAAAGCTAACATAATTGTCGACTCAGGAATACGATTAGGAACCAGCGAGGTGACTCGCAGGGGCATGAAAGAAGAAGAGATGGAAGAGATTGCGCATCATATTCACGATGTGGTTACTGGTTCGTCTTCCAAAGATAAAGAGAGAGTTACAAAGTTCGTTAGCAAATTTCAGGACGAGAAATATGTCATCAATTCGTAAAATTCTTGTCGGTCTGACGGTGATCATAACGCTAATTTCTTTACCTTTGTTAGCTCCCTATATCTTGATTGATACATTTTCAAATGTAAACCAGATATCTAACACCCCTTCTCGTTCCTCATTCGAATCTTGGGAATTAGAGAGTTGGTGGGGTATGCAGATGGAGTCTCCCCCTGAACTTGAACCCATGTTCAGAGGCCTATTCGAAACACAAGCTACCGAGAGGAGTGGTATTGCTGAATGGAGCTGGAATAATGGATATAATAAACTAACAATCTCTTGGGCGGGAACTTCCCTCCTTATTATTGATCCAGACGAACAGTTCAGAGATGGTTGGGCGCAGATTTCGCGTCGTCAAAACGTAACCGATCTGGTCATCACCGAAAGTGGAAAGTTGAACATAGATGAACGATCATGGGAGTTCCAAGCAGCTACGATAAGAATTAATGGAGTAACGGTGTATGTGATTATTGCTTTAGCCTTCTATCAAGAGACAAGTATGGCGTATTCCCTAACATATTTTGATACCGCTCAAAATTCTCTTGAAAGAATGGTAGAGTGGTCATCAACATTTAGAATCGAATAGTCCCTTCGGACGGGACTCTTGAGCTCATGAGCAAGGCAGGACAGCCTGCAATGGTGATATCCTATTTAGGAACACACATCCTGCGATATATCGGGGGTAATTCTTGAAATTCCTCAATTTTAGTCTGGTTCTAAACCAACGAATCTATATATTCCCAAGACCTGAACAATTAATGAAGATTCCGGAGTTGGGCCTGAGCCTCTTGAGACTACAGACCCTAGATCCACCTAGGCTTCATTCAGCCATGTAACCGTTGGCGGAGGAATGACTCCACCTTTCATTTGCGTTTGCTTGAGTTCGTCTGAGTCTACATAGGCACGCGCCTTCTCCATGTCGGTAACATCGATGAAGAGCGCTACACTGTTCATGTCATCTGAGTTACGGTATACTTTAGCTCCCCCCATCCCATTCGACGCACGGTTTGATTCATTCTCGTCATAAACAGCTCTCCACTTCGAATAGTCTTGGACTTTGACTTGGATTAAGATAGATGTCATAGGCACCCATACCGGTATTCCCGATATATGTGTTCCGCAGTCAGGCGGCCACTCATTAAAAGGAAATACCTATATCCAATCTGCATCTAAGACCCTGCATGAGCTCTTACGGCGTCAAATGTACATCGTGCGGAATCACCTTCGCTACTCGAGAGGAATTCAAACAGCACAAAAAGAAGGTCCACGGGTATGCATAAGCAGTTCCTCTCATAGTTGCATCACTCTTTCAGATTAGAACCTTTGCTTGCTAGTGGAAACGACCGAGAAACGATCGAGCAAACACTTCCTTGCGTAAATTGTCCAATCATGAAAAAAAGGAGGGGGCCTAACCCTGGGTTAGGCCATTTTGCGTTAAGTAGAGTCGCTGTCAGTCGATTCGTTCGATGATGATCTTGGCTACTGGGTCGTTCCAACCGTGGACCGAAGGGTCAAGATCCGCTCCTCCAATTATTCCCGGGTGTGGTATGACGATTCCATCCTCGGCAAGGGCAGAGTCACTCATACCAGTTCCGCCGATAGGTGGATCAATTCCGCTTATCAGCGATTGGCATGGTGGTACCATATCTGAGAAGTCCTCTGTATTCATCTCAGTTCTGGCATCATAAGCTCGTGCGAGAAGGGTTACACTATTCTTGGGTAGGCGAACGCTATCAAGCCCTGTAAATCCATCGTTGGTGCAGATCAACATGCTGATGAAAGAGATGAACCTCGCATCTTCTGCAGATATGGTGAACACGGCGACATGGCTGAATCCTGTGCCTCCTGGGTTATTGGCGGGAACCAGTGGGGCCGAACCAACTACGACATCTTCTACTCGACCGTTCGCCTCTAGAGCCATTACCAAGGGGCCATTGTTGCCATTTTCAGCAACCTCTTGAACTAGCATGCTAGCTTCCTCACCTAATGTGAAGATGTCGATACTTCTGGAATGAGTCGCTATTACTGGAGGAGTAAAGGCTTGGCCCGGCGTGAGGTTTATGATGGTAATTCTGTAGGTTGCATCATCGTCCTCATCATCATCGCCTGAGGCACGTGCGAGACCGACTACTGCAAGACTTGTCAGTAGTAGTGCTGCAATAGTTAGAGAAACTATTTGCAGATTTCTTCCGAATGATATCGGAGATATTAGTGACTTTGGAGTCATACGCTGAGCGGAGCTCAAAATCCAATTTACCCTTATGCCTAATTGATTTCCAAATGATTTCCAAATGATTACCAAATGATTACCAAATCTATGAAGCTAACTCAAGGAAGATTACATGATCATGTAAGCAGATTACCAAAGGAGAGGAGGGTTCCAAAAAAGAATCACTCCGTCGAGGAGTAGCTACCTACCGACCGATGGACTCGTGTCTAGCACTTTGACATTTTGATGAGGTCGTATCTTTAGGAGCTATACCTCAACAGCGCTACGAGGTTCCCAAACTTATGAAGCCTCTTTCTTGCAGTGGCGTCAGTTATGAACTCGATCGTAGTCCCTCTTTTCTTCGCCAATCCAATTATTCTTCTGATTAGTGAGTTCTCATCAGGAGAGGTGGCGTGATAGTCAGCTGCAAGAAATAGTATCCTGACAGCTCCTGCCCGAATCCTCTTCTCTATTTCCTTGTTGCGAGAAATGACCAGACCGTGTTTTACCGGAGTCTCTAAACCTTTCAGAGCTTTCAGCTCCCCTACCTTCCTAGTCTTGTCAAGGATTGAGATTACTCGTGTTGTAATCTCTCTTTTTGGTGTCTCGAAAGAAATTCTTTCGAGGATGTGTGTCTTCCTTGCGAGCTCATCGCCCATTGTGGAGAAGAATTCTCTCTTTGCTAATCCCCTCCCTCCGAGGAGAATCAGTTCTATACTTTCTAGTTCAAGGCTTGAAAGTTGCTGGCTTACTTTATTGAAGAAGTATCTAATTTGGAGTTTTCTATTCTGGTTGAACCTTTTCGCGCTCTGACCCCCCTTTTTGTGCCTCCCCTTTAGGTATGATCTTACACCTATCTCCTCAACGAGTTCGCTCCCATTATAGACCTCTATCTTTGCCTTCTTATGATCCATGATGAGTACCAGAACTTGATGGCCGATCTCTAAGATATCCTTCAGCGGCTTCAGGTATGGTTTTCGCTGAACAACGTAGAGAGGCGGCACCTCCTTCGATATCCTAACGTGTTTGACTATGCTACGCCCTTTCTTAGACCATCCGAAGAGGCATATGCTACCTGAATGGTACTTTGCGCTATCAAGTCTATTTGCAATCGCTTCTCTAACTCCTGCAAGATCCTTCTGCTTTTCTTTTTCCGCTAGAATGCGTGATCCCTGGGCTACCTCATACGATGGAAGGTAGAGCGAAAGGACTGGACTTTGATATCCGGTCAGTTCTTGAGCGAATCTGTTGAGTCCGTACCATTCTTGAGGACTTAATGTGCCATGCAAAATAGATGCCTTGGTCGGTATCGACTGATCGGTCTTAATACTTTATCCATCTCGCTCCTGGGATGGATAAATTAGGCATGGAGAAATGGGGGAAATGTATATCTTGCCGACTAGAGGAGTCGCCTTCGGCTTATGACGAGTGAATCACTTTCTATTGTCAAGCAATCCGAGCAAAAGACCGCCCTTTTTCTCGATTTCGCCTTCTACAAGATCGACAGGACATGGGGCATGCTCCAGAAAAGGGACAGACAACTTCAAATCAGCGAGTTCCTTTCAGTCTTTCACTCTTATAGCGAAAAGCTGACGATAAGAAGTTATTCCACGGTAGGCTTTCGGCATGAGGTCGATTTCCTACTTTGGCTGACCGACAAGAATGTCGATGTCTTTCAAGAGGTCATCAGCGGGCTTAATAGAACTCAGCTAGGAAAGTATCTTGAAACAAAATATTTATGGTTGTCCATGACACGTCCTTCGACGTACACGAAAAGACACTTGACCGCATTTGAGCTAGGGGAAGCGCCCCTTAGGTATGCGATAGTTTATCCATTTGTGAAAAGCAGGGAGTGGTACCTGTTGCCTTTTGAAGAGCGGAAGAGGATCATGGAAGAACACGGAAGAGTCGGCAAAGAATTTCCAAAGGTGAAACTCAATACGACATACTCATTTGGAATAGATGATCACGATTTTGTGCTAGCGTTCGAGACAGATGATCTGTCAGATTTTCAGGAGCTAATGATCAAATTGAGGAGTACGGAGGCAAGCAAATATATTGTCAAGGATACCCCAATGATTGTCTCGAAATTTGAGAATATGGAAACGATTTTCGACAGTCTAATGGGATGAATAATTTGAAGTATAGACAGCTAGGTAAAAGTTCGCTAAAGGTCTCAGAAATTGGTTTCGGGGCTTGGACCTTGGGGACTGATTGGTGGGGAACCATTACACGAGAGGAGTCTATTAGATTGGTAAAACGCGCATTGGAACTAGGAATGAATTTTGTTGATACGTCGGATTCTTATGCCTCCGGGGCAAGCGAGAAACTTGTTGGAGAGGCCATCCAGGGTCAGAGGGAAGAGATCATTTTATCAACGAAATTTGGATATGATATCCATTCAGAGGTAAAAAGAGAAGGACATCAAGAACGGGAGCAGAAATTTACGGCCGAGCATATCAATATTGCAGTTGAGGAAAGTTTAGAGCGACTCCAGACTAGCTACATCGACCTCTATCAACTACATAATCCAAAGATGGATCACATCAAGGATTCAGCAGTATTTGATGCTCTGGATGATCTAGTCCAGAATGGAAAGATAAGATACTATGGAGTCGCCCTAGGCCCGGCAATCGGTTGGACTGAGGAAGGCCTCAACGCAATGAAGAGTACAAACATTGTATCGCTTCAGACTGTCTATAATATGGTTGAGCAAGACCCTGGGAGATCTTTCCTAAGTGTTGCGAAGGAAAACGGAGTCGGAATACTTGTTCGCGTCCCACATGCGTCAGGACTTCTAGACGGCAAGTTTAATGCTGAGACCACTTTCGCCAGCAATGACCATCGGAGCTATAGACAGAGAGAGTGGCTGACGAAGGGACTGAAGAAGATTCAGCCTCTAGATTATCTTCTCAATACTCCTTCGAGGACAATGTCTCAAACTGCATTAAGATTCACTCTCATGG
>SDBV01003307.1_pt1 | contig 23867 bp, 17 predicted proteins | sample 2277081 | NCBI WGS metagenome assembly SDBV01 (sample SAMN10402039, study PRJNA504765) | marine sediment metagenome | isolation source: marine sediment core GS10_PC15, 223 cmbsf | place: Arctic Ocean: Southern Knipovich Ridge | collected 2010 | reverse complement strand
GTCGATCCTTTACTTGCTTATTTCATTAATTCCCATATTCTTAAACTTGCGCCGTGCCTCATCAAACCAAATGACCCTTCATCCCCGGCTTAAAAGCCCGGGCATTCGGGTCATAGCAGTAAAAAAGAGTGAAAACATTGGCAGGATCGTTAATCCGAGTGCTGGGCCAGGTATAGTAAATGCTAGACCACAATATCGCATCAAAGGAGGCAATTGAGGAAAGTATATTTTTGTCCCGATTAATAGAAAGTTATTTCTTAGCAATTTTTCAGAGTAAGCTTGAATAAGCCTTTGAATCTGCCTAACATACATGATGGAAGCTTTCAGCTTATCTCTTATTTCATGAAGATCATGTATATTTTTGTCAGCAATCGAATCGCTACTCGCATTTATTGCAGCAAGGGAAAATAAATGGTTATCAGGATTAACTCGTACATAATAGTAGAGATCACTTATATCCTCAACGTTCGCACCATACTCTCTAAGTGGATGGTTTCGTATAAAGGCAACAAAAGCATTCTGTATCTTCGCATCTATCTTATCGGAATGGGTTGTTTTGAGATAGCTATTTATAAGATGAGGAATCTCTTCCAGCGTGGGAAAATGTTCAATCTCATAAAGAAGAGCCGCTACAATTCTTTCATAGCATGAATCATCAAGGATTATATGGCGACCTAGCCTATTGAGAAAAGGATCTCTACCAGGCAACTCTTGGGCAATCTTGTTCCACACCTCTACTGGAAAGAGTTCAACTGTAGCAACGACCGGTTCGTCTGTGTTTTCTGTTGGTACTAACGCAGTGGCTGTTTCTTCCATTGCGTGGATAGTAGTCGCTGCACCTATGACAAACAGGGCTAAAATAAGGCAAATTCTCTTGATAATCATACAACCTCCATCAGATTAATTTAAGCTATTTTTATATAAATATAATAAAAATTGCTTAATTGTCAACAAGTGTCGTTCGTGCCCTGATGGTTTCCGGGTTTGGATCAAGAGGATTGTACTGCATTCTGGCGTATAGTAATCCCGTCTTTTGAGCTCACAGTGTGAGTTAATGCATGTTTTTGATCAGCCTCTACCCGCTTCACCCTCTATATCCATGCCAGAAGGGCTGCCTCGAGCAGACTATGTTTTGGAACTATCTTGCTTGAGCTTTGCGATAACTTTCGCACGTAACTGCTTCTTATCTTTAATACCCCGATCAAGCTGCAGTTCGAAAGCATATTTTAAGAGCCTCCCCATGTCTGGGCCCGGTTTAACAAGATCGATAATATCACGCCCATGAAGAATCGGCTGTTCTGGCTGCGTAAGAACCTTTGCCTGCTCAGCCCGTTTTAAGAATGTAGGAATAAAATCGGGCGTAATCATAAGTGGTTCATGACCATCACCATTACGCCCTCTTCTATCAGCTAAGGCAAGGCGGGCAAGCATTTCAAGTGTCGTATACGCCGCTAACTTTATTGCAAGGCGCCGATAAGCTGCTAATGATGCATGGAGCTGTATAAACTGGCTCGGCTGCATATGATACTTAACAAGAAGGGCTACCGCACTTACAATCTTTCCCTTGCGGGTAATACGCTTTAAAAGAGCGCGCGTATAAGGAACCCCCGCTTCGGCATGGCCCGGGCTTTTAATGCGGCCATCGACTATAATCGTCGTCGATACCTTCCCTAAGTCATGGCACAAGGCAGCATAACAGAGAATCAACGTATCATTTTTACTCGGCACCTCTATTCGGGCTGCCGCATCGACCGTTTGCATATGATGCTCAAATACGTCCCCTTCAGGATGCCAATGAGGATCCTGATCGATCCCGATGGTGTGAGCAAGCTCCGGTAATAGTTCATGCATCCGGCCAAGCTCTTTAAGCCAGCGTAACCCCAGAGACGGTCGGCTACTTTTTAAAAACAGCTTTTCAAACTCATCTTCGATACGCTCAAGAGAGACCTGCGCTATATCCATTTGAGCACAGGTTGTTTGGAGAACCTCATCCGGCGTCATCTGAAAGCGCCCTATAAACTGCATGACCCGATAAAATCTTAAAGGATCCACTTTGAAAAAAGCGATATCGGGTGAACGTAATATCCTATTCTGCATATCTTCACACCCATGAAAGGGGTCGATAAACTGCCCCGTTTCGAGTTCTATGGCCATCGCGTTCATCGTTAAATCCCGCCTGCGTAACGCCTCATGAATGTCCATCTGGGGGTCAAGGAGGACTTCAGGCTTACGTCCAGACAAATCGGTACGGGGCAATGCCCAATCGATAGACGTTCCTTGTAGCTTCAGAATACCAAATGATTTACCAACATAGCTCACGGGGCCAAAGCCACTGAGTACCTTCGAAAGCTCATCGAGCGAAAGCCCGTGCACCTCGATATCAAGATCATGCGCCGGCACGCCAAGCAGAAGATCTCGGACCGCTCCTCCTACTAAATAAGCGGTACCACCCTTAGAAGACAGTTCTTTTCTAATAGCCGGGATCAGCGGATAACGCTCAAGAAGAAGAGAAAGTCCTTGTTCAATAAAGGCCCGATTTCGTGTACACTGCATGGTAACTACTTTAATAATTATTGAGGATAATCATATGAAAAAACTACTACTTATCGGCATACTCTGCACGGCACAAGTATATCATAGCAGGCTCTATGCATTCAATATAAAAAATCTTTGGCAGAAGACAGAGCAGGAAACGATGACCAAAGAGTATCAGATAGAAAGTAGATCGATCATCAACGTCTTCAATACGGAAGGTTCTGTAACTATTAAGCCCTGGAATCAGCATAAAGTAACCATAGAAGTCTCAAAAAGAGGATCGGCCGAAGCACTCAAAGCTACGACCATTTCTTCTGCTCTTAATGCATCAGGGTCTATAGCAACGATCACGACACGCGTTCCGGAGAATAAGCAATCGGCAACCGTAGATTTTACGATCATGGTCCCTGAGGATGCGACGCTCAAAATCATGCAAACAAAAGGGCCTGTCAGGATCAGAGGAGTCCTCGGATCGATAGATGTTTCTCTCGAAGAAGGAAACATAACTATTATAGATGCGACGAAGATGGTCTCAGCTAAAACAGGGTCGGGCACGATATCTCTCGACCAGAAGAAGCTCGATGACGCAAGCGGCATTTTTCTGGAATCCCATAAGGGGTCTATTACCCTCCGTTTGCCGAAAGAAACACGTGCACATCTGCATGCACGAACGATTGCGGGAGTTATTGTCTCCGATCATCCCGTGACGCTCGTTCCGATCACCCTCAAAATTAATAGGGAAGGATGGAAGCGCTTACAAAAAGAGGTGGAAGGTACCTTGGGCGGGCTTAAAGGTGGAGCACCTATTACCCTTGAAGCAACAAAAGGCAACATTACGATCAAAGAATATTAATCTGGGAAGCTTTTAGGGTATACTAAGATAAGAATAAGACTGGTGGAGCTGACGGGAGTCGAACCCGTGGCCTCACGAATGCCATTCGTGCACTCTACCAACTGAGCTACAGCCCCAACGTAATTAGTGTAGAATATATAGTTAAAATAGCAAGCAACGATACTATGCGGACCAGAGAGGAACAATATGAACGCTTTAAAGGTACTGGTACTTATTATCAGCATTCCGTTGTTTGGCTATGAGGTAAGCCACGCGGTAAAGGACATCGATGCACGCACACGGCAGGTAGCGTTGACCTTCACCTTGACGCCCGGAGAATACCTCTATAAAGAGAGCCTTCATCTTACCGTTAATAATCCTCATGTAACGCTTTCGCCTTTTGTACCCTCAGCTGAGGCACAATCATTTTTCGATAAGGCATCTAACCGCCAACGTGATGGCTACACGGGCACCGTCACCCTTTCTGCAAAAGCGGAAAAGGAAGCCTCCCGGGAAGCATCCGATGCCCTTATCCATGCACACTTTCTTGTGAGCAGCACAAAGGAACCGCAAGAAACGATCGTTCCTCTCCTCTTTAGTAAGGCAGAAAGACCAGATCAGCCCCAGAAACAACCCGCACCCACCTCATCGACACCATACGCTGCAACTCCCATTCAACAGTCGATACCCTGCGAAGTACAACAGCCATCGGTCAGTGGGGCATTAATACCGAGAATTATTAACTATTTCCAGACGATGATAGTTACTATAAAAGAGGCCCTTACCTCTCTTTTTACGAGCACCGGCTCTCGGGTTCTGCGCTATGCGGCAGCATTGCTACTCGGCATCATGCTCAGCCTTACCCCATGCTTATATCCGATGATACCAATTACTATTGGCGTCCTCCAATCGAGTGGCAGCAGTTCAACATTTAAAAATTTTCTTCTAGCTCTTGTGTATACACTGGGCATATCAACGACCTTTTCACTCATGGGACTCATTGCAGCTCTGGGGAGTTGCGTATTTGGAGAAATACAGGGAAGCCCCTTTATTATCCTTCCCTTAGCCCTCTTACTGATTTATTTTGGGCTTGCTATGCTCGGTTTCGTTCAAATGTATATTCCACGTTTTTTGCAACCGAAAAAGAGCGCGGTAAAAGGAGGTTCTCTCTTGTCTGCCTATGTGTTCGGAGTAATAAGCGGAACGGTAGCGTCACCCTGTCTTTCACCCGGACTCGTGCTTATTCTAAATTATGTCACTACAATTAGTGCAAATACACTCATAGGCTACCTTGAAAGTTTTTCGCTCCTTTTTATGTTTGGCATCGGATCGAGTTTACCACTCCTTATCATCGGAATCTTTTCAGGCTCACTCAATATCCTGCCAAAAGCGGGCATATGGATGGTAGAAATTCAGAAGCTCGTTGGCATTATGCTTATAAGTATGGCATTTTATCATCTTTCGCATCTTGAACGACTCTTGCCATGGTATCTCTTAGTCTGGGTAGGAGTCTTAAGCTTTGTGGCACTGGGCACTTTCTACTTTACGAGTATCGATGACCAAGAAAAAAAATGGATGAGCCGCTATAAAAATAGCATGGGCATTTTCCTTATTGTTGTAGCCTGCATACTTGCCGTGCAAGGGGAACGGGCAGTATACGATCGCTTTCATCCGGAAGCAAAATCTTCACCGTGGCTTCATAGCTATGAGGAAGCTCATGATCGCGCAGTCAAAGAGCATAAACCTCTCTTTATCGATGTTGGAGCTACCTACTGCAGCGCCTGCAAACTGCTTGACAAGCAGATCTTCGCTCAAGAGAAGATCCAACATACCCTCAAACAATATATACCGCTTAAAATAGATGCGGACGTACATACTGACGCCTATGCACAGGTAAAAAAACGGTACGGCTTTTATATTTCAGGTTTTCCCACCTATCTTATCGTTAACCCCGATACCGGTGCCGTTATAAAAAAATGGAGCGTTGAGATCAATCAGCTGAGTCTCGACGGCATCGTAAACGAGCTTGAAAAGTTTAAAAAGCTGCCGCTCATTACCTAAGTTGTTCTCTCGATACACACGCTCCCTGCGCACCCTGCTACCCTCATTCTGTCCGTTTCGAGCCAATGAGCGTGTCCATTTGAATAATCTTAGAAAATAACTTATACTTAAATATAAGTATTTAATCGGAATAATAGCCCTAAATAGAAAAGACTTTCTGGAGGTTTCATGAAAAAACACCTTATACTCCTGTTTTATTGCATGTTCGCAGCTGGAACAGTTTCTGGCATGACAATTTCTCCTACGATTGCAGCATCAAATAGAGTACTAATCCAGACAATCAACTACTGTCTTAAACTGGATGATTCGACACGAAGAATGATTACACCAGCAATAAGGTGTGAGATGCAGATATTTTATGAAACAATTGAGCTCAGTGAATTGGATGACTTTACGAGGAAAACAGTGGCACGCATGGAAGAAAACCTTGATGAATACCTCATCTTATGCAAGAAAGACTTCATAACACGAGGCATCATCATTGCCGGATTTGTATGGCCCTTTCTCTTCGATACACGCGATGCATTAAAAATAATAGCTCATGCTTTGGACGTAACTTTTCTGCAGGAAACAATGCCTCGCTGGATGGCCATGTACGGCTACAAACTCACTGTTGATTACAGCAAAGATAATTCTTATATTCTTCTGTGTCTTTACTGTGCTCTTCATTATAAAGATATGCATGTTATAAGCACCATCCTGGCCTCTGGACTCTGTGATCTTTCAGAGCTGAGATTGCCTCAGGAAAGCGCATGGGCGGCCGATCTTATTCAATTTGCACAAACTCCCCTTGTAAAATATTTTATCGATAAGGTGTTCCCCCACCTTGATACTCTGTTTAAAGTGTACGTAAAATATCCTGATCTCTCACTAAATGAACGGCCTGACCTTTGCAGCTACCTCGCAGACCCTAAAAGAGTGGTAAAGGCTTTCAAATACAGGTATACGTCAGAAAATAGTCTAAAAAGATTGAGTGAAAGACAAACAATTCTCATGTGGGCCTGCCTCTTTGGTCATACCAAGCACGTAGAAAAGTTGCTTGATATCGGGTTATCCCCCAGCTTTATTAATAGCACCGATGATCATGAAAATTCAGCTTTAACCTATGCTGTCAAACAGGGAGATAGAGCGATAGTGATGCTTCTCCTGGAAGCAAAAGCTCAACCAACCTTAAAAACGCTCTTTACGGCAGCTGATAATAAGCATCATGAAATAGTAGCAATCATCAGCCATAGGAGAACGTAGCAGTCATTGTTGGTGAGGTGATTTTCCTATGTTCGTTTCATAGGCAGATCCTACCAGAAAATCCTTTAAGAACACAAAGAGTACGATTCTATAAGCAGATTGTCGTGTTCGCTCGTGGAAGACAAACGTTGCTCTATTTTCTCAACCGAGCATACCCTCATGATAGGGCATTATACCCGCCTTCTGCTACTCCTTGTAGCCGATGCTTCCATCTTTCTCAATAATTATTCCCCGATAACTTTTAGCTACAATTTGTTGTTTTCCTTTTTTTGTAACAAAAATAAGCTTAACACGAGCTGCTTCTCCAGGAAACGGTTCCCCCGGATCAAGTATGGAAACGGTCATATTTTCTAGAGCCTTGGTTGTGTCTGAATCTATCTGCGTATCTCTGCGGATATAAAATGCTTTATCAAGCGGAAAAAAATCTTTCTCTTCAAAATAGACTCTTTCCTCAAGAGTTTCCCCTCCATGACCCACGCCACGAGTATAATAATACAACATATAAGCATCTTGGCCTGATAAGTTTCTAATAGAGCCTATGCTAATAGATTTAGTAGTAGGCGCTGGTTTTTTAGGAGCCATTGCTTCCATAGCAAGGGCCACCGCCGAACAAAGGGCTGTCACAATCAGTACTTTTTTTAATAACGTAGTCATCATTTTCTCCATCACATGTTAGATGATTTAGTAGCTATTTACATTCCAATCATACCATAATTTAAAAAATAATTTCAATAGTTTCTATATGAATCTCACTGGGCGGGAATATGATCGGAATGAGCTAGCTAGATAAGTGTTTTTTGATTCTTCAGAGCATTGTTATGTTGATGTTGAGCAGAGAGAAAAGCTACTATAGCACCAAAAGATCGAGCGGGAGCAAGATTTTCTAAATCATATCTACGATAATCGCGCCCACTATACACATCAATAGAATTGCCATCTTCACTGAACCAAAAGCCCTCATCCGGCCAGCCCGACACCAGTTCTGTCAGGACGCACCAGTCACGAGTCGCAATATCATAGAGACACAGTACATTTTTCCCTTCATGCACATCCCTTTGTTTCATTTCAGGAGGTATATAGTAAAAAAATATAAGCAGCATCGTCCCGTGGGGACTTATAGCTATTTTTTCGATCTCTTTCGGATTAATGCCATCTTTTTTTCCAAGCTTGAAGTAGTTTTTTTTCATATCAAACGATTCTAGATGCTGCAAATCTAAAATAAAAAAAGCATCCTTCTTATAGAGCCAGGCACAATAGCGTCCATCAGGCGTAATCGATCCGCTTCTATCTCGGTCTAATTCGTCCAAGCGAGGGCGTTTTATCTCAATTCCATGTTCTTCAATATACCTATCAAGAATATCATTCCAATAGGCGGTAGTTAAACTGTGCAAAGAGGATCTATAAGGGGGTACTTGTGCCAATGCATGAGGCTGATTGTGTAAACATGCCAGATACTGTTTCCATTGGTAAGCTGTTGACCGGGACTGAAACACATACATTTCGGGATCAAAACGCCTAGATTCTTCTTCATCAAACGCATAACCAAAAATCCGGGTGCCAGACTGCCGCTTTTTTATTAGCTTTCTTATTAAAAAGCAGGTATTACCGATTGGATCAAAGGCAAGATAATGATCGTCCCCAAATTCGTCATTATACTCGGCTACTATATTCAAAGAGGGAAGTTCAATAATGACGCTTTTATCATCCTGCTCTAAACAAGCATAGTTATTGTCATGCGTTATGGAAGAAAAATTTCCTGGGATCATCCCCAGTAATTGCAGTCCAGTTTCAGTTATTGCATATATAGACCCGGCCCTTTCGTAGACAGTACCGGTCCTTTCCGTTTGACAGCTACACCATTCATGGTCAATAAAAAGAAACTTTCTATCAGGGCCTATATGCAGAAACCTAACATTGGAATGTATCTCCTGTATCTCCGGATTCAAGGGCATTTTTTGAAATAATTGAACAGCATGGCGGTGCTTAACATACTTTGTCAGCAATTCATCCAGCTCAACGGGCAAAGGGCAGGCCGTGCTGGTATCATTGAAAAGATCGGTGTGGCCCGCTATCCATAAAGCCACCAACGTTTGCAAGGAAGCAATCTTCGGTTTTTGTGAGACCTGGGCAGAGAGTATTTGTAACTGAGAAATCAGCTGAGATTTTTCTTGGGGTATAGTTAATTCCCGGTACAGCGCAGACAAAGAAGAGCATGCACAAAGAAAAATGATCAAGAAGAAAAAAAACATAATGGTGTACCCACGAACAAAAGTAAACATCCGTATTTAATAGTAACCACCATTTCAGTTACTATTATACTCCAACGATTCTAAAAAGAAAAATCCTCCTCTTAATCAAGACTATCCGATCGAACAGACTTTGGAGCTATGATTGGCCTCAATAGCAAGGTAGTGAATTAAACACATAGAACAACTAATACTTTTAATGCACCCTTTCATCCTCCCTGTAACTAACCAGCAATGTACAAACTTCTCAGTCATATACATGTTCACAGCAAAACGCTCTGCAGCCAAAAAATAAGCCGCCCAATTGAACGGCTTAGCGATATTAGTATACATCCTTTTTTTTCTCTTCATCAACACGCCGTTCCTTTGCGCGACGTATTTCAGCAACCATCTTATCGGTAACGCGGTCGATTTCTTGGTACAGTTCAGCACCCTCATGATGTGCAATAAGATGATAATGAGGGGTCTTAATACGCAATTCAACCTTCTGCTGAGGATGCACATGTGCACCGTCTAATATAAGATCTATAAAAACGGGAGTTGCTTCATGCTCCAGCAACTTTTCAACCTTTTCTAGATGCTTATTACAAAACTCCTCAAGTACGGGCGTACTATCCATCCCACGATAGGTGATACTCTTCTTCATGCAATCTCTCTCCTTAAGCTTTGGCCTTGTTAACAACAAACTTCACCGGCACACCAACCATATCATACTCTGAACGCAAAATATTTTCAAAAAAAGCTAATTGAGAGTCACCAAACCAGTCGGGTACATTTACCTTAAGCTCAATAGTAATAGGTGCCGTTCTTAGTTGATGCACCTTATATATCCGCAACAACCGCGTTTTATGATACAGCGGCTTTTTGGTAAGACTCGTAATAAAAAGATGGGCAAGCTGTGCATCATCCAACGTCTGGCTGTGCCGCGCCCATACTTTCTTTATCAGAGGCAAGACACGCCCAATATTTTTCCCCGTTTTACATGAAATCGAAAGAACAGGAATCTTCTTGATCAAAAACCGATAAGCATCAAAATTCTGCTCAAGGTCCCGCGCACTCAGCTCAGTAACTAAATCATGCTTATTAACAAACAAAATAAGGGCCTTATAATGCTGCGTAAAAGCATAAAATGCTAACTTCAACTCCTGATGCACTAAGGCATGGGATGAGCCATCAATCAGCAATACGATAATATCCGATTTTTTAAGGGCCAGGAATGCACTTTTCACCATTAACGGCTCAAGCTCCCCAGTAACAGCCCGTTTGCGCCGTATACCAGGCGTATCAATTATCTCAATAGCTTCCTTATAAAACATAACCTGCTCAGAAATCGCTTCCCGTGTCGTTCCCGGAATGGCAGAAACGAGTGCCCGCTCCTCCTGAAGCAGTGCATTCATAAGGGATGATTTACCCACATTAGGCCGCCCTAAAAACATAACCCTATACAGCGGCTCTTTTTCAGCCTTGGGAGAAATATGCGCAGGCATAAGCGATACAACCGCTTCTAAAAGATCTTCAATGCCCCTGCCATGCGCTGCTGAAATGAGAACCGATGTTTGAAAGCCTAACCGCTCAAATTCATGAAGATGTTCCTGGGTCTTCTTACTATCACTTTTATTAACAACAAGTACCACCGGCTTACCGATTTTATGAAGATATTTGGCAATTTCCCGATCCTCCGGAATCACCCCTACGGTACCATCCACCATAAAAAGAATAACATCCGCCTCATCTACAAGCTGAAGGACTTTCGTGCGAATCTTTTCAAAGAGCTCATCTTGCGATTTTCTCAGATGAATACCGCCACTATCGATCAGATCAAAACGAGTATCCCTCCACGTGACTTCTTCCTTAATAAAATCGCGCGTTACCCCTTCATAATCAAGCGTTATACTTTTCACCGTGCGAGATATACGATTAAAGAGGGTCGATTTACCCACATTGAGACGGCCCACTATGACTACAGAACCCCGAGCACTCATGCACTTTCTCCTTCTTTCATCATCAATGTTCCGGGGAAAATCTTACTGAGCATATGAGACTTTTGCCAGTTTTCAGCATCAGGGACCAGTGCCTTCGCCGGAGAAGCACTTTTCTGAGGAACTTTTGCTTGTATGCCTTTCTTTGGACTCACATCAGCCTGCACTACCGGATTAGCCGGAGGTATCGGGACCCTTTTTAATGGTCGCTCTTTGGTCGACGCTTGATTAAAATGAGCAACAAACTGAGCCTTCTCACCAAAAAAACGCACAATCAGCGGCTCCCACATTTTTTTCGTAGTGTGAAGCCACTCCTTAAAGAAGGCTAAATCGGAGGGAAATGACATCTCGAACATGCAGGTATCCGCATCATATTTTTCATTAACGCCCTGCCTAAAAATAGAAGCAACCAAAGGATCATTTAATTTTTCAATCTCTACAAAACAGGCCTGCCAGGGACCGCTCGGCTTCTTAGCAGCTTCCAGCACCTCAGGCACAACAACCGGTTTTACTTCCACTGCCTGTTGATCTAAGGGCTCTTTACCTAGGGCAGGAGGCCTATTTTTGTTCGCATGAGAAGCGACAGAATTCTGTACCGCTCCCTGTGGAGATCGTGACGATACGGGCGCTTGCCGCTGAGGTGGTATCACCCGTTCCGGTTTACGTGGCTCACCACTACTGACAAGAAGATGCATCTTAAGAAGCATCATTTCGAGCATACTGGCCGGCTCAGCAGTTTTTGCAAATGCACGTTCATACGTATAACAAAGTTCAAAAAGAGCTATAAGCTTTTCATAGGACGCTGCGATTGCTATCTCATTAAGTCGTGGGCTTTTTATTCCTTGATGCGGCTCAACACCATTTTTAATCCACAGCATGAGGCGTATAAGATCAACAAGCTTTTTCCAAATAATCTGGGCATTATATTTTTTAAGCTCAAGACGCACACAGGCAGCGAGTATCTCCTCGATAGGCCCCTGCATAATGACGTCAAAAAGTTCAATAAGACGATCATCATCGATACAACCTAACAGTTCTATAACCGCTTGCTTATTAATATGGGGATAGGCAATGCGCAGCCGCTCGATAAGATTCAGCGCATCCCTCATCGATCCTTCAGTTTCATGGGCTACTAAAAAAAGAGCCTCCTTTTCAAACGTAAGCTCTTCCTGTGTACACACATATTCAAGATGGCGCACCACCTCCTCATGTTTGATCGGCTCAAAAAAGAGCTGAAAGCACCGAGAGGTAACCGTTCCAAGAATTTTATGGGGATCGGTCGTAGCAAGCATAAAAACGACCGATGCTGGTGGCTCTTCGAGCATTTTTAAAAGAGCATTGAATGCCGCTTTACTGAGCATATGTGCTTCATCAATAAGATAGATCTTTTTCTTTCCCAGTGCGGGAACAAATGATGCTGCCTCAATAATCTGCCGCACATTATCAACACCCGTATGGGATGCAGCATCCATCTCTATAAAATCGGGATGATTCATCGCCCGCATAGCGGTACATGACGTACAGGCTAAGCACGGCACCTGCTTTCCTTGGGGGTTTTTTTGAAAAGCCTCAAGTTCCTGACAATTTAATGCTGCAGCGAAGATGCGCGCAATGCTCGTTTTTCCCGTCCCGCGCGTTCCTGATAAAAGATAGACCGGAAAAATAAGATTGCGATAGAGACTATTTTTTACCAGACGAACCACAAGCGGTTGTCCTACAAGCTCTTCAAAATGCTTGGATCGCCATTTTCGGGCAAGATTCATGTGCATAATTTCCCCACAGTATTTGCCCTTCAAAGCTCGTTCAAGTATAGCACTATTGCCCTCAAGATACTAGCTCATACAGCCCATTATTTTCGTCGTATTTTTTGAGAGTAAAGAAGCGAAATGCAGCTACATATAAGACTACTCAACGCATCTTGTCACATTGCTACGAGTGTTCGCATCGAAAAGAGAAGAGCGCCAAAGATAGAGACGGAAAGCCCGCTCTTATCAGATAAGAAAGTCTACCTGCACAGACGTATTAGGAGAGATCTCTGCTGTAGTATCTGCATTCGTGTCCTGAGCGGCATTCTGACCGATATACCGTTGATATAGAGTATAGCCTCCATATGCAGCAAGGCCGAGGACTGCGGCCGAAGCTATTTTTGCTGGTAGCGACATGCCCGTAACTAATGCAGCCTGTTGGGGCATGGACGGATTTGCCGACGCCACTTGATACTCACCCGACTGCACCTGCATAGAAGAAGCCGGTGCCACCGTAGCTACTGATCCGGCTTTGATGCCAGCACCTGCCTGAGAAGTGCCACCCTCAAAAAGCTCAATAATCTCATTCACTTTTCTATCTCTAAGACGTTTATGATTTGCTGCTGAATCGGCAATCAGATACTGCGTCTGGCCTCTTAAACGACAGACCACCAGCGCAAACCAATGCCCATTCGTATTTGCCGCATTGAGACGAGAACCATCATCGGGACCTCCCCACCATGAGTCCCACTGCCGCCCAAACCAGCTTCGCTCTGGCGCAACATAGACCAGGACAACACCGATAACATCATCTTGTGTAGTACGCATAACTATTTTCAACTCAGGAAAGTCTCCTACTACAAAAGAATCGCTATCTGTCTTGTCTCCTAACCCTTTATTAAGAGCCACAAGTAACTTAGCATCAACCACCACATTACCGGTAGTATCTCCATACGTTGCAATCAAAAGACCCTTCATATCTCTAAATATGCCCAACAACCCTTCAGAGCTTTTTTCCCTTGAGATTAACTGCTGCATTTCTTCGCCGCTCAACCAATCGCTTCCTTGTTGTGGTTCATTGGCATTTCTTCTTTGTCTGGCAATAAAAGAACACCACGGAGACTGTTGTCTCCCAAAAAGGGCATTCTGATGTCGCTCTGAATGCAAATCACCCAAGCACTGATTAACGAGCTGAGGCCTATGTACAGCCTTCGCGAGTAAGATCCCATTGCGTAAGGCATGATAACCACAACTGGCTACACCACCCCCATCAGCCAGAAATTGATTTCGACACTTAAGCTGAATACGACAAGGATCTTGATGATCTCTTTCTTGAACATATTTGGTAAAACGCTCCGAAACAAATAACTGAGATTGGCGACAATCGAGCTCAGATGTAGCCTGAATCATAAGCCCAAATCCTACCGCTATACCTATCATAATTAAAGAATATGATCTTATCATGATGCTCACCAATATTTGTGCTGAGAACCGACACTAGAAAAATATCGATCATTTGCTCTCTTTAATTTTCACTATACAGTGTTTTAACTAAAAATTTCAAGTATCTGCTCCCCTCCTGTGCCCACCGCAATCTCAAGAGGAGTCTCTTTTTTCTTATTCTTTACATCAATAAGCAGAGAATTCAATAACATAATACGCCTAAAAAGCTTCCAATCACCTATTTTTGCTACCCTATGCAGAATCGTATTTCCTAAAGCATCCACTATTAAAGGCGATGTTAAAGCACTATAGTTCATTATACGGTCATAGATAATTTTCCGATTACCTTCATTGGTAGGGAGCTCATTGATAAGTCTAATAAGCGATTTTTGGGATGCATCTCTTCGGGCTAAAGAATCTCCCTCATCAGCCCTATTTTCCTGAGCTACAATGTCTAACTCTTTCTGTAAGCGCGTAAGTATTTCAGCAATTCTTACACAGCCTAATCGGTTCGCTTTCTGAATTTCCGTCTCATCCCATTGATTCTTAATTCCCTGCCTTGCTCCATGCTTCAATAAAAAATTAACCACAACCATCTGATTTCCCTGTACAGCAACATGCAAAGCGGTACGTGCATCGGGAAGCAAAGCCTTATAAAAACATCTTTCTTTATACCACCCATCCCGCACATAAGGATCATGCATGAGTGTTCTCATTAGTGGTATATACCCCTTGTATGTAGCCACCGCAAAGGCGCCTAGCAGATCTTCGCCAATACGATAATCGTCTCTCTTATAATCATCATAATTCTGCAACACTTCATAAAGAAAAAAAGCTGCATCCCAGTAACCTTTTATTGCTGCGTAACGAAGAGCATCCGATACCCAATAGCCCTCCTCCCCTCCAAGCTTAAGAACCTCTTTTATAACTCTAATCTGTCCTCCGTCACGTGCCGATCGCCTCAGGAGCTCCTTACTCGCTAGACTAACTAGTGCAGGCTTCTCAATCTCTCGAATCGCTTCATCATACATTTTGTTTAAGAGATAAAGCGTTACAAGATAGAGTCTCCCCGGTCTCTCCCGATATTCCCTTTGCCGTTGTAGAATCAGTGCTCTCTCTGCTTCTTTCTCTTTCTGTTCTTGCCTGTACTTTTCTCTTATTTCCTCACTTACTGTCCCGAAGACACGATCAAAGAAACCATTCACTATAGTTGTATAGCGAGCCCCGAGACCCGGCTTTTCAATCGAAAGATCCTCTGCTTTGGCTACTAAAGCCATCCCATTCACGCTTGAGCATGGCATCCCTGAGAGTACGATACATAGTAACGCCATGATAACTTTAACCACACCTCACCTCCTTTAACGGAGCTACGAGCTCACCTTGGCAGCTAGTATAGCACCAGAAAAAGAAGGGTGTCTACTCAGAATTGCACCACCCCAACACAGCCGGAAATAGTGTGATATGTATGCCTTAGGAGGAGTTGTTCAGACATCAAAACCGGGTTGGAAGATACACAACACGCAAAGATTCTTCTCACCATGAACGAAGCAATAGCACCCTGCCTTTACACGTAAAAAAGGAAGCTAATACAAAAGCTCGTTACCCTTGCTGCTTCCTTTCGGACCTGAGAAATTGAGTATCTAACTTTTTATAAGCTTCCCATCTTTTAAAGCTGGTGGAGAGAGAGGGATTCGAACCCTCGATACCCCTTTCAGGGTATACGTGATTTCCAATCACGCTCTTTCGGCCTCTCAGACACCTCTCCGGACTATTTTTCTTTTTCCGCAGTCGCTTGAATCGTTTCTGATTGAGGTTCAGCAGCCTTTGTGCTGCTTTTTTTTGCAGCCGCTGGCTTAGCTTGAGGCTCAGCAGCTTTTTTACTCTCTTTTTTCGCAGCTGCTTTTACCGGTTCAGCTTGTGGCTCAGCAGTCTTAGGCTTAGCTGCTTTAGCAGCACCTGAATCAGGCTTTTTCTCCGGTACTTTAGCGGAAACTGCCTTCTTTGCCGGACGAGCAGCAGCGGCCTTTTTAGCGACCGCATCTCCTTCGACAGGCTCAACAGCCACCCCAACCACCATCTCTACTATTTCGACCGGCGGTAATTCCTCTTTAGAACGTGCAGCTGCAACTGCTTGCCCACGACGAATAGCTTCAGCCAAATAATCGGTCACAACACTAATAGAACGGGGTGCATCATCATTGGCGGGAATAACATAATCAATACCTGTTGGATTACTGTTCGTATCAACCAATGCCACTACCGGAATACCCATAGTAAGCGCCTCTCTCACACACACATGTTCCTTTCTCACATCAACAACTACTACGGCGCCTACAGGCCAGGTGAGATTGCGAATGCCTCCTACTATGTTATTTAAACGGGCATGCCGCTTCTTTAACATAGTAAGCTCTTTTTTGCTATACGGAAATTGCTCAGATTTCTTCAAAATATCTTCATAATGAAGCAAATTGGCAATAGATTTTCTTACTTGGCGATAATTACTAAAGGTACCCCCTACCCAACGATGAGCTACATAAGGGAGATTAAGGTCCTGAGCCGTCTTTTCAACGATCTCTTGAGCAGCTTTTTTTGTTCCCACCCATAACATGGTTTTACCTTCAGCAGCAAGCGATTCTAAAAATTTTGCCGCCTGTTCAAGCTGATAGGCCGTTTTAGAAACGTCGATCAGATGAATATCATTTTTGTAACCCCAGATATAAGGCTCCATCTTGGGTGACCAACGAGATGTCTGATGCCCAAAATGAACACCATTTTTAATAAGAAGACGTAAATCGATCATAGTATATAGTCCTTCCCAGGGTTACAACTATTATTTCCCGGCCTGATTTGTAAAAATCATCAGCCACCCTGAATGAGAAATAAGTGACGTGAAACATTCAATACATGCTTATAACATGCTACCACAAAAGACACAGAAAAGCAAAAACGGTGATTGTAAAGAATCCTTGCAATTATACTATTTTTCCTATAGAGTAATAAAAGCTCAGTCATTAAGAAGGGAGACTGTAGTAACAATGAAGCAACAGGGTGTATGCCCTGGGATACTTATCCGTCTTGTCTACTCTTATTTTTCCCTCTTGTTTGACGACGCCCACTACAAACTGATCCGGTGAGGGATCATTGAGGAGTTTTGAATGGCTTCGTTGATCTCTCTCCTTATCAGGGCCACCTACCTGAAAATTTACCCTTAAAAAAGAGAAATTAAAGAGTCCTGAAAAGAATCTCCTCACGTGAGGGATGTGTGTACGCCTGTTATAGGAATGTTCATCAGGATAGTTAAGACCACTCAAGCAAGCTCATCCACTACATTACTTCTCGGGAGCCAATAACCTCATTGCGCTTAATCGCCTTTTCGAAGCGCCAGCCGAGAGCATAGGCAACGAGCAGCCAGGTAAGAGTAACGATACTAAAGAAGCCCGACTGTACGGCCAAGAGTACCGGTCCCATAAGGCCATCTATGTACATATTGAAAGAGGAAGCACAGGTCTTTGCGAACTTGGAACCCACACCATCGATCCACGATTTGGATTTGAATTGAACTTCTTTAATGGTTGGAATATAGAGACTTTCACGCAACGGCGCAGCGAAAGCATAATTTATTGAACGGGTCACCACGAAAGCAAATATCGCTGTCGCATATGAGGGCTTCATAATAAAACCAAGCATCGAAAGTCCGGTTGCTGCTGGCACTAACATCAGTGAACGCCTTTCCCCTAAATAACCGATGAGAGCTCGCGTACCGAATATAACAACTATGAAAGCAACCAGATGCACAAGCAATGCCTGCCATAAGAGAAATGCGGTAAACTCGGAAAGTGTGTGTGAAGCATTCTTACCAAAAATGATACTCTCAACCTTAATAGCCTGATTTATTAACTCAAAGAAGAAGCTCATACCAAAGATTCCCATCACATAAGGGTATTTAAAGAGCATAATAAGACCGGAGAGCATGCTCTGCAACCAAGAACCTCCCTCATCTTTGTGCTCGCGATGCCGCTCCTTTTGAAGTTTATAGGCAGCTTCATAGCCATGAAGCTCATGATGAGGAACTTCTTTAATAAGAGAAAATATAATAATAGGAACAACACAGAGCATGGTTGAAGAAACTGCAAGGAGTATCTGGAGATTGGCCACATCCGAAAAAACGGCGTTCCTTAACAACAGCCAGCCAGCACCTGCGGTAAGGATTCCTCCCAATTTAGAGCCCGCAATCATAACGGCATAATTATTTTTAGCAGAACTGGGCGACGTAATGGAGTTCGAAAAGGCCCAGAATACGCTCACTAACAACGGTGCATACCCTTCAATAAAAAAGTAGAAAAGCCAGCCAAAAATACGCGTTGGACTCGTCACCGTATTTACAAGCCCAATGGTAGGATGACCGAAAAATATAACGAAGATAAAACCAAGAATCGCATAGACGGTTGCATAGAAATACAACAGATAATGGCGCCGGAGTAGATCAATTAACCAAGAATGAAAAAAAATGGTAGGAATAAGAAACAGCATCGAAAATATCTTAGCATAGGCAATCAGTTTGCGGTCTTGGCCTATTACATTAAGAAATACCGCATCCTTAAGCTCACGCGTTACCGTATATGCTCCAATAACAAAAAAAAACGTAAGTGAAAGCAGCATCACTTTAAGTAACTCTTTTGGCTCAATAGCCAGGATGTTACCAAACAGCCTCGAAAATCTTAAACGCATAAACCCCCCATTAGTCACGCGCGCTCTTAAAAAAGGCCTTTCTCAATAAGTGAGAAAGGCCTTTTTTTACAATTAACAAACAACTTTGTTCTGGTCGACCGCTTTCTGGTAGGTCCTTCCAAGATAAAGGGCTACCAGTATCCATATACCGATAATCCCAAAAAATAAGTAACTACTAAGCGCTATATGCCAAAAGGTTCCCGTATCTTTCGGCCCAAACATATGAGCTTTAGCAAATTCTCTATTTGCCCACTCAGGACCGTTAGTGAGAAGCGCATTTTTATGAAGGTCATTAATACCGGACCCGGCCGCCTTAGAGCCCCGAGATCCGAAGGTTTCGATCCATGCTTGTGATTTGTAGCGAACATCTTTCGTTGTCGGAATATACAGCTGCTTCATCGATGGACTATTAAGTGCATAGTTTATCGCCTTAGAGGCAACCATTAACCAGAACAGCGGCTGCAATGCCGTATAAAATTTAAAGACGAGCACCGCAATACCTACAATAAACGGCATTAAGGTTAATGAGGTCGTGAGGCCAAGCTTACGCTGAATATTACTTATACCAAAGAGCAAGCAAAGGAACGTAGCCGCATTTGCATACGCTCCATAGGAGCCAAAATAAGCCGCTTTGATCGCTTTATCGGGAATCTGTGCATCAACCATTATTTTGAAATAATAGTCGAATACGGTCACAATGACTTCATAGAAGGTAACAACACCTATAATACCCAATAAATAAGGCTGAGAAAATATAAGTCGCAGCCCTTCCAAAAAGCCGGGCTCATCATCGTCTTTTTTCTGCTCTTTTTCACCAAACCCAACGAGTTGCTCCTGCGATACGGCTGATAAAAAGTACCTGATAAGGGGAATAATAAGAAACGTTAAGAATCCGCAAATCATGATCACATAGGCATTACTTATATTATAGTACATAGGAATCTTCGTCAGAAAGAAGGGCCCCATCATCCCTCCAATTTGGCCGAGCATCACCACAAGATAGAATCCCCTTTTGGCTGATTCAGCCTTCGTAATATCTGTTGCGAAGGCCCAAAAGAGCGCGATGATCAAAGAACCAAAACTTTCAACATAGACATACCAGACCCATCCTAAAATACGAGAAGGATCCGCATTGAGATTAGCGAGCCCAATCTGAGGATCGAACATAAACCAGGTTAAAACAAGGGCCATAAAGCCATAGGCAAGACTCAGGACATAAAAAAGCACCTGGCGGGGTAACTTTTCAACCAGCTTACTATAAACAATAACGAGAGGGAAAACGACCGCCAATGAAAGCCATTTAGCACGAGGCTGCCAGATGGCACCAACAATATCCTGAAAAAGAGAATCCTTCATCACCCGTAGGGTCCAATAAATACCGATAATGAGTCCGAAAATCAGTCCCAGCAGTAAAAATTTTTTTAACTCTTCAGGATCGAAATCTCCGAAAAGCAGTTTTAGTAGATTCTGAACCGGTGTAAGAAGCATAGTAACCCTTTTGTAAAAACCATCAGCTGTTGACCGCACACTTATGTAGGACATGCACACCCGTGCCCACGCCCTTTTTTTCCTATAACATACACCATTCTCCCGTAAGCATGTGTGCTTTAAACTTTTTCCACCTCTCAGTTCCCACAGTATACCTTTTTTTAAGCGACAGCGCTAATTTTCTTAAAACTCCACGCATAGATCGATCCACTACTTCTTTACGCCCCACGGCGAGCCTTCCTATGTCATGAAGCCAGCACACTCTCGGCAAGACTATACAAGTTGAGTCTCTTATGCTAAAATAATATTAGTCTTTTTCTGTATATTTCAGATGCGCAGCGGAAGCCAAATCCTTATGTATAGCCTATTTATACGGCTGCATATAACTGAAAATAGGCACCTACTCGCATGAAAGAAAAGGAGCCTAGAATCACTAGTTGCCGAACAGGGCTCATCTGATAGACTAGACGATAAACGTAGTAACGTGAGGATATATATGAAAAAACGTGAACGCATACAAGAATATAAACACACTGATCAGTCGGTTTTAGCACTCCTGCCCCTCAAGAATGTCGTTATCTTACCCAAGAGTATTATACCGATTATTGTAGGACGAGCGTCATCGATCGCTGCGGTTGAATACTCACTGAGTAATAACAAATCTATATTTATCACCGCGCAAAAACATTCCGATGTGGAACAACCGACCACAGATGATGTATATGCCACCGGAACACGGGCTACTATCCTCCAAGTAATGCGCATGCCTAAGGGCACGCTCAAAATTTTGGTGGAAGGCATATGCCGCGCCACCTTGAAAAAGAGCATCAGTACTAAAGATTTCATAACTGTTAAGGTAGCAGATCTCCCTACAACAAGTTTGGAGAAGACCGTTGATCTTGAAGCATTCTGGCGCCAACTGCAGGATTTATATGCTCAGTATGCACAACTCAATGCAAAGGTACCGGCCGATCTTATGGTCTCTGTTAAAACTCCTGAGGATATTGATAACATCGTCGACACCCTCGCTGTTCATCTCAATCTTTCTTTTGAAGAACGGCAAGAGCTCTTAGAAGTTGCCGATCTGCAGAAACGTATAACGAAATTATGTGCGTTCCTTCAACGGGAAATCGATATCCTTGAGACAGAAGAGCGCATTCGTGGCAGCATTCAGAAGCAGGTTGAAAAAAACCAGCGGGAATATTACCTGACTGAACAGATGAAAGCTATTCAAAAGGAGCTCGGACGAGATGATACCCAGACCGAAATTGTTCAAATACGCGCAAAATTAAAAACTCTCGGATTATCCGAAGAAGCTCATGAAAAGGTTGAAAAAGAGCTCAAACGCTTAGAACAGATGCCTCCCTTATCATCTGAAGCGGTTGTTAGTCGCCACTATATAGACTGGATTACCTCCTTGCCCTGGAAGAAAGTATCGAAAGATGCGATTAGCCTTGAGCAAGCGGAGAAAATCCTCAATAAGACACACGCTGGCCTTAAAAAGGCTAAGGAACGCATTATCGAGTTCCTCGCGGCCAAGAAGTTCTCAAAAGCACTGAAGCGGGCACCTATTATCTGCCTAATAGGCCCCCCAGGCGTCGGTAAAACTTCATTAGGACACTCTATTGCCGCAAGCCTTGGACGGGAATTCGTTCGTATCTCACTCGGCGGCATTAAGGACGAAGCCGAAATCCGCGGCCATAGGCGAACCTATATCGGTGCCCTGCCCGGGAAGATCATTCAAGCAATGAAGAAAGCCAAGACCTCAAATCCGGTTATTCTCCTTGATGAGGTCGACAAAATGGCGAGCGATTTCCATGGAGATCCTGCAGCAGCACTCCTTGAGGTATTAGATCCGGAACAAAATAAAGCATTTGTGGATCACTTCCTAGAGATCGAATATGATCTTTCTAAAGTCATGTTTATCGCTACGGCAAATCATATGGAGGGTATTCCGTATGCATTATACGATCGTATGGAGCGTATAATCCTTTCAGGATACACCGAAGATGAAAAAACGGAGATTGCCCGATCATTCTTAATGCCAAAGAACTTAAAAGAGTACGGATTGAAGCCACGCCAATTTATTTTGCCCGATGATATGCTTAAAAAAATCATCAGCGAATATACAAAAGAGGCTGGTGTACGCCAAGTTGAGCGCATTATTGCAAAACTCATGAGAAAGGTAATTCAGACCCTTTTAAAAGATCCGAAGCTCAAGAGTGTCACGATCACACCAGGTCTCTTAAAAGAGTGGCTCGGTCATCCGCGGTATAAAAAAGCGGTCTTAGATACAGGAGAACGGGTCGGCCTTGCAACCGGTCTTGCCTGGACAGAAGTGGGTGGTGATATTCTTGAAATCGAGGCGACGGTGCTCCCAGGCAAAGGGGGACTCACCCTCACTGGTCAGCTTGGAGAGGTTATGCAAGAGTCAGCACATGCTGCTCTTAGTTATATTCGATCCCGTGCAGAGAGTTTAGGACTCAAGCAATCCTTCTATGCTGCAAGAGACATTCACGTACATATTCCTGAGGGGGCTACACCAAAAGACGGACCTTCCGCCGGTATAACGATGTGTTTAGCATTAGTATCAGCTCTTACCAAGAATCCAACACGCTCCGATGTTGCCATGACGGGTGAAATTACGCTCCGCGGCCGGATCCTTGCTGTCGGTGGCCTAAGAGATAAGATTCTCGCTGCTCGTCAGTATGGCATTAAGACCGTTCTTGTTCCTGAAGAAAATAAGGAGGATATTGAAGAGATCCTCAAGGATATCGGTAAAGCTAACCATTTAAACGTCATCTTCGTCAACAACATGGATGAAGTACTCAGCCAGGCTCTCGTAAAGAATCCTTTTGCCCATCCAGTGGGGAAAAAAAAGAAAAAAGCCAGGGCCAATGCTCCTAAAAAAACGCGGGCACGCAAGAAGACATAATCGAACAACAGGTAATTACCAATCCTGCGTACACAGCAGTGACCTCGTGGCATAAAACCACGAGGCCATCTCGCTTGTTATTCTATAATGGTCCTAGAAAAATTCTCATAGAGTATAGAGCTCGTACTTTGCCTACGATGTACGAGGCCAAATTTCCTTCCCGACAAGTTCTGGAGGTAAATCTTTCCAGGGAACCGTCTGAAGTGGACTAATAATCCACAATTTACCCGCATTATTCAACTTTCTAAGCCAACCTTCAAGTTGCCTTCTTTCATCAAGATTTGCAAGGTTTGAATTGTCGAGTAAATTCTTAATCACGTCGGAAACACTATCATATGCCTTGCCTGTGCTGTCCTTACCAAAGTCATTCTGCATAATATTGAGCCCATCACTTAGATTCAATTGTGTAATTTCGATTGGCAGCCCCTTCAGCTTATTATTTGACAGATTAAGTTTCTTAAGATTAGTAAGCTTGCCTATCGTTCCTGGTAATTCCTTCAGCTCGTTATTTCCAAGATCAAGAAACCAAAGACTAGTAAGCTGGCCTATCTCACCTGGCAACTCCATCAGTTCATTATTGAAAAGATAAAGCTCCAAAAGACTAGTAAGCTGGCCTATCTCACCTGGCAA
>SDBV01003306.1_pt1 | contig 23872 bp, 20 predicted proteins | sample 2277081 | NCBI WGS metagenome assembly SDBV01 (sample SAMN10402039, study PRJNA504765) | marine sediment metagenome | isolation source: marine sediment core GS10_PC15, 223 cmbsf | place: Arctic Ocean: Southern Knipovich Ridge | collected 2010 | reverse complement strand
TGCTTGACGCAATGGGATTAGATTCAAGGCGGTTTTGCGTCGGTGTGGTGGTTCCACAGCAAGCAAAACCAACGAGGAAGATGACCCCATTACGTCAAGCCCTTCGGGAGCGCGCCACACAGCACACTGCGGCGTTGTGAGTCCTTGAAATAACCCGTTATGCCTGCGGGACTCACGCCTTGCATTGAACTGTGTGGCGCAGCTCAGAACCCATCGAATCATGTGATCTCGTCCACTATCCTCACTCGGTGGCGTTTGCGCCTTTCTTCACCGCTCTCAACAGTCTATATTCCCCTGCGTTGAGGTAGTGAATTCTCAGTAGGACCACTTTAACAAACCGGAGAAGCATCGTGCCACGTTATTCATTTTCCACATGGGCCCATGCCGTGCGCCCGTTCTCTTTCACGGCATCGGCAACACCCGTCCTGCTCGGTACCGCGCTTGCGCTCTACCAGACCGGGTCTATCAATTTCATCATAATGGCCGCCGCCATATTAAGCGGCATAATGCTGCACGCGGGGACGAACCTGATCAGCGATTATTTCGACTATCTGAAGGGTGTTGACAGGGATGAGACATTCGGGGGCAGCAGGCTGCTGGTGGAAAAGCAGATGCGGCCGAAAGAGGTGCTCGCCGGAGGGTTCTTCGCCTTCGCACTCGCCTTTCTTATCGGCATCTACCTTCTGATCGAACTCGGCTGGCCGATCATCGCTTTCGGACTGGCCGGAATCCTCGGCGGATATTTCTACACCGCCGGCCCGATCGGCTACAAGTACCGTGCATTCGGCGAGTTCCTCGTCTTCGCCCTGATGGGTCCGTTGATGGTCTGGGGCGGGCATTTCGTCCAGGTCGGGAGACTCGAGATTCTTCCACTGCTGATATCGCTGCCGATCGGCATCCTCGTCGCCGCGATCCTCTTCGCGAACAACCTGCGCGACATCGAAGACGACAACAAATCGGGATACAACACCCAGGCGAGCATGCTCGGGCGCAAGTACGCAAGGATCGTCTACGGCGGGATGCTGCTGCTCGCTTACGGTGTACTCGCGCTCCTGGTGATCATCGGAAAAGCGCCGATCTGGTCGCTTGCCGCCCTGATCTCGATCCCGGCGGCGCTGAAGGTGAACAAGATCATCCAGGAGTCGTTGAAACAGGATCGCAAACACCTCGCGATGGTCGACGTAATGACCGCGCAGCTCCATTTCCAGTTCGGGATCCTGTTCACCATCGGCTTAGTGCTCGGCCACTTTTTCAAGATCTGACCTGCCATGAACCTTTTCAAGATCAAGCAATTACCGGGGCAGCCTCGCGGTGGGCTGCCTCTTTTACTCCCGGCAATTGTATCGGCTGCGGTCTCCTGGTTCTTCCTCTTCGCGGTGCCGGGAACCCCTTTCTGGCCGACAATCGCCGGGGCGACGCTTCTCCTCGGGATCATCGGGGCGAACGCAGCTTATCCTGATTCGTTGCGCGAATCGTTGCGCGCATGGGCCGGTTTCATACTGGTCGGAGTTGTATCGGCGGCCGCGCTATACCTTATCTTCGCAACAGGCAACCGGCTTGTGCAGCTCCTGCCATTCGGCAGGGAACAGGTCGGGCTGGTTTACGGCGCGAAGTCCCAGGCCTCCGAGCCGCTGATAGCCGCACTGCTGCTCTTCACGGTCGGTCCGGGAGAGGAACTCTTCTGGCGGGCCTGGGTGCAACGCGCGCTGATGAACCGGCTCGGACCCTGGCGGGGGATGCTGCTGACGCTCGCGCTGTATGCGGGGGTCCATCTCCCCTCGCTGAACCTGACACTCATCGCTGCAGCAACGGTGGCCGGGACCTTCTGGGGGCTGCTCTACCTGAGGATGGGACATGTCGGACCGGGAATCATATCGCACGCGCTCTGGGACGCGGCGGTATTCATATGGTTCCCCTTTACATAGGATCGACTTGATGGCCAGGGACGAAACGGCAACCGGACTTGTGCTGACCCGTGCACGAAGCGGCATCCTGGTGGAGGGTCCCGGCGGTGAACCGCAGTGGTGCCGTGTCCCGGCCAAAGGAAGAAGAACCGGAATGCCCGCGCCCGGCGATAATGTGCTTTACCGCCTGCCCACCGGAACGGAAGACGGCTGGATCGTGGAGGTCCTGCCGCGCAAAACCCTGCTGCGCCGTTATGTTTTCGCCCGGATCAAGGAGATTGCGGCAAACATCGAACGACTGGTGGTGCTCGCGACTCCACGCGAACCGAAGGTCTCGCCGAGGCTCGTCGACCGGATACTCGCCGGTGCCTCCGAGGGCGGACTCGAAGCGTTGATCGTGATTAACAAAATCGACCTGTTCGCAAAGAGCGAGACGGAAAGCTACAGCTTGCCCTGGATCAGCGCCGGATACACGGTGAAGTACATCAGCGCCACCGAGGGCGACGGGTTGAGCGAACTCGAGGAGGAGCTCCGTGGCCGTGTCAGCCTGCTCGCAGGCGCATCCGGCGTGGGCAAATCGGCCTTGCTCAACCGGCTGATCACGGACCTGGACCTCGATACCGCCGGCATCTCGAGCGCAACCGGACGAGGGGTTCACACCACTTCGGCCACCTTCCTTTATCCATTCCCGGGAGGCGGGGTCGTCGCCGATACGCCGGGCCTGCGCGAGTTCTTCCCGACGCTCGAAGCACAGCGGCTTCATCTGCATTTCCCGGAGTTCGCGGCTTACGCCGAAAGTTGCGAATTCCACGACTGCCTCCACCTCGAGGGTAACGCGGGATGCAAAGTCCGTGAAGCGGTCGAACGCGGCGAGGTCAACCGGGACCGTTACCAGAGCTACCTGATCCTCTACAAATCGATTCTGGAAGGACCGAAACGGGGAAGGAAACAGACGCAGGGATGATTGGGAATAAGGAATTATACCAGTTCTTGAAAATAACGTTTCATGTTGTGACGGATGTTACGGTGGGTGGCCCGACTTCAACAGAAGTCGGGTTTCACCCGGAGTAAAACATTGCGATGAAACGGCAATATAAGAAAACGGCCAAGTACCTGAAATCGAGCCTGACCCGGCTCGAACATCTGACACGCGACCGCGATCTGCCCGGGTTGCACCGGCTGGCGGTCGATCTGAAAACCTCGCTGCCGGAGTCGGTATCCTACGAGAACAGCGTGCTGCTGCTCGATGGGCTGCGGGTAAACCATGAAGCGGATATCGAAGCTTATGCCGCGCGCTTAGGCGCAAAGCTGAGGCAGCTGATCGAAGAATACCGGGAAAAAGCCGGCGGATGATGTAGTGCCATTTCAGATCAGCTACGATGCTCCCGGGACGCGGTGGTCCAGGGCTACGGTGCCATAAACGGCAAGCAGGCATTCAGCGGCTACCATTTGCCTCGAATTGGAGACTTTCAATCCGGGCTTTATATTTACAGATGTTTCGTCTTTTCCAACGAGAGAAATGAGACGATGCCGGACTCATACCCATTGCGGTTGCTGAAACTCGCTCTCTGCCCGCTCCTGCTCTGCGCCCTGGCAAGCTGCGACATCATGCACACCGGATTCGACGACTATGAAAACGCTCGGAGTTACTCCGCCTCGAACCTTACCGCAGCGCCGGACGAAGTCGACACCCTGCTGGTGATGACCTGGAACATCAAGTACGGCGGCGGCCGTCTCAAGTTCTTCTGGGAGTGCAACGGCGACCGCTACCTGATGACCAAGGGCGAGGTGCTGAGCAACATGGAGCCGATCGCCGCCAAGATCAGTGAAGTCGATCCGGATATCATCCTCTTGCAGGAGGTGGATGTCTGCTCCAAACGGAGCGCCTATGTCGACCAGATGCAATACCTGCTCGACCACACCGATCTCAATTACGGAACCTACGCCTCGCAGTGGAAGGCCGACTACGTTCCCAGCGACGGTATCGGCAGGATCGATTCCGGCAACGCGATTTTGTCCCGCTGGGCGATCCGCGAGGCAACGCGGATCGCCCTGCCGCTGATCGGCGACCAGCCGTCGCACGAGCGGTACTTCTACCTCAAGCGCAATATCCTCAGGGCGAGAATCGACCTGCCCGGGGTGGAAAACTTCTACGCGGTCAATGTCCACACCGCGGCTTTCGCAGAGGACGACACGAAGAAAAAGCATATCGACCGTTTCAGGGAGGAGCTGGACCTGATCGACGCCTCATCGGGGCTGTTTATCGCAGGCGGCGACCTCAACGAAATTCCGCCCGGGTCGCCGGTGAGGAGCGGCTTTCCCGACGACCAGTGCACTGACAGCCGCTTCAAAGGGGACGACTACACGGGCGAAGATGACTGGCTGGACGGACTCTATGACGCCTATTCATCCGCAATTCCGATCCTCGAGTTCCAGGCTAACCCGGACGACTACTTCTCCTACACCGGCGACGGGAACGGATTCTGGAACCGTAAACTCGACTACCTGTTCACCAACGGGAATTTCATCACGGGCTCGGGAATGGTGCACCAGGACGAGCGCACCGGATCGGCGACGATGCCGCTCTCCGATCACGCGCCGGTGGTCGCAAGGCTGGAGTTGCCATGAAACATACGATACACACCCTCGCGGCCTCGGTGTTCTGCATACTGCTTGCGCAGATCGCGTTCGGGGAAAACATTCGCTGGTCGGCGAGTACCGCACAAACGCTGTCCCATGGACGGCTGGAGGTCGGAGTGATCCAGCCGCTGCGCTACGGGCTGTCAAACCGGGTGGAGCTTTGCAGTTATCCGATATGGAATGTGCTTATTCCGAACATCTCCGCCAAGATTGCACAGGCGAAGTACGGCAAACTGCTGGTTGCGAGCACGCACAGCCTGAACATGCCCTCTCCCCTGCTGAGAACCATCGCCCGCGATGGAGTCGGCGGCATCCTGCCCCCGGATAACCGTATACCACTGCTGTTGGTCACCGGCCATCACCTGCTGCTCTCATACCCGCTGGCGCAGCACCAGTTCGCCACCCTCAGACTCGGCGTCAGACTGGCCGTAAGCCACGGCGAGAAGAGAATGGATACCATCGACTACCACCTCGTCTATACGCGAACGGCGGTTTACCACAGCGGCCGGTCCTACGACTGCGGACTTGACCTCAACGGGCGGCTGATCGGTAAGTTCGAATACCACTTCGACGGCGACCTCTTCCTGCTCCCGGAGATGGATGGCGATTGGTCGGTCGAACAGAGCGGGACGATAATCTGGCGGGTCTCGCAGGGGTTCTCAATCCTCGCCGGTTACAAGTGGGTCAAGGGCGAATATCCATTCGGGGTGGACAGCCAGATCTTTCCGCTGCTCGACCTCCAGTGGGGATGGAACCTGAAGAAGGCGTAGGCCTGGAGAAACCCGACTGCTATGGGTGGCCCGACTTCAACAGAAGTCGGGTTTCATCATGTGAGTGTATGCGCACACGGAATCCACACCTGGCGTCAGAGCTTTGTGATCATCGCAGGCATTCTGGAGGATTATGTTTCTGGCAGCATGGTGGTGGTTATGATCGCAACATCTTGTCTGATGATGCTGTACGAAAAGCGATCATGTACATCCATAACAACCCGGTGCGAGCGAGGTTTGTAAAGCTACCCGAGGACTGGCCTTGGTCCAGTGCGCGGTATTGGGAGACGGGGACAGCGGAGCCTTTGCGGATGGATGATCCTTTTAGCGAATGATGAAACCCGACTTCTGGTGAAGTCGGGCCACCCGTCGCTCGCCGGGCCACCCGTCGACCGGCCTGCGGTGAAGTCGGGCCACAAGACGCAAAACCCATCCACTCGTGAAATATGCGGGTTAGCAAATGATGAAACCCGACTTCTGTTGAAGTCGGGCCACCCGACCGGCCTGCATTAAAACCGATTCAGAACTTCAGCCCCACCTCCACTTGCGGGCCAAAGAAAGTGCAGTCATCAGGGCCAACTGAGTCCCCAGAAATAACCCAGAGTCCAAGACAATAGTCAAAACTAACCCTCGAAGTAATTATCCCGGCATTAAATGAGATACCCGGTGAAATGAGCCAAACGCTCCCTTCATGTACAAATGTATCGCTTGTATAGCTCTCATAATACCAACTCCATCTCTGAGATAAAATACTATCCCAACCTAATCCCGTCCTGGGAGTAAGGCTAACCGGCCCGTAGAGGGGAAACTCGTAACCGGAGCTTAGTCCTGCGTATTTGAGTATATAAGCATTAGTCTTTCTCCCAGACGAATATTCAACGCTCACGACCATCCATCTCCCCTTTACGATTCCCGCTGTAATACCATATAGGTTGAAAAAGTCAGAACTACGAGTAGAATTACTTGGATACTCAACAAATACATGTCCATATTTCGGCGCGATGAAGAACTGAATTTCATTATCTTGTCCGGTTGTTGTCCGGGGGCTGATATCCCGATACCACCGAACCGGTTTTTCGCGGTTCCCGGACGCGATATCCGGGTATTCTTCGCGAGCCAGCATCACCGCCACGTCCCTCAGTCGCACCGTGACCACTTCATCAATCGGGCAGCGGCAGTCCACCGCCTTTGAGTGTATCATCGCGGCGGTCTCCACGTCAATCATCCTCAGCGTAATGATGTGCGTCTCCCCCAGCTTGTCCAGCGACCCGGCGATGATACGCTGGACATTGAGCAGCCTCCCAAGCTGGACCGCGCATTCATCCGAGGTGCACTCGCTGAGCTGCAGTCCCTGCTCCGCGAGTATGTTCTCCATGGCGTTGCGTTCGACCACGGTGAACCGGCCCGTCTCGAAGAGTTCGTGCCGCAGGCGGTTTGAGAGCGGTATACGGTAGCTCTCCGGCACGCCGGTCGAGATTGCCAGGTCGAGTACCGCGATAGTCACCCGCCCCGAAGTCTGCGCCATAACACCGGAACCCGCGCAGAGCAGGATCGACAGTACGGACAAAATGGAGATGCGCTTTGTCATGGCTCTTTCCGATTGTTGTCTCGTCTGACTGGGTGGAATATAGTCACCATCGGGTTTCTAAAAAAAGGTCACGTCAACGGAAATTGCGATTCACCACCGGTGGGTGGCCCGACGCGTGCATCGAAGATGCACGCAACCAATCCCCTGCGCGCACCCCTCACGTCATTGCGAGGTAGTCCCGACCTGTCGGGACGACGAAGCAATCCCCTGAGTATCGGTTCCTAAGACAGGGAGGAGATTGCTTCGGGCCTTCGGCCTCTCGCAATGACGTGGGGGCCTTCGGCCTCTCGCAATGACGGAAAAGATGGAACCGACAGGGCCACACTTGAATCAACACGCCGGGCCACGCACCGGCCAGGCAATGGCCGGGCTACATAGCTACACAGCTTGGCTACCCTCCGGCGCTATTGGCGAGGCGTGTAGTCGAGGTAGTTGTCCAATGGATCGGATGCGGAGGTATTGCACGACTCGATCCAGTCGATCACCGGGTCGCGCCAGTTGATTCCGGTGAAGTACGCATCCGGATGCGAGACGTCCAATCCGGTGCTGTAATACATGTAGTCGCTCACCAGCAGGTTGTAACTCGACGCGTCCTCGATCGGCGTGCCGTCGAGCAGCGCATAACCGCCCAGGCTGGTCATTCCGCCGATGTATTGTCCGCTCTGCACGTGATAGTCGATCAGCTCCAAACCGGACATCTCCACCTCGGTGATGAAGTTCTCAAAGGGGAGCACGCCGACAATGGTGCCCACGGTGATATCCCCAGCGGGAATCGACTGGCGCATTCCGCCGTGGTTGATCATCGAGACATCGCCGGTCGGCACCGAGATCAGCCATGAATCGGTGATCATGTTTGTCATTGGTGCGGAATTGACCACGATCTGTTCCTGCACGTAACCGATCACACTTCCCAGCTCCGCCTCGGTGACCGATGCCCAGTAGTTGACAATCGTTTCGACAGCTGCATCCGGGGTTCCTCCGATGTTGTCGTGCAGGCTGGTTTCGATGCCGGTGATCTCGCCGGCATCGCGGTCGTAGACCAGTTCCACCTTCGCATAGTACAGCATATAGTAACCTGCATGTACCAACGCGACTCCGTCCAGCATTTCGCTGACGGTATCTCTGCAGTGGCCTCCGCCGATCATCGCGATCTCATGTCCGCTTGCCGCCTGGACGAGTGAGTACATTTCAGATGAGCATATATGCCCGATGAGCAGCAGTATCTCCGCTCCGGCGGCTTTCATCTCCGGTACATATTCATCCAGGGCGGTTGTGTAGGATGTGAATTCGTAGTTCTCGGCATATTCGGGAAAGATGCTTTCGGCGGTGTATTCGTTCGCCAGCCCGATGACGCCGACAGTTACCCCTTCGACCTCGATCAGGGTATATGGCGCGGCGAAGCCGGGGACCTGGCCGGTGGTTTTATCCTTCATGTTCGCGGCCAGGTATGGGAAATCGGCCTCGGCCATCCGCTGTTGCATCGTGTCAAGGCCGAAATCGACCTCGTGGTTTCCGAAGGCGGAGGCGTCATAGCCCATCGCGTTCATCACCTCGACCATCGAGGCGCCGTTTGTCCAGGTCGAGATCGCCGACCCGGTCCAGTTGTCGCCGCCGCTGAGCACGAGGAACGGCCCGTCCTCCTCGTAGCCTTCGACATCGCGCCAGAGGCCCATCATCCCCGCCGCCCCGCCGTATGTGTCGGTGGCTTCCATCCAGCCGTGCTCGTCGTTCGTGTAGAGCACGGTGATCGTAACCTCCCCGGTGTCGAGACCGCCGTCATCCGGTCCCTGCAGGTCATCCTCGGGCTCACAGCCGAGTAAGGCGATTACCGCGAGAAGACAGGCGAACAGCGCAATTCCCTGTTTCATTTCCATTTCCTCACTGTTTGAGTGAAACGACGCTGTGTGCGAAGAAAAAGGTAGAGTGTAGATGAATATATGCCATGAAAAGACGGGAACAAAGCCTTATAATCCACGTGGTTAACAGTACTTATTAACCTGTCGGCCGGGGGTCGCCGACGCGGTGATCTTCCTCGTCAGCCCCTATGCGAAGATGATACACGGGCAGACAATAGTTGTCGATGGGGGATATTCAATCGTAGCTTGACCCTGAGGAGCCTGAAAGGAGATTTCATGCGAAACTGGAACGCGGCGGTATTGATCGTCGTGGTGAACATCATGGCAATCGGCTGCATAGGCCGGAGTGGAAGCAGGGAGGCGATGGAAGCTGGAAACGGTGACATAGTTCGACAGGCGCAGGAGTTCATCGACGCCTATACCGCCGCCTATGTCCCACTCTACACCGTGAACGAGAAGGCCCAATGGCAGTTGAACACCATGATCGTCGAGGGCGATACGGCCAACTCCGCGCGTGCGAACCGGGCATCCGAGGCGCTGGCCGCATTCACCGGCAGCAGCGGGAACATCGAGAAGGCGCGCTATTTCCTCACGCAACGCGACCTGCTGGATTCGATCCAGGTCAGGCAACTCGAGGTCATCCTCTACAAGGCGGCCAACTACCCGGCGACCGTCTCGAATCTGGTGAAGGAGCGGATCGCGGCGGAGACAGCGCAGACCGACGGCTTGTACGGTTTCGATTTCAGGATCGACGGCGAGCCGGTTTCCACCAACAGGATCGATGAAATCCTCTGGGATTCGGCGGACCTGGATGAACGTCTCAAGGCCTGGTCGGCCTCGAAGGAGGTGGGGGTCGGGCTGAAATCCGGCCTGGCGAACCTCGCGGGCTTGCGCAATGGTACGGTGCAGGCGCTGGGTTACGAAGACTATTTTCAATACCAGGTTTCGGATTATGGGATGACCGCAGAGGAGATGGTCGAGCTGATGAGGCGGTTCAACCGGGAGTTGCGGCCCCTGTTTCGCGAGCTGCACACCTGGACTCGATACACCCTTGCGGAGAAATACAACCGGCCGGTGCCGGAGCTGATTCCCGCACACTGGCTGCCGAATCGCTGGGGACAGGATTGGGGACAGATCGTCCGGGTCGAGGGGTTCGACCTCGATTCCTCCCTCGCCGACAAGGAGCCCGAATGGCTGGTCAGGCAGGGTGAAGCCTTTTATGTAAGTCTCGGTTTTCCAAAGCTTCCGGAGAGTTTCTGGCAACTCTCGTCGCTATACCCACTCCCGCCGGGAACTCCCTACAAGAAGAACAATCACGCTTCCGCCTGGAGCATCAATCTCAACGATGATGTCCGTTCGTTGATGAGCGTTGTGTCGAATGCGGATTGGTGGGAGACGATTCATCATGAGCTGGGTCATGTCTACTACGATATCGCCTATTCAAATGAGACAGTTCCTCCACTGCTTCGCGACGCCCCGAACAGTTCCATTCATGAGGCGGTCGCCGCTCTGCTCAAACCCTCCATGAAGGACCTGAGGACAATCGGTCTCGCCCCCGAGGGGGTCGAGGTCGATATCGAGCAGCAGCTCCTGAAGGAGGCGATGGCCGACGTTGTTTTCATTCCCTTCTCATGCGGCGTTATGACGCTCTTCGAGCATGATCTCCATGCGGGACCCTTGCCCATTGACCGATTCAATGCCCGCTGGTGGGAGCTGAAGGCGACCTTCCAGGGCATCGCGCCTCCGTCACCGCGAGGCGAGGAGTACTGCGACGCCGCCAGCAAGACGCATATCAACACCAATGCGGCCCAGTATTACAAGTATGCGATTGCGAGCATCGTCGCCTACCAGCTCCGCGACCACATCGCCGGGCGGATAATCGGACAGGAGCCGCGCGAGGCGGAGTATTATGGCAACCGTGAGGTCGGTGAATTTGTCTGGTCAATCCTTGAACTGGGCGCGACCGTCGACTGGCGCGAAATGATCAGGGAGAAAACCGGCGAGGACATATCGGCAAGAGCGATGATCGAGTACTATGAGCCCCTGCTCGTCTGGTTAAGGGAACAGAACGAGGGACGGGCTCATACGCTCCCTGAACTTGAATAAGGTTTGCGCTTTCTCGGGTGGGGACTTACCCGGTTTTGGACTCATGACTGACATCCTCGGATATCAATCTACATCCAAAACCACACATAACTAAAGCGCTTAATCGTTACGAAATGTTCTGACGTTAAACACTGACGACGTACAGCGGAATATCAAAAATTGATCATTTATAGTGATCCACTTCATCAATCAGAGTAATAGCGATTACCAGTGTGCGTTCGATATTCTGCGTGATTTCTCCTTCGAGCCGAGTATGGTTAGTGTGTGTTAACCCCCATATTGAAGAAATGCGGTAAAGGATATCTTATATTTCCATAGCCGGAGATTCCGTCCATTTTCCCGTACTCTTCTTCCGATATGCGAGGAATTTATTGTGTGATTTTGATGGTTCAAAAGTAATCGCAATTCCGAAACCTTCCACTTCATCTCCTTTAAACAGAGGAAGGTTATATTCACCCTGTGAGAAAAGCATAACACGAAAGTTCACAGATCTGAAGAAGTCTACATCTATAGCAATTAAATGTGGGTAAAAATGAAATTGAATTAGGTGCTGGTATGTAGGTTGACGAGATTCATAGGCATCTCTGATACCGAAGCGTTTTTCTTCATCGGAAACCTCACCATAAGCAAATGCGCCATACCAGTTCAAATCTTCCGTGACGAGTTGGAGAAGAGACCAATCGAGAGTGTAATGACATATCTCAAAGATGATTTTTGCCACAAGCCTGTGAGCTGCCCCTTTACTCCACTTGGGAATAGTGACGAATTCTCTAACTTGACGTTTTCTAAGTTCTCTACCGATTGATGGAAAGTTACATGCTTCGCCCGGCTCAATTGCTTGATACTCTGGCCAAACGACGTTGTTCACGTATTCTCTCCTTTCTTCGGACGTCCAATCTAAACGATCGTCGCGCTGAACCAATTTATGAAGGATACTCAAAGCGTCCTCTTCAGGAGATTCAATTCCATCAGGGTCTATTGGTTTTGTAATCAGTCTCGGCTTGCCTTTGTGGAACTTGGCTCTAACGTGACGACCGTCAATTGTATCGATCCCGTAGGAGTCTCCGATCTCGCGAACCTTCGCCATCATTTCCGGTAGGTTCAAGGTGTTGATGGCATCAATGATTCTGGAATCTTGAAGAGCTAGATGATCCGCCTCAGCACCAAGTTTATTGTTACAGATTTCGCAAACATCCATTATCACAAAAGATCCGCTTAAAAACTCAGGGATAATATGTTCCCGGCTTCTCGAAGGTCCACCCGGCGAAAAATCAGCGCCACAGAATAAGCAGCTCTGGAAATAAGGCATCATCCTCAATTACTCCAATAAAATCAATGTGTATAAAAGTCCCGCACCGATCCTGTCGCCGTATTCCCATGAACTTCACGGAAGACCCGCAGACGTTCAGTTTGCAGGTTTTTCTTATTTCAACTTATGTCTCAATTGTGATAATTGTCTTTAGTCTAATCTTCAGTAACCCATACTCTATACGATTCTGCATTTCCTGGAAGTTTGAAAGTTGTTGCGCCTATTTGTCCTTTGTCGTAGCGTTCTTGGCCACCGACGAACGGATTTGTAAGATATTTATCTCCCCCAATAGGCCTATTGCTTGAATCATAATATGTTATGTGAACATAACGCTCAGGTCTTGGACCTACAGCACAATCTATTGATATATTATGCTGATATACCACATTTACTATTCTACCTACCTGATAAACATTGATAATCGCAAGCCATTTGTTTTCAGATATGATTGTTTCTCTTGGTGTAGTAAATCTCGTCTCTTTGAGAAGCTCTTTAATTTGTCTAGGCTCTACCTCAGTCATAATTTTATACTGAATTGTTCTACCGTTGATTCTTTCTTCAATCACTTTTGTGTTTCGAGCATATCCATAAGCAACCGACCTTATCAAATCTTGCTTCAACTGATAGTTTTCTATTTCAGTATACGACTGAATAAAAGAAAAATAACTCTCAACCGCATCCCTAAGAGCAAGACTCATACACTTCTGCTTGGCTGCAACAAGACTTTCACTGTCCCCATATGTGTAAGTGTATTCACCATAAATCACCTCTGAGCCGAATGCTGTAGAGCCGCCAATAAATAGTATCAACAGGATTACTATTGTTCTTCTCATCTCTTCACCTCAATGCAGCCTTCAGTTGATCTACTGACAACCAGGGTCGTGTACGTCTTCAGAACATTTCGGAACATTTGTTATATGTGATTCTGGTATTAGCAGTGTAGTTGTTCTTCCTTCTTGATTTCAAGTTTTGTTGCTTTCTTTTCTTCAGTGTTTTCCGTTTGATTTTCTCCCTTCTGGTCAGGATTTCCCGTTGCTTTCCGTGGTACATATCATGGGGAGTGATGTTGCTCAGGGAGAAGACCGGCGAGAACATATCGGTACGGGCGATGATCGAGTACTATGAGCCCCTGCTCGTCTGGTTAAGGGAACAGAACGAGGGACGGGTTCATACGCTCCCTGATTTTGAATAAGGTTTGCGCTTTCTCGGATGGGGACTTGTGTGGTTTTGGACTCATGACTGACATCCTCGGATGTCAATCTACATCCAAAACCACACATAGATATATCACGAAAAATGTCTCACAGACTCTGACTTCAAACAGTAGGTTGAAAAGATAAACCGTCGGGTCACCGTCCTCCTATCGGCGGACTGAAGACCCGACGGTTCCTACCAATGCAAACCTGCTTTTTAACCGCGTTATGAGTTTGGGTTATAGGACTTCTTTCGCCCTTTCGACTTGTGGGTAATTTTCGCTTGTTTTGGTGGAGACTAATACAGCCAGAAAATCAAGTGTTCACAGGGGGTTGGGATCCTGCAGATCACTTGCTTTTCTCACCACCTGCCATAATCCTAGATCACGGATGATGCCAAAAGAGACTATTCTGCTCCAGGCAATGTCTGGCTATATGCCAGAATGTCCATCTGTTCTTCGATAGTTAATCCCTGGTCAACCATACTTGGCATAGCCGTTCCGGGATGCCCCCACCGGATTTTATGCAGTACTTCCTGGGGATTGTCATTAGCAAGATCGGAGATATACTCGACCGGATCTCCATAAATGCCGTCCGCGGTATGGCAGACCTGGCAATTGTTAGTAAACAGGATTTCCCCATTCCCTGCCTCACCGGACAGCAACGCGTAATTACTGTTGTAATCCAAGTATAAACGCATATCCACCTGGCCTTCAACCACAAATTTCGTCAGATCGAGTACGTCAGCATCAGAGAGTACTTCAGAGAAATCGTGGTCTCCACCATCATCCTTGACCGCATCGAAAACAGTGGTTTTGTCATCGTTTCTCACTTCCCATATCCCGGTAAATCCGGTGTAATGGTTGCCACTGCTATACCTTCCAAGTTCCCCGACATAGTCCCAGCCATGGCATTCCTTGCAACGCCAAGTGTCGCCAGCTGAGCGCGTATTAGTACTCTGTGTTCCCCATACTGGATCAAAGTCTTCGGTGGGTTCTGTACCATCATTGATTTTCCACCATTTGTCATAGAGCTTCCCGCCTCTGACCAGATTGGCGTCATCCCAGTTTTCATCCGCATAGTGGGATGTGGCCGGTGAGGTCGAATCATCATCATCACAACCCACCATCCAGAGGGAAAATGTGGTGAGCAGTGCAAAGATCATCCAGAACACATTCAGCTTCTTCATGAGGTCCTTCTCCTTTTTCTTTCTTCTACTGGTTGATTTAATATTTCACAAGTCAATCTATTTTCAAACCGGCGTGAGTGGGTAAGGGTAAGTAATCTTCAACCCGGGTTGCAACCCCGTGGGAAAGAGAGGCGGAGACCGTACATGAATATTTCTTCGTCCGCTCCGAATATCAAACAAACACAGTTAGCGACGTGCGGATATCTTTCGGATTTTCAAATGAAAAACCTGCCTGAGCATAATCCGGCAGGTTACCAATCAGCCAGGGTGACGACTTGCCCGGTTTTGGACTCATGACTGACCTCCTCTGCTGTCAATCCAACCCCAAAACCACACACAAATATCACGAAAAATGTCTCACAAAATCTGACTTCAAGCACCGGGAACATCTTGATTCCCCCGTCCTGAAGTCAATCCATTCCCAAAACCACATATACAAACATATTACTCTATCAATTGTTCAGCTGTAATACACCTACACTCGCAATCGGATGCCTGAAATCCGTGTTTATTTTCGGACAGGATCAACGCTGTGATTCCTTCCTCCTTCTTGCATTTAACTCTCGTATTTTCAGAATGATCAGCGCGTTAAATGCCAGAAACACCACGAATGACACCCAAAATCCGCGTCTTCGATTTCTGGCATTTTCAATGCCGGCGAGCCCTATTTCGTGAACTTCATTTATCAGCTTCTGTGTGCTTTGGCTCGTCGCCCTGAGTGTGTCAAGATCGAACCTGTGTAACAATACGCGCATCTTGGTCAGATTTGTTCTCGCCTTGTCAAGCTTGATGAATCCTTCATCGACGCTGACGAGGTACGATTCGGCTCGTTGAAGGAGTTCATGTGTCATTCCGATTCCTTGTTCAAGGGAGTCCAGCATGAACCTGACCTGGTCTGGCGGTCCATTGGCTTCGTGGCAGTTCGAACAGAAACTCCCGGGTTTCGTGGAGAGCATTTCGTCGGTCGGGCTATGGATGGCGTGATTCCCATGACAGCTCTCACAAGCGGGCATGTTTCGAAATTCCCAGATTCCCCTGTGCACGGATTCACTGAAGAGGGTCGCGTTCAACGCATGGCACTGGCCGCAGACATGCGAAATGGATTCGATTTCGGGGGGGAGGGCGCCATGGTTTCCGTGACAATCATTGCAGGCGGGTGCGGACAATTCGCCTTGTTCGAGCAGCGCCTGGCCATGAACGCTGTTCCTGTAGTCCTCGTAGGGATCAACGAAGATACCGTATTCATTCATCAGTTCCGGTCTGCCGTGACATTGATTGCATGTTTCCGGCACGCGGGTTGCAAACACGGGTGACAGCGGATCCTCCACAGCGCGGATATTGTGGACTCCGTGGCACTTCAAACAGTTTGCCACCTTATCGTCGTAGGGATTCTTCCGCAGGGTTTTACCGTGCGCGCTCAAGCTGAATTTCGCTGCTTGGTCCGTGGGAATTCCAGGATTGAATTTCCCCATGTAATCGGAGTCTGAATGACAACGGGCGCAGAATCCGGGTATCTCGCCGGGCTTTTCAGGGACTCCGATAAAACCCTCTTTCGGACTCATCGCCTCCTCGCCCGGAAGCATGGGATTTCCGCCGTGGCACCCCTGGCATGATATCTTGCGCTTCGAATGAATGTCGTCCCTGAACATGGCGACAAGGTCACCATTCAGCTCATCGTGGCAAGTGATGCAACTGCTCTCGGTAAGGAGATGATCGATGGATTTGGAAACCTTGCTGCTAAGTTCGAGACCGATCTCCACTTCTCTTTTCAGTTTCTCAACATTAAAGAAGTGCACGGACTCTCTCGCTATGAACAACTGATCTCTGACCTTTTCGAGGATCTTCAGTTCGTCCGTCACGTTTCGATGGGCTCGCTGTGCCTGGACCAGCACCTCCTGCCCTCTCTCTAATTCGTTTTCAAGCATGGCGAGGAGTTCGAGCATCGCATCCGGGCCTTCTCCTGCGTCGTGGCATCGCCCGCAGATGGTGCCTTCGCCTACGCCAAGCAATTTATAATCTGGACCCTGGATTGCGTGGTCGCCGTGGCAGGTGATGCAGAGCGGCGCTCCGGTAATCTCCCATACGCGTTTATGCCTGGAGTTCCGGAAAGATTCCGCTTCGTTCGTATGGCACCGCGCACACGCCTCATCGAACTCGTTCACTTCCGGGTTGTGTTCTCCATGCGCGCCATGACACCCGGTACAAGAGGGAGATTTGCTGTTCTGGTTATCGAGCAGGGCTCTTCCGTGAACGCTTGTACGGTATTGTTGGATGATATTGTGATCGAGATCATATGGCGCCATCCGCTCCTTGTCCGCATGACAGCGACCGCAGGTTTGGTGAACCGCCCGGGGACGGACCGGGCTGATCTTGCTGTTTACACGGTGGACGGGATGCGGTGAGTGGCAATCAATGCAACCGGGAAGATCCCCCTCTCCTCCCTGGTTCGCCGCGATGCGGTGAGGACCATTCAGGAATCGCTCCATTTCCCCTGTATGGCACTTGCCGCAACGACCGACGGAAACGGCGGCGGACCATGGGGGAGGGGTGAAATCCGGCCCCGCGTGCGCAGCATCCATATCGTCGGGGGACGCGTCTGGATTCCCGCCGTGACAGCTCGAACAGGACTCTTGATCCGAATGGGGATCCACCCGAAACGATGCAATGATCTCAGGCGTGATTTCAATGTGGCAAATGACACAGGCATTATCCGGAAAAGCTGCTCCGGCGAGGAGGAAAAGGAAAAGAAAAGCTCCACCGCGCTTGAACTTGTCGACCTGTGTGATTCCACCTGAAATCCGCATATGACGCCTCAAAGACTTTCGCTAATGTCCTGGGAAGAAGTAGCCCAAGATGCTGAGGACAACAATGGCGGTCAGGAAGATGATTCCCACGGTTCTTGAGAACCAGTGTTTTCGTTCCCGACTCGCCCAAATATCCCAGAATGGGAGCAGCAAGAGGACCATCCCGCCCGCTGCGAAAACAAAGATTGCGATTACCTTGCCGTTCATTCCCAGTATTGTGCCGGGGAAGTATTTCAATGCCTGGAACATGAACACGAAATACCATTCCGGTTTGATTCCCTGAGGGGTGGGGTCGAACGGGGATGCTTTCTCCTGGAGCTCAAGAGAAATGAATACGGAATCATAAGGAAAGTAGACCGACAGGAACGCTAAAAGCATAAGACAGGAAGTCCATACGGCCAGTTCCCTGAAAATGAAGTCCGGTACGAAACGCATAGTACGCTTGGGCTCATCGCCGATCGGGGAACTCATCCCGTGGTGTTGGACGACAAGAAGATGGAGGATCAAAAGGATCGTAGTGGCCATCGGCAGCACGGCAACATGGAAGCCGAAGAATCTCGTCAATGTTGCGCCGGTGACTTCTTCTCCTCCACGAAGGAAGATGACCACCGAGTCCCCGATGAAAGGGATGGCGCCGGCGATTTCCGTACCAACCTTCGTCGCGAAAAATGAAAGCTTGTTCCAGGGAAGCAGATAACCGGAAAATCCAAAACCCATGGCGAGGAACAGCAGAAGGCATCCGGTGATCCAAGTAATCTCACGTGGTTTGCGGTATCCATGCACGAACCAGTTCGAGAAGAGATGAATAAAAAGGGACAGGATCATCAGGTTGCCCGACCAGGCGTGAACGTTACGGATCAGCCAGCCGAAATAAACCTCGCTCTCCAGGAAACGGACACTCTCATAGGCGCTCACGGCTGTCGGTTTGTAGTAGAGGAGTAGGAACAGCCCGGTGATGATCTGAACGATGAAAAAGAAGAGCGAAGTGCCTCCGACAAAATACCAGATAAATTGCCTGTCATGCGGAACCGTCTTACTGTCGACATGTTCGACAATTTCCTCGATCGGCAGCCTGTGCTCAAACCATTGGCGGAATTTCGTTTTCCCTTCTTTTTCAGGCATCAGGCGCTCTTGCGTGTAACGATGATTTTGCCTTCGAGAATATCGACTTTGAATGTCTCCAGCGGACTTGGCGGCGGACCGGAGAGTACGTTCCCGGTCAAACCGAAGCGGCCGTTGTGGCAGGCGCACCAGATCTGCCCGCTCGCCTTCTCGTATTGAACCGTGCACTGAAGATGCGAGCAGACAGCCGATAATGCCCTGTATGAATCTGCTGATGACGGATCGGGGCCGATGCGAATAAAAATCGCCGGTTTACGGTTGAATTCGAAGATCCTGTATTCCCCCTGATTCATCTCCCCGGTCTCCATCAGGGTCTTAGAGATGTTGTCGGGTTCGCTCTGTTCAGGCGGGAAGATGAATCGCACAATGGGATAAATCACGGTGCCAAATACACCGATTCCAAACAGTGAAAGCAGGCTGTTCAGGGCCTTTCGCCTCGATAGATTGTGCTTCTGACTCATTAGCGTCTCACCGCAGCTTTCCAATGGTACTCTATGTGCGTCTTCAAAGTCTTTGAGACACTCGCTTATGTGTGATTCTGGTATTGACAGTGTAGTTGTTCTTCCTTCCTGATTTCAAGTTCAGTTGCTCTCTTTCCTTCAATGTTTTCCGTTTGATTCTCTCCCTTCTGGTCAGGATTTCCCGTTGTTTTCCATGGTACATATCGTGCGGCGTGATGTTGCTCAGGGAGAAGACCGGCGAGGACCTGTCGGCACGGGCGATGATCGAGTACTATGAGCCCCTGCTCGTCTGGTTAAGGGAACAGAACGAGGGACGGGTTCATACGCTCCCTGAACTTGAATAAGGTTTGCGCTTTCTCGGGTGGGGACTTGTGTGGTTTTGGACTCATGACTGACCTCCTCTGCTGTCAATCCAACCCCAAAACCACACATAACTAAAGCGCTTAATCGTTACGAAATGTTCTGACGTTAAACACTTAAAATAACAACTGGTCCAGTTTTTGGGGATAGGGTCAGACTGATTGAAGCTATTGCCTCGCTCAATTCCAGTGTGGATAAATCGTGATATCCCTACCTTGTTCGTGGTGGATTGATTTTATTCTCTTGACGTTCCTTCTTCCTCAAGAGGATTGGAACCTTTCCGTGTATCTTCGCTTTTTGAAACTGTTTATTCATCCACAGCACTTCACTACGTGCATAATCCTTTCCAGAAGTATCGCGCGTGTTTGTTTCAATGATCCACTTCTTCCACCCCTCTCTTTGAGTTAAGAATTCATCATATAAATCGTTCTCATATCCGCTGATGAGTAGCATGCAACGGGCCTTCTTGCTGATTGCAAGCAAATCCGAGTGAAACTGCCTATCGTTTGCATCGATTACGTATTTAAAATCGCGTCGAGTGTAGTAGGGTGGATCTAGATACATCAATGTCGCTGGCCGGTCACTGAACATCTCAAGTAGTTCAAGGGCATCACGGCTTTCTATCCGTATACCACGAAGGCGCTCCACAACTTTCTCTAGACGTGCTGGCAAGTTGTACCAACGATTAACTCGAGCTTCTCTTCCCCCGCGAGCATATGACTGAGAAAAAGAAAAACCGCCATGTGTAGACCCATACGTACCGTTTACAGTCATCATGGTCGCAACAAGAAAGCGCCGCGCTCTTTCAAGGGGATCGAGTTCCCCAACAGCAGGAGCACATGCCAATTCAAATTCTTCTCGCGCATATGGTGTGAGAGCGACAGCACGGCAAAGTGCCTCGCTTCTATTTCGAAGTTGGTCAAAAAGATTCACAATCTGCCCATCTAGATCATTGATTACTTCTATCGGTACAGGTTTCTTTGCGAACGTGAGTGCGGCAGAGCCACAGAAGCCTTCCACCCATGCATTATGAGGCGGGAGAGAGTTAATTATTTTTCGAGCAATTTTCTGTTTTGAACCATAGTAACCAAATGGTGCTTTGACAGGTTTTGCCTTCAACGAATCTTCCGTGTGAGTGGGCCTCATATACTCAATTATCATAGGGAGGGTCTCCAGATAATCACATTATACTTATCGAAGACAGCACAGTAGTACATCAGCCTCAACCACCCAGGTGTATGGCGTTTGAAGCACTGCAGAATGCGGGTTGGAAATCATTTTAATCTCATCAATTATAAAGTGACCATCGCTTTTCACAGGTATCAAGTATAGATAATACCATTCCGCGAGTTGTTTGGCCATGCGGACCTCATTTCGAGTCCAATGGAATTGGAATGATGAGATTGAAACGGCTTTGACTTCAATATATCTTGGGATAATGGCATCGCTTTCATCAATCGTTACACTCCGAATATCATACCCGGCCGAGGCATTCTGTATGGCCACATGCTTGACACGATCGGCAAATTTACTACCTAAGCGGCCTTGTTCGAATAGCACGGCTGTTTTTTCTGCGGCTAAGCCAAGTGATTCCCTAGAGCGGTTTGCGGAAGTCAGTGCTTCAGGCTTCTGCATGTTGGCGCTATCATGCGCAAGCGCATACGGGTCAAAGTATTCAAGTAAAATTTGGTAGGTGTCATTCTTGGAATCATAAGATACAATACCCAGTTCCATTAGGAAGTTTCTAACATGGCTATCCTTGTGTCTAGATTCCGGTGGGGGACTGAATTTAGGTCGCCCATCTGCAATATCAAACAAACGCAAGTATCGGAATATCCGAGTGCGGTAGCGGCTTTGGCGCTTAAAGATACGAACGATAAACCAAGCGTGAATCCTAGCCTCATCAGAAGTGCGAAACAATTTTAGGGCTCGCACATGTCCATCCTCTTCTCTTATTGCACCGAGCGAGGCGGCAAAAGCAAGTGTCTCTCTAAAATGGGATGCGTATGAACTGTACCTCCGTTTGATGTGATCCTTCCTAGTGTAGTTACTCTCTCGAAGAACTGATAGCAAAACAAGAACATTACGCCATTCGAGCCCCTCAAATGTGTCTTTTTTACCTGTCAAAGATTCGTTCATATGCCCCCAGTTCTTCATCTTCCTCGAACATATCAAGGGAATAGATAGCGTAATCCAGATCGATGATTTGACTCATATTTTCCGCCTTCGTTCTTACATTCGATAAGATATCATCATCAATGCTATTCTCATAATGAAGGAAAGTGTAGTTTGCGGACTTGTCCTCAGATCCGCCGACGCGATGGATGCGATCAAGAGATTGCAGATATTGTGCACTATTATATGAAAGGTCGTAGTAGATGGCATATGAGCATGACTTATGTAATGAGATAGACTCAGCACATGCAGCAGGGTTTGCAACGAGCACATCCACCCCGCTATCAGGGCGTAAGAACTGTTGGATGATTTCCTCTCGCGTCATTTCATCATTGACATTTGCGGATTGGATAGGCGTTGCTCCGTAAATCAATTTAGATTGGTGATCAGGAGAATTCGTTCTTTCACATAACAATTCTAGGGTTCGTACAAAATTGGACCAGATGACTACCTTTTCACCACGATCTAAGAGGTCCCGAAGAATAGGTAACAACGTCTCTATTTTCCCCGGAGTCTCAAGTTCATCGTAGTGCATTATAACATCAGAAAGTGCTAGATCGCCTTCAAGAAGGTTTTCAGTGTACTCTGTTATGGCTGATCTAAGTAGCGCTGAGTATGAAACACATTGACGCAGGCGTATCATTCTACCCCGGCGTAAGCGCATGAGTAGATCGAGGTTACGGATATAATCTGATTGTGACAGTTCGCGTATTTTATCAAGGATAGAGTCGTACACGAGTCTCTCATAACTGTTCATTTTTACTTGTATCGGAGGATGAAATATCTGCGGGGCAAGCCCTAAATCTGGTTTGCGTACTCGATAGAATAACGGTCCAACTGCTTCTTTGAGGATTTCAGCGGCCTCGGGTAAGCGGTTTTTCTGTGTGAGATACTGCACCTTCTGCCGATTCTTGTTAGAAATCGGTGAACGCTCAGGCCATAAGACATCAAACAGGTTAAAGGCATCAGCGTAGGATTGAGGGTATGGAGTACCGGTCAGAATTGTTCTACGCACCGCATGTCTAGCCACGTTCAGAACGGCATTTGCCCATGCACCATCAAGTTGCTTGATGTAATGGGCTTCGTCTACTATAAAATAAAATTTAACACCTTGTTTTTCGAAAAGTATGCGAACCTTCTCCCAATCCCTTTGGAGCGTTTGGAAGGTTGTAAGGTATAGATCACAAACGGAGTTCGGATTAACTAAGTATTTTGTGCGGCGGTCATCTACGTTGCCTCCAGCAAGTATTTCATAGGTGGGTGATTTGCCTAGCGTCTCTTTGTATTCCGTCCGCCAAGGGCCAAAACAGGCTGGAGGACCAACTACAAAAAGGGAATCGACATCTCCGAAATACCGGAGTTGATGGAATACAGCTAAAACGACCGTTGTTTTACCACTTCCTGGAACCGAAAAATTTGCACCGTTTTGAACAGCCAATAAGTGGAGGGCTGCTTTTATCTGATGTTCTTTCAACCTTCGCGGCAAATTCTTTTTTAGATAATCGATAAACTCCTGAACCTTGAGCATATCGACTGCCCCGTCTTTAAGTTTCATGCCGGCATCGCGTGCTATAATCAGAGCCGTTTCGGCAGACTTTATTCTTTCGAGGACTGACTCTAATTCCGCATTTACAAGGTATGAACATCCAGATTTTTCCAGATAGGAAGTAACCTTTTGTACTAATGTAATGTCGTCCCCTCGATGTGCACTAAATCTGTTTCCTGCCGAATCATACTCGAAGCCCCAGAATGCAAATTGATTTGCATAACGTGGTTTCAGATCTCCTTCATCTACCTGAATCACTAATTGATCACCCTCTGCTATGAGATTTATCATGGCTTTTTCTTGACTAAGTTTTTAAAATTTTTCTTGTAATAATATATTTGGCTCTCTAAGTCGTGAGCGCATTCCCCTATTTTTACTGCCAGCTTCCGGGCCTTATCGAGATCATTGATCGCTATTGACTCCAGATCCATGTTTTTATGTGTGAGTTTCTTATAGGCAGATTCTAATAACTCAAGTGGTGTTTCCCTTTCCTTTTGGGCTTCATGACTTCGCGATGCCATCTTGACATGATAGGTGATCGTCTCTATGTTGTTCGTAGCCCATTTTGCATCAATCTCTTGGATCGACAAGTGGTTACCACCAGCATCAATACATTCGGCACTCGGTAAGAAGGGGTCCACTTTTTGCGCTATCGTTTTAATAGCCTTCTTGCCTTCCTTGGTACGACAGTACTTGGGAAGGTTCCGCATAATTGTATGAACCTTGGGCATATCAGGCACTGTTCGGAGTCTAATAATATCGAAAGCAGCCTCCTCTATTTCCCCAATTTCATCTTCCTCGATTCCAAACTTTATAAGATTCTTTGGATTTTTGAAAGTGCCTGTATGG